>Ga0315279_10011100_pt1 | contig 10472 bp, 10 predicted proteins | sample YL17G06_20_MG_FD_203694 | JGI IMG/M metagenome (GOLD analysis project Ga0315279, IMG submission 203694) | Sediment microbial communities from Yellowstone Lake, YNP, Wyoming, USA - YL17G06_20 | ecosystem: Environmental > Aquatic > Freshwater > Lake > Sediment | place: USA: Wyoming | collected...
CCGAGCGCGCCACCTTTTCAGCTTGTCATCGTGTCGGCAGTGATGGGGTTGGCCCTAAGCGAAGGCGCTGGGCGGTGGGTTCGGGCGGACGCCCGCCCGTCCGGGCGAATCCCGCCGAGCGCGCCACTCTCGAACGTTGAGTCTGCATCGCGGCGCTTGTCTAGGCGTTTCCTTGATCTTTCCACAGCCCGCCCTCCCAGCCAGACACTCTCCCGCGCACCCTCTTCGTGTTGGGCTCATCCCTTAGCATCCCGCAGTCAGAGACAGTGACACATTCCAACCACAGGCAAGGGACACCAGAGAACCTGAAGAACGACTGGGTGATGCTGTCGCTGCCCTATCGAGGGCCGCCTGCCGTCATGGAGAAGGTGGAGAAGTACAACGAGATCTGCCGACGCCACCATCCCATTAACCCCGACCGGCCGCGGGCATGGTACATCTGGGTGTTCGACAACAGGGAGAACATGCAGGCTGCCCTCAAGGAGCTTGCCGAGGCCGAGCTGGGTCTCCCGGTAGTGGTGAGCGGCCTCTTTGACGAGGTGGCCGGATGCTGCCGGAGGGCGGGCACTGCGGCGCACACCGTGAACCACTCGCTGGGCTTCTGGGGCAAAACAGAGAAGCTCCCGCCGCGCGAGATCCTGGAGATCACGACGATGTGCGGGCATGGCCTGGTGGCTCCTAACCTGGTGCGGCACCTCGCCGAGAAGGTCCGGCTCGATGAGGTCTCAGCCGCCTCTGCCTGCCAGGAGATGAGGATGGCCTGCATCTGCGACATCTTCAATCATGTCCGGGCCGAGGAGCTGATGGGGCATTTGGTCGAGGCTATCGAGGAGGGCCGGCTCGCCCCACCGCAGCCATCGCGTGAGAAGGGGGTCGCTCTGTGATCATCAGGGAAGACCTCTGCTCCGGTTGCCTGGAGTGCCTGCCCTACTGCCCCATGGAGGCCATCGTCGAGGATGCGGAGGCGGGGCGGGCCACCATCATCGAAGACGAGTGCGTCGAGTGCGGCGTCTGCTATCGCGCCCGGGTCTGCGCGCCCGATGCCATCTACCCCCAGGACCTGGAGTGGCCCCGGACCCTCCGCATGGAGTTCAGCGACCCCTCGGCGCCCTACATGTCGCCCGTCTTCGAGCATCGCGTCATCAGCCGCCTTCAGGCTGAGCTGCGGGAGATGGACAGGCGTCAGCTTCTGGACCGCCAGGGCGAGGCGCTCACCATCAGCGGTCGAGGCACTGTCGAGATGAAGATGAACGACGTGATGGGCCGTTTCAAGCGGGGTCGGGCAGGCCTGGCGGCCGAGGTCGGCCGGCCCGGTGTGGGCGCGCGCTTTCGAGATGTGCAGGTCGTGACCCGAGCTCTGGCCTCGATTGGGGTCAGGTTCGAGCCTCAGAACCCGCTGACCGACCTGATGACCGACACTCAGGCGGGGACGCTGCGCGAGGACATCCTCAGCGAGAAGGTCCTCTCCTGCATCATCGAATTCGACGTGCCGCTGGAAGCCCTGGCCGGAGTGCTTACCAGGATGAAGGAAGTTGCCCAGCAGATCGACACGGTGTTCGCCGTAGACCTGATCTCGGTGGTCGACGAGGATGGGTCGATACCCACAGTGCCCATCGCGGCGTCGCTGGGGCTTGAGCCCTCCATCGCCGGCAAGACCAACGTCGGCCTGGGGCGCCCGCTCGCCAGCCTGGACTAGCCAGCCAACGACATCGTACCGGAGCAGGAGCGCTGCCCGGCGTGGGCGCTGTGCGCGGGCGGTGCGACGGTCACGTCGCCAGATGCGACTCCATCTCCCGCAGGCGACGGCTGAGGATGGGCAGCATCTGCACGGCGATGTAGGGGCTAGTGCGCAGCTCGGCCATGAAGTCCCAGCGCGACAGCAGCAGGCACTCGGTGTCCTCGAGCGCCCGCACGCTGGCCGAACGCAGGTAGCCGTCGAGCAGCGCCATCTCCCCGAAGAAGTCGCCGGGGCCCAGGGTGTTTAGCACCTGTGGCTTGGGCTCTTCTGCCCCCTTCACTACCTCGGCGCGACCGGAGCGGATGAGGTAGAAGGCTAACGCCTGGTCGCCCTCCTTAACGATGACGTGACCCTTACTGAATTCGCGGCTCACGGTCCCCTTGGCCAGACGCTTGAGGTCCCTGCGGCTGAGCTGTGAGAAGAGAGGCACCTGGGCCAGTATGTCCTCGATACTCATCGGCCTACCTCCTGCTGATGCCGGGAGATCTTCCACCGGCAGCGTTGCCCTCTGCGATGCTGGGCGGATGAACCGAGCTGATGGAGAGGCGGAGCCCGCCGCTGGCCGACCCGCTGGACGACGCGGCAAGACGGCAGAGCACTATGCTTCCCATCTCACCTCGTACAGCCGCACGGGGTCCTCGAAGCCGCGCAGCACCACCTCGCCCCGGTCTGAGAACAGAAAACCTTTGCCCGCGGCCAGCTCCCTGACGACGTTCGCTACCAGTATCTCCCCACCCTCGGCCTGTGCCGCGATGCGCTCCGCGAGGATCACCGCCGTCCCGAACAGGTCCTCCTCCTCCGCGATCGGCTCCCCGGCGTTGAGCCCGATGCGCACCCGTATCGGCTCCTCTGCCGACGCGTTGTGGGTCGCGAACGCTCTCTGGATGGCGACGGCGCACTCCAGCGCCCGCGTCCCCGACGCGAACGAGGCCATGAAGCCGTCCCCCAGGGTCTTCACCTCGGAGCCGCTGTGGGCCCACAAGGCCTCCCGCACGATGCGCTCATAGGTCCGGAGCACCTCGCGGGCCTTCGCGTCTCCCAGCCGCTCCGTCAAGGACGTTGACCCCTCCACATCGCTGAACAGGATGGTGTGAACGGCGCCCACTCCGGGCGGCTCCCTGGCCGCTACAGACTCCTCAGCTTCACCGAAGAACGCGGCGACGGCTCGGAGGACCGCCTCCGTGTCGCCCAGGTACGGCGCTATCGAGGCTCCCTCTAGGACTGCCAGACTGGCATCCGGTATGTGGGAGGCAAGACCTCTGGCGACGCCTGCATCAGGGAAGCGCAGGTCCTTGCGGTGGAGGACAAGCGTCGGCGTCCTGAGCTGTGGCAACAGCTCTGCGACATCGAAGCTCGTCATTGCCTCCAGGGCCGCCTGCGCCGCTTCCGGTGTTACGCTTTCCCGCAGGAAACCGGCGAACCGGTGCGCGGACTCAGGCTCGGACCAGCCTAGGAAGCTACCTGCCGCCGTCTCTGTGTATGCTTCCCAGTTCTGACTTATGAATCCGCGCATCGTCTGGATCAGCGGCGACCCTGTCACGTCGGAGCCCCGCGCCCAGGAGCACCACAGGACGAGATGCGACACCCGCTCCGGGTGGCGCGCCGCGTAGGTGATTGCCACGGGACCCGCGTGATAGATCGCAAGCAGGTCAAACTGCTCCAAACCCAGCCGGTCCACCACCGCCTCCAGGTCCAGCACATGAGCGTCAAGCGAGTAATCAGTCACGTCGCGGTCCGACAGCCCGGACCCCCTGCCGTCGTACCGGACGAGCTTCCTCCTCTCCGCGAGGCGCTCATACCAGCGGCGGAACTCAGGCATCTGCCACTCCAGTTGGATATGACTGAACGGCAGCGACAGCATCAACACGAGGGGTATGCCTTCTCCCAGTGTCCAGAGGGCGATGCTGACCCCGTCGGCTGTCTTGGCGTACTGAACACGCGGCTCCATGGCAGCACTATCCTACACTACCGCTATCCCCTCGCCAACGGCCTTCACTACCCCAGGCTGAATACCGGCCGCACGTGTGCCAGCGTCTCGGTTCCGCCTCACGTCTCTCCGTGAGCCGGAGAACGTGAGCGTGCGCGCCAGGCTCTGAAGGGGCTCTCGGGCTGCTGCCGTGCGAGGCTGCCCCCGGCATTCGGCGGGCGTGCTGGTGCTATCGCTGGGCCGGGCGCTCCCCCTACCGCTGGCCGGCCTCGGCCTTCAGGTCAGCCTCCACCATCATCTGCACTAGCTCCTCGAAGGAGACGATGGGCTGCCAGCCCAGCTTCTGGCGGGCCTTGGTGGCGTCGGCCGTCAGGTGGTCTACCTCGGCCGGGCGCGAGAACTGGCTGTCGCTGCGCACATAGTCCTGCCAGTTGAGGCCGACGTGCCGGAAGGCGAGATCGGCGAACTCCCGCACCTGGTGCGATTCGCCGGTGCCGATCACGTAGTCGTCGGGCAGGGGCTGCTGGAGCATGAGGTGCATGGCCCGCACGTAGTCGCCGGCGAAGCCCCAGTCGCGGCGGGCGTCCAGATTGCCCAGCACCAGATCCTTCTGCTTGCCCAGCTTGATGCCGGCGGCGGCGCGGCTGATCTTGCGGGTGACGAACTCCGGCCCCCGCCGGGGCGACTCGTGGTTGAAGAGGATGCCGCTGCAGGCGAAGATGCCGTAGCTCTCCCGGTAGTTGACGGTGATGTAGTGGCCGTACACCTTGGCGACGCCGTAGGGGCTGCGAGGGTAGAAGGGGGTCTGCTCGTTCTGGGGCGTCACTGCCACCTTGCCGAACATCTCGCTGCTGGAGGCCTGGTAGAAGCGGATGCGGCCCGCCGTCGGCGGGGCCGGCCGTGAGGTGCTGGCGCCCTCCACCACTCGTATGGCCTCCAGCATCCGCAGCACCCCTAGGCCGGTCACCTCGCCGGTAAGCTCCGGCTGGTTCCAGGAGACGGGGACAAAGCTGACGGCAGCCAGGTTGTAGATCTCGTCGGGCTCTACCCGCTGGATGGCGTTGATGAGGGAGGTCTGGTCAAGCAGGTCCCCCTCCACGATGCGAACGTCGGGCAGGAGGGTCTCGACGAGCTGGCGCTTGGGGTTGGCCTGGCCGCGAATGAGCCCGTAGACGCGGTAGTCGACGGAGAGTAGATGCTCTGCCAGGTAGGTGCCGTCCTGGCCGGTGATGCCGGTGATGAGGGCCGTCGGCATGTGGCGCCTCCCTTCGGTTGCGGAAGAAGCTGTGCGAGAGAAGGGCCCCAGGGAGCCGGCGCGCCCGCCAGCAGCCGGATCCATCGCCAGAGCCCCGGCGCTGCTTCATTCTAGCCGGGCGCTGCTGCCCTGTCGATAAGGCTCTGCGTGGGCGGGCCGTTTGACACCCACGTTCCCACCTGCTATAACACCCACGCTGTCAGCGGCTTGCCCGCCGGCAGCGGCGCGAATCTTCTCCTAGGGGGCCACCGTGGATCAGAGAAGCATGGCCCAACGGTCGCAGACGTACGGGCTGATCATTTGCGGCGCCAGCGCCGCCACGGCGCTGGTCTTCCTCATCGGTGTCCTGCGCAAGAGCTACTGGGCCCTGGCGGCGCCCGTGATGGCCGGTTTCCTGGGCGCCCTCTACGTGGCCTTCTGGATCGGGCGCGCGCTGGTCACGACGCCGGTGGAGCCGCCGGCCGAGGACTGAGGCTCCGGCCTGCCTGCGGCGGGCAGGCCCAGGACCTCCTCGTAGAGGGCCGCCGTCTTCAGGGCTGTCTGCCGCCAGGTGAAGTGCTCCTCGATGCGGGCCCGGCCCGCTTCCCCCATGCGCCGCCGGAGGGCGGCGTCTTTCATTAGCCGGGCTATGGCCTCCGCCAGGGCTGCTGAGTCGGCCGGGGGGACCAGCAGGCCCGTGACGCCGTCCTCGATCACCTCTGGGAAGGCGCCGGCCGTCGTCGCCACCACGGGGGCTCCGCAGGCCATGGCCTCGGCTGCCGGCAGGCCGAACCCCTCGTACAGCGACGGCGAGACCACCAACTGCGAGCAGTTGTAGAGCCGCACCAGCTCCTCCCGGGAGACGCGCCCCGAGAAGGTCACCCGGTCCTCCAACCCGAACTCCTCGGCCAGCCGCGGCGCCAGCTCCAGGGCCTGCCGGGGCCGGTCGACCAGGGTGAGGTGGAAGTCCGTCCTCCCTTTCAAGAGATGCAGCGCCTCCAGCAGGTAGCGGGCCCCCTTGTTGCGGTCCTCAGAGTTGCCCACGTAGAGGAGACTGCCCGGCTCTTTCTCTACGCCTTCCAGGGGGCGATGGGTCTCGGCGTCCACGCCGTCGTGGATGGCGGCTATCTTCTCCGGCGGCAGGCGGAAGGCCTTGCCTACCGAGGCCGCCGAGTTCAGGGAGCCGGTGATGATGCGGTCCAGCCGCCGCGCCACCAGCTCCTGCATCCAGAACGGATAGAAGGCGATGCGACGCACCTTCTCCCGCACCGTGCGCGCCTGGAGGACCGAGTTGCGCCGGTCGATGGCCAGGGGGTGGTGGATGTTGGCCACCACCGGCAGGCTTGGCCCCTCTGGGTTCAGCGCGCGGATAAGCAGCGTGCCGTAGCCTAGCACCTGCACGTCGTGCACGAGGTCGAAGCGGAGGCGGGCCGCAAGCTCGCGCAGGGTCTGGTAGGCCCGGAAGCTGAAGGCGAACATGACCGAGAACATGCCCATGCGGCTGGTGGCCAGCTCGTAGAAGTTGAGGGGCTGGAAGAACTCCAGGGGGTCGCGGCCGTAGAACCAGGGGCGGCCCGTCTCCAGGAGACGGTAGACGCTGAAGGTCTTCACCCGGTGGACGATTACGTCGGGCGCCGTATCCGGCCACGGGGGCCCGACGATGACGTGCACCTCGTGGCCGAGGGCGGCCAGCTCGCGGGTGACGTTGGACAGGTAGACGCCCTGGCCGCCCGAGTACATGTTGCCCTGGTGAAGAAGGAAGCAGACTCGCATTAGGACCTACCGCGAGGACCCTTCGGCCTTCGGGAATTCACCTGGCCCGCTCCTCACTTCTGGCCCGCACCTCCTCGTAGAGGGCCACTGTCTGGCGGGCCGTCTCCTGCCAGGTGAAGCGCCTCGCCACGCGACGGCGGCCGGCCTCTCCCATGCGCCGAGAGAGCTCGGGGTCCTCCAGTAGGGTGCGAATGGCCTCGGCCAGGGCGTCGGGATCGGCGGGCGGCACCAGGACCCCCGTCAGGCCGTCGGCCACCACCTCCGGGAAAGCGCCGGCGCTGGTCGCCACCACCGCCGTCCCGCAGGCCATGGCCTCGGCCGCCGGCAGCCCAAAGCCCTCGTACAGCGAGGGCGACACCAGCACCAGCGAGCGGCTGTACAGGCGCATCAGCTCCTCGGTGGAGACGCGCCCGGTGTAGGTCACGTCATTGCCCAGGCCGTAGCGACGCACCAGGGGCGGCACGACCTTCAGGTCTTCCGGCTTGCGGTCCACCAGCGTCAGGTGGAAGGGCACTTGCCCCCGCAGACGGCCCAGGGCGGCGATGAGGTGGGGCGCCCCCTTGTTCAGGTCCTCGGAGTTGCCCACGAAGAGGAGGCTGCCCGGCTCCTTCTCCACACCCTCCACGGGGCGGAAGGTCTCTACGTCCACGCCGTCCAGGATGGGCCGAACGTGTTCGCTGGGCAGGCCCAGGAGCTCCACGATGGAGCGGGCCGAGTTCTGGGAGCCGGTGATGATGCGGTCGACGCGGGCCGCCACCAGGCGCTGCATGTACCACGGGTACCAGAGCCAGGCGCCGACACGGTGACGCAGGGCCGGCGCCCGCGCCAGGGCGTTGCGCCGGTCGATGGCCAGAGGGTGGTGAATATTGGCCACCACCGGCAGGCGGCGTCCGTCCGGGCCCAGCTCCCTCATGAGCAGGATGCCGTAGGCCAGCGTCTGGTTGTCGTGTACCAGGTCGAAGGGTGCCTGGCGGGATAGCTCGCGCAGCTTGACATAAGCCCGCAGGCTGAACATGAGGAAGAGAGAGGCCAGCGTGAACCGCGTGGTCACGAACTCGTAGAAGTTGACGGGGTGGAAGAAAGCCAGAGGGCTGGTGCGGAAGCGGAACTCGTCGATGCCGTCCAGGAAGCTCCAGAAGCTGAAGGTCTTCAGCCGGTGCAGGTGCACGCCTTCGACGACCTCCGGGTAGGGCCGGCCGGCGATGACGTGCACGTCGTGCCCCAGGCGCACCAGCTCGCGGGTCAGGTGGTGCAGGTAGACGCCCTGCCCGCCCGAGTACATGTTGCCCTGGTACATGATGAAGCAGACGCGCATTTGGGCCCTCTACACCGGCTTCCGCCCGTAGAAGACTATGCTCTTGGGGAAGACATAGTTGGCCGCCTCCTCCAGGCGGTAGAAGAACTTCGAATCCCGGGCGCGCTTCGAGCCCAGGAACTCGCGGAACGAGTTCGCCCAGGAGTGGGACTGCCAGCAGCGGCTATGGGGGCCCATGCGTCCCAACCAGTACAACGTCTCGAAGGCGTGCCGGAATCGGATGGCGTAGAGACGCAGGCCAGCGTCCTTCAGCTTGCCGGCGATCTCCCGGCGGCCATAGATGCGCACGTGGCCCCCGGGCATGGTCCGGTACCACCGCGACAGACGCCAGAAGATGGACTCCGAGAGCTGGTCGGGCACGCTCACAGCGACGGTGCCACCCGGCCTCAGGACGCGCATGATCTCCCGGATGGTAGCGGAGTCATCGGGGATGTGCTCGAGCACCTCCGTGCAGAGGATACGGTCGAAGGTGCAGTCGGCGAAGGGGAGCCGGTCGCCCCAGCCCAGCATGAGGGTAGCACTGGCCTTGACCACGCCCAAGGAATGGATAAGGTTCACGTACCTGCCGGCCAGGGCCAGGCTCTCCAGGTCCGAGTCCAAGCCAATCACCCGGCAGGAGCGCAGGCAGGCGGCCAGCACGTGTCGACCGGTTCCGCTCCCCATGTCCAGCACAAGATCGCCGTCCCCCAGGCGCAGGAGGTCCAGGTCCACAGCCTCCAGGCGCTCGGTCATGTTGCCTCTCGGCTCCGGCGACGGGTCGCCGGCCCCTCTGCCGGTCGCAGCCGGCGGTGGCCATCGTTGGAAAGGGGCTTTGTGCCGTAGAAGATGGTGTCCTTGCCCATGACCACGTCCAGCACCGCCTCGACATATTCCAGGGGGCGCAGCCGCCGCCGGTTGTGATACCAGTTGATGAAGCGGGTCAGGAAGCTCGTCAGCGGAAAGTAGTCGTTGTCCTTGCCGAAGGCGCAGCGCACGAACCAGTAGAGCGACTGGAAGGAGTGACGCCGTCGCTGGAGGCGCAGCCGCAGGCCGTGCTCCTCCAGGGTGCGCCACATCTCCCCCGGGCGGTAGATGCGTATGTGGCCGCCGGGCGAGTGCCAGTACTCCCAGGAGATGGTCCAGAAGAGCACCTCCGGCCAGTAGCTGGGCACGCTGACGGCAATGTCGCCGCCCGGCCGCAGCACTCGCACCAGCTCCCGCACGCCAGCGCGGTCGTCGCCGATGTGCTCGAGCACCTCGGTGCATATCACCTTCTCGAAAGCGCCCTCGCGGAAGGGGAGGTGCTCGGCGTCGGCGATGACGAAGTCGGCGTGGCCGGGCGCGATCTTGCGGCGCTGGAGGTCGGCCAGCATGTAGCGGGCGACCCGCAGGTCCTGGCGGCTCAGGTCTACCCCCACGACACGGCAGGGCCAGCGGCAGGCCTCCACCGTGTGGCGCCCGCTGCCGCAGCCCAGGTCCAGCACCCGCTCCCCCGGCTGGATAAGGAAGTGCCGGCGGAAATCTATGTTGACGATGTTGTCCGGCGTGGTTCCCTCACTGTTGCCTTGCAGGCTCTGCTGAAGAGGTCGCCGCTCGCCCTTCGACAGGCTCAGGGTGAGCGGTTGGGAGATTCCGCTCATGGTGAGCCTGTCGAACCACGAGCGGCCCGCTTGGGTTTATCGGCACTCTGCTACGCCCCGGCTGGCTCTCCTCCATCGGAGACGGCGGTCGCCGGTAGGGGCGTTGCTGGCCGCCGCCCGGAGCAGACCTCCTCGTACACGGCCAGGGTCTGCTGGGCGGCGCGCCGCCAGTCGAAGCGCTCCCGGATGGCCCGACAGCCGTTCTCGCCCAGCTTGCGCCGCAGGCCGGGGCTCCCGTGCAGCATGCGGATGGCTTTGGCCAGGGCGGCGGCGTCGGCCGGGGGCACCAGCCAGCCCGTCTCGCCGTGGTCGATCACCTCTGGGAAGGCCGGCGCCGTGGTGGCGATGACGGCCCTCCCGCAGGACATGGCCTCGGCCGCCGGCAGCCCGAAGCCCTCATACAGCGAGGGCGAGACCACCAGCTCCGCCCGGTTGTAGAGCTGGACCAGTTCCTCCGTCGGAACGCGCCCGGCGAATGTGACCCGCGCCTGCAACCCGTACTCCCTTACGAGGCGCGGCACGAGCTTGAGGTTGCTCTTCTTCTGGTCCACCAGGGTAAGGTGAAAGTCCATCTCGTCCCGCAGCAGGCGGAGCGCCTCCATCAGGTAGCGCCCGCCCTTGTTGCGGTCCTCTGAGTTGCCGACGTAAAGGATGGACCCCGGCTCTTCCTTCACGTCAGGAAGGGGGCGGAAGATCTCGTGGTCGATGCCGTTGTGGACGACGCGCAGCTTCTCGCGCGGCACGCGGAAGGCGCGCTCCACGGCCGCCGCCGAGGTGTGGGAGACGGTGATCACACGGTCCAGGCGGCGGGCGGCCACCTCCTGCATGATCCAGGGGTACCAGAGCAGGCGCCGCGCCTTCTCGTA
>Ga0315279_10011101_pt1 | contig 10472 bp, 5 predicted proteins | sample YL17G06_20_MG_FD_203694 | JGI IMG/M metagenome (GOLD analysis project Ga0315279, IMG submission 203694) | Sediment microbial communities from Yellowstone Lake, YNP, Wyoming, USA - YL17G06_20 | ecosystem: Environmental > Aquatic > Freshwater > Lake > Sediment | place: USA: Wyoming | collected...
GGGCGAGATTCCCGCGGATCGCGTGGACGTACGCTTGGGCACCTACTGGAACGTCGGCTACCCGCGGTACACCACGGTCAACACCTACCGGCGCACGCCGGAACTCCTGGAGCACGTCACGGTCCACTCTTCACCTGCCGGCGAGTGCCAGCGCTACTGGCTGACGATCCACGTCCCCGAAGACGCCAAGCCCGGCCTTTACCAGGGGACGGTGAGCATCTGGGACGACGGGTCCGACCGGGCGCTGAGCGTCCCGATCGCCGTGAGGGTCCTTGGCTTCCGCCTGATCAAGGACCCGGCCAAGCACTACTCGGCCTATTTCTATACGAGGAACAACACCCTCTATCGCGGGCGGAGCGAGGCATTCATCCGCAAGGCCGCCGACAACGACTATCGGGCCATGGCCGAGATGGGCCTGGACATGCTGCCGACGCTCTCCCTCGATTGCCCGGACGGCAAGCAAATCGCGGTCCGCCACGCCGAGGAACTCCAGCGGATGCTGGACGCGGGATTGCGCGGCCCGGCGCCCGTGACCGCCGACGCGGTCATCGGCCGCGTCTATCGCGACACCACGCCCGGCGGAAGTCGCCAGAATCACTGGCGGATCGACCCCATGCCGCCGCCGGAGTTCTACCAGCGGATTACCGAGATGTTCCGCGCCCTGGAGGTCCAGCGCAAGGCAAAGGGCTGGCCGGAGTTCATCTGCTGCCCGATTGATGAGGTCGATCCCTCGTGCAAGGACTTCGGCGTGGCGGTGTACCAGGCCGTCAAGGCCGCCGACGTGCGGACCTATGCGACCAAGGATCCCGTCGGCCGCGATGCCGCCGCATACGCCCCCTACCTCGACATCTGGTGCTCGCAGCCGTACTCGGTTCCCTTCGAGAAAATCACCGCCCAGAAGCGGTACGAGTACTGGTGCTACCCGAACCACAACGCCGGCGAGATCAAAGACCGCCTCACGATGTGCAAGGGGGGCCGAATGACCTACGGCTTCGGCTTCTGGAGAAGCGGCTATACCACGCTGATCCCCTGGCATTGGTGCTGGACGACCGCGCCCGACCAGTTCGACTATCTGCGTGGGCGTCAGTCGGGGTGCGGGCAGCGCATGGACGACGACGGCGAGGTGATTCCCGCCGTGTATTGGTCCTGCTTCCGCGAGGGTTATGACGATGCGCGTTACATCTACACGCTCCAGCAGGCGATCGTCCAGCGGCAAGACTCCGCCGATCCGGCCTGCCAGGCAGCGGTCCGCCAGGGTCGGCGGCTCTTGCAGGAGACGTGGGACGCCATCCGCGTCCAGCCAAAGTACCTTGCCGCGGGCATGTGGCCTTCGGAGGAGTTTCAGGCCGTCCGGTGGCGTCTGGCGGCCCAGACCGAGGAACTGCTCCGCTACCCTGCCACCAACAAGGCGACGGCCCCGTCCGTCTTGTTGGGCGTCGTTCCAGTTTCTTGACCGTTTGACTGCACCGCAATCAGCAGCAGGATTCCGGCGATCGCATTCCGCAGGGAGTAAACTCGCAGCGTGTACGACATCCAGTGAACCGGGTACACCCGCACTCCAACAGGAGGCCCGCTATGCCTTGCTCGGTTATCGCCCTGTATGGCCTCATGGTTCTCGCCTCGTCCTGTTCCGGGGCCGAGAACTTGGCGCAGTACGACGCCAAGTTCGTGGGAACAGCGGAGATTTCCAGGAATCTTCCGGCTGGTCCGGCGACTGGCCCCAACCAGTGGGTCAAACTCGACAAGGCCGATCTCAAACGCATCGACGCCCCGCTGGTCTACGAGCCGGAGCTGAAACGGTTCATGGTTCTGGGCGGGAGCGTCAACTGGGCGGAGTATCCCAAACCGCACCCCTTCGACGAGTTGGCGCTGGACCAGGGCAGCGGTCAGTGGGAGAACTGGATTCCCCAAGGAAAAAACTGGGGCCCGCGGTTCGGCGACTGCACGGCCCCTCGCTGGAAAGGCGAATCTTGGGGTCTGGTTGATGCCGAGGGCAACTGCCGGCCCAACGTGACCACCTACCGCGGAATATGGCTCTACAATCAGTACGCGATGGACACGGACTCGAAGCGGGTCTACTTCCACGCCCGGGGCAGCACCTTCTGCTACGACCCGGCCGCGCGGGCATGGAAGGACCTGGCCCCAGCCGGCCATCCCGGAAAGGCGGGCGGGACGCTCCTGTGGGGCTCGATGTGCTACGTTCCGCACATCAGGAAGGTGTTGCTCTTCGGCGGCGGCAACGTGCAGACCGAGCGCGGCGACGCCGGCACCTGGACGTACGACCCGGCGGCCAACACGTGGGAGGAGCTGAAGCTCGACGCGCAGCCGCCCCAGCGCGCCCTCTCGCCGATGGTCTACGACACGGTCAACAAGCAGGTGATCCTATTTGGCGGGGATCAGCTCAACGGGCTGCTGAGCGACACGTGGACGTTCGACGGCAAGAGATGGGAGGAAAGGAAGCCGGCCTCAGCGCCGGCCCCGCGGGGCGGCCACGCCCTGGTCTGGCTCCCCCGCGCCAGGAAGGTGCTGCTGTTGGGCGGGTACGGTTATGAATCGGCCGTGGGCTACTACCCGGCCGTGTACCGCGCCAGACCGCTGGAGGCGTGGACCTACGATGCCGCGGGCGAGCGGTGGGAGTTCATCGCCTCGTGGTCCAAGGATTGCCCCGTCCCGCGCCCTCCGCACACCCTTCGGGCAGCGGCCGGGGACGACGACGTAGTCGCGGTGGTTGCCGGCGGGACTTGGCTGTGCAAGCTGGACGCGACTACGCCCGATCGAGCTTCGGCAAAGGACCTGGCCGTCAAGCCGGGCACGGTGGAACGCCGCAAGGACTGGTGCGACCCGGAGTGGTACCGGAAGGCCCCGCCAGCCGACGCGGCGAAGACCGCGGCGGAGCTGGCCGCCCTGCCCGTCAATTCCTGGGTCATGCGGACGCCGCCCCGTCGGCCCGGCTATAACGTGGACTGGGGCTCGGCGGTCTACGCCCCGGACCTCGACCTGATCCTGCGTTTCTCGGGCGGCCATTGCGCGTACAGCGGCACGGCCCCCCAGGTCTACAATGTGACGGCCGACCGCTGGTCCATCCCCTTTGCCCCGGAGATGCCCCTGGAGTTCTGCTCGAGCAACGAGCTGGTCCCCGGGGAGTGGAGTTTCACGGGCAGTCCGTGGATGAGCGGCCACACCTACAAGACCACCGGTTACGAGCCGGAGTCCAAGACGCTGGTCTTCGCAGCCCACGGCTACAGTTACTTCTTCGATCCCGTCAAGGGCCGCTGGTCCAGGGCCGAGAAGCGCAGCCCCTTCCGCGAAAACATGTACGTGACCACGCTCTCGACCACACCCCGGGGAGTCGTGGCCTGGGCGGAGCATACGCCTAACGAGACCAGCCTCTTTCTCCTCGCTGCCAAGACGCGGACCTGGAGCAAGTTGCCCCTACGCGGAGCCGGGTTGTCACAACCCGGTTCTGACGGCACGCTGCCAAGGGCCTCGGCGGACGAGCACGGCATGGCCTACGACAGCAAGCGTGACCGGCTGCTGTTGTTTAGCGGCGTGGACAAGAACAAGGGCGACGTCATGGCGTACGACATGAAAACGGGGGAGGCCCGGTGGCTCGGCGCCGCCGGCACGACCACCCTGCGGGCGGTGCCCGAGGCCGGCGTCCGTTCGCGGGAAACCGTCTACCTCCCCGAGCACGACGCGGTCCTGATCGGGAAGACCATCGCCGCCGCCGAGGCCGAGCCGCTGTGGCTGCTCTACGATTGCCCGAAGAACGCCTGGTTCGGCGTGCATCTCGGCGGCACTAGCCCGATCGGCAAGGACGGATCGATGGTCTCCCTGGGCTTGATGTACGACCCGACCCGCAAACTGGTCTGGGCGGTGGACCAAATCAACCGGGTCTTTGTGCTGAAGCTCGATCCCAAGGCCGGGCTGCTGAAGAAGCTGGATTAGCGACTCGACGGCACCGGCCAAGCGGTCCAGGAGGATTGTTGCGGAACGGGGGGCAAGGTGGTCCTGCCGACCAAACGCTCTACGTCAGGATGGCGGGTGAACCGGCTTGGTTCAGTAGCACCGCCGAGCGAGTGTAGGACGGATTGCCAATCCGTCCTACGTCGGTCTTGCCCTTGACGGCGGCCAAAGGACTGATACTTGGACCTAGAGCACCAGACGGACAAGGATTACAGCTCCATGACCTCCCTGGAGCTGAGCGACGCCCCGCAGAAGCTGGCCGACACGGGGCCATCTCTCGGGCTCCTCCTCGGAGCTACCTGCCCACCTCCCCGTCACCCGCCACGCGCCACCCGCCACCCCTACCCCCGCTTCTCCTGCAACAGGGCTATGCCGTTTTCGTTGCGGACACGGGTCAAGGCGACGCCGTCGAGTTCGGCCAGCACGATCTCCGCGAGGTAGCAGACGACCGAGCCGTCCTCGAGGTGGGCTGCGTAGGCGCGGCCGAGGTCCTGGAAGACCGTATGGAAGTGCGGCTCGCCGTCGGCCACGATGCCGTCCACGGAAGCCAGCTCGATGGGACCGTCAACCTCGAAGATCTCGTCCTCGGGCAGCTTCTGCGTGTGCTTGATGCGGTGGAAGCGGGCCTTTTCGAGCGTCCCGATCGCGCTCACCAGAACGGCGTTGCGGATGCCGAGTTCCTTCAGCTTGTCGCGGATCCCCTCGCGGAGCTTCTCGCCGCGGTCGAAGCTGAGAATGACGATCCGGCCGAATCCCTTGCTGACGATGGTTCTCATCGATCGGTCTCCAGGCGCAAGTTCAGCGAAAAGCGGCGGCATCCCTGCGGCGCATACGGCGCCGCAGGCCAGCGCGCGAAGAAACTCGCGGCGAGCCAGTGGGGCACGTTGGCAAAGTACCGCCGCGAAAGCTAAAGGCGAACCACGCGACGTGGCGGGAGCCTCATTCATCCTTCATCCTTCATCCTTCATCCTTTCCCCCTCACCCCTCCTCCACCACCTTGAATCCCATCAGCGTGCCGAGGTCCTGCACGGCCTTCGTGTGGTCGCCGTAGAAGACCGCGCGGTGCAAGAGGGTCATCGTGTCGCCCTTGATGACGTCGGCGCCCCAGTTGAGGAACAGCCGCCTTGCATCGGGCACGCTCTGGGCGAACTGGGTGCGGCAGGCCAGCGGGCTGCGGCTGGTCTCTATGATCTTGCCCGGCACCACCAGCATCGTGTCGAGATTCACCAGCTTGGCGCAGGTGACCGGCTGGCCCACGCGGTTCTCGACCTCCAGCGCGACTCCGCCGCGGCTGTCGGTCTGGGTGCGGATGCGGAACGGCAGACGCTTGCCGCTGGGGCCGTCCATCTTGGTGGCCGAGGTGCAGTGGAAGTGGACCATCGCGTTCTTGGCCGCGTCGATCACCGGGTCGGAGATGAAGCCCGGCGCGTGGAAGGCGTAGGCGAAGATGAGCATGGTGAGCGTCGAGTCGATGTCTCCCTCGCACGCCCCCACCAGGCCAAGGTCGTTGAGCTTGCTGAACGTCAAGCACCCGCGGGGATTGCCCATGCACTCGACGCTGCATATTGCCTGGGCTTTCTCCTGAATCATGATCTCCTTGATCGCCAGGTACATGCGGGCCGAGTTGACGATCTCGGGGATGGTGGGCTCGACGATCTGGGTGGCCTTGCTGATCCAGTACTCCTTGGCTTCGGCCTCGGCGGCCTTGGGATCGACGGCCTTCATCCCGTCCATAATCCGCTTGTTGGGGATAACCACCAGGTCCGCGCCGAGCTTCTTCTTCACCAGCTCGGCGGAGCACGCGGCGGCCGAGCCGTGGGGCCGTGTCACGGCGAGGATCCGCGTCTGCTTCATGCAGGCCGGAGCGCGGAGCAGCCCGACCACCTTCTCCAGGTCTCCCCAGTCGCTTGAGGGCAGGAGCACGACCTTCTTGCCCTGCTTGTGCCACTGGGGAAAGTACATCCACCCGTGGCCGCTGAAGGGTTGCGAGAAGAGGGCGGTGGGGAGTCCGACGTCGATCAGCTTGCTGAGCACCGGGGCATCGCCGCCGTGGTGCGATAGATGGACGATCAGCAGGGCGTCGGCGTCCTTGAGCTTAGCGGCCACCTGGCCCACCTCGGCTGGAGGGACCATGTCGCCGCCCACGAACTTGACGCCGTCGGGCTTCTTCTCCAGGTCGGCGAAGTACTTTTCAAACCTGGCCAATTCCTCAGTGGGATGGGTCAGGTAATCGTCGCCGGTGCGGCCGGCATACAGCTTGAAGATCTTCGCCGTGGGCAGCTTGGGCCAGGCGTCTGCCTGGGCTGGCGCCGCGGACTGGGCCCCGAGCTGCGTGCTCAGCAGGATGCCTCCCGCGGCGGCACTTCCGAGAAACTGGCGTCGGCTCAACGGATCGCTCATAGCTGGCTCCTTCAATTGGGAGGGAATGACCATCACAATACTGCCCCCATGATAGCCGGCTTTGCGGCAGACGCAATGGCCTGCCCGCGGTTCTAACCTCCCGCCGTCGCTCGCCCCGTCAGCCCGCGGATCATGTAGGCTTGCAGGACCCCCGACTCGTCGGAATTGAAGAAGCCCAGCGTGCCGTCGGGCGAGAGGAACGGGTGGATGTGGGCCTCTTTCTTGCCCGAGGATCGAGGGCTGAGCAGATACTGGAAATCCTTGGCAGCATCCTTGCCGGGCTCGCCCAGCTCGGCCAGGTAAATGCGGCCGCCTTTGTCCAGCGGGGCGGCATCGGAAATCAGCCGCTTGCCGGTAATGTCGGTGGCGAAGTGATAGAAGTGCGGGTTCGGGAAGGATCGCGATAGATCGTTGCGCACGCCGCCGGGGGTCTTGATGCCCACGTGGCCGGCGTGCGCACACGGCCGGCCTTCGATCAGTTGGGCCTCGGGCGGCTTGCGCGTGCCGGTGCTGGTAATGGCCCAGTCGCTGCGGCCCCGCCAGCACTGGTGCCCCTGGCAGGCCTCGTTGCCGTCGCGTCCCCAGGGCATGTTGCGAAAGTTGGCGCCGTCGTCGCGCAGGACGTGGATGTCGGCCCCCACGCCGCCCACCAGCCGCTTGATGGCCCCCGAGGCGTCCGTTTCGTTGTCGTGGTTTTCCTGGATGAGGATGTCGTGGCACTGCTCGGGATCGAGCGAGCGGCAGTACTGCGGGTGCATGTTGCACCAGGTTGGGCCGTGGATGACGAGGCTTACCGCGGCCTTCTCGACGTCGAAGATCAAGAGCCCCCACGGGGCCCCCGCGGTCTTGCCGTCGCCGAGGAACCCGGAGATGGCCAGCCGACGGCCGTCCGAGGAGATGGTCGAAAGCGGATAAATGTGGCTGGGGCGGAACTTCGTGCCCGGCAGCGGCGAATCGACGACGATGAGCGTCTCCCGCCCGGTGCCGTCCAGGCCCACTCGTTTGAGCGTCAGCCGGCCGCCGCTGACAACGGTCTCATCGACGAAGTAGTAGACGTACTTCCCATCGGGCGAGACCGAGGCCCCGGTGGCGCCCATCTCCGTCGTGAGCGGGCTCAGAGTGCAGCCGTTCTCGATGTCGCAGAGCAGGTACTGGTGTTTCGGGTCCCTGCGGTTGCTGCCGTGGGCGGTGGCCGAGCGGTGCAAGACGAACCGCTTGGAGTCCATCGTGAAGATCTGGGCCTCCATGTAGAGGTGCGAGCTCGGCACGTCCGGCTCGGTGGTAAGCTGGATCACCTCGATCCCCTTGGGGGACTTTGCATCCACGAGATCCGGACGCGGCTTGGGCTTCGACTTGGCCGCAGGTTGCACAACCGCGGGGGCAGCAAATAGCCGCTCGCGGCCGGTCAAGCCGGCGAGCAAGAGGCCGCTCGCCGCAAGACCCGCATGTCGCAGGAACGTCCGCCGGCCGTGGCGAACAACATCGACTCGCAATCTTGCACCTCGCATCGCATTCCCCTCTCGGACAAAAACGGCGGGCAAGCCCGGCTCTGAACCCTGAACCCTGAACCCTGACCCCTGCTCTCACACCACCATCGGCTCCAGGCTGAACAACCGGCAAAACTGCACCAGTTCCTTCTTGAAGTCGCCGTAGAAAAAGACCTGGTGGAACCCGGGATAGGCCAGCACGTCCTGGACGCCATCGAACTTGACCATCACCGAGATGACGCACCCGCCAGCGGGCGGCACCGCCACATTCTGGAGCACCTCGCCGGCGGAGATGATCATCGTGGTCGGCCGCTGCGAAGTGCGCAGGAGGAAGTCCACCGACGTGACCCGCTGGCCCACCTTCCACACCGGCCGCGCGGTCGCGTCGCGCAAGGCGTGATGGTGCGTGATGTCGTAGGGCTCTGGGGCGGTGCCGAAACCGTTCAATCGCGTCGGGCAGCAGCAATGGGCCCCGATGATCGCGTCCCGCGCCGTCTCGGCCACGGGGTCCTGCTGAAAGCCCGGCCGGTCGAAGAGGTACTGCGTGACCACGTGGCTGGCCACTGCGCGGAGATCGGCCTCGCAGGCGGCGGGGATGCCGTCGTCGTTCATCTTCGACCAGGCAATGCAGGGCAGGCTCACCTTCACCCCGCCCAAGGCCCCGAGGCAGTCCATGGTGATCGCGTCCGCCTCGTAGCGCTGGAGCATGGACCGCGCCACGACGTAGCTCTTGATCCCGTTGTGTACGTCCTGCTCCGTGGCCCCGATCTGCCGGGTCGCCCCTTTCACCAACTCGGCGGCCAGGGCCCGGACTTCGTCGCTCTCGGGCGTCTTGCGGTATTCCTCCAGGAACTCCTTGGCCGGCACGCGGCGAAGCTGGATACCGACGTCGGGCATCGTCTCCTCGGCGGTCTTCGCACCCGCGATCACCAGGCAGCGGGTCTTGCGCATCTTGGCCCCGGCCTGTAGCATTTTCATGCCGTAGCGGACCTGGCGCAAGTCGTCGGTCGAGGCGATGAAGCAGCCGGTTTTCTTCGACGGCCCCGCCGTGTTGGTCGTGAACGAGCTCCCCACCGGCGAGAAGACCACCGTGGGGATCTTGCTGTCGATCGCCTTCTCGGCCGAGGGCCACGAATGTTCCTGGCGGTCCAGAAGCACCACCAAGAGCCCATCGGGCTTGGCGGCCGCGGCTTGGGCGATCCACGCCTGAGACTCCTCCATGCTGTAGAGCGGCTCCGGGCGGAGATCGAGCTTCAGACCGAGCCGCTTGGCCGTCTGCGCGATCTCGCTGGTGTACTTCGCCAGCGCCGCGGCGCCGTCGTAGACCTGGCCCGGCCACCGCAGGCCGTACTCGCCCTTACGGCGCACAAAGGCGGCCTTGACCGTGGGCACGTAGCGCGACGCCGGCCCGGCCTGCCGGATCTTCGCCAACTGAGGCGCCGGACCGCCGAAGACGGCGCTCCCCAGCAGCGGCACGGAGGCCAGCGACGTCGAAGCCGCCGCAACGAACTGACGGCGGCTCATCTCTCCACAATCGCGGCAATGGGCAGCACAACGATGGTTCGACATGGATGATTTCCTTCCGATGTTCGGGAAAAGGAAACGCGACCGCCGGTCGCGGCTTTGTGAATTGGTATCGCGATTCCCGGTCGTGGTTTCGGGGACTACCGTTGGGCCACGGCCTTCTCGCCGTAGCAGAGAACCTCGCCGCTGCGGAGGGTCACGAGGATGCGGCCTTGGGCATCGACGGCGATTCCCCAGCGGGCCGGCTCGCCGGGCAGCGGCTCTGTCCAGAGGTCCTTGCCTTGTTGCGGGTCGCGGGCCGCCAACACCCAACCGGAGGGCGAGAGACCTCGTTGTTGCCGCAGGGTCAACTGGGCGTTCTTGGCAGTGACGACCATGTCGGCCCACCGTACCGGCTGGTCGAAGACCGGCGCCTGAGGCTGCGAGTAAAGCGGCTGCCCGGAGGCGACCACCCGGTTGCCCACTAGGTGCAGCTCGCGGCCTCGCGGGGCCCCGGAGCCCATGCCGCCGGGCGGCCCGTTCTGGCAGCGTCCGTCCGCGAAGTCGAACACGGCGGGCGAAACGGTGTTGCCGCCCGCCAGGTAGAGCTTGCCGTCGTGGAAGAGCATCTCGCCCTGGCAGGTGACGCCCCGGCGCCCGAACGCGTCCAGATGGCCGCAGGTGTTGTTCTGCCAGCGGATCTTCCCGGTCTTCACGTCCAACGCGTAGACGTGGGTCCCGTCGAAGTCATTCATTCCCGCGGCAAAGCAGGCCACGCCGTCCTGGACCAACACGCCGCTGGCCACGGGCCACGTCGAAACGAGCTGGCCGTAGACGGGGATCTTCCGATCGGCCGGGGCCGCGCGGAACCGCCACACCAGCCGGCCCGTTGCCGCCTCAAACGCATAAGCCCAGCCGTCCGAAGAGCCGACCAGGGCCAGACCGTCGCTTATTGTGGGCGGATAGCGGACCGGGCCGCCGGTGTACGCCATCCAGTGGACCTGACCGGTCGCAGCATCCAGGGCCCGGACTGTGCCGTCGTGACCCCCGATGAAGACCAGCCCTCCGGCAGCCACCGGCGCAGTCAACTCGCCGCGAGATTTCGGGCTATTGCGC
>Ga0315279_10011102_pt1 | contig 10470 bp, 12 predicted proteins | sample YL17G06_20_MG_FD_203694 | JGI IMG/M metagenome (GOLD analysis project Ga0315279, IMG submission 203694) | Sediment microbial communities from Yellowstone Lake, YNP, Wyoming, USA - YL17G06_20 | ecosystem: Environmental > Aquatic > Freshwater > Lake > Sediment | place: USA: Wyoming | collected...
TCAGGTACCTGACTCGCTGGCGAAGCAGTCAGTAGAGGAGTTCATACAAGGAAAAAGAGAGCGCTAGCGGCTTTTTGTTGGGAGACTGGTCTCTGAAAGCAGCTCTACCCTCCTCTATATATAGATAACTGGTTTCGCACTCCACAATCTAAGGTTTTAAAAGAAACAAAAAGGTAGGTGATATTATGGAAAATGATAAAGCAGTTATTTCATGGTTAGACGGTTTGAAGAGTGACAGAACCAGAACAGAATATGAAGACCGTTTCCAGATTTGGTTAGACTATTGTAAGACGAAAGGGTTCTTGGAAACTGGAACTCTACAGCTTGAAGACATGAAGAAACGGAGACAGAGCGGAGACAACACGGAAAAATATTTCTACGATAACGAGATTCCTAAGTTTTTCCAGTGGCTACAGAAGGAATACAAGAGCAAGAAAGCTAAGAAACCACTGTCTCAGAGTTCCGCTCTAGGCATTACAACAGCGATAAGAAGCTTTTTCGCCTATCATAGGTATAGCCTAGAAATCAAGAAAGACAGTTTACCATCAACAGAGAACCTTAAAGCAACGTATGAAGACCATGCTTTCGACATCTATCAGCTTAGAAGCATGTTTCAATGCGGAGATTTGAGAGAAAGAACCGTCTTAAGTTGTGGTGTCAACTTGTGGCTACGGTCTGGAGACTTCTTAAGCTTGAAACGTGACTTGATAGAACTAGCGATTAAGAGAGAACAAGAACTAGCGGAAAACGAAAGCAGAGAACCAGACACTATAGAGTTTGAGTTCACAACAGAAAAGGAATCTGAACCGTGTAGCTGTCACTTGGCAAAAGAAACAACGGAGCTTCTGAAAGACTATTTGAAAGCTTACCCTAAGACCACTGAAACCCTTTTCAACTACAGTGAAGACGCTTTAAGCGATTTGCTCCGTAGACTAGCGGAAAAAGCCAAAATAACCGTTTCTGGACGTATCCGTTGGCATTGTCTCAGAAAATTCGGTATAACTCTAATGCATGGAAAAGTGACTGAACCAGTAATGAAATACATGTGCGGAAAACACATATCGAAAGACCTCAAAACCTACATTCAGAACAACCGAGAAACCTTTAAGGCTTTCAAGCTCGTAGAACCACTAATCAGCTTAACCAGAACTAACGGAAACGGAGCAATGAAAGAATTGAGTAAGACACTAGAAGAAATCAAGAAAGCTTCAGTTAGACAAATCGTAGTTCTGAAGCTGATAGAGAAACTAACGCCTAAACAAGACTTCGACAGAGCCTTAACTGAACTAAAGAAGGAATTAGGCTACTCTGAAGACACCGTTAGAAGAGACAGTCAAACACCCGAAACCCTAGAAACCATGATTGACAAGCTCGTAGAAGCCTATATCAAGAAAGACCTACAGAGAATCTTAGACGAAAACGGTAACGGACACAACTAACCACTTTCTTTCTTTATCCCTATTCTATTTCTTATCATCATATCATATCAAGCAACACTCAATTCCATGTGTCAACCCTTACCCTTACTATGTAGGTAGACCGTATTATATGATATGAGTGTAATGGATGTTAAAATAGTATTCAATATTGGTTCTATCCATGTGTAACCGTAGCCACACACCACTATCTAGACCATTAACCATGCTCTAGAACCCCCCTACCGTCTATAAAATACGGATATAATGAATGTTCTTGTATAGGCTTGATATGTTGGATGATAATTTTTGAATATGTATGGGGGGTATATAGTTAGGATTTGCTATATAGCTGAGTTTTGCTATATAGTGGGCTTTTAATATATGGTTTAGAGTTTGCTATATAGCTGAAACAATGAAAGATTTAATGTCTGAGTCTCTTCAGTCTCAAAACTCATGGTGTTTTCCCGATTCAATTTTACAATGAAAAATCATATACAATTATACATACATATGCTTTATTATTAGCTATATAGCAAAATAACATCTGCTCTTTTTATGTGTGCAGACCGTTTACCATTCCGCTTTTTTTTGGACAGAATACTTTTAAATGATTATGCAGTGGTGTAAACAGTGATGTATAGTGTCTCAAGAAATGAGAAAATGTCCTAGATGTGGAAATCTTAGAATCTGGAAATTTGGGTTTCTTCCGAGTGTTAAAAAAGGTAAACGTCAACGTTTCAAGTGTTCTGAGTGTGGAACAACCTTCTATTAGAGGCGTTCAACATGGCTAAAGAAGACTACATGGCAAATACGGTATACCTAAAACTCTCAGCGAAAGAACTAACCGTTTTACAAGCCATCCAAAACCCTTCCATGTATCCCGCAATATTCATTAAGAAACACCTTCTGGAGACAGTCTTCAAACAGAAATTCATGGAGCTTTACGGAGAGAATGATTATAACGAAGCTCTAGCTAGAGCGTCAAGAACAATCGTTCAGATTCAACAAGAAAAAGCTAACGCTAAACTGGGAAAACGTAAAGACAAAATCAAGACCGAAACGTTGATGGTAGAGATTGAAAGCCTAAGCTCTGAACACGACAGAAAATTCTTACACTACGTGAACGAGAAAGGAATCTCAGACATGGATTTTGACAGTTTAAGCGATAAAATGAAGGTTGAATGGTTCTTGAAGTGGAAGAAAGAAATCGAAGATGCATTCCAGAAATACGGTAAAAAAGTGGAAATGGTATAAGCATGTCCGAAGACTCAGACCGTTCTACGATAGATAAAGAAGAACAACTAGAAGCTTATGCGAAAATGTTAGGCGAAAAACCAAAAAAACCGAATCTTCCAGAAATGAGTAAGGACAAGAAAGAACTTGTCGAAATAATCTTGTATTGTCGAAACCATAAAGACGATATGGCTCTGTCTCATGCTAAGAGAGTCGAAATCGAGAATTTTAGCTTCGATTGCTACGAGAAACTTTTGGCTCTATGTAAGGGAGATTCTTGGCTTGTTTGTTCTCTTTTAGGAAACCGTAAGGAGACTAGAGTAAAGGACACGGATGTTTTAGAACCGTGAACCGAGAACAAGCTTTAGAAAAGTTTCGGCATAAACAGAAAAACAAGAAACATCTGAGGCATAAGCCACGACATCAGAATTGACTTGGATTTGTCCATGTTGTGGTCAACTTGTGAGAAAGAGACGTAAACGGAAACGTAAGCCTTAGTTCAATTTAGCATAACACTTATAACCGTGTTTACCTATAGTTCCTATAGGTATTAACATGAGCGAAAGAATATCTTCAAACGAAGAATTAGACCGAATAACCACTATCGAAGTGCGTAGAAGAACCAGTTCTAAGCTTCAAATAATGAAACATCAATTTGGCTTCAAGTCTGTAGACGAAATGCTCTCCGTTCTGATGGCTGTCGTGTATCGTCAACAATGGAGTAAACAAGACATTCTCAAAATGACTGTGGAATACACGGGAATATCAACAGCAACAAGTGACGAAGAAATGTATCAAAAAACTGGAATAAAAGGAGACCTAGTTCTGAAACTTGACGAAACCACTAAGATAAAGGGTAAAGTCGAAAAGAAAAAGAAGGTAGAAAAGCATGAGTGAAGACGATAAAGAAAAGAAGGTTATTCACAGAGTCGAAATCGGTAGAGAACCAGAAATTGATTCTCTGCATGACGAAGTTGCAATTTTGAAAGCTAAATTGGAACAAGCAAGCCTCTACGAAGTGTCTAGGCAAAAAGCAGAACTAATAGCGAAGTATGGAGAATATAAAGACGAAATAGAAGACCTCACAACACCACAAGAACTAGACAAATTCAAGTTACGAATCTTCAATGATAAGGTACATGAAAAGCCCAAAACACAAATTCCTTACGGGAAATCATCAATTATTCCACCTAAAGGCGAAATGGAATATTCTAGTCAAGCCGAAATGGTAGATAAACTCTACGACACTGCATATTATAACTCTCGAAAATATTCCAGTGAAGAGGTAGACGAAGCAAAACAGAAGATTGAACAGTTGATTAGAAGCATGGTAGGCGGTTCAGCGTGGAAGGAAATGAGAGAGCGTGGAACTAGCCCAATAGAGAAACACAAGATTACTTCATGTAGAAAATGCGGTTACACGTTGATTGACACGAATGAGTGTCCGAATTGCCACTATAACGCTTTTGAAAAACAGAAGGTAAGAGACTAATGACAGAAGAAAAGAAACTAGGCGTTCACTTGAAACTCGGCGTTTTCAGAAGTAAAGAGAGATTCCAGATTGTCAACGTTAAGACTTTCGAAGGTCTTGAAACGCCATATATTTATGCTTACGGTTTCACTGAAAAAGGAATTCCAGTTCTGAACCAGAATGAAGAACCATTTTTCCGATTTAACGGTTCAGTGAGTGGTCACGTAAATCTAAATGCTCCTTTCTATAAGGGCATTCTTATAGACAACAAAAGAAGAGTCACTGGAATTGACGCTGTTCAATGCATGGTTTCTAACTACGGTCTAGGAATTTCCAGAGAACAGATAGAAACGAAAGTCAAGACGCTCATAGAAAATGATGCAAGAATAATCTATTTCTATAAACAGAGTAGCGTTTATGCAATGGCTAAACCTTATAACTTCGAAAATTCATGGATAATAAGCGGAAAAGACGCTGTACTAGACCTAGACTATTGGAACAAGTTTCTGAAGTCAATTGGTAGTCAATGGAGAATCCTTACACCAAAAACTAGACTACTCTTAAGAAAACTGGAATACGAAAAGCTGAAAGCTGAAGAGATGTAAGCTTGTGGTCTTTCCAGAAACGAAAGAAATAATTCTTGAAGCAAAAAAGAAGCATGAAGCTTTCGAAAACTATGTAAAATACTTAGACAAGAAAGTCATGAGTTTTCAACGAAAGAAAGTTGAGGTTTTCCAAGAAAAACACGATTTGAAAGACGAATATACTAAAGAGTTCATGAAAGGCATTAACGAGAGAAAACGAGTTCTACTTTTGGAGAAAAGAAATATTGGTGTAGACCCTTCAAGTTCTCGGTGGGTTGAAGAGGATTTCGCTGAAATTAAGAAACTGAAAGAAACATTGAAACCCAGTGAAGACAGAATAAAAGAGATTGAAGAACGGATTGAAACGTTAAAATTTACCGAAACGAAACAGAGATTAAATCATGAAGTTGATGTCGCACAGAGCATGTATGAAGACGTTGTTTGGCTACTCATGAAGGCAACTCTGTTTGAAGAGGCTCATTCTGCACAAGAGAAATTAAAAAATGAAAGACTAGCGGAAATGAAGAGAAAAGGCATTTTACCTCAATATGAAGGTTATTTCAAGCCTAAAGACCGAGACTTGTGGAAGAGTTTAGCTGAAGACGAATTCAAACGGAGACAACAGAAATATTTTGAGAACTTAGAGAAAATCTTTAAGAAACGGAAAAAGGAACAAGAAAAAGCGGAAAGGAAAAGGCAAAAGCAATTGTATAAAGAATGGGAACAGCGAAAAGAAGAAGAAGAAAAATGAGCGTAGAAATCCGTGAGATAAAGCCTTTTTCTGCAATCAAAATTATCAATAAATATTTGGAAGACCTCTTCACTAAGCGAGAGAATCTGAAACAGAAACTTCAGCGAATGAGCATGGATTACGTCACCAATGAATCTTTTCTAAACTTGAATCTGGAATTATTAGTCACGGTAAGGCAAATTCGTATCTTGGACAGTCTTATTCAGCAAATAAAGGTGGAACAATGACAAGAATCAGAAAGACGTTAAAACATCAAGCGGTATGTGTCATATGCGGAAGAAAGGCTACAATCGTATTAGATGCGAATCAGATTTGGCTATGTTCAACTTTTTGCCTTTACAAATATAAAGAGAGATTCGGAAAATTACCAGTAAACTTTAGGCGTGGTTCTAATTGACAGTTAAGACCAAGATAAAGATTCCGTCTTGGCAAAAAGAAAAGAAAAGAAGAGACAACCCGAAACCAGTGACGCTTAACGTTAAGCTGATTCACATTAACGCTTAAGCTAGGGTTTCTCTTCCAATTCATAGTGATAGAGAACTGGTTTTTTTGTCCTTTACTATTTTCATTATTATCATCCTACACTTGACAGACAAAAGGTAATGCTTTTTTCACCTTAAAAGCATTCAGACTGTAAAATGAATCCATAAAACTTATACGATAGGAATGTGTCTATTCTATCACGGAAATGGGGAAATAGCAATCCCGTATGTTAGCGAACGGCTAAAGTGGGATGGTTGTATCGAAAGATACAACCCACACCCATTTCCATTTGCATTCTTTGGCGGACTGGATGGGAATTGAACCCACAACCTTCCCCATAGCACGGGGCTGCTCTATCCGTTGAGCTACCAGCCCATCCCGTAACAAGGATGGAACCTCTTATTAAGTGTTTGCGAATGATGTTCGAATCTATATTGACTGAATCAAACTCTAAATTAAGAAACAAACCCTTTTCATGGCTCTTTTCGCATTGTGTCCATGAATCTATGCCTCTTTTCTTTGGGTCTTATTGTTGAACGTGTTCAATATGATTTCACCAATAGTTCGGGAAAGACCAGAGGGTAGTCATCCTTTCCGTATGGAAAAACGATGGGAAGTTCGAAATAGTGATATCCCTCTGGTCGTTTTCGAAGGGTTATATTGTCTTAATTGAACACGCAATAAAATTCACCAAAAGGATGGAAAATATACGTAACCCCTTTTTGTCTTGTGTTCAACAAGATTTATTCAACCCTTCAAATAAGACTAAAGGGTTACCTCATTCTCGAAGTCTATATGCGCGCGCAGGTCTTGATTCCCTATTATGAACCGTTGAAAGTTGAAACGTGCAAGAAATGCAAAAGTGTTATAGCGCAACCCAAACAATTGATTAGAATTGGAAAGAGATGGTTGAATGGATATATATTTAGAGGTAATCTTCTTTCTTTTGAGTCTGGTATTCGGCTTTATCCTAGGATTCTTTGCTAATTGGTATTTCTACAAGAAACAACACAAGGAAAATGAAGCAATAACTGAAGTTCTGAAACGGATTGAGCAACACAATGACGTTGAGATACGATTAGGAAATGATAAGAGAGGGAAAATTGTCAAGAGACCAGATGGAACAATAGCAATAGATTGGAAGATAGAATTGAAGGAACCTGTCACAGTAAGTGCAACGCCTAGAGTGGAAGTTGAAAAGAAAAAAGAATAGGAAAACTTATAGCCGAACCCAAGGAACTAATCAGGATTGTAAAACGATAAAGAGGTGATATAATGGTTCAATACTTCGTCAAAAACCTAAAGGTACACAAATATCCCGTTCCTAGTCCGTGTAAAGTGACATACACGAATGAACCTTTGCATGATAGTCCACCGAACGGATACGAAAAATGCGATGACTGTTTTGCGGGATTGCCAAGATAGAAAAACAACAACATTATTTGCCTTTAAGATAAAGGGTTGCACCAATAGCCAATATAACGATTCCAATGAAGATTAGTGTAGCCGAAAACGTAGGAACATCAGTTACTTCAGCATCACCAAATCTTATTGTTGACATAGGGTAAAGAGTAGTTACCGAACCCGAGAGCATAATTACAATACCTAGAGCAATAAGGATATAACTCAGTCTGAAACCGCTCTTTTTCTGTCTAATCTCGAATCCCTCATTCTCTGAATAGACGTTCAGAAGCCTATAAGGTTTTTCCAAACTGAGACATGTAAGAAGCGCAAAAGTGTTATAGCTGAACCGAAACAGGTAGAATAATGGGGAAAAAGATGTCCAAAGGAAAAAACAATGAAATTAAAAAAGCTGAATGGTGTTATTGTGGAATTCACAAGAGAAGGTATCTCTGCTCTGAAGGATGCCCAGAATGCAAGTAAATCTTGAAATGATGTTACTCATTTCGATATTGGTCTACATTGTTCTTGCAATCGCCTTAGCATCTCTCAAAGGTCATAAATATCTTAACAATGCTCCGAGAGAAGAAATAGGAAAAGAGTATCACCAACATAACGAAAGAATAAACTTGATATTTGCTGGTTTCTCCTTAACCGCACTCGCTCTTTTGTTGGATTTTCAGCTTTCCTCAATAATACAGTTTTTCTCGTTAGCATTCTCTCTCTTGATTTTGTCTTTCGTGTTTTTACGGTTTAGATTCAAAAATCTTTTCGTGTATCTTTCGGATGTATTGCTTAATGCTGGATTGTTGTCTATTGGATGCGGTTTTCTTGTGTTCTTTTCAAATATTTCGTGGTTTGATGGCTCAACAATAATTTTCAGCGTTTTCTTTGTTGCTCTGTACATTGCATCATTAGTAAATTGCTATTTCTTCATTGAGTTAATAGAAAATAAGGAAGGTGAGAAAAAATGAGCGAAAGAAAAAAATCAATGGAAATGCTTGTTCTTAGTACCTGCCCAGATTGCGGAAAGAAATACTTACCTGCTGATGGTCATAAGGACTGCCCAAAGAAAAAATAACTCCCCTACCCTTCTAGGCTATTTTTTCCGCTATGTAACCTTCTTATTTCAGACCGTAGCCATAAAGACTAGACAAGTTTTAATTCTAAAAGGCTAGGTATTCCGAAAATAAAGTTACGCTAGGTCTGGAAGTGGTTACAGAATCCATGAAAGACGGAAATCTTTCAAAAATTCTCTTCCAGACCTAACCAATAATGTCTTACGACACACGACAATTTAAACTTTTCTGAAAATCGCCCTATGTAATCCGTCTTTTTTTGGGCTTATTTTGGTTTTTTGGCTCTGGTCTGTTGAACGAATTGACAAAAGAAGCTCAGAATAACGTTTATTAAGAAGTATGACTATTACCTACAGTGGTTACAGAATTCATATCATGAGAGACGGAAAAAGAAAAGAATGCGATAACGCCTTAAGACGCTGTGAATCTTGAGGAAAAAAGGAAGAACGTCTTAAGGGTTGTGAATGCGGTCTTTTTCTGTTGGAGCTTTCGGATAGAGAAAAAGTGGAGAACATAGACCTCTAACCCTTTTTCCTTTTTTTGTTTGATAGAGCCAGAGTTTTCTCTAGCTCCAAACCATAAATAAGGTGAAAAGAAAAATGACAGAGCATAATGAAAGAGTAGATAGCGGTTTCAGTGTTCAGAACCTCATAAACGACATTCTGGAACATCTTGGAATAATCATTATCGCTGAAGCTGGACACGGAAAAAGCTTCACAGCTTTCACGATTGTTAAAGAAGCAATGCTGAACCCAGACATAACCGTGATTATCTTTTCTCCGTCTACCATATGGCGAAGGAATTTTGGAGCTATCAACTGTGTAAGAGTTGGAACTCCAAGCTTTAACCCAATAGTGGAAAACGAGAAAGTTTCTTTAGAACCAGTTCCAATACTGAGAGACACGATTTTCATAAACTTGGACAAACACTGGAAATATGAGAGTGACGGTTTCTTAGAGAAACTTTTGCAGAGCAAGAAACATATCCTTTTCGAAATCAAATATCGCAATGGACGAAGGATAAAGGCTTTCGAAAGCGTAGTTTTGCAGTACCTCTACGAAATGCAAGAACACAGACTAGACACGTTAGGAGACTATAAACAGCATTATCTGGTAGTCTTCGAAGAACTTCAGAACAGTTTCGGCACTTACTCAATGAATACAGATGATAGCCTAGACTTGCTAACGATTTTCACTCAGTCACGTTCAGACGCAAATATACACTATGTTGGAATCGGTCAACGACTGAACGACATAAGCACTAAGATAGTGGAGCGTCTCAGACCGTTCATAGGCTTAACGCTAGGTGAACGTAGCCTAGCAAAAGTGAAAGCCATGCTTCCAGAAGAACTTAGAACCAGAATTCAGCAATTGCCTAAGAGACATTGGATTTACCTAGACGGGAAACTTGACCCAGAAATCATAATTCCAGAATACAAACGTGAAGGAAAAACCGTCTATCTGAAACCAGAAACAGAGACATGGAAACCAGAACAGCAAAAGCCAAGTTCAGTATTGAAAGACGTAATAAAAGGATTCTTCAGCTTCATATTTTCGACTCCTAAACCTAAGAAACCGAAAGGAGCGTTAACGAGACAACAAATAGAACAGACAAACGAAGAAGAAAGAGACGAACAAGAACTGAACGAAGAACAAGAAGAATTCGACAGAGACTTAACCTAGCGTCTTTTAACCGCTAGAATGTAGTAGATAGTGGAGCTAGACTCCAGTTATATATAGATTGAACTGTGGCTACGCGATGGTTTTGGTTAGGTGACCGTGATTTCTTTCTTGGCTAGGCCCTCAACCATCAATGGAACTATCTTGCTGGCTTTGAGTATTTCCATGAAAAGCGGTTTTTCATTCTTGTCGAAGTGCACTATGATGTCGCCTACTTCTTCGGCATGAGAGAGCTCGCCTCTGCCTTTAAGTATGATCGTCAGGATGTCAGCTTCCTCGTCATATTTGATTTTATATGCCATAGCGGTCACGCTTAACAGGATAGAAGGCGATGACAAGTAAATAGTCTTCCTTTTTTCAAATACTATTCT
>Ga0315279_10011103_pt1 | contig 10470 bp, 8 predicted proteins | sample YL17G06_20_MG_FD_203694 | JGI IMG/M metagenome (GOLD analysis project Ga0315279, IMG submission 203694) | Sediment microbial communities from Yellowstone Lake, YNP, Wyoming, USA - YL17G06_20 | ecosystem: Environmental > Aquatic > Freshwater > Lake > Sediment | place: USA: Wyoming | collected...
GGTGGATTTCTGCCCCAAAACGGCGATTTCTTGGAACGGAAGTGCGAACTTTCTGGTGGATGTACAGTGCGTTGTAGGTGGTGGGTGGTAAGAAAAGCGGAAAACTGTCGGGAACCACCAACTTTTTGGTCCAAACTACCAACTTTCTGGCCGGAACTACCAACTTTCTGGCCAGAACTAACAACTTTCTGGCCGGAACTGGGAACATTCTGGAGCGTGGAGCGTGGCGCGTGAAGCGTGGTGGGTGGCGCGTGGCGCGTGACGGGCGACGGGCGGTAAGTGACTGGTGACATATCTCAACCGGCCCCTATTCTTGCCCGCCTGAGCGGGTGCGGTGGTTGCGCGACGCGGGAAACAGTTTCCCGCAGGTTTACCAAGCACATATCATGCCACAGTAGTAAGTAGGCTTATACCACGATGCCTACTGGCCGGGCCAGAGCGGGGACAGGGAGCCAATGCGGGCTGGGGTGGAATGGCCGAGCGTCTCCGCTGGCACCGCATTCCCGCAACGGGTCATTTTGACCCTGTCATTATGACTACATAGTACCATACACCATGGCATATTGGTCCGGTCTTGCCGGAAGCACGGATGAGGCCGCGCCAAACGGCCGGCGCGGCCACATCCGTGGCACAAGCGCGGGCACAAGGCGCGGAGGTGGGGTATGGTCGTATCCAGGGCACGCGCCGATCAGGCTGCGACGGAGGATTGGTGCTTGAGCAGGAGCAATTGTTCCCGCTTGAATTCAGCGAGCGCGACCGTGCGGCCTTGAGAGTCCAGAAATTCGACTTCAAACACGCCGGGCGCGAGCACTTCCACGACCGTGCCCACCTGGCCGGCAACCAAGCCTTCCGCAGGCTGGTCCTCCAAGAGGGCGACGACGTCGAGCAGTTTAAGCGGAGACGTTTGCATGTGGATGATTATAGCACGTAACCCGCCTTATTCACCACAGAGAGACAGAGACGCAGAGAAGGGATTTTCGGTTTTCGATTTTCGATTGCATCGGGCTGGAAGTTCAGATCGAAAATCGAAAATCCAGAAAATCGAAAATGTTCTCTCTGTGCCTTTGCGGTGGATAGTCCAGAAAAAGGCCCTTTTGGGTTGCGAGATCGCCGGCTCGGCTTCTAGAACGGAAGCGGACGAGATGGTCGCGTTGGCACAGCAGATGCGCAAACAGGTGGAAAGCTGGCTGCGGCAGAACCACCCGCACCTGCTACGGAAATAGCCGCTGCAAGGCATGAGAACCATGTACCGTCGGGCCGTGGAGTGGCGGGTAAGACGAGAGGCAAATCAAGTAGTGGTCTGTCCACTTTATCCCACTTTATCCGGTTTTGACCAGAAGGTGGTCGCCACCTGGGTCGCGGCCGTTTACTCCCGTTTGTACAGCGAGGGATTTTCATCCACCTGGTTGAAGAAGTAGTCGAGGTCGTATGATGCGGCCCTCTTCGCATCCTGCCGGAACTTCTTTGCCCGTTCGTTCATGCCGCGCTGCACGTAGAATGCGTAAATGTCCCGCGGCTCCGATGAAGAGTAGTTGCCGACCTTCTCGATGGCATCGAGATAGCGATCAAGTTTGCCGGACCGAATCGTTTCGGCGGGCTGCGCCTGAAGATGCTTGAAGAGGATCCCCCACGCGGTGAAAGCCGGTATCTGTCCGCCCCAGAAGTTCTTGGGCTCGGACCTCTGTTCGATGCCCACGGCCAGAGCATCCAGGTGCGCGGTGGGATTCTCCTTCGCCAGCGCGATGAGGAAGAGCGGCTTGAACTCCTCATTCTCCAGATTCGCACGGAAGACCTTGGCGATGGTGTCATTTTTCGGCGAGAATGACAGGAGACTCATTGCGGCCACGTTGCGGACCTTGACCTCTTGGTCGGCCAGAAGTTTCGCCAGTATGTCCGCCAGTTCCGCCTGCTGCCCGAAGCCAATCGCGCGCGCCACGCACGCCCGCACTTCGGATGCTGCATCGTCGGCCATAGCTGTCAGGCGCTGGCGTGTCTCTGGGCTGGGGAAATCCGCCAGCAACACCGCCGCCGACGCCCTAACCGCGGGTGACGGATCGGCGACCCAATGCTCGACGGATTTCTCGAGCGACGGCTCACGTACCAGCCCAAGTGCCCGAACCGCCAGTGCGCGTGTTTCACCCGGCACTTTGCTGTCGGCGAGCGCAAGCAGTTCCTTCGAACACAGTTCACCACCGACATTCTTCATTTTCGGGTCCATCTTGCCGATGCCGGGTATCTCGGCGCTACCCACGGTGGCCAACCAGTATAGCGTTCGCTCGTCCGACATGTACGGGTTGTGCGAGCCGATCAGGCCGATCACCGCCGCAGCTATCTTGATATCACGGTTCGCCATTAAGGCGCGTACGGCCGCCACTGCGTCCTTGCGGTCGAAGTCCGATAGCCCGCCGAACTGGCCCTGGCCGGCACTCATTTGATCGATCTGACCAATGGCGTAGATGACGTCACTGCTACTGGTGCTGCCCAGCGACACGGTTAACTCAGCCCACAAAGCGTCTTTGACCGTTTTAGCGTCCGCTGCTTTGTCATTGACGCACAGCAGTATGCCTTGGTCCTCTTTGGACTTGTGGTACATCCAAAGCTGGCGAAAAACGCCTGCGGCGCCGCCCTTCTTGGCAAAGACGATGTAGGTCCTGCCCGCATCGAAGTGGTAGTACTGCGGCTGGAACATACGGCCACGCGGTCGAGGATCTTCGTCGTAGTGGCGGAACAGCAGTCTGTCGCCTGGCCTTTCCCCCTTTAGAACCGAGATGAGTTTGAACTGCGTCTCCCGCGCCACAAAGTCCTGGTACGGCTTGAACCAGCCGTCCTCGACCGGGCCGCTGGCAACCACGGTCCCTCTAAAGATTATGTCTGCCTCTTCGGTCAGCTTTTCCAGGCTCAACGCCGGTCCGACCGGGTATGCCCACGCACTACTGGTGCAAGCCATTAGCCCGCCCAGCACGATGACTGCGCATTGGGAAATCGCTCTAACCTTCATGATGACCTCCCGGAAATTCGAAATTCGGTGAAAATTCGGTGACGGACTACGATTTAACCATCCCCGCTCGTTCTACAGCCACCTAAGCCACCTAAACTTAGCCCGTCACCATTTTCCGGTCTATCCAATCGCAAGCTGTCGTCAACCGCAATACGTAGTCCGTCACCGTTATTCTGCAATTTTCGTGACCGTTCAGTGTCCTTGCGGCGGGCGTCCGCAAGGCACCGTCGATAGGACACATGAGACGCATAGGACCAATGGAGCCGCTCCCTTGCGGTCGCGGGTAGGACTGAAGGGTTACCTGAAAACTTTATTGCCCTCTGCGTTCCTCCGCGCCCTCGGCGGTGAAAACGCCGGCTATTCATGCAGAAACTCCGTTTTCGGGTCGGGGGCGTCCACGCGGCGCACGCGGATGCCGGCTTGGCCTTCCAGTGGGCAGTTGGCTTCGCAGATGCCGCAGCCGATGCACAACTCGCGGTCCACGACAGGCTCCTGGATTTCGAGGTCCTGGCCATCGTCGCCTTTGACGGTGTAGCTGTTGGGAACCTGGATGGCTTTGTCAGGCAGCGGGCAGACCTCCTCGCAGCGGATGCAGGGGGTTTTCTTGGCCCAGGGCAGGCAGAGGTTATGGTCGAAGTAGGCTTTACCCAAGGGGAGCTTCTGCTTCTGCTCAACGGATAGCCGCGGAATGGCCCCCGTGGGGCAGACCTGGCCGCAAAGATTGCAGTTGTATTCGCAGTAGCTCTGCTCAAAGACAAAACGATGCGCCATGCGGGGCGAGAACATGCCCTCCAGGCCGGCATGCAGGATGGACGGCTGGAGCACGTTCGTCGGGCAGACTTTCATGCACAGTCCGCAGCGAATACAAAGCTCAAGGAACCTCTTCTCCGCGCCCTGGGAAGGGTAGGGAGGGGACGAAAGGCCAGGGCGAACGAAAAGCTCGATGGCACTTTTTCCCTCGCCCGCTCCCGGCGGACGCAGCAGGCTCGGATCGGTGGGATTCTGGCCGGACAAGCGGGACGCGTGCGCCACGGCCGGCACGGCAGCTCCCGCCGCGGCAGCCACGAGGAACTTGCGCCGGGAAACATCCAGCGGCGCGACTCGCAGGCTGGAAGCCTGCGCCACGGTGAACTTCACTATCTTTCGCGGGCAGTTGTCCACGCAATCCATGCACAGGTTGCAGGATTCGGGCGAGAAGCCTGCCGCGGCGTTCACGGCGCCCATGGGGCAGTCGTGGGCGCAGACGCCACAGTCCTTGCATACACGCACGGGGACGCGCCGGACAAGCGGCAGGCGGCCCGTCAGCCCCAGCAGAGCACCGAGCGGGCAGAGGTAGCGGCACCAGAAGCGCCGCGCAACCAGCTCAAGCGCGAAAATAGCCGCCAGGATTGCGGCCGAAACTCCAGCCAACTGGAAGACGTTCGCTCGAAAAGGCAGCAGATGGTGAACGAAGAACTGCCGCACAGGATCGCCACTGGCGCGGCCGGATGCGGAGAGCAAGTTGTCCGCGGTCTGGAAGAACTTGGGGTCTGCCCAGAAAGTCAGAGCCCGCACCAGCAACGCGAAAGGATCAACAAACCCAACCAGGGGGAATGCCATCGCGGCGCCGAGGAGACAGAGGGACAGCAGAATGTACCGGCCCACGCGAGGAATGTAATTCTCGATTTTCGATTTTCGATTTTTGATTTGCGCTTCGCGCCTGGATCGGCCTGCAATCGAAAATCTAAAACCGGAAATCAAAAATGAAAATGCGTCCAGGAGCGTACCCAACGGGCAGATCCATCCGCAGAAGAAGCGTCCGAAGACCAGCGTCAGGAGCAGAAGGCCCAAGGCCGGCCAGAACGCCGCAATGACGCATCGGCCGGCCAGCATGGCGGCGGCGCCAACCAGGGGATCAAGGCGAAAGAAGAGATTTTCACCGCCGGGAAGCGTGTCGGCCCCGGCGTACTCAGTGCGGCGGAAGAGCCAGACGAACAGGACAAGCAGCGCCAGTTGGACTGTCCGCCGCCACCAGCGCCAAGGAATCCACAAGAATCGCTTCAAGCTTGATTCGTTCCTAAAAACCCCTCCCCCTGCCCCCTCCCGCATGGGGAGGGGGATGACACGGGCAAGATGCCCGTGCTACACAAGCGAACTAAGCTTGAATGACCTTGATCTTGCTCAAATCGCTTTCACCCAGCCCCAATTCCTGGGCCGCCGCGATTGAGCCGATGTCCGCGGGTTTCATCTCAAAGAAGCTGGTGGAGTAGGCGTCCACGGCGACGACATCCGCGGAGGCCACCAGCGTATCGAGGACCTTGACATTGGCGGGATTGCCGCCGGAGGGCCCGCCGCGAACCAGGATGCGCGTGGCGTCCATGATGGTGAGCTTGGGGCGGACGACGAGGTTGATCTCGGCCACGCGCTGGTGGATGCTCTTGTGGATCTCACCGCGGTTGCCGCCAATGACGCCCATGGCGTTCTTGAGGCCCAGCGTGAGTTTGGCGAGGGAATGGTGCTTGGCGATGGGCACGTTGATGTAGCAGTCGCAGTCGGTCTCCAGGGCATCCTTGTAGAACTCGAACTTGAGGAGCGACTTGGCCTTCTGGATGTCCACGGGGACGTACTTCTTCTGATCGCAGAAGACGCATTGGACACGCTGGTCCTTGATGGCTTCGACAGCCGCCTGGATGCCGCTGCTGGCGTAGCAGCGGCGGACATCGTCAACTGAGCGGTCGAAAACCAGGACCTGCTTGGCGCCGGCGCCGAGGGCCAGGTTGACCACCGCCTTGACGACGTCCGGATGAGTATTGCCGGCCAACTCGGGCTTGCGGTCCCACCCGATGTTGGGCTTCACAACCACGCGCGCACCCGGCTTGACAAAGGCCTTGATGCCGCCGAGCGGCTCCAGCACTTTGCTCACCAGGGCTTCGTAATCCTTGCCCTTGGCGACGGCCAGCGTGCTCTGCCCCGGGGGCTTCTCCTCCGCCGAGAGAGGATCAACCCGCAGGAGCGGCACGAAGCACGCTCCAGCCGACCAAGCCGCCACCTGCTTCAGGAACTCCTTGCGATCCATGTGCATCTCCCCTTATGTGCCAAGCCGGTCCGCCGCCGGACTTTTTCCTACATTGAGTACACCGGGTCCCCGCCATGCGCAGGGCGACAAGTCACAAGTCGCATCTTACAGGTTACGGGCGGCATGAAGCAAGAATTATCTGGACAAAAAGCGGCTGGGCCGGCGGGCTAATGGCGGCGAGCAGCCATTATTTATTTGACCACTCCAATAGTGCCAGTTGGGCAGCTTGATTAACCGTTATGCCAGCCTTAGTGGCTTTTGCTGCCAGGGCCTGCCAAATTCTATCTTGAACGCGCAAAGAGCGCGGATGGGTTGGTTCGACTACAGTGCCTCTTGGCGGGCGGCCAGGCCTTGTCAGGCGACCCGTTATATGCGGGCCATATTTCTTCTCGGCCCAGGCAGATTCCCGGTCGAAATTGGCTTCGAGTTCGGCCAGCGTTGGAGGCTTGGTTGTGGTCATGGTGTTCTCCTTTGGCGATGCCGGATCGGGAAGGCAGTGATCGGATAGGGCCCATCCTCGGTTTCGCAGAAGACCACTCGGATCAGTCGGCCAGTCTGCGTAGTGCCCTCTCCAATCTTGCGGTAAGGCAACTCACTGGGCTTTGTGCCCCAGTCTTGGGAGTCGAACGCGGATTCGACTTCCGCCTGGTCAAGCCCATGAGCCCGAATCTTCTCTAGGTTGCACTGCCCCCAGAGCAACCGCATAGCCAGCCCTCCATGATAAAATGTATCACATTTTAGTCGTCGAGCAAGTGTTGGTGCGAAAAGAGGCAGGACTGCGGCGGTGGTAGGTAGTGGGTGGTAGTTCGCACGCGCGAATCTGATCTACTACCTACCACCTACCACCTACTCTTTGCTCTGCGTCCTGCGCGCCTGATCAGATCGTCCACGGCGCCCGCATGGGGCGGTTCAACATGCGCGCTGCTTCGGGGTCGCCGAGGATCTCTTCCTTGTCCCAGTCCCAGCGAATCTTGCGGCGGCAGCGAATGGCGATGTCAGAGAGGTGGCTGATGATGTCGGAGCGCACTGCGTCGTCAATGTTGCTCACAGGCTGGGCGCGCGACAGCACAGAGTCAATGTAGTTCTGGCCGTGGTTGCGGCTGTCGATCAGGTGCACGTCGCGGGGGCCAAGGGTGGACTTGAGCAGCGATTCCGGCGCGGCAATGATGTACCCGCGCGAGATGCCGACCCAGCCGTCGGTGCCGATGAAGCGCGTGTGGTCGCCGCCGGGCTTGAAGGTCATCTCAACGCCGTTCGCGAACTTGATGTTTACGTCCCACGTGGAGATGGCGCTGAAAAGCCCCTCGCCCCAGCGGCCCGTACCTTCCACTTCCATGATGCCGCAGCGGTGGACGTCGAAGCCCCACACCAGGATGTCGAGCGGGTGCGCGCCCCAGCCGCCGAGGAAACCTATGCAGTTGTCATAGCAGAAGTACGTGCCGCTCGAGGTGCAGCGGTCCTTGGTGTAGGGCGACCACGGCGCGGGGCCAAGCCACATATCGTAGTCCAGACCCGGGGGCACGGGAATGGGTTCGAGCGACCCGCCGCCGGACCCGCCCGGCGCGACGACCTCGATTCTCTTGACTTGGCCGATGCGCCCGCTGCGCACCAGTTCACAGCCGTAGCGGCAGTGGCCGCTGGAGCGCTGCTGGGTCCCGTATTGGAACATGCGGCCATAGCGCTTGATTTCGCGGCGAGCCTCCAGGTCCCACGCCAGGCACACGCCCAGCGGCTTCTCGACGTACATGTCTTTGCCTGAGCGCGCTGCGGCAATGGCGATGGGCACGTGCCAGTGATCGGGCGTGGCGATGACGACCGCATCAATATCGGAGCGCGCCATGACCTCCCGGAAATCGCCGTAGGCCTTGGCGCCGCGTGGCGCCGCCGCGCGCTCGCGGCGCTCCTGGAACGCGTCGCAGATGGCGACCGGCTGGGCGCCCTTGCATTGGCTTATGTAAAGAAGGCCCGAACCTTGTCCACCGACACCGATGTGCGCCACAGTGACGCGCTCGCTGGCCGCCACGGCGCCGTCTTTGCCCAGCGCGGAAGATGGGATGACGTACGGCGCGGCGGCGAGGGCCGCCGCACTTTTCAGGAATGCCCGGCGCGCAATGTTCTTTGCCATGGTTAGCCTCCTGCCAGCGGAATCGCTTGCCAGAACAACAACGGATCAGACGGGGATTATACTCGCATCTCGGCGCAAGTAAACTGCGTCGCGCCTTTCCGGCGTTTCGATTGACCCGTGCCGTTGGGGTGGCATCATGCGGCCATGGCAATTCTGAACAAGGTGGCTTGCTGGGTATGCGTACTGGCGTGCGTGCTGGCGCTCACGGGATGCGTTTGTTCCAAGCCGTCAGGCGGGACGCCGGAAGCGGTTCGCTCGGCGGCCTGCGAAGAACGCACCAGAACGGAGCTTTACTTTGGGCTGGCGAAGCCCGGAGGGGTCAAAGAGGTCTCGGCGGAGGAATGGCGCGGTTTTCTGGATAGCTTCGTGACACCGCGATTTCCAGAAGGACTGACAGTCTGCGATGCCTATGGCCAATGGCGCAGCGACCAGGGCGTTGTGCAGAAGGAATCCACCAAGCTGCTCATCCTCATCCACTCAGGCGGCGCCGCCCAGGACAAGGCCATTGAGGAGATTCGCGCCGAGTACAAGAAACGGTTCCAGCAGGAATCGGTGCTGAGGGTGGATGCGGCAGTGAAAGCGGCGTTCTGAAGAGGTGGATGGTGGATTTTCGATTTTCGATTTGCGATTTCCGATTTAACAGCAAGGCCAATCTAAAATTGAAAACCGCAAATCGAAAATTGAAGGCCTCTTGGGGCATTGGAGCCTTTCTCCCCGCGGTGTATTCTTGGGGGAGTTCGGGCCGGTTCGCAAAGGTTCAAGAGAGGTCTGTGCATGAGTTTGTTTCCACTGTCCCGGAGAGTCCTGGGCCGCGTCGTTGTGTTGGCCTGGGCGGTGTTGTGTCTTGGGCACGTTTTGGCCCCGCAAGCCTTCGCGAGCTCGCCGGCCAACGAACCGGATCCTGCTCTGTACCCGCGCACGGCGGCCGAGATCAAGGCCATGCTCCAGGTCCTCGCGCCGGACCGGAACGGCGGCGCCCACGTGCAGAACGCATACATCGAGCGGCTCAAACAGTATCGTTACATTTGCGGTGTGCCGTACGAGGATATTCAGTGGGACGACAAGTTGGCCGTCCTGGCCCAGAAGGCCGCCCTGGTCTGCGCCAAACTGAATAAGCTGACTCACAGCCCCGAAAGGCCCGCGGACATGAGCGACGAGGATTACGCCCTGGCCAAGAAAGGCGCGGGGCAAAGCAATCTCTTCCAGGGCAGAACGCACCCCGTCTCATGCGTAGACGGCTGGATGGACGACTCCGACAATAAGAACATTGATCGCGTCGGGCATCGGCGCTGGTGCCTCAATCCAGTCATGCTCAGAACCGCCTTTGGCGCTGAAGGCGGCTTTGCGGCCATGTACGCTTTCGACCATTCGCGCAAATCCGTGCCCGATTGGGAATTCGTGGCCTACCCTGCGCGCGGGTACATGCCTGTCGAGTTTTTCGGCAAGCGGTATGCCTGGAGCGTTTCCCTGAACATGGGCAAGTACGCGCCGCCGAAGAAGGATGGCGTGCAGGTCTCGATCAAGCCTGCCAACGAGAAATGCGAGCCCTCCGGCGACGCTCTGAAGCTGGACTATTTCAACGTGGAGAACGGCGGCTTCGGCGGCGGCGCAGCGATAATCTTCCGGCCGGAGGCGCTGAGCCTGGCGGACGATGCGCGTTACCTGGTCGAGATCACGGGCCTGAAGAGCAAGAGCAAGAGCAAGGGTAAGACCGGGCAGCCGGCGGCCATCCGTTACCTGGTTCACTTCGTCAACCTGCAGAAGGTTCCAGACGGCCCGGAATCCAGCGTGATTTACACGGCCTATCTGCAGAACCGCCTCAAGGCCGCGAGGGGATTGAGCAACAAGGTGGAGCAGTTGGAGGCCCTGGACGGCGTGGCGGAAGACGAGTTTCTTGGCCTGGCCGATCCCACGGTGGCTACGGCGATCCGCGCCAGCCTGGCTGAACTCCTGAAGGATCCTGCCCTGCGCAAAGAACAGGAAGCCGCGCAGCAGTATAGGACGATAGCGGATTTCGAGCGGAAGGCCGGCAAGAAGAAGGACAAGCTGGTTCAGGCTGCTCTCGGCTACCGCGATCTGGCGGAGGCCTTCAAGGGCACCCGCGCCGGCCAGAGGGCCGCCGAAGATTTTGAGCGGCTGAAGAAGGCCACTGAGGATATGGAGCGGCCGAAGAAGGCCGCGCAGTGATTAGCCCGGATTATTCGTACCGCGGGCGTCTCGCCCGCATCGTGCAGGCGGGACGCCTGCGGTACGTGAATAATGCAGGCTAGTGTCGTGTTGAGAAAACTGTGA
>Ga0315279_10011104_pt1 | contig 10469 bp, 7 predicted proteins | sample YL17G06_20_MG_FD_203694 | JGI IMG/M metagenome (GOLD analysis project Ga0315279, IMG submission 203694) | Sediment microbial communities from Yellowstone Lake, YNP, Wyoming, USA - YL17G06_20 | ecosystem: Environmental > Aquatic > Freshwater > Lake > Sediment | place: USA: Wyoming | collected...
CGATGAGCGCGGCCGCATCTATTCCGTGGACGACCGGAAACAGGTGACCCTGCTGGTCAGCACCAACGAGGAAGAAACCACGCGCTTGCTGCGCCGCGGCAGCTACGTGCTGGCGGCCACCGCCAATTTCGGAAAGCTGTTCCAGTTGGATACCGCCCCGGGCTCCAGCGGCTGGTATGAATCCCCGGTCAAGGACACGCGCAGCATTTCCCGCTGGGGCAAGCTGCACTGGCGCGCGCAGATGGAGGCGGGCGCCGAGATCCAGTTCTTTGTCCGCAGCGGCAACTCGCCCAATCCCGATCCCACTTGGAGCGACTGGGCGCAGACCACGCCGGTCAGCAGCGCCGGAGGCCGCCCGGACTTGTTCGACGAACAGATCGAGAGCCCGCCGGCGCGCTACGTGCAGTGGAAGGCGAATCTCAAGTCGTCGGGCGGCCGGTCGCCTACGCTGGAAGAAGTTTCCGTCGCCTACCTGCCGCAGAACCGGGCGCCCATCATCCAGTCGGTGAGCGTGGCGCCGGCCGCTGCGGTGGGCCGCTCGCGCTCGGCCGACAGCGCGGCTGCCGCGCCGGGAGTCGGCAGCACCGAACCAATGGTTGTGGTGGTGGACGACACCGGCGCCAGCAGGAACATCACCAGCCCCGCCGGGCCGGTTTCCAGCGAGCCGCCCCGCTCCGGCGCCGCCCAGCCCACGATCACCATCTCCTGGCAGGCCGAGGATCCCGACGGCGACCCGCTGACTTTCGATGTCTATATCCGCGGCGAAGGCGAGAGCCGGTGGCGGCTGCTGAAAGACAACGTGCGGCAAGCGCGCTACCAGCCCGAGCCGGAGACGTTGCCCGACGGCAAGTACCAGGTGCGCGTGGTGGCCTCCGACGCCGAGGCCAACCCGCCCGGCGCGGCCCGCACCGCCGAGCAGCTTAGCGCGCCGTTTCTGATCGACAGCACGCCGCCCGTGGTGCGCGTGCTGAAGCAGGAGCGCACCGCAGCCGCCGCGGAGGTCCGCTTCGAGGTCGCCGACGCTGCTTCCGTGCTGCGGCGGGCCGAGTACTCGCTGGATGCCGGCCCCTGGACGCCGGTCTACTCCCAGGACGGCATCGTCGATTCCCGCGTCGAGACCTTCCTGATCCGCCTCGGTCAGCTCCCGCCCGGGGAGCACGTCATCGTGCTTCGCGCCTACGACATGGGCAACAACGCCGGCATGGGCAAAGCCGTCCTGAAATAAGGGTCCAAAGGTCCAAGGTCCAAAGGTCCAAGGGTCGAGAGAGGCTGCTGTAGAATAGTCTGCCAGTCCGAGGCGTTTGTGTCCGGTCGCCGTCGCTGCGACCTTTGGACCTTTGGACCTTGGACCCTTGGACCTATGATTCTGCTGATTGGATTCATGGGGAGCGGCAAGACGACGGCGGGGGCGGCGCTGGCCCGTCGCCTGGGGACCCGCTTCATCGATCTGGATGCGCTCATCGAGCTGGCGGCCGGCTGCTCGATCGCCGAGATATTCGACCGCCAGGGCGAGCCGGCATTCCGCGAACTGGAGCACCGGGAGCTGCGCAACGTGCTGGCTAAGCCGCGCAACCAGGCATGCGTGGTGGCCTTGGGGGGCGGGGCCTTCGCCCAGCGGCGCAACCTGGAGCTGATCGAGCAAACGGGCGCGCCGGTGGTCTGGCTGGACGCTCCGCCCGAAGTGCTGCTGGAGCGCTGCCGCCAGCACACCCCCGCCCGCCCGCTGGCTCGCGACCCCCACGCCTTCCTCACACTCTGGCGCCAGAGGATACCATTCTATGAACGGGCCGGCCGGCGGGTGGACGCTGCGCTCCCGATCGCCGATGTGATAGAACAAATCCTGGCGCAACTGAAGGAGAGCTAGCGGCGATGATGCCTGCCACTCAGCCAGCAAAAACAGTCTCTTGTTTTCTTTGTGCCCTTTGCGTTCTTTGCGCCTTTGTGGTGAATGGCTCCGCTCAGATTGGGGTTGAGCGGGGCGTGTTCCATATCGTTTCGGGCGGCAAGGAAATCGGCACCGAGCGCTTCGAGATCGCGCCCACCAGCAAGGGCCTCCGCGCCACCGGCGAACTGCAGATCGCGCAGCCGGAGGTGGGCCGCGTGGTCGAGACAGCCACGCTGCTGCTGGCCGGCGGCGCCGAGCCGACTCACTATGAGCGGGTCCAGAAAGCGCCCAAGCGCGCTTCGGTGACGGTGGCCTTCACTGGCAATTCGGCGGCGGTCCATTACGTCACGGCCGACGGCCAGACCCAGGACGCGGAATTCAAGGTTCCCAAGAACGTCCTTATTCTGGACACCAATTTCTTCCACCACTACACCTTCCTGGTGCGCCACTACGATTTCCTGAAAAGCGGGCAGCAGCACATGACCGTGCTGGTGCCGCAGGAGGGATTGCCCGGCGTGGTCACGGTCGAGTACGTGGGCCGGGACCAGTTACTGAGGAAACTTCTGGCCCACACCGATCAGCTCGACATCGAGTTGTGGACCGACGATGCCGGCCAGGTGATGAAACTGTCGGTGCCCGCCGCCAACGTCGAAATCACCCGCGAAGCGAAGTAGCGCCGGGACCGGCTTCGGCCGGGCAACTGTCCCATCCCGCCCTGCGGGATCAGCGAGCGGCTCCGCTGCGGCATGATCCGCGAAAATCCGCGTAATCCGCGGATTGGGTTCCGGCTCCGCTGGTCCAAGTTTATCTGCGTCCCATTTTTCGTGTGGTTGCGGACCGCGTAAGGGGCCGGCCTTCTGCTGCGTCAGCACTCCCCGAGCGGAAACCAGCCTCAAAGTCGGCGAGAAGGGCGGCGTGAGCGTCTACGGGCCCGGGCGCTTTCCGGTGACGCTTTACTGCGAGCACCGGGTCGGGCTCTTGCAGCGGGCTGATGTACTGAAGGCTTTCCTGGAAGAGAACAAGGAAAAGCTGAAACTGCGGGTGAAGGGATGACGCGTGCCGTTGACATGGGCAGACTGCGGGCTGAGTTTATTGGTTTATCGGTACGGCACCGTCCCCCGCACCTCACCGCTCACGCACCTGCTCCCGTTGCCTGTTGGGGCGTCCAGAAAACCGGCGAGCGAACTCTGAGGGGCGCACTTGGCCCGCGTTCGAACGGAGCAGCGTGAAGCAAGCCGTAATAACCTGAAACGGCCCGCGGCCTTGGTCGCCGGTTGCCGAACGCCAGGCGCGGCGGCCTGTGCGCAGCCGAAAGCCCGAGATCTATAAAGGCCAAGCATAGGGCACTCGGTGGACGGCGTTGTTAACCGGCGGATTGCGAATCCGAGCTCTGCCCGTTGGGCCACACGTTTTCGAGGGCGTGCGGTGCTGACCGACCGGTCCGGCGTTCGGTGCGTACGGCAGGCTGCAAACTGCACCACTCCCTTGACCGGGGTTTGAGCGTTGTGCTACCGTTTGACCACCTTTTTTGGTCATGCGTCTATCTTGCGATTTGCCCGTCCAGGCGATCGATCTGGCTATGGGGGAAGGGCTCTTTCAGTTCCTCGAAATGCTGACCGGCCAGACGGTGCCCCTCCCGGACGAGGCCAACGAGGCGGGGAAACGACTCGCCGCGTGCGCCGACCAAATCGGCAAGGCCGGTATCGGGCTCCCGGAACTGAACGAACTGTTGATTCTGCTTGGTCAGAACCGCATCTCGAAGGCGTTCTTTGAGTACTTCTTTGGTCCGGAACCTCGCGTGGATGCGAACGGCTTGAAGGAGGGGCTCAGCAATTTTCGCATGTGGGCGATGCTTCGCTACGGAAATTTTCGCTACCCGTACCAGACCTGGCGGAAGGCTGTCAACCAGCCTGCGATTGAGAAGACGTTGGGCGGGCTTGCACGAAGACGGAAAGAGATCGAACCAGAATTTGTGAGTGCTGGCCGGACTGCCTCGATCACGCGTATTGACCCTGCCGAGACGTACGTTACCGGAGTCCTCGCAGTTCGCAGTATTCTCCGTGACCTTCAGGCTGCCACGTCTCTTTGCAAGGAGCTGCAGGTTGCTTTTGATACCGCGGCTGCTGAACAAGCTTGTCTCAACATTGGCTTGATAAGGGACAGCAAGGCTCTCCGGCCTAGTGGGCTTGAGCAGCGAGAGCTGAAATGGGCGAAGGAGCACTGGTCTGCTGAACAGGCCCGATCCGTGGCGGATCATCTGAATACTCGGATTCTGCGTTTACCGGAGATTCGGGCCCGGGCTATCCGGCACACTACAGACTATCTCCTGGCCGACAAGATGGACGTATACGTAGCCACCTCGATGCGCGAAACCTGGGAGTTCGAGGAGACCGCCGCGGATTTGGAGGAGATGTTTGAGTCGGGGAAATACGGCTTCCTGTCGCACCTCGACTATTTCGATCCCACTCAGAGCTACACGAACACGATCGACAAGGGGCTGGTAGAAGGGCTGATGCTGCACCGCGCGAGGGCGACCGTCTACATGGCTCAGGAGAGCGACACACTTGGGAAAGACTCTGAATTGGCATCCACGCTGGCGCAAGGAAAACCAGTGATTGCATATGTTCCGCAGCTTGCGGACCTCGAGCGGAAGAAGAAGGAGCATAAGCGGGAACTTCAGGGCAAGGAATTGGACGAGCTTGACAAGTGGATCGACCGTTTTCGTCGGCGGCCTATTCCGTTCTTCCGAAAGCGGCTTAACCTTCTGGAGGCCGCCGACATTCTGACAGACCCGTATCTCGAGTCCCTGTGCCTGGCCAACGGCGCGCCCGGTCCAGAGCAGGTCTTTGAGGCGTTCAATGTGGCTTACCGCGACTTTACGCCGTTCTTTAGGTCTGTCCCTCACGAACACGAGGAATTCAGAAAGCAGCACTCGGAATGGTTCGACGGGTTCGTGCGCTGCTTCGCATTCGCCGAGGCCGTCAACTTCGAGAAACGCGCACTGACGCTCAAGAAAAACCATCCCCTCGGCATGCAACTCAACGTTCGCACGGGCGTAGCGAATGGCGTCCTGGTAGTGCGGGCTCTGGACAAATGCGCCTCCTTGCTGGAGGAGATGTTGCTGAACGATGCCAGCTTTAGAATTGAGGAGGAGAAGGAAGAGACTGAGCAACGGGACGTCGCGACAGTCCTGATCGAGGAGATCTCGGAGTCGCGGTACCGCGCCGTGACGGAGGACCAAATTTTGACTGCATCGTTCTGGAATTTCTTCCGGCCGGGCTGAAACCGGCCGCACGTTGTGATATTGTTCAGAATCAGAGGAGGATAGTGTATGCCGCGGATGGGCGAACGACTGCCATTTGAGCTGACGTGGAGGGAGCAACTCGGGCTCGAGCCGCTCGGCGAGCGTCAGGGGCCCCCACGCGAGCAGGGGCCCAGCGTCAGTCAGCCGGAGCAATCGTCGGCTCCAGAGCAGGCCGACTGCTGTCCCGCGCCTGGGCCGCAGCAGAGCTGTCCGGAGCGGCGGTAGGTTTAGGTGCGGCGGGTGCTGGTGCGCAGCGCTGCCCATGCCTCTAGAGCCTGCCAGCCCCGTTGGCAACTCTGTCAGAATGTGACTGACGTGCGGCTTTGGGCGGCGCCACGGTCGCTGCGTTTGGCGCGCGCCCGTCGATAGCTGTGCCGGAGTGCCGGGGGGAGTCAGAAGCGGGTGCCCGCAGCCAACGTCGAAATCACCCGCGAAGCAAAATAGGTCGCGGGTTACAGCCCCCTCGCCTCGCCGGGCGGTCCGCAAGAAAAGCCAGCCATATCCTCTTTTCACGCCGTAAACGTCTATTACGCCTCTCGGATGGTGTTTGGTGCCATAATGCCGAACCGTCGAGGAGGTTTCCCGCCCATGGGTGTCAAGTTCTTGCATACCTCCGACTGGCAAATCGGGAAACTGTTCGGCTCGATTCCCGAAGAGCCGAGGGTGCTACTGCGCGCACAACGCTACAAAACAGTGGAGGCCATCGCCCGCCTGGCGGCGGACCGGCAGGTCGATGCGGTGCTGGTGGCCGGCGACGTCTTCGAGATGGACGCCATAAAGGACGAGACGATCCTGCGCGTTCTGGAAGCGATGCGACTGTTCACGGGTCCCTGGGTACTGCTTCCTGGAAATCACGATTCCGCGTTGGCTGGATCGGTCTGGAGCCGTATCGACCGGCTGGGCTGCCCGCCGAACATTTTCCTCGCCCTCTCGAACGAGCCGATGACCCTCGCCGGTGGCAGGCTCGCAGTGCTGCCGGCGCCCTTGCTGCGGAGGCACGAGACCCGAGATCTTACCGAAGCATGGGGAAGCATGGGGACGCCAGCCGGCGCAGTCCGTACCGGCCTGGCCCACGGCTGTGTCGAAGAGCGGCTGCCGGAAAAGGGAGAGTCGTTTAACACCATCCCCGCCGAGCGAGCCGCCGATGCCCGGCTCGATTATCTGGCCCTCGGGGATTGGCATGGCACGTTTCAGGTCGGCCCCCGTACCTGGTATTCGGGAACGCCGGAACCCGACAGTTTCAAGCAAAACGATCCGGGCAACGTTCTGGTGATCACGATTGAAGCGCCCGGTGCCCTGCCGCTAGTCGAACGTGTGCCCCTCGGCCATTTCCGGTGGCACAGGAAGAGCATTAACGTGCTGCCGCACCAGGATATTGCGGTTCTGGATGCGCTACTTGGTGACCTGGGCGAGCCCTGGGATCGACACGTAGTTTCACTGCAGTTGGCCGGCAGTGTGGATCTGGCGACGCGGCTTCTGCTCGATGCCGCGGTCACGCGTTGGGCAGCACGGCTCCATTGGCTATCCGTGGATTCTGAACAATTAGCCGCCCAACCGACCGAAGACGACCTGGACCGAATCGACAAAAGCGGTTTCGTCCGTACGGCGGTGGAGACGCTACGCGCAATCGCTGGTGATCCTACCCATCCGGACCACCCCTACGCACAGGATGCCTTGCAGAAGCTCTATGCGGAGCAGGTTGGGAGGGAACAGCAATGATCATCCGCAGGTTGGAAGTGCGCAATTTCAGAAAGCTGGTCGGCCCCGTGGTGCTCGACGGCCTGCAGGCCGGACTGACGGTTGTGGTCGGTGACAATGAAGAGGGCAAATCAACGCTGCTTCAGGCACTCCGAACGGTGTTCTTTGATCGGTACAACCTGGGAGGGCAGGACGCTGAAAGCTTTCTGCCTTATAACTCGGTCGTCCGGCCGGAAATCTCCGTTTGCTTCGAATTGCAGGGAAAGAGCTACATGCTCCGGAAAGCCTTCTGCCAGAAGCCGGAGGCGGAACTCAGGATGCCGGATGGGGTCTTAACGGGGCCGGCTGTTGAGGAGAAGTTGCAACAGTTATTGCGCTTCACTCCTCCGGGGAGGGGGGCGTGCGGCGAACAACACCAGGGAATCTGGGGCCTGTTCTGGGTTGAGCAGGGCAGGGGCTTCCTGCACCTCAACCAGAACCCGTATAGCCGGTCCACGCTGCGGTCCACGCTGGAAAGCGAGGTGGGCGACGTGCTGGGCGGACAGCGGGGCGAGCGGCTGCTGAGTTCCGTCAAGCAGCAGCACGATCGCTTCTTCACCAGGGGTGGCAAGCCGAGGGGCGATTACGCCCAGTCGGCTGTCCTGACCGCCCAACTGGAGTCCGATCTGGCAACCGTCGAGAAGGCGCTGAGCGAATACGAGGAGAAGCTTGATCAACTCCAGCGGAACGAGGCCGCGCTGGCCAGGCACCGAGCGGATTCGACGATCGAGAATGCCGGTAAGGAACATGGCAAGGCCGAGGAAGCGTATAGGGCAGTTGAGAAACTACAGCGTGCGTTGAAGGACAGCGAAGCGGCCGCTAAGGTCGCCGAAGCAGAATTCAACCTGGCCGCAGCAGGCTTTCAGCAGCGGCAGAAAATCATTGATGACCTGCAGGTCTCCAGAAATGACGCCAAGTCACTGGCCGGGCAACTGGACAACATGGTTTCCAGAGTACAAGAGTGTTCGCAGAGGGCTGCCAACGCAACAGAGGGGGTGAAGCAAGCATCCGCCGCATACCGAAGCGCGGATGCCCGTTTCCAGTCGGCCGATGCCGCCGTTCGCGCCGCTGGTCTGGAACATGACGCGTCGGAAACGAGGGGCCACCTGGAGCGAGCCCGCACCGCCAAGGAGCAACTGGACGCCGCGCTCGCAGCCGCAGGGGCTATTCGGGTGGATGATGACGACTTGAAGAAGCTCAAGAAGCTGGAAGGCGATAAAGGGACTGCTGCCCAGCAGTTGGCTGCCGTGGCCACCAACGTCGAAATCGAGCTGGAAAAGACGCAGACGGCAAGAATCGGCGACCGGCAACTGACGCCACCGATCAGCGAGCACCTGACGGAGGTCACTCGCATCGACCTGCCCGGATCGGCCCGGATCGTGGTATCGCCCGGCGGCGACCTGGAAGAGTTGCGGGCGCATGCGGAAAAAACGGAAGAGAAGCTGCGTCGCGCGCTCGCTTCGCTGGGTTTCGCCGACACTGCGGCCGCCGAAGCATGCCTGGCCGAGAAGAAGGGCCTTCTGGTTCAGGCAGAGAAGCAGGAAGCCCTTGTTCGCGCGCACGCCCCCGGGGGCCTAGAAGCACTTCAGAGCGACGTGGCGGCGAAGGAAGCGCAACTCGCTGACCTGCGGAGGAAAGCAGGCGACGCGCTGGGCTCTCTCGCTGAAGCGAAAGCAGCGCTCGATACTGCGCGGGGAAAGAGAGCAGACGCCGAACTGAAACTGAATGAGTGTGCTGCGCAACTGAAACAGCAAGAGGACGACCTGGCGATTGCGCGGCAACATCTGGCCAAACTGCAGGGCAACAGCGAGACCGCAGCCAACCACCTGAAGGCATTGGAGGACCAACTGAAAGAGGCGCGCGACCAGGTACAAGACGACGCATCAGCCCAAGCCGTCACCGACGCACAGGGGAAGCTCGATGGCGCGCGCACGGCTGTCGCCGCGGCCCGTCAACAACTGAAAGCATCTGAGCCCGAGGCCGTCATGCTGCGCCTGGAGGCCGCCCGCAGCGCGCTCGGCAATATCGAGGCCGACATAAATAAGCTCCAGCAGGCCGCCCGCGATCTTCGGGTCGAGCTACGAGCACTTGGCCAAAAAGGGCTGGGCGAAGACAAGGATAGGCTGGAAGGCGAGTTGGCAGCGGCGCGCGCCAGGCAGGCGAGCCTCGACCGCGAGGCCCAGGCCATCAGGTTGTTGCAGCGCGTGCTCAGCGAGGCGGAGAAGACCGCGAAAGAGACATTCCTCAGCCCGGTTACCAGACATCTTCGGCCGTACCTGAAGCTGCTTTTGCCGGATGCCGAGCTGCGGATGAACGAGGATATCGAAATCGTGGGTCTGCAGCGCGGGGCCGTTATTGAAGACTTTGAACACCTGAGCGTGGGTACAAGGGAGCAACTTGCTGTCCTGACCCGCCTCGCGTTCGCCGATCTGTTACGCGAAAAGGGCCAGCCGGCTGCCGTGATCCTCGACGACGCAATCGCCTATGCCGATAGGGACAGGTTCGAGCGCATGCAATTGATTCTCCGCAAAGCATCCAAGAACCTCCAAGTCATCGTCCTCACCTGCGACGAGCGCGACTACCAGAGCCTGGGTGCACCCATCGTTCGCCTAGATCAATGCCGCGTGCGAACGGCCGCCGAACCGGCTTGACCCTACTCGCGGAGGCGGGCAGGGTGCTGGACGCCTTGGGAGGCGCGCCCGCCGACGAGTGCCCGGACACTCTCTCAACTGCCTTGACGCCACACGGTCAAGCGTTGAACAGGCTCAACGATGGAAAAACCAGTTCCCCACCAGAAAAAAGCCTGTTACCGGGCCGGGCGCGGGGCCGACGGGCGGTTCCTCCCTGGTTGGTCCGGAAATCCGAACGACCGCCCGCGCGGGAGCCGCAACCGGGCCAGCCTGCTGGTGGAAACGCTGCTGGACGGCCGCGTCCCAGCACTCGCCGCTGCGCCGCGGCAGGGGCCGGCCTTGTGCCCACCCACCTCTTATTCGGGAGCGGCCTGCTGAGCCATGGGAGAGAGGAGCTTGGTGGCGGAGTCGCCTTCCTGCTCGGCGGCCTCCAGCGCCAGTTCGACCCGGTTGATGACCTCGGTGACGCTGTCGACGGGGTCAATCTGGCCCTTGCAGCACCGCTTCGGCCACGCCCGCGGCCGGCGTGGCCATTGACTGGCAGTATATATCAGGTATATACTGGTCCGGTGGACGACGATATCTACGAACTCCTGGCACGGTGCACCGGCTTCCAGTGGGACGCGGGCAACGCGCCAAAGGTGATGGCGCGCCACCATGTGTCGCCAGGCCAGTGCGAGCAAGCGTTCTTTGTCGAACCCTTCGTGGTGGAATTCGACGATCAGCACTCGACCAAGGAGGGACGCTGGCAGGCGCTGGGGCAAACCATCGGTGGACGCGGTCTCTTCCTGGTCTTCACCGTCCGCGGCACGTCGATTCGGGTTATCGCAGCTCGCGACATGAACCGTAAGGAGCGGGAACGCTATGGCCAATTCAAAACGCACACTGAAGAAGATTCCGAGGTTTAAGAACG
>Ga0315279_10011106_pt1 | contig 10468 bp, 10 predicted proteins | sample YL17G06_20_MG_FD_203694 | JGI IMG/M metagenome (GOLD analysis project Ga0315279, IMG submission 203694) | Sediment microbial communities from Yellowstone Lake, YNP, Wyoming, USA - YL17G06_20 | ecosystem: Environmental > Aquatic > Freshwater > Lake > Sediment | place: USA: Wyoming | collected...
TCTTCAATCCCTGAACTGGTTGAAAAGCATAACTTGATTGTGGCTAATTCGCTTTTTATGATAACCTGGATGGCGTCTTCAGTTGTAGGTTTTGGATTGGGCGCGCCGCTGGTCGGCATACTTGAAGAAAAAGGAACCTTTGTCGCCGCGGCCGTATTTTATTTTATATCTGCCGCCGCCGTCCTTCTTGTCCCCATAAAATTTAAGGAAGCGGTAATCAGCCAAAAAGAACGCCGTGTTCTGGCCGATATCGGGATCGGCTTTGAGTTTATCCGCCGCAATCAGGTGGTCCGCTACAGCCTTTTAAAGCTTTTTGTGGCGACATCCGCCATCGCCGCGCTTTCTCTGCTTGCCATATCCTATGCCAGCAGTGTCTTGATGATCGGAGAGAGGAATTTCGGATATCTGATCATTGCGGTTGGGGTGGGGATGATTATGGGCATGGCGACGCTTGAGCGGCTGCGCCATTATTTAAGATTAGGAACCATCGTGGTCATAAGTTTTTTATTGTCCGGCGGGGTACTGTTGTGGATGTCCAATACATCTGAGCTCCGCCTGGCATTATTTTTGATCATGATATTGGGTTTGGGAAATATTTATATTACCTCATCCATTCAGACCATTTTGCAGTCAAAAATTCCTCGCCAGATAAGGGGGAGAGTTTTTGGCCTTCAAAATATGATCATCAATTCCGCCTTTGTTTTCCCGGTCATCCTTTTTGGTTTTATTGCCGATGCCTGGGGAATCCTTTTCGCGCTGGCCGCGCTGGGATGGGTGGTGCTTTTAACCGGGGTGGCGGGCATCTTTTTGCCCAAATTCAGGGCAGTGTAGCTCTATGATCCCTAAAACCTGCCTTTACTACATAACCCTGCAATGCAACGACACCTGCGAATTCTGCCAGATTTGGGATGATAAAAATCTTCAGAATATCGGGGAGGCGGCTTTAGAAAAACACCTCGAGAATTTGAAAAGCGCTAAAGCATCGGGGGTTGTGATGCTTGAAGTGACAGGCGGGGAGCCGCTTTTATATGAGAACCTTCCCGTTTTTTTAAGCCAGGCGAGGGAAGAAGGATTTAATATATCTCTATATACCAATGGAATACTTTATTTAGAAAAGGCAAGATTGATAGATGGTTTGATTGATAGGATATTTTTTTCTCTTGATTATCCTATAAGGGATGAGCATGACCGCAGCCGCGGGACGGAATGTTTTAATGCCGTATTAAGAAGTATAAATTATGCCAAGGAGCTTGGTAAAAAACCGGCTATTCTTTATACGGTCACGCGCGACAGCATCCGCTTTCTGCCCGAGATGATTGATATTGCCGAAAAGATAAAGGTAGAAGTTTATCTGAATCCGGTCTACGATTTCCAGGGTCTTCACGGCTTTGAAAAAACATCTCTTGATTATATAAAATACTTTTTTGGGCGCCCAAATGTTAAAGTTGATCTGGCCGCTTTGGAGTTTATAAAAAAAGGCGGGAATAACATTGCCTGGCCGCGCTGCCGCGCACGCGAAACAACCATAACCTTTCTGCCGGACGGAAGCAGGGCTTCCCCGTGCTTTTTTAATCGAGGAGGAAAACAGGGTAAGGAACATATATGTATTGGTTGCACACGCTGGCCTTATATGCTACCATCTTTTTCAGCAGGTTTTGATAAGTATCGCTTATTGCACGAATGGTCAAAATACAAGGAGGCAGAAATATGAAAATTGTCATGCTTTCTCCCTATTTCTATCCCCACACCGGCGGGACTGAAAAATATGTCCGTGATCTATCGGCCGTTCTGGTTAAAAAGGGCCACGAAGTCACGGTCATAACTAACAATCTTCCGCGCGCAAAGAATGCTCCACGAGAAGAAGTCCTTCCCGAGGGCATTAAAGTAATAAGGCTCGATGCTATAGATATGTTCTATTATCTGCCGGTTTCCCTGCAGTTTAACCTCAAAATGATCGAGGGCTATGATATTGTCCACTGCCATGTGCCGGCTTTCAGCTTCCTTCGGGCTGTAGCGGGGAAAATAAAACAACCTTTGATCGTGACTTATCACTGCGATGTCACCGTATCTGAGAAATATTTTGGTGTTCCCGTGCCCAGATGGGCGGTGCCTCCGTTTGAGGGCAGTTCAAATGTTTATGCAAAACAGCTGCTTCCAAAAGCGGACGCAATTATCACAACGACGGAAACCTATGCTTCAACCTCTCCCGTTATGAAGCATTTTCCTCATCATGTAGTGCCAATAGGCATATTCCACGACAAGATAGATGAGATACAAAAAAAATTGAACTTGACTCCGAACAAGAAAAATCCAAGGCAATTATTATTTTTGGGCAGGCTCGCCGGAAACAAGGGCTGCGACTATCTGGTTCGCGCCATGCCGAAGATCCTGGCCAAATTCCCGGATACGAAACTTATCATTTGCGGAGACGGTGAAGAAAAAGCCCATATATTAGATCTGGTGACTCAGGAAGATATCGGGAAATCGATAACCTTTTTTGGAACGGCTGCCTTCGAGCGTCTGGTCGAACTTTATTACACTTCGCTTGTTTATGTGTTTCCTTCAATCAATCGGCTTGAGGCCTTTGGCATCGTCCAGCTTGAAGCCATGGCCAATTACACGGCGGTTGTAGCTTCAGATATTCCCGGGCCGAACGCGGTTATGGAGTCGGGAAAATCAGGGCTTTTAGTGCCCAAGCAAAATCCGGACGCCATAGCCGATGCGGTTAATTCACTTTTAGCCGATCCTGAAAAAGCCAAGGCCATGGGGCGGAGAGGAAGGGAGCTGGTGGAGCAAAAGTATAACTGGAATGTGATCGGCGACAGGATCGTTGATATTTATAAAGAAGCGGCCGGCAGAAAACGTTAATAAGGACGGCCTTATTTTCTTTTAAGCGCCGAAAAAGATACATCATAGACATTCCGCGCGTTCCAGATCAGATATTTTTCAACTCCCTCATCTTTACAAGCCTTTATTTGATCTGAAATATATTTATTCCCAAAGTTCGGTGATCTTAAATTGAAACCCTGGAGCCAGGGTATAACTGCTACTGCTTCCCCGGACAGGATTTCTTTGATTTTTTTTACCCCTTCATTCACAAAATGATAGGGATGCGATCCGGGATTTGCGAGACCGTCATAGCCGTTGTGGAAATGAGAAGGATAAAGCATGGGAGAAAGCACATCAATATATTTTGCCATTCTAGCTAAATCCTGCCCCAGATTTTCAATATCATTTTTACTTTGCCAGGCAGTTATCCCGAAAATATCAACCGCTATGGAAACGTTATAAGGGGAAATTCTTTTTTTAACTGATTCCAGAAAGGAACAAATTGTGTCAACTTTGCTGAATTCTTTTTTTTCAAAGGGATAATAAGCGTTGTGCGCGGCGCCCTCGGCGGGGAAGCGCACATAATCAAATTGTACTTCATCAAAACCGGACAATGCGGCTCTTTCCACTATCAGCTCGTTATATAATCTGACCTCGTCCGAATAGGGATCGGCCCATTTGCCCCCTTTATTGTCCCGATAAAGGCCTCCGCCATGCACTTTAACCCCTAAATCCGGCCGCGCTAAAACCAGATGATCATCTTTGAAAGTGACTAATCTTGCGGTTACTATAAATCCTTCTTCATGAAGCTTATCTGTTAAATCTTTAAACCAGGCTTCCGGCGTCACTTTAATGCCTTTTGATAATTTATGATCTTTTATAAGTGAAAGCAGAGGCCCGCTTAAGGTCTCTTTGGCATCTATGACAAGAGTATTTATGCCGGCTTCTATGGCTGCCTCTTTTATTTGGGCAAAGCGGTAAGGCGTTTTGGATATCCAATATGTTATATAGATGCCCCGATCGGATGTGTGTTTTACTTTTTTCGTCTGAATGGCAGCATCTTGAGGCGGTTGGAACAGCAAAAAGGGCAGGAATACAATAAAGACGTTTTTCAAGAGCTTCATTTGATCTATTTTAACATAAGCGTGTGTTATAATTATGAAAATGTTTGAAAATATTCAATTTCCATCCGGCGCGATAGGGATTATAGAAACCTTAAAGGATAAAGGATTTAAAAGTTATTTCGTGGGCGGCTGCGTGAGGGACCTTTTATTGGGAAAGACGCCAGCCGAATGGGACATCACGACCGATGCCGCGCCCGATCAAGTGAGCGGCTTATTTAAAAAAGTTATACCCACGGGGGTAGAATTTGGAACAGTCACAGTTTTGATAAATGACCAAGCTTACGAAGTGACTACTTTTAGAAGGGATGAAAGATATGCCGATGGCCGGCATCCTGTTTCGGTCACATTCTCCAAAAGTTTAGATGAAGACCTTTCCCGCCGCGATTTTACCATAAATGCCATGGCATATGATCCCAAAACCGGTGAATTCGTTGACAGATTTTCCGGAGTTGATGATTTGAAGTCCAAGCTTATCCGCACGGTAGGAGAGCCGATCTTAAGATTTAGGGAAGACGGCCTGCGCTCGGTGCGCGCCTGCCGGTTCGCCGCTGTTCTCGAATTTGACATCGAAGAGAAAACTTTTATGGCTATTCCAAACACGCTGGAGATCACAAAAAAAGTGGCAATCGAACGCGTACATGATGAAATCGTAAAGATGCTTTTCGCTCCAAAGCCCAGCATCGGTTTTGAGTTGATGAGAAAATCCGGCCTGCTTCGATTATTTATGCCAGAATTGGAGGATTGCCTGGGAGTGGAACAGCCGCCAAAGTATCATAAATACGATGTATACTGGCACAGTTTATACTCCTGCGACGCTGCGCCGCAAGATAATATGATTTGCAGATTGGCCGCATTGCTGCATGATATTTCCAAGCCCGCTTGTAAAGTTGATTGTACATTTTACAATCATGACAAAGTTGGGGCGGAGGCGGCCAAAAACATACTAAAAAGATTAAGATTTAGCAATAATGACATAGAATCCGTCTCAAATCTTATTGGCAATCACATGTTTGATTATAATTCCGAATGGTCGGATGCTGCAGTCAGGCGATTTATCCGCAGAGTAGGAACGGAAAACATCGACAACCTTTTTCTTTTGAGAAAAGCGGATACCAGGGCAATGGAAAAGGAAATAGACGATTCATATTTGAACGAACTAAAGTCACGTATTGATAAGATAGTCGCCGAAGAAAATGCGTTGCACATCAAGGATTTAAAGGTTGATGGTATGGACGTTATGCGCGAGCTTAAAATTCCAGCAGGGCCCAGAGTTGGCGAAGTTTTATCTGCTTTATTGGAAAAAGTACTTGATGATCCCTCCCTAAATGAACGCGAAAAGCTTTTGGAGATGATAAGGGAACATGGTTAGATATAACCGGGTGAGGGCTTTGAGTTTCCTCCTCATTTTCGCTTTGCAGCTTATTTCAACTGCCGAAGAATTAAAGATATACGGAGTTGAGGTTGAGCGCCATAAGCAATATGACAATTATTATGTGAAAACCAATAGCGACGCGTTGCCCAAAGCAAAAATGCTGGGCAACCGGCTAATTTTCGATTTTAAAGGGGTGGAAGTAGATAAGCCGCAAGCCATAAAAGTTCAAAAAAGCGGCCGGGTTGCACAAGTCAGGATCGGACAATTTTCAGCCGATCCGTTAATCGCTCGAGTGGTTTTTGACCTTAAGCGGGAGATTAAATATGAGACCGCATCTTTATACGGTAAAGATAAAATATTGGTCGAAATATCAGACTCTCAAACAGCCGCCCCATCAATTGCAAAGAAGGAGTCTCAAAAGGAACCGGAAAGCGGTATAGAAGTTAAAATAAAGGAGCCAAAGCTTTTGCCCGCCGCAAAAAAATTAATTGAGCATAAAAAAAACAGCAAACTTGCTTTAAAGGGAAAAATCATAATAGTTGATCCCGGACACGGCGGGGATGATCCGGGGGCGATGGGGCCGGGGGGCGTTCAGGAAAAAACCATTAATTTAAAAACAGCAAAGTATCTTGCCGGATATTTAAGAGAACGCGGGGCAAAAGTTTACTTAACTCGAAAATCGGATGTCAGGCATAAATTAAAAGACATTGTAGATTTTTCAAACAGGGCAAAAGGGGACATTTATATCGGGGTTCATTTTAATTCAATCGACAATCCGAAAATCAGCGGCACCGAAACGCATTATTATACGCCTCAAAGCTTTAAGCTTGCTTGTGCAGTGCATAATAAGCTATTGAGCGGCATACGCAGAGAGGACCGTGGAACTAAAAGGACCATGCTTTATACTGTCCATCACGCCAAAATGCCCGCAATCATTGTTGAGCCCATCTATATGACACATTTCCAGGATGGACTGCTGATAAAATCAAAAAGTTTTCAAAAAGAAGTAGCCCGAGATATTGCGCTGGGTGTTGAGGATTATTTCAATGAACGCTGACATTTCACCGATAAGAAAGATAGGCATTGAAGCGCCGACTTTTAAAGCCGAGGGCAAAGCCGAAGCAGTTAAACCAGTACCGGCCTTGCCGGTCGGGATATTTGATTCGGGAGTTGGAGGGCTTACGGTCTTTTCTGAATTTATAAAATACCTGCCAAGCGAAGATGTTATCTATCTTGCCGATACGGCTCGAGTCCCGTATGGCGGAAGACCCCCGGAGGAGATCAAAAAGATCAATGAAGAAATAATGGATTATTTCATTGGCAGGGGAGTCAAAATGGTGATTATGGCCTGCGGCACCTCTTCTTCGATCGCTTATCCTTTGCTTAAGGATAAATATGAAATACCCATAGTCGCGCTAATTGATCCGGGATCGTATGGAGCAGTCCAAGCGACAAAAAACGGGAAGATCGGTATTATTGCCACATTGGGAACGGTAAATTCAGGGGCGTTTCAGAAGAAAATAAAAGAGCTCAAAAAAGATGCCGAGGTCTATGCTGAGGCTTGCCCCCTGTTTGTTCCGCTTATTGAGGGCGGCTTTATCGAAGCGGATGAAACCAAAAAAGTGGCGCGCGAATATTTAAAGCCTCTGCTCAAAGCAGGAATTGACGCTTTGATTTTCGGATGCACCCATTACCCGCACTTAAGAAAAGCAATAGAGGAGATTGTCGGCCCGAATGTGGCGCTTGTTGATCCTGCCTATGAGGCGGTGCAGGATGCAAAAAAGATCCTTTCCAAAAACGGAATGTTGAAAAGCAAGGCAACACGCGGCAAATATGAATTTTTGGTTACCGGCCCCCCTCTGCAGTTTCAGGATTTGGGCAGCAGACTGTTAGGCAGGCCGATCACAGGCGTGAAGCAGATCAAGTTGTAGTATAATATTTACATGTACGAATTAATGGTTGAAGACACATTTGATGCGGCGCATCAGCTTGTGGGATATCAGGGTCCCTGTGAAAACCTGCATGGGCATACCTTTAGAGTTCAGATCGCAATTGAAGGCGAAAAATTAAAGAAAGAAGGATTTCTTATTGATTTTAAAGAAATAAAATCGGCGCTTCAAGAAATGTTATCCGAATTTGACCATCACAACTTGAACGAACTTGATTATTTTAAATCAGCGAATCCGACCTCTGAAAATCTGGCGAAAATTTTCTTTTTGAAGATGGGAGAAAAATTCCAGGTTATAAAGGCAACGGTGTGGGAATCTTCCACTTCATCGGCATCTTATTATAAATAATATGAAAGATCCAAAAAAATTGAATATTGCGGTTCTCATGGGCGGCAGGTCCAGCGAGCGGGATGTCTCCCTGCGCTCGGGGAAAAATGTTCTTCACTCCTTGAAAAAACAGGGTTTCAAAAATGTTTTTCAGATGGATCTTGACGATGACCTTCTTTTAAAGCTTAGAAAAAATAAAATTGATGCGGTTTTTATTGCCTTGCACGGAAAATACGGAGAAGACGGGTGTGTGCAGGGGCTGCTGGAGATGGCAGGCATTCCTTATACCGGCTCCGGCGTTTTGGCTTCGGCGCTGGCGATGAACAAAGTCCAGGCAAAAAAGATTTTCCAGGCGATTAGCATCCCTACTCCCAATTATTCAGAGATCAATGCTTATTCAGATATTAAAAAGGAAACCGAACGCATCTTGAGGATTTTCCCCCTTCCTCTGGTTATAAAGCCGGTTTCTGAGGGCTCAAGCGTTGGAGTTTCAATCGTAAAAGAAGGAGATAATCTTTCCGGCATCCTGGCCGCGGCAGTTGATGAATTTCGGGATGTATTTATTGAAGAATACATAAAAGGAAAGGAAGTAACAGTTGGTATTTTGGGAGAAGAAGCTCTGCCCGTGTTGGAACTTGTTCCGAGATCAGAATTTTATGATTACAAGGCAAAATATACCAAAGGAGGCGCAGAATTTATATTGCCGGCCCGCCTTTCAAAACCGCTTTACAGCCGGGTTCAAAAGACCGCTCTTGCCGCCCATCGGGCATTGGGCTGCCGCGGATTTTCACGCGTGGATATCATCGTAGGCGAGGACCATGTTCCTTACGTCCACGAGGTTAATACCATTCCAGGCTTGACCGATCTGTCCGACCTTCCGGCCGAAGCGGCGCATGCGGGCATATCTTTTGATGAATTGATATTAAGGATTCTTCAAAGTGCGTTTACGAATTAGGCGAAGAAAAAGCTGGTATTTCATCTGGACGATCATATTTCTTCTTTTTCTATCTTCAGTTGCTTCTTTTATTATAACCCTTCCAATGTTTAAGATCTCAAAAGTGGAAGTGGAGGGCGTGCGGCTGATTCCGCCCGAACAGATCGTTAAAACGGCGGCGATCCCGGCCGGCGAAAATATTTTTTTAACCCGTTTTGATCAAGCACTGGATAAAATTCGTTCAATTGGCGCCGTCAAGGAAGTTAGAATATCGCTGAGACCGCCTGACGCCGTTTTGATAACGGTAAAGGAAAGAAGAGAGGCGGCGGTCACGGTAATTGATGACCAGTCAGTATTGGTGGATGAGGAGGGGGTAATTCTTAATCCAAAAACACAAGAAGCGATCACCATGGAACTTCCGGACATTTCGAACTTGCCGGTGCTTGTGGGCGTAAAGAAGGAATGGATTGAGGATGGGTTAAGGTTAAAAGGAGATGCAGGGGAGGGCGCGACCAAGCTTTTATCGGAATTTAAAAAATACATCTCTCCGCACAGGTTGGAAATAGATTTAACGGACAGTAAAGATATAACGCTTATGTTTGATGATACGTTAAAAGTGAAATTCGGCGATCCGGCAAAAATTGAGCAAAAGTTTAAAACTTTTGAGGCTATTTATTATAAGTTAAAGGAAAAAAAGAATTCAATCGAGTATATTGACGTGAGTTGCCCAAGCTTTCCTGCGGTAAAATATAAATAACATAAGTATTGACATATTCCAATCGGTTAAAGTAGAATGATAACATCATGATAAGCGGTAATGACGGCAGGAACTTCGCGACCATCAAGGTCTTGGGCATTGGCGGAGGCGGGACCAATGCGGTCAACCGCATGATAGGCAGCGGGGTCAAAGGGGTTGAGTTCTGGGGCGTCAACACTGATCTGCAGGCCCTCTCGGTTTCGCTCGCTGATAACAGGCTTCAAATTGGAGCAAAGCTTACCCGCGGACTGGGCGCGGGCTCAAATCCGGAGATCGGCCAGAAGGCGGCGGAAGAGTCACGCGAAGAAATAAAATCCGCCCTGTCAGGCGCGGACATGGTATTTTTAACTGCCGGCATGGGGGGCGGCACGGGGACTGGAGCTTCGTCTATAATAGCCGAAGTTGCCAAGGAACAGGGAATATTAACGATCGCGGTCGTTACCAAGCCTTTTCGTTTTGAGGGGCCGGTCAGGATCTCCCAGGCTGAATCGGGCGTCGCCCTTTTAAAAGAAAAAGTTGACGCATTAATTGTTATCCCCAATGATAAACTTCTGCAAGTGGTTGAGAGAAAAACCAGCATTATTGAAGCTTTTAAGGTTGCCGATGATGTTTTAAGGCAGGGGGTTAAAGGGATCTCCGATCTTATAACGGTCCCCGGTCTTATCAATCTTGACTTTGCCGATGTGCGCACCATTATGTTTGAGGCGGGATCAGCCATGATGGGGATTGGTACAGGTTCCGGGGAAAATCGAGCAGTTGAGGCCGCTGAACAGGCGATTTCCTCTCCGCTTTTGGAAGAAACAATTACGGGCGCCAAAGGGGTTGTCTTTAATGTCACGGGCGGAACAGACCTTACATTATACGAGGTTAATGACGCCGCTGAAGTTATCTATAACGCAGTAGACCCCGATGCAAATATCATTTTTGGGGCAGTGATTGATGAAAAGATTCAGGGCGATGTGGTGGTAACGGTGATCGCCACGGGCTTTAAGCCCAGCGCTAAGAAAGAAAAAGAATCTGTCCCCTTCGTCAGGACCCATCAAAGCCGCGGCGAAAGAATAGAATTGCCGCCCTTCATGAAGGTTTAGTTTAATCAAAATTCAAGCGGCAGCGTAAAAGTAAATGCGGCTCCTTTGCCGACACCATTTGATTCAGCCCAGATTTTGCCATTATGCG
>Ga0315279_10011107_pt1 | contig 10468 bp, 9 predicted proteins | sample YL17G06_20_MG_FD_203694 | JGI IMG/M metagenome (GOLD analysis project Ga0315279, IMG submission 203694) | Sediment microbial communities from Yellowstone Lake, YNP, Wyoming, USA - YL17G06_20 | ecosystem: Environmental > Aquatic > Freshwater > Lake > Sediment | place: USA: Wyoming | collected...
TATAAGAGCTTCAAGAGCGTCCCCGTACAGATGTTTGGTATTGTGTCCGGAACTAATATTGCTAACAAGGATCTTGTTTATTCCCAAAGACACAGCAAGCTGGTTAAGGACTTCCCTGTTAACGATTCTTGAACGGATTTTTGTCATGAATCCTTCACTGGCATCGGGATATTTTTCAAATAGAAAATCGGAGAGTATTCCGTCAAGAACAGAATCGCCAAGGAATTCCAGTCTTTCATTATTTATCTTTTTCCCGTCAGAAAGAGTGAAAGTGGCTGAACGATGGATAAAAGCTATTTCATAGATCTGAAGGTTTCCCGGGCGAAATCCCAATAATTTTTTTAAACGGGATCCAAATTCCCGTTTGTCAAGAAGAAATGTACCGTTTTTCCTTTTATGAATCAGAGACACTAACCCTCTGTTTTTTTAATTACCACAGAAGCGTTATGACCGCCAAAACCGAATGTATTGCTGATGGCATAGTTTATCTTTCTGCTTTGCGCTTTATTAAGGGTTAAATTTAAATTCTGGTCTATACCCGGATCCGGAGTTTTGAAATTGATTGTTGGTGGAACAATATCATGGACAACAGCCATTATTGTTGCGATCGCTTCAGCTGCTCCTGCTGCCCCCAGCAGATGACCAGTCATGGATTTGGTAGAACTGATATTCAGCTTGTAGGCATGTTCCCCGAATACCTTGATGATAGCTTTTGTTTCAGAGATATCACCAAGTGGTGTTGCTGTACCATGAACATTTATATAATCGATGTCTTCAACCTTCAGTCCGGCATCATTGACTGCCAGCTTCATGACATTACTTGCTCCCAGTCCTTCGGGATGAGGTGCAGTCAGATGGAATGCATCAGCAGTCATACCTGTTCCAATAAGTTCAGCATAGATTCTTGCCCCTCTTGCTTTGGCGTGTTCATAGTTTTCAACTACTAATGCACCCGCCCCCTCACCCATAACAAATCCGTCCCTTGTCAGATCAAAAGGCCGTGATGCTGTAAGGTACTCATCATTATTGGTTGAAAGGGCCTGCATGGCATTAAATCCTCCTATACCAGGTTCATTAATAGCAGCTTCAGAACCGCCTGTAATAAATACATCTGCTTTACCAAGCTTGATATAGTTAATGGCGTCAATAATCGCATTTGTTGAAGAAGCACATGCAGAGACAGTCGAGAAATTAGGGCCACGAAAACCATATTTGATTGAAATCTGACCCGCAGCAATATCACTGATCATCTTGGGAATAAAGAAGGGACTGAACCTGGGACTGCCGTCGCCCTCAACATAACTCTTAATAGCTTCATAAAAGGTATCAAGCCCTCCGATACCAGATGCCCATATTACACCAACCCTGTCCTTATCAATTTTCTCCAGATTTAAACCTGAATCGATAATTGCCTGATCTGATGCTACAAGTGCAAACTGGGAATACATATCCAGTTTGTTGGCTTCTTTTCTGTCAAAATAGTTTTTTGAGTCGTAGCCCTTAACTTCGCATGCAAACTTAGTTTTGAATTTTTCAGTATTAAAGCGGGTAATCATACAAGCTCCGCTGACCCCATTCCTTAATCCATCCCAAAATTCTTGTAAATTCTTACCCAGGGGAGTTAGTGCTCCGATACCTGTTACTACAACTCTATTCATAAATGGATTTTTAAAAATGCAAGATTACTTTGCATTCTCTTCAATGTACTTGATAGCTTCACCTACAGTACTGATGCTTTCAGCCTGATCGTCTGGAATTCCAATATTGAATTCTTTTTCAAACTCCATGATCAACTCAACAGTGTCAAGAGAGTCGGCACCCAGATCATTTGTGAAACTGGCTTCAGGAGTTACTTCTGATTCGTCAACTCCAAGCTTGTCAACGATAATCTCTTTTACTCTTGTGGCAATGTCAGACATAATGATAAATTTTAATTAATAATAATTTTTGAACAGTGCAAAGGAATATATTTGTACTATATTTTTCAAGAGATTTACTGTTTTTTTATTTGTATTTCAAATTAATATATTGATAATTAGAAAAATAAACATAAATATTGAAATAACCAAATCCGATCTCAAAACAAGCTATTTATCAAATAATGAAGAATATAGCAATTTTTGCTTCAGGTTCAGGGACCAACGCAGAAAACATTATTACATACTTTTCGACCAGAAATTCAGCAAAAGTTGCGCTTGTTTTGTCTAACAGGAGAGATGCATTTGTGTTAGAACGTGCTACAAGATTGAATGTCCCCTCATATTTTTTCGACCGGAATGGATTTTATGAAACCGGATCCGTTCTCAGCTGTCTTGTCTCACATAAAACAGATTTGATTGTACTTGCCGGATTTTTATGGCTTGTACCCGAAAACATACTTAAACAGTTTAACAGAAAAATTGTAAATATTCATCCTGCCTTACTCCCTGGATATGGTGGAAAGGGTATGTATGGGGATCATGTACATAATGCTGTAATCAAAAACGGCGAAAAGGAATCCGGTATAACAATTCATTTTGTCAATGAATCATACGATGAAGGAGATATTATTTTCCAGGCACGCTGTAAAGTTGATCCTTCAGATACACCATATACTCTTGCCCGGAAAATTCATTTGCTTGAATATCAGCATTATCCAAGGATAATAGAAGAGCTGATCATATAACCCGGTAATTAATTAAAAGTCCCAAGCAAACTCTGGACTACACTTTTGATCTTCTCGAATTTTGCTTTGTTTTCCTCCAGAACAGGCTCCACCGGGGGAGCATCAACTTTCAGGGGATTAACGGCATAGCCATTCATGTAAAACCTGAAATCGAGATGCGGTCCGGTTGACAAACCACTGTTTCCTACATACCCTACAATATCTCCCTGTTTCACAAAAGCTCCGGTAACTATTTCCTTTCCAAAGCTGCCCAGATGAAGATATGATGTGCTGTAAACGCTGTTGTGTTTAATCCTGACTATTTTTCCTGATTCATCTTCAATACCTGCGGATATGACTCTGCCATCACCGATTGAATAGACAGGCGTGCCTACCGGTGCAGCATAATCAACGCCGAAATGAGGTCTGACAATCCTGAGTATCGGATGCATTCTTCCTGATGAGAACCCTGAACTTATTCTTGAAAACCTTAGCGGGGCTTTGAGAAAAGCTTTCCTGAGACTGTTCCCGTCGGCATCATAATAGCTCTCTTTATCAGATTGAATCATGGGTATAGCAAGTATAGGAGAACCTGAATAATCAAACTCCGCACCAAAAATTTTGCCAATCCCTGCTGACTTATCTTCGATAAACCGCTCCTCATAAATCACTTTAAACCGGTCACCCTTCTGTAAACCAAAGAAATCTACTGTCCAGGCAAAAATATCAGAAAGATCGGATGCAAGTTCAGGATTGATTCTATTTGTAATTATAGCATCCCACAATGAAGTTTCAATGGTAAATGAAGAAAATTTTATCTCTGATCTTGTCTCCTGTTTGTAAGGAGTAATATTCAGTGAATCATTGAAACTGAAAATATAGAATACAGATGGATCGTGCTCATATATGAAATACCTCACCCTGGCTGCACTGTCTTTGTCCGTAAGGACGGTGTAATTGTGACCGGCCCTGATATCTCTGACATTAAATACTTTTGATGAGTTCTTAACGATCTGGTCAATTTCCTGCAGACTTACACCGTATTCCCCGAGTATGTCTGACAGAAACCGGTTAGATCTGATATGATTTTTAATTATATTGAAAGAATCTGAAAGGATACCAAAAGTTAAAGTGGGATTTTTTATTGGTTTCTCTGCCACTGTATCAGGAATGCTAACTGCTTCCCCTGAATGATATTTCCTGATATAATCACATGAAAATGAGAAGCATATTAGAAATGAAAAAAGAATAACTCTTTTCAGAAAAGCACTTTGGAACCTGGATAATTTCGGAAAGATATACATCAGAAGGCGGGTCAAATTACTTTACGACAATATTTACTATTCTGTTCGGAACGACAATAATATTAGCCGGTGGATTGTTGCCGAGCCATTTCTTTGCCCTTTCATCTGCAAGAACGGTTCTGATTATATCTTCTTTTTCCATTGAAACAGGAAGCTCAATTTTGAAACGGAGCTTTCCGTTAAAGGAGACTGGATATTCAAATATATCCTCTTTAAGGTACTCTTCATTTACCAGAGGCCATGGTTCATAAGCAAGGGTATTGCCATTCCCCAGACGATTCCAGATCTCTTCAGAAAGATGAGGTGCAAACGGGGACAGTATCTTAATAAATGTCTCAGCGGTATTTTTAATCACCTTGCCTTTTTTTGTCGCCAGGTTCAGAAATATCATCATTGCTGAAATAGCAGTGTTGAAACGCAGGTTTTCAATATCCCCTTCAACTTTTTTTACAGCCTGATGAAGCCCCTTCAATATCTCTTTATCCTCTTCGCCCGGGATAATATTCTCTTTATTTGAAAAGAACCGGAATGCTCTTGAGAGGAATCCAAAGACACCTTTGACTCCTTTATCATCCCAGGGCTTGGTCACTTCAAGAGGACCCATGAACATTTCATAGAGTCTCAGGGAATCTGCACCATACTTTGCTGTGACGTCATCGGGATTAACAACATTTTTCAATGTTTTTGACATCTTGGCAACTAGCTGCCGGAGCTCCTCACCTGTCTCAATATGATAGAATTTACCATCCTTCTCTTCAACAAGATCGCTTGATACCTTTCCTCCTTTATCTGTCTCATAGGCAAATGCCAGGATCATACCCTGATTGAAAAGTCTCATATAGGGTTCGTTGGTCGAAACTATTCCGAGGTCAAAGAGCACTTTATGCCAGAACCGGCTGTACAGCAGGTGCAGGACGGCATGTTCAGACCCGCCGATATAAAGGTCAACAGGCATCCAGTATTTTTCCTTTTCAGGATCGAAGATCTTCATGTCATTTTTCGGATCGATGAAACGAAGATAATACCAGCATGACCCTGCCCACTGAGGCATTGTGTTTGTTTCGCGCCTTCCTTTGCGACCATTTTTATCAGTCACAATAAGCCACTCTGTCGAGTTGGACAGCGGCGATTCACCGGTTTCCCCTGGAAGGTATTTTTCGAGCTGTGGCAGTTCCACCGGGAGATCGTTTTCATCCAGGACGGTTATTTCTCCATCCTCCCAATGAATTACGGGGAATGGTTCTCCCCAGTAACGCTGCCGGCTGAAAAGCCAGTCACGAAGTTTATAATTAACCCTGGCTTTCCCCAGATTATTCGATTCCAGCCATTTGGTGATCTTTGCAATGCCTGCTTCTTTGTTAAGTCCATTAATGTCGATGCCCGTTACCATATCAGATGAGTTAATATATATCCCATCCTCAGTCCAGCATTCCCTGCCGGCAATGATCCTCTTTTTTTGATCAGGATCAGTAACATCCGGGTCCTGGATACAGACTATTGGCAGATTAAATTTTTCTGCAAATTCAAAGTCGCGTGTATCATGTGCCGGAACAGCCATAATGGCTCCTGTTCCGTATCCTGTCAATACATAGTCGGCAACCCATACGGGTATTTCTTTCAGGTTAACAGGATTTATTGCAAACCGGCCGGTAAAAACACCGGTTTTCTCTTTGGACAGATCGGTTCTGTCGAGATCGGATTTTAATACTGATGTTTTTATATAGCTGTTTACCAGGTCTTCACATTCAGGTTTGGTTATTTTTTGGAGAAGATTATGCTCAGGTGCAAGTACCATATAGGTTGCACCAAACAATGTATCGGGTCTGGTAGTGAATACAATAAGTTTTTCTTCCAGACCTTCGATGCTGAATTCAACTTCGGCTCCTGTTGAACGTCCTATCCAGTTACGCTGCATATCCTTAATTCCTTCAGGCCAGTCAAGAGTATCAATACCTTCAAGAAGTCTTTCGGCATAGTGCGGAATACGAAGCATCCACTGCTTCAGGTTCTTTTTTTCGACGATATTACCGCATTTTTCGTGCGAGCCATCGGTAAGGACCTCCTCATTTGCACAAACAATACGGCAGCTCGGACACCACCAAACCTGTGCATTATCATAATAGGCAAGTCTTTTGGAATCAATATATTTTCTTACTTCATCCTTGCCGGATCTCCTTGTTTCATGCGGTATTATTAATTCCGAAACCGGACGTCCTTTTCCAGCCTTGTCATCAAACCAGGTGTTATACAGCTGAATAAAGATCCACTGGGTCCATCTGAAATATTTCGGGTCGGTTGTATTTATTTCACGTTCCCAGTCATAGCTTAAGCCAAGCTCTTTTATCTGTCTTCTGAAAGTGTCACAGTTATTCCTGGTAGTAATTGAGGGATGAGTTCCTGTCTGGATTGCATATTGCTCGGCAGGAAGCCCGAAAGCATCCCAGCCCATAGGGTGAAGAACATTAAATCCTTCCATCCTCTTATATCTGCTGAAAATATCGGTTGCGGTATATCCTTCGGGATGGCCTACATGCAGCCCTGCGCCTGAGGGATACGGGAACATATCAAGAACATAAAACTTTTTAGGGTTGCTGGTATCATCGCTGGTCCTGAATGTCTTATTTTTCTCCCAGTATTCCTGCCACTTCTTTTCTATTTCATGGAAATTATAATCCATCTTGCTCTTCTAATGAACTGTTCTATTAATATTATTGGTCTGCGAAAATAGAAAATCTTTGTCAGATTTCATCTAAAATGATCTTACCTGTGGAGGAAAGAAAAAGTAAATTTCACGGAATAAGTTGCAAAAACAGGGTAATGGTTATATTTTTGCTGCGTGATTTGGAAACGGTTTACATTTCTGAATTCCAAGAAGAAACAGATTGGTCCCGTAGTTCAATGGATAGAATGACAGATTCCGGTTCTGTTGGTTGAGAGTTCGAGTCTCTCCGGGATCACGAAGTTAAGACGCAATTATCATTATTACAGATAGTTGCGTTTATTTTTTACTGATTGTTTCCCCGCATTTTTACCACAACTCAAATAACTGGCATTTTTTAGGGCTTTTAAACAGTAAGCCCAGGATCTGATTCCAGGACTTACCTTCGCTGCATTTTGGAGAGAGTTCTCCATCGTGCTGAATATTTTAATCCAAATTTAAACCTTTGCTCAATACAAAACAAACTTTCTTGCTTCTGGTAGAAATAAGGTTTAATTTTGGTATCGCAATAAATCAAATCTAAAAACAATTGGGTAAGTATTAATAGTTTAGTTATAACAATATGCCAGACAGAGAAGTAAAAACAATCCGACACTTAATTTATTATCAGTATTCTAAAATAATAGCTAAAAGTGCATTTGGTTTTGACTCTAAATCGAAGGATTATGGCTTCATTAAAAAAACATTTCGCGAATTTGTAAATTCAGAGAAAAAGTGGTCTGATATCGTTAGAGAAGATAAACAATTTGTTCAATCCGAAGAAAAATGCATTTACTGTGGATCTCCAGAAAAGCTTCAATGGGAACATATTGTACCAAAATCAATTAATATAAATGAAAAGTGTTCAACATGTGATAAAGTTCAAGGAATCCACAATATGATATGGTCATGTATAGATTGTAATTATAAAAAGAAGACTAAAGGTTTGTACCATTTTTACAAAGAGTTATTTCCTCATGATAGAAAGTTCTATGATAAAATCCCAACATTACTTGAAAAGAAATATTTAAAGACAATTTATTATTGTCATCATTGTAATGGGACATTGGATTCAAGCTATCTCGATAAAAATGGTGAAATAACTGTATTAGATTTGGATAAATTTTTTGTTAATTGAAAAGTGCCATATAATCAATTAATTTACTGGCATATACAGTTTGCTTGTAGCGGTATTTGTGGTATATGTAAACTGCATAAACCCGCTTCCGTTGAGCGGCATATTGATGAACTGTTGTCTATAAATAAACTTAAATGGATAATTCAATCATTTTGGTGTTATTAGGTGGTTTTATCTCCCTGATTTCAGTTTTAGCAGGAGCTTTGCTCCAATATTTTATAGAAAAAAGAAAATCAGTTATTCAACTCAGGTCACATCCATCAGCTGTTGTTTATAATAAACAGGTAGAATTTTTCGAAAAATTAAATCCCATACTCAATGAATTAAATAGTTTTATTACAACATTGGATGTTTGGCTCGGAGAGCAACAATCTGAACAAGTATTGAACCATATTGAAAATGCTCGTCGAGATACTAAAAGTATAGATAATCTGGATCGACTTGTTGATCAATTTTTTATTTTTTTACCTTCTGAAATTTTGAAAGAGCTCTCGAAATTATCTGCTAACTGTAGATATTTAACTGAATCACCTAATACTGAAACTACATATAAAAGCATCGAACATCTTTTAGGATTTCAAAATAGATTAAGGCATTATGTTGGCACAGAGGAATTGTCAGAAGATTTATTAAAATCATTTTCCAAAGCCCAACAAAAAGTCAATAAACAGTCTAGTTAGTCGTTTTTCCTCTAGAAATTACGAATCTTTACCTTTAATAAAACAGTAAGCCCCGGAGTGCTATTCCAGGGACTTACCCACGCTGCATTGTGGAGAGAACTTCTATAATGATAAATTAAAAACTATTGAAGTCTTACTTACATTAACATAAAATAGAATCATTCCAGATTTTCAAGATGTTGTTTCACACTGACGTTTTCTCAATTTTTCAATTTCAGTTTTAAGCGATGTAACAGTCCTTACCACTGTACTTTCAAGATGGAGAAATATAGTAAATGCAACTAAGAACAAATCAGGGATGATTCTTGCTTCTCTCGGGGCATTTTTCGGAACGTTTTTGGGAGTATCGTTCTCACTTATCTCTGTCAAATTTACGGAGGCAGGAATTGCCTCGACTATCATGGCCCTGGTACCTGTTTTGATTATTGCTCCTGCTGTTATCCTTTATAAACAAAGAGTAACACCTGCTGAAATTATTGGTGCTATAATTAGTGTATGCGGAGTAGCTGTCTTCTTTCTTTAAGGCATGAACCTGGAAAAATTAAAGGAACAGACCTCCAAAAAATAAATTTATCATTGCTTCCTCCATGAGCAATTATCTAGGAGGCATACCCCTGATGTTTATTTCAACAGGTGTAATCATCTTTTTCAGCGTAATGGTTTTAATTGGATGAATAATATTTCCCACATATTGGCTGATAACACCGTCCAATCATGATAGTATATTTGTATTGATTTAATGAATAGTCCTTTAATGATGATTTTACTTAAAAATAACCGTCAAAGTTAAATGCTTATTTAACGACAAATCATTGATGGAGTCATAGTTATGATTGAAAGTCGAACAATTAAACTGGATAATTTACTTTTACAACCATCCGGAAAAGATTTAAATGGTACAAAATCAGGAAATCCCTTAAGGCACATTGCTTCAACCATTGAATGCAAGTGATTTATAAGACCTTCGAATTATGAATAATTCAAAAAAATATAAATTCAAGTTAATAGATGACGATGAAAGCTTTGAACAAGCGAAGAACTTATTTCTTGAATATGCTGAATCATTAAAAATAGATCTACGCTTCCAGGATTTCAAGAATGAACTAAAAGAGATCAACATTCAATATAATAAACCTTATGGAGGATTAATTATAATAATCAATAATGATTCAGGAGAGGCGATTGGTTGTATAGGTATCAGGAAGTTTGAGAATAAAATTGCCGAATTCAAAAGAATGTATGTAAAAGATTACCATCGTAAAAAAGGACTTGGAAAAGAATTATTACATCGAGCTATTAAGTTAGCTAAAAACCTGGGATATGAGATAGCACGTTTAGATACTTTGGATACAATGGAACCTGCTATAGCCATATATAAAAAATATGGATTTTATGAAATTGAAGCATACAGATACAATCCTGATAAAAATGTTAAATATTTTGAATTAAAACTTTAAAATGACACCAACAGGCAACAAGCGGTCATACACAGTTCGGGTGAAACTGATTCGTGATAATTCATTCTCGACTAGCAGTATATTGATTTGCAGCAACCTATGAGGTTAATTGAAAAAATCTGATTTATATTATTATTGATAATAAGCTTAAGAAATACAACAATGAGACATATAATAAATTTTTTCCTGTTGATTTTGCTATCAGCAAACTTATTTGCCCAAAACAAATTTCCCTTAGTCACAGACTATTACCATTTAAAACTTTCTTTCGACTTTAAAGAAGAATTAATGAAAGGAAGTTGCGAAATGAAAATAGAGAACGAATCAGATACGACATTTATCCAAATTCCAGTTTTGTTATATAGATTAATGAAAGTTGAATCTGTCCAAAATCAGGCAAATGAAAATCTATCTTTTACACAAAGTGTCACCCAATTTGAAGACTTCCCCAAGCTTCAAGCAAATTATATCGTGATACAGGAAAAAATACTTCCTTACGAGACTAAAATCATAAAAATCCATTATAGTGGATATTTATTGGGCTATG
>Ga0315279_10011108_pt1 | contig 10467 bp, 9 predicted proteins | sample YL17G06_20_MG_FD_203694 | JGI IMG/M metagenome (GOLD analysis project Ga0315279, IMG submission 203694) | Sediment microbial communities from Yellowstone Lake, YNP, Wyoming, USA - YL17G06_20 | ecosystem: Environmental > Aquatic > Freshwater > Lake > Sediment | place: USA: Wyoming | collected...
AATAGCTCATGCTATGTATAGAGATAAGACAGAATATGTTACTGCCTAGATTCTATTAAAATATTTATAATAAAATACAGTGTCTAAAGTGAGAGTTTGCGGGTTGACTTTTAACACAGTATCTATTAATTGGTTGCATTCCAGTCATCCCAGATGAGGGTGAAGGGGAAGGTGAGGGTAAGATTGCATTTATGTCTGATCGTGATGGAGATTATGAGATCTACCTAATGAATGCAGATGGCTCTAACCAGACCAGACTTACAAATAATCCAGCTTCGGATGGGTGGCCCTGTTTTTCACCAGATGGAACTAAGATTGCATTTGAATCTCTTCGTGATGGAGATCCTGAGATCTACGTAATGAATGCAGATGGCTCAAACCAGACTAGAATTACTAATAATCCAGCTTATGATGGGCACCCTTCTTGGGGTCCATAAAAAAGGATAGCTTAGTTAATAGAAATATAAGGGTAGGCTTTTGCCTGCCCTATTCTATAGGTAAACTTGGTTCTCTTTTACTTCTTCATCTCATTTATCACCATAGCTAGATTATTTATTGCATTCTCTAGGTTTTTCATCCGGTTCCCCATCCTAATAATTAATAATCAATAGGTACTGGGTTAAAAGTCAACCCACAGACTCTCCTTAATGTCATGGGGACGAGTGTACTAGCTCAATAATTCGGCAACTTTTTCTATCTTTTTGTAAGGGGATTTATAATCAATAATAATATTAAGCACTAATTATCTCTTCTAACTTTTGATACACCCTCTCAGTTTCCTCACTCATGCAAAAAGTTCGAAAATCGTTCTGTTGGGGGAGCTTACTAATTCCAAGCCCTTTGGCTTTAGCTGAAGGGCTTTTTATTTTATAAATATTTTTCCAAAAAAGAAGGATTTTTAATCTAAAGAATAGAATAATTATAAAAATAGTAGATATCTTTTAGCTTAGAATCTTATCCTGAACTAAAACTTTTCTTCACTTATTTCGTATTATAGATTATAGGGTAGAATAATAGGTAATAATCTGGATATTTTTTAAAGAATCAAGTTCAGTTTCTAAACTCCCATCAGGTCGAGATGAGGTAAAGTACTTAGGAAATAAGAGGAGTGATTTAACTTCCATCCTAAGTAAAGAGTTTAAAAAGTTATTTTAAAAAGAAATTATTTTAGTTAATTTCGCGAAATTAACTAAAATATAGTATTTTTATCTGATAGAAAGGAGAACAAATGAAGAAATTATTAATTGTATTACTTATCGTCGCCTTAACCGCCTTTCTCTTGGTAGGTTGCCTTCCGGTAACCCCTAGTGAAGGAGAAGGTGAATCCGAGGTAACTGTTGTGATTGATGGGGCAGTAGTCATTGATGGCAAGACTTATGTTAGTGATGGTGTACATGACATTACCGTTACTTTCCCCGTCCCAGTTGCAGGAGTTGTAACAGCTAATATTACAGCATGTGGAGGAGATTATAGTAAGGATAAAGGAGGTATTGTTGCTGCCCCTGTAGTTCTTTTCCCCGATGCAACTAAAAAAATCTGGACTGGTTCAGGTACATTTTTAGCTTCTTCCAGCGTATGTTGTGCTTCCTATGTAGAAGTAACTTCAGGAGAATGTGACCCAGAGGCCTGTATAAAGTTCCCAGTGATTATAGATCATGATTGGCCCTATGCTTTAATTGAGATTAATGCAGATAATTGTACTTGTGAAGGTTGTGAGATAAGTTTTGAAAGTGTTAAATGGGAATGGTCATCAGAATGTGATCCTGAACTTGAATGTTGTGGCGATCATTGTTCAGGATTGGTTAACTGGTCTATAGTACTTTATGATGGAGACCCCTTTGATGAATGCTGTGATCCTTCTATCTGCGAGGAGCCTATTGAAAGCTGTTCCGGAACTTCCTGTCCTATCTCTTGTGTAACTGATTGTTTAAAAGCAGGTACTTATTATGCAGTGATTACTCTGCTAGATGCAGTAGGTAATGAAGCTATTTATTATGCTAAGATTGTCTTATCTGGTGATGGTATTACCGAGGATTGCGATATTAATATTTACGAAGGTATGTCTATGAGTCCTCCAGATTGTATATTCTGGTTTACATATACAGTAGATATGATTGGTGAATGTGGTTTTCCTTAATAGAGGTTGATGACGTATTTTTATAGAAAAATTTACATAAAACAATAGATATGAATTTAAAATAAGGGACACTTCAGTGTCCCTTATTGTTTATAAGTTAATTTAAAAGGTATAATTTATTTTAAAAATAGTTTTTTATTTACCCTTAATTTAACTGTTGCTAATTATTTTTTTTAACTTTTGATACACTTCTTCTACCTCCTCACTCATGCAAAAAGTTCGAAAATCGTTCTGTTGGGGGAGCTTACTAATTCCAAGCCCTTTGGCTTTAGCTCAAGTGCTTTTTATTTTTTATAAATTATTTTTCCAAAAAAGAAGGATTTTTGATAAAAATGTAGTATATTATAAATAAAGACAATTTAAGTTTATATTTATACTTTAAAGAGCCGAAGGGCCAATTCCTAATTATAGGGAAATACCTTACGGAATTTACTTAAAAAGTTATTTCTTATTTTGTTAAGGAGGATACTCCATTCAGTATAAGTTTAATTTTTATAAATAATTAAATATTAGATTAGATTCTTTTAAACTATCATTTTATTGAAGACATTCCCATAATTTATTATCTAAGATAATAATAAGATTAATCCCCCTTCAATGTTTCTACTTTTGCATTAACCATATTTTAGTTGATGTACCCTAAAAAACATCTCATCGTTCTAATAGTTGTTCCATCCTATTTTAAGCTCAATCCTGATAAAGAAGAAAAGATTATCAATATGCTATCTCGTACATAACCAAGTACTTAAATAGGACTTATACTACTATTTCCCTAAACCTGTTGAAGTATCTTTTAAGAAACTCTTTTAGGAATGATACTTTGAGCTTACTAATTCATTTCAGGTTGCAAGAAAATCCCAACAGAATTAGCTTAGCCTAATATACTGATTCTTTAGATGAAGCAGAAAGTGCTGCCCGGTTAGGAAAGAATCCTATAATTATAAAGGCAAGAGAAGGATATTCAAATACGTTCGAATATAAAAAATTATACGAAAGAGAAAGCAAAAAGAATATATTATTGATTAATTACTTTATACTAATCCTATGATAAAAATAAGAAGGAGGATTTTTCAAATGAAAAGATATATAACTTTTATTCTATGCTTACTATTAATCTTAATAATGACATCTTGCACACCGCCAATACCGTCAGGGCCTGTATATTGGGGCAAACTTTATAATGCTTGTGATGGAAATTGTGTTTGCTCTGGATGGACTTTAAAGTTCTATATTGATAATGTTTATACTGCAACTATAAAACCTGGTCAAAATTATTCAACTACAGTAACAGCTGGATGGCATACATTTTTAGTATATTACAATCAAGAAGCTGTAAATGCATCAGTCTATTCTATAGAAATAACAGGCGATGGATGGTGGTATAGGTATGGTTGCAATGATGGGACTTACCCTAAAGATATAGAATATAAGAGCACAGAAAATGACGTTATTTCAAGTTATTCTGGATATGTTAGATAAAAAAAATATATTATTCAAGAAATGATTACAAAATATGATTTTTGCAAATGTTTGCCAGTTCCTTCCTATAACTTGGTGTAGCCGGTTCGGTCGCTTATACTCCCTCACTCAAACCGGTTACTTTTTTAATTCTTAACAGATACTCATTGCTTCTTCTAACTTATGGCAAATCTTTTCAGTTTCATTACTTAAACAGAAGTTGCGAAAATCGTTCTGTCTGGCTCGCCAGGCAACTTCCAAGCCCTTTGGTCTTTGCTGAAGGACTTTTTAGTTTTATAAATATTTTTATACAAAAGATTGATTTTTAAATAGATTTACAGTACAATAAAAAGTAAGATTAAAAGAAATATATTAGGTATATTTTTCATCTAAGTAGAATACCTATAATATCATTATACTAAGATAATCAGTTTTGTTATCTAAGATTCATCTTAAGAGTAACACTATTTTTTTATTACAAGAGATCAACTAAATAACACTCTCTCACCATACTCCACATCATATCATCAATATTCTCAACCATTAACCAAAAAATTAAATATCTTCTCCTAGATAAGGTAGGTAAAGTATTAAGGGATCTATTATCATTAAAGTAATAATCATAATTACAGGAAAAAATACGGTAAGCGGCCGGAGATGTTGATTAAATTAATAAGGAAACATTTTTAATTTCTTTACTAAAAAAGGAGGAAATCTAATGAAAAGACTATTATATCTTACCTTGATAATTGTGCTCGTATTAGTTAGTATGATGATCATGCCAGGTTGTCTTCCAGAGATACCAAAACCTGATTTATTACCGGTTAACCCTGATAATTGGGTAAACTTCTGTGATGCGGATAATTCTGGAAATTTGCTAGTGCATATTAAAAATCAGGGGACGGCAACTGCAGGTCCTTCAACTTTGGAAGTTGATTTTGGTCAACAAGCTCCAACTTTAATGCCTGTTCCAAGCTTATTAGCTGGAGGGACCACCACTATTTTAGTACCATTCCCCTATGGTTGTTATAACCCTGATTGTGACTTTGAAATTACTGTAGATAGTACAGATGTCATCGATGAATCTAATGAACTAAACAACAGCCAAACAGGTAGCTGCCTAGGATAATGATCGTACCATTTTTATCTCCGGTCGCTTACTGTATATATAATATAAAAAGATTTCGAAAATATAGATTATCAATAATAAAAAGAAAGATATAAAATATACTATTCACGAATTTTAAAATAAATCATAGTTTAAGGTATCAAGAATTAGACGCTATTTCATCTGCTTATCATGGTAAGAAAAAAGGAGGTCATTATTATATGGCTCAAAATGATGTTGGAGTATTAAAATTTTCCTTATTAGTTGCGGCGATTGTATTGTTGGTCGATGGAATTAGCTATTTTTTACTGCCTTCTATGTTAGTAACATTATCAGGAGAAGACCCTATTAATTTCGGTTGGGTAAGATGGGCTGGGGGTGTACTTATCGCCCTGGGGATTTGTACCTTCATGGTTTATAGTAAACCTGAAAAACAGGGGATTTTTGTATTATCTATAGCCTTAGGTTATTTACTTGCTGGTCTAGGGTTGCTATACAGTTTAATTATGCACGAATATAGTGGAGCAACCTGGTTTCTTGCCATGCACACCTGTCTTATTTTAGTACTATCTGTCCTTCTCTTTTGGGGTCGTTCTAAGGCAAAAGGAATTCTCTAATTAGGATAAAGAGTGCTTTATTTTATACTTCGTTCAGTGATAAATAAATTTATGCAATGCAGACTGAAATAGCGTCTAAATTTGTAATTTCATAGAGGAAATTGATATCTGGGGAATATAGTGGATCTATGATGGTTATAAACAAAATATATATGCTGGAATAAATTATGTCTATCTTTATCCTTCAGGAACACCTATTTTATAAAATTATACGTTAGGTATTAAGAATTTGTAGTTCACTGATTATAACTTTTTTAACCGATGCTAATTACATCTTCTAACTTTTGATATACTCTTTCAGTTTCCTCACTCATACAAAAAGTTCGAAAATCGTTTTGTTGGGGGAAATCTCCCCTTTGATGCAGGTGAAGGTGATTTTTGGATAATAAAGCTGGATGAAAAAGGTAATTTAGAGTCTGCTCCCGAAAAATAAGATATAAAAAATCCAAATCTAAATAAATTAAAAAAGAGTTTTCAAATAGAAGGGTCTTAATATTTAACATAACTTTTTCTCGAAATAATATTTCCAGTATTTGTTTTTGATAAAAAGGGATTTTTAAAAATTTATATTATATCTAAAAACTACTCTATTAAATTTAACTTGACTTTAATATAGATTTAGTTATATTATTTAGATTATCGAAAATATTAATATTATCATTTAAACAAAAGTTGCGAAAGTCGGATACTATGCTCCACCAAATTTGATTTGTTACCTTGATCAGGCGTTCCGCCCTCGCTCTTTGGCCACCGCAATTTTTCGTATTTCGCTTTGCGAAATTCAGCGTAAAAAAAAGAGACATTTAAAAAAAATTGCTGACGCTTTTGGCGTTGGCATCGATGATTTAATGAAAGAATAAACATATCTATGGCCAATAATAAACAAAATTCAAAAATATTAAACGGTGATTGCATAAATTGCTCTGCAGATGTAATTCTGGAGCGATTCGCTACTTCTCTTAAAGGGCTTACCACAGAAGAAGCTGAAAAGCGCCTTGAAGAATATGGTTATAACGAACCTGTCAGAAAAAAGAAACGCTCCATTGTATTTCAAATTATTTCAAAATTTTTCAATCCTCTAGTTATCGTCTTATTGATAATAGCTTTGTTTTCCATCTTTTTTGGTGAAAAGATAAGCGCAGTCTTGGTTAGCTTGATGGCAATTATGAGCGTGGTGTTATCTTTTTTTCAAGAGCATCGTGCCGGAAGAGAAGTTGAGAAGTTGAGCGAAATGGTACGGGCTACTGCAACCGTTTACCGAAACGGCAAACCAATAGAAGTGGATATCAAGGAAATCGTTCCGGGAGACATTGTTGACCTCTCTGCCGGTGATATGATTCCTGCGGATTTGCGGATTATTTCTTGTAAGGATTTGTTTCTTAATCAAGCATCCTTAACTGGCGAGTCTTTTCCGGTAGAAAAAATCGCAGGACCGATACAAACTAAAAGCAGTTCTCCTTACGATTTGACCAATATCACCTTTATGGGATCAAGCGTGGTAAGTGGCACGGGATTAGGCGTTGTTATTAGGACCGGATTAGCCACCCAATTTGGTGAAATTTCGCGCAAGCTTGCATCAATAGTCGTTGAGACAAGCTTTGATAAGGGCGTGCGCAGCTTTACGTGGCTGATGATTCGCCTTATGCTTATCTTAGTAGTCGTTATTTTTGCTATAAATGCACTTTCTAAAGGGAATACGCAGCAAGCGCTTCTTTTTGCTTTGGCGGTTGCCGTGGGCCTTACTCCGGAAATGCTTCCTATGCTGGTTGCGATTAATCTCTCCAAAGGCGCAATAGCAATGTCCAAGAAGAATGTCATCGTCAAACGCCTTAATTCGATACAGAACTTTGGAGCGATGGATGTCCTTTGTACCGATAAAACAGGCACCATTACCTTAAATAAGATTGTTTTAGAACACCATTGCAATGTGGTAAGAAAAGAAGATGAGGGCGTGTTAATGTTGGCCTACCTAAATAGTTACTACCAGACTGGTCTTAAGAACATTTTAGACCACACTGTACTGAGGCATGAGAAATTACTGGTTAAAAAGTATAAGAAAATTGACGAAATTCCTTTTGATTTCTCCCGGAAGATGATGTCTGTCGTGGTGGAAATGGATGGTAAGCATCGATTGATTACCAAAGGCGCTCCGGAAGAAATATTTAAGCGCTGTTCGAAATTTGAATTGGACGGAAATTTCTTTGATTTTAATGCCATTACGCTAGCAGATTTGGAGCTCGAATATAAGCATTTAAGTGCTGAAGGATTCAGAGTTTTGGCTATTGCCTACAAAGATTACGATAATCATAAAGAAGCCTATTCGAAAGATGATGAAAACGGAATGGTTCTTAAAGGATACATAGCATTTCTTGATCCGCCTAAGCCAACAGCTAGAAAAGCTATTGAAACTTTAAGTAAACTGGGTATCGATTTTAAGGTCTTAACTGGCGATAACGAACTGGTGACCAAGAAGATATGCAGCGAGATCGGTCTTGATGTAAAAGAAACATTAACCGGTGAAGAAGTAGAAAAGGCAAGCGATGAAGAGCTAACTAATATGGTGAAATCCGTGAATGTTTTTTCGCGGCTTTCCCCCCTGCAAAAGGAGCGCATTATTCGGGCTCTGCATAGAAACAATCATACCGTCGGATACTTAGGAGATGGTATAAATGATACACTTGCCTTAAAGTCGGCCGATGTGGGGATATCGGTTGATAATGCGGTGGATATTGCCAAAGAATCGGCTGATATTATTCTTCTGCAAAAGAATTTAATGGTGCTGGGAGATGGAGTAATCGAGGGGCGAAGGACATTTGGCAATATTCTTAAATACATCAAGATGGGCTCAAGTTCTAATTTAGGAAATATGTTCAGCATGATCGGAGCGAGTTTGTTTTTGCCATTTTTACCGATGTTGCCCATACAAATTCTGTTAAATAATTTTCTTTACGACCTCTCGCAAATAGCAATTCCTTCGGATGATGTGGACGAGGAATACCTTCTTGAATCAAGGCCATGGAACGTAAATTATATCAAGAAATTTATGTTGATTATCGGCCCGATAAGCTCAATATTTGATTTCATAACCTTTGGTGTTTTATGGTTTATCTTCCGTACTTCCGAACCGCTTTTTCATACCGGATGGTTTTTGGAATCTTTATGTACGCAAACGCTGGTAATTCATATTATCCGTACTGGAAAAATACCCTTTATTGAAAGCAAGCCGAGTCAATTCTTGATGTTTACATCTATATACATCGTAACCATAGGTCTGGTTATACCATTTACGCCTTTAGGGCAACATTTTGGTTTTGTTATTCCGCCACCGCTATATTTTCTGGCTCTTATAATGATTGTCGTAACGTATTTATTTTCGGTCCAGGCAGTAAAAAAGTGGTTCATAAAGAAGTATGGGTATGAATAGAGTGGCTTGTTTTAAGTTTTCCACTCTTGATGGACTATAAGTAGCCCCCGATTCAATTTTAGTAATTGTATACAACGAAAATTATAGAACAAGGTTGATTGTACTAACTCAATTTTTAATACTTACCACATCTTTAAAAAAACCTTTCAGAGTTTACTAAAAAAATTATTTCTAAATCTATTAGGAAGAGTCTCGCAGGTAAAAAGATAGTGTAGAAAAATAATATAGTTTTTTCTTTATTCTATCTATTTTATTTACCTAAAAAATAAGGAATAGTCAATGATAAATAAAAAAGCTTTTACCCTAATTGGATTATTGATGGCAATATCTATTATGGAGTATTGGCATTAATCGGGTTAAGAGTTTATGATGGCGACCAACAAGAAGAAACAAAAAGTACTATAGTTCAAGAAAAGGCAAAAAATATCGTAGTTAGATCTAATATTAAAACTGTCCAAACTTTAATACAGGCAGAACTTAATGAGAGAGATATTAATCGTGATGATGCTGTAAATATTGCTCAAAATGCAGGTTTGTATAATCCTTTTTAGGTAACCCTCACAAAATTTTTTTCAGTTTTACAAAAAACGGTTTTTGGATTTTTTTCGACTTACCCGGATTAGGAGGCATTATGATAAATATATTTAATCAAGAATTACAGGAGATATATTCTTTTTTTAAAAATAATTGTAGAGAAACGGTTATTCTGAGCATGGCCACACTTTTCCTTGTTCTGGGAAATTATCGGCTAATTAGATCATCATTAGTAATTAGTTATTTAATATATTATGTAATTTTTCCGGTTTTAACAATTTTAATTATTTTAAGAAAGAATCCGTTGGATTATGGACTCAGGATTGGAAATTACAAATTATGGGGTTTTTACCTAGTTATAACAGTTGTTATCGGTATTCCGATTCTATATATCGGTGCTCATTTTTCTTCAGTAAGTCATTATTATACAAAGCGTTTTGATTATTATAGTTTCCTTACTCAAATGGTTCCCCTTCTTTTCGCCTGGGAATATCTACTTCGCGGTTTTCTCCTGTTCGGACTTAAGGAAAAATTTAAAGAAGCGAGTATACTCATCCAAATGGTTCCATTTACGCTTCTTCATCTTGGAAAACCTGAAATAGAAATACTGATGTGTATCCCAATGGGAATATGGTTCGGATATATTGCCTATCGAGGAAAATCGTTCTGGCCTGCATTTATTATCCATGTTTTTATTAATTTTACTCTTAAATACTTTGTAAATTATTGATCGGCAGTTTTATGGACTAATTTTTCAAGATAATAGCCAGCCATTTGGCAAAAGCTAAGAGGTTTTTAATTCTTTATTTTTTTAAAAAAAGAAGGATTTTTAAAAGATTTATAGTATTATTTATTTGGAAAAAGTTTGGAATACCTATCTAATAATTTTTTTTCACCAAAAAAACTACCCCCAAAGTATTGACACACACGAAGGATCAATTGAGTTGACATTTCCGAAAAATTATTCTAATATAAGTTATTAAACTTAATTAAGTAAGTCTTAATTCACCTTAGAAATACATCTAGATAAATTAGTTATGAGGAGGAATTTAAATGTCAGGTATAAAACTAAGTATTATAGGAGCAGGAAGTGCTATTTTTTCTTTAAGATTAGTAGGAGATCTTTGCAAAACAAAAGGTTTATCTGGAAGCTCTGTTTCACTTATGGACATCGATGAAAAGCGTCTAA
>Ga0315279_10011109_pt1 | contig 10467 bp, 11 predicted proteins | sample YL17G06_20_MG_FD_203694 | JGI IMG/M metagenome (GOLD analysis project Ga0315279, IMG submission 203694) | Sediment microbial communities from Yellowstone Lake, YNP, Wyoming, USA - YL17G06_20 | ecosystem: Environmental > Aquatic > Freshwater > Lake > Sediment | place: USA: Wyoming | collected...
TTTAGGTCCCCTTGGAAATGGTTTTAATATTTACCCCCAAAGTCAGAAGATTATGATAGTTGGTGGAGGCATAGGTGTTGCTTCTTTATTGGCTTTAGCTGAAGAATCTATAAGACAAGGTAAGGAAATACGAGTCTTGATAGGTGCCTTAAAAAGAGAACTGGTTCTGGGTGAGGAAAGTTTCAGAAGTTTGGGGGCAAAGGTTGATATTGTTACTGATGATGGAAGTTATAAACATAAGGGTTTGATTACTAATTTATTAGAAGAAGATATCCAGGAAGGATGGTTGCCGGATCAGATATTTACTTGTGGACCAAAACCCATGTTGAGAAAGATTACTGAGATTGCCTCAAAGGTAAATATTGATGGTCAGGTATCTTTGGAAGAACATATGGGTTGTGGAATTGGAGCATGTTTGGGGTGTGTTTGTAAAATAAAAACCAACCTGTCTGCGTGTAACGCACAGGCAGAAGAAAAGAATAATAATAAAGAAGAATATGATTATAAAAGAGTCTGTGTAGATGGGCCGGTCTTTAAGGCTAGTGAGGTGATATGGGATGACTAAAAAACCCCGATTAGAGGTAGAGGTGGGAGGAATAAGGATGAAAAATCCAGTGATGACCGCCTCAGGGACTTTTGGTTATGGCGAAGAGTTTTCTCCCTTTATTGATTTGGATAAATTGGGAGCAATAGTATTAAAAGGAATTAGTCTAAAACCGAAGAGGGGAAATCCACCTCCTCGAATTATAGAAACTCCCTCCGGCATCCTCAATGCTATTGGTTTACAAAATGTAGGTGTAGAAGTTTTAATTAATAAAAAATTACCCTATCTACAAAAATTTACTACTCCGGTAATAATAAATATTTTTGGGGATACCCTTGAAGAATATGTTGAATTAGCCCGAAAGTTAGATAATATTTCTCAAGAAAAAGGGATTGCCGGTCTGGAGATTAATATTTCTTGCCCTAATGTCCAAAAAGGAGGAATAGTTTGGGGAACCGAAGCTCAATTAACTTATAAAGTGGTAAATAATATTCGGAAAGTCACTACTCTTCCCCTTATTGTAAAATTATCTCCCAATGTGACAGATATTAAAGTAATTGCTCAAGCGGCAGAAGAGGCTGGAGCCGATGTTCTATCCTTAATAAATACCTTAGTTGGAATGGCTGTAGATGTCAGCTTAAGAAGACCTAAATTAGCTAATATCAGTGGTGGGCTATCTGGTCCGGCGGTAAAGCCGGTAGCTCTGTGGATGGTATGGCAGGTTTTCCAGACCGTAAATATCCCTATAATTGGGATGGGCGGAATAATGAAGGCTCAGGATGCCCTGGAATTTATAATTACTGGGGCGAGAGCAGTAAGCATAGGGACCGCAAATTTAGTTAATCCAAAAGCAGCAATAGAAATTATAAAGGGAATAGAAGAATATCTGGTAGAGAATAAAATCAAAGATATAAATGAATTGGTAGGTAGCCTAAAGATTTAAAATAAAAGATAGGAGGGAAAATAATGAAATTATCCGCACGGGAAAGATTGGTCCTGGCCCTTGATGTAAATAACTTTAAAAGAGCAGAGGAATTGGTTGATAAATTGACTGATTATGTGGGGGTTTTTAAAATTGGGAATCAACTCTTTACTGCTGAAGGGACTAAGGTTATCAAAATGGTACAGGAGAAAGGAGGTAAAGTTTTTTTAGATTTAAAGTTTCACGATATTCCCAACACCGTTGCTCGAGCAGCGGAAGTAGTTAGCAAATTAGGGGTATATATTTTTGATATCCATACTTCCGGTGGATATGAAATGATGAAGGCTACAGTAGAAGCAAGTAAGAAATTAAGTTTTGCCTTAGGTATCAGCAAACCTTTAATTTTAGGAGTGACCTTACTTACCAGCATTAATCAAGAAATATTAGAAAAAGAAATCGGCATAAAAAAAAGTTTAGAAGAACAAGTGGTTCATTTAGCTAAATTAGCGGAAGCTGCTGGTCTTGATGGAGTAGTGGCTTCTCCCTGGGAGATTAAAGCGCTCAGAGCTGCCTGTGGGGAAGGTTTTGTGATTTTAACTCCCGGCATACGTCCGGCTGGTAAATCTGATGATGACCAGAAAAGGATAATGACTCCCCAAGAAGCCATAAAATTAGGGGCTGATTTTATAGTAATAGGAAGGCCCATAACCAATGCCACCAATCCAGTAAAGGCGTCTCAAGAAATTTTAAAAGAAATGGAGGAAATTTTAAAAGATGGTTATTAATACTGAGGAGGTAATGAGGAAATTTGAAGAAGCAGGAGCAATTCAAAAAGGACATTTTAAATTAACTTCAGGTGTTCATAGCGATATTTATATTCAATGTGCTCAAGTTATGCAGTATCCAGAATTTATGAATAATTTATGTAGCGAGTTAGGAAAAAAATTTAGAGGTGATGACGTTGATGTAATTGTGGGACCTGCCGTGGGTGCTATTATTATGGCTCATGTAATGGCTCGAGTTTTAGGACCCTGGGTTAGGGCAATTTTTACGGAAAGAGAAAATGGAAAGATGACTTTAAGACGTAGTTTTATGATAAAAAAAGGAGAAAAAGTTTTGGTAGTGGAAGATGTTACTACCACAGGGAGTTCGGTAAAAGAAGTTATAGATATAGTAAAAGAAAGACAAGGGAAAGTGGTAGGAGTAGGAGCATTAATTGATCGAAGTGGGGGAAAGATTGATTTTGGAGTCAAGACTCAAAGTTTATTGACTTTAGACATCAAGACTTATTTACCCGAAGTATGCCCTTTATGCAAAAAAGGAATTCCGGCAGTTAAACCAGGGAGTCGAGATCTTTAAAGCAATGGTTAATATTTAAAGAGATTAGAATAATTAAAAATTAATTTGAAATTGATATATCAATATATAATTTAATGTTATAATATTTTAAAAAATGGATAAAATATACTTGCAGTTTTATAATATCCGGAAAGAAATTAAAGATATATGAATTTAAATGAAATGCCTAAATTAAGAATAGGTGATTTAAAGGCCAGCCTTCCTATTGTTCAAGGGGGAATGGGCGTAGGTATTTCTTTGTCAGGCTTAGCTTCAGCAGTGGCTAACCAAGGTGGCATTGGGGTTATTGCGACGGCAGGTATTGGCATGCTTGAGTCTGATTTTGCCACAAATTTTACTGAAGCAAATAAAAGAGCCTTAAGAAAAGAGATAAGAAAAGCAAAGAAAATGACCAGAGGAATTATAGGTGTAAATGTAATGGTCGCTCTTTCTGATTTTTATGATATTATAAAAGTTGCCATAGAAGAAGAAGCAGATTTAGTTTTACTGGGAGCAGGGCTTCCCTTAAGAAATCTTAAAGTATTACTTCCCGATAAATTAAAAGAAAATAAAACTAAGGTTATTCCTATAGTTTCATCAGCCAGAGCAGCTAAAGTTATATTTCAATATTGGCAAAAAAATTACCAGCATGTACCTGACGGTGTGGTTGTTGAAGGGCCATTGGCTGGCGGACATCTGGGCTTTAAAAGAGAGCAGATTAATAATTCTAGTTTTTCACTGGAAAAGTTATTGCCCGAAATAATTTCGGTGATAAAGACCTATGAGGAGCATTCTAATAAAAATATTCCAGTAATTGCTGCCGGAGGTATCTATACCGGGGCGGATATCTACAAATATATTCAATTGGGAGCTCAAGGAGTGCAGATGGCCACTAGATTTGTAGCTACTTATGAGTGTGATGCTTCCTTAAAATTCAAAGAAAATTATTTAAAATGTAAAAAAGAGGATTTGATTATAATTGATAGCCCGGTTGGCTTACCTGGTCGAGCAATCAGTAATAAATTTCTTGAAGAAGTATCAGCTGGGATTAGGAAACCTTTTAAATGTCCCTGGAGGTGTTTAAAGACTTGTAATTTCGAAAATGCACCTTATTGTATTGCCCTCGCTCTAACTAATGCTCAACAAGGAAAACTTGAGGATGGATTTTCTTTTGCTGGAGCTAATGCCTATCGCGTGAAAAAAATTATCTCGGTTAAAGAGCTTATTAATACATTAGTAGAGGAATACAAAATGGCTTCATCATTTTTTTATCAGATACATTCGAAGGAGATTTAAAGCTCGGCGGGAGGCTCTTAAACGGATTTGTTGCCGATTTCCGAATAACTGGTGTTTCTGAATAAGAGTCTTTTTACCATTAGCTAAAGCCATATAGACCAGCCCTACTTGCTTCTTTTCAGTGGCCCCTCCCGGACCAGCGATACCGGTAATACTTATTCCAATATCACTGTAACAGCACTTTCGGACCCCTTCGGCCATTAAACGAGCTACTTGTTCGCTTACTTCGCCGTATTTTTTAATTATTTCTGGAGGTACTTTTAACAGCTCTTCTTTGATTTTAGCGTTATAGCTTATTACTCCACCTTGAAAATATTCAGAACTTCCCGGTATATTAGTAATCATTTCTCCTAACATACCTCCGCTGCAGGATTCCGCTACAGCTACTTTGATATTTTTTGCTTTTAATAGATTTCCCACGACTTCTTCTAAGCTCTGTTGATCAGTTCCATAAACATAATTACCTAATATTTTGGTTAGTTGATTAGATGAAAATTGTAACAGTTGGTCTACTTCTTTTTCGGTGGGAGCTTGAGTAGTTATCTGGATTTGAATGTCTTCCGGATTAGCATAGATACCAAAAGAAAAATTAGTTTGTTCATTTATATAATTACGAATAAGTTCATTAACTGATGACTCTCCAAGACCAGTAATTTTTAAAGTTTTTGACTTTTTAATTACAGAAGGTGGAAATTTTTCTTTTAGATAAGGGATAAGATTTTCTTCTATCAACTTCTTCATTTCATAAGGGACACCAGGGAAAGAAGATATAATTTTATTATCTTTTTCCAGAATCATAGCCGGGGCAGTGCCATATTTATTGATAATTACTTTTGCTCCTTCTGGAAGGTAAGCTTGTTTAAGATTACTTGGTGAAAGTTTTATTTTTATGCTATGGAGAATCCTTTTTAAGTTTTTTTCAGCTTCTGGAGATTTTATTAGCTTAAGGTGTAAAGTTTTAGCAATAACTTGGTAGGTAATATCATCTTCCGTAGGTCCTAATCCACCGGTAGTAATAATCAAATCAGAACGACTAAGAGCTTTTTTTAGAAGAGATAAAAGCATTTTTTGATTATCGCCAACTGCTGAAATATAATTTAGGTCAATACTGAGTTCAGCTAATTTTTGAGCAATAAAATTAGCATTGGTATCGGTGATTTGCCCTCTTAATATTTCACTGCCTATACTGATAATTTCTGCTTTCATTGATTTATTTATTTCTCCTTCATTGATTGATTATATTTTATTTATTATATCTTTAAAATTTAAAGAAAGAAAGAAAAAAAATGAGGAGTCAGGGAAAATAATTAAAAAATTTCGGAAAGAATGGTTGAAAAATTAATTTTGGTGTATTATAGTATTATAATTATTTGTAATTTAAAGTAAAGCAGAAAATAAGAGAGAGAAGGGTATGGATATAAATGGATATAATTTTTAGAGTTATGGATTCTAATCTCTATTTGGGGGCGTTAATTATTTTTTTATGCAGAGTTATAGATGTGACTATGGGGACCTTTAGAGTTCAGATGATAGTGAGAAGAAGAAAGCTTGTTTCAGCTATACTTGGTTTTTTTGAAGTTATGATCTTTATCCTCATTGTAAGTAAGGTAATACAGGATATCGGTAATTGGTTAAATGTCGTAGCTTATTGCGGGGGTTTTGCCACCGGAAATGTAGTCGGGATATATGTATCGGATAAATTATCTAAAGAATTAATTTCAGTAGGAATTATTTCCAAGAATAAGTGGCAGGAGATTGAACAGAAACTTTGGGGTGAAGGGTTTGGAATTACTCGAAATGTAGGATATGGTAAAGACGGGGAAGTGCAAGTTTTAAGAGTTATATGTGAAAGAAGTTACTTCACTAAGGTGAAAGAGATATCTATGGAGTATGATCCTAAAGCCTTTATCACTTCCTATCTCTTAGATGAAAAATATGGTGGCCAGATGTATGATGGAGTAAAAAGCAAGATTTAAGATCAAAAAGATTTACTGTTTAAAGATTTAGCTATGGGTGGTTATTTAATTCTCATCAAAGAGCAAAATTAAGTTTTATTGATTCCAGAGGAGTTTTAAATGTCTGGGTTTATCAATATCCAAAGCGATTTCTGGAGGAGAGAGGATAGCCTTCCCTTTATAACCCCCTAATAATTCAGGAACTTTCTTTTCCAAATCCTGGATAGATAAATATTTTCTTAAGTATTTTAAGGCGATTTGAGCTCCTAAGAGTCGAGCCATTTTTAAGGGATGTTTCCTGAAATAAATAAAATCATTGATTATTTCTCCAAAATTAGTGATAATCCGAGGATTTATTAAAAGAATATTTCCTCCCGTAAAAGACCCCTCAATAAGATTAGCATAAACTCTTCTTAAATCTGAAAAAGGATATGATTTTTGATAAATTTCTTTATCAATGATAGGATAATAAATATCAAAACCTGGACATTTATAGCACTCTTCTATAAAATAATCGATATGTTTTTCGGTTATTAAGGGGATATCACAAGTTGAGATTAATATTAATGGATCTTCTTTAAGGGGAAAAATTCCTGATTTCAAAGTATCAAAAATAGTTTGACCATCGGAAATGGTTAGATAGACTAAATCTTTAACTAATTTTTGCACTTCTTTTGGACCGGCTACCACAATTTTATTGGTGTATTTTGCTTTTTTTAAAGATTCTATAATGTAAAGAATCATAGGTTTACCGTGCGGGTAAGATCCAATTTCAATTAAAGCTTTATTTTCTATTCCGGTAAATTTTCTTAGGCTTATTTTGGTTTTCCCTCCCGCTAATAACAAGACATTTATTTTCTCGATCATAATTAATTCCATCCTGAATTTTAAATTATGGATTTGCACTTTTCGTTTTAAGCTTTTAGTTATATAATGATAACTGTAAACAAATAACTAAAAACTTGTATTTGAAACTAACGACTATTCACTATTCACTAACGACTATTTTAGATTATATAATAAAAACAATAACAAAACAAAAGGAGAGAAAAATTTATGCAGGAAATATTCTTTAAATATAATATTTTTTTAACTGCCTGGGGATGGGCAGGGTTGGTTGTTGATCGGAAAGGTTTAAGGGCTTTAGTTTTACCTGAGGAGAGGAAAGAAGATGTTCTTTTAAAAATAAAAGAGAAGTCAAGAGATAATAATATTAAAGAAGAAAATAGAGAATTTGAAAATTTAATTAAAAAGATTAAGGAATATTTTGCTGGCAAGAAAGTTGATTTTTCAGATGGGCAGTTGAGTTTAGATAATTATACAAATTTTCAGAAGAAAGTTTTACAGACAGTTAGAAAAATTCCTTACGGTGAAACTAGATCTTACAAAGAAGTAGCAAAAGCAGCTGGCCATCCCCGCGCTTATCGGGCAGTAGGAAATACTATGAAGAATAATCCTTTACCCTTAATTATACCCTGTCATCGGGTAATAAAAAGCGATGGTACTTTGGGGGGGTTTTCTGGAAAAGAAGGAATTGTCTTGAAAAAGAGGATGATAAATTTAGAATCTGAAGCAGCTCCATTGCGTTCTCTCTCACTTACCTAGTTATAGACAAATAAAGTGTTCTTATAATAATAGTTCAGGGAGTTAGATTAATAAATAATTATTTTTTGATATTTTTATCGGCAAGGATATCTAAACCAAATTTTTTAGCCAGGATTTATAGAGGGATTTTAATTTACTGACTAGATTTGCTGGCTAATTTAGTAATTTTTTTAGTTTCTCCGATTACAATTAGAAAATCTCCAGATTTTATTACATCTTTTGCACTGGGTGAAATATTAAAGTTATGATCTCTTTTGATAGCTAAAACGTTTATTCCGTATTTAGTCCGCAGATCAAGCTCACTTAAAGTTTTATCAGCAAAATCGGGTAGGGCTTTAATCTCAATAACGCTATAATCAGGTTCTAGTTCTATATAATTTTCAATATTAGGAGTAATTAAACTCCGGGCAATTCTAATCCCCATATCTCTTTCGGGAAATACCACTTTATCCACGCCAATTTTTTCTAAGACCCTTCCATGAAGAGCATTTTGAGCTTTAGCAATAATATATTTTATTCCCATTTCTTTTAATATAATAGCGGTCAAGATACTTGATTCTAAATTTGAACCAACACCCACAATTGCTACATCAAAGTTCTTTGCGCCCAGTTCAGTTAGAGCCCTTTCATCGGAAATATCTGCTTGAACAGCTTCGGTGATTTTGTTTTTTATGTCATTTACTCTTTCTGGATCACTATCTACACCCAGTACCTCATACCCCAATTCTACTAAAGTTGTGGCTACTGCCGAACCAAACCTGCCCAAACCAAGAACTATAAATTGTTTCATAAAAAATCACTTCCTTTTTTATTTAGTCGTTAGTGAATAGTGAATAGTCGTTAGTATTTAGTAGCAACACGGCGTGCCGTGTTGGAAAAGAAGACAAGGTAACACCGTTCCTCTACTAAACGCATTACTTGATATGATTTTATTCTGATTTCTGGCTCCTGGCTTCTATTTCTTTCCTTCTTTACTATATACTATTCTTGCTTCTGACTCCTGGCTCCTGAATTCTGTCTTCTTCACGCGATACTCGATACGCAATACGCGATACGAACTTATCCTACCATAATTTTCTCTTCAGGATATTTAATTATTTCTGGTTCTCGTTTTTGAATTAATGATAAAGCAAGACCTAAAGGCCCAATTTTACCGGTAAACATAGTGATAATAATTATAATCTTACCAGCTATACTTAAAGAGGAAGTAATACCTGTTGATAGTCCTACTGTGCCGAAAGCGGACACCACTTCAAATAATATTTTTATAAAATCTTTTTCTTCTACATAGGATAAAAGAATAGTCATGGTAATAACCAAAGTTAAGCAAAGGGTGATAACAGTTAATGCTTTTGGAATTATATCCGGAGAAACTCTTCTTTTAAAAAGATGTACCCCTTCTTTTCCGGTTAAGGAAGACCAGGTATATAAAATAAGTAAACCGAAAGTAGTAGTTTTAATTCCTCCTCCAGTAGAACTGGGAGAGGCGCCTATAAACATTAGGATAATAATTAAGAAAAGAGTAGCATTTTGCATGCTTCCAATGTCTATGGTATTAAAACCTGCAGTACGGGCAGTAACTGATTGAAAGATAGACCCATATATCTTTTCTGAGAAATTTAAGCTCCCCAGGGTAAGAGGATTATTAAATTCTATAAAGAATATAACTATAAAACCGGTTAAAATAAGTATAAGGCTTATTTTTATAGCCAATTTAGCGTGTAAGGAGAGGGCTCCGTTTTTTCTATATTGAAAAAGTTCTAATAAAACTAAGAATCCAATCCCTCCTAATATAATTAAAGTCATAAAAGTTAGATTAATAATTAAATCTCCTTTATAGCGCATTATACTATCTGAAAAGAGAGAAAATCCGGCATTACAAAATGCTGAGATAGAATGAAAGACCGCCAGACGCAAAGCTTGAAATGGAGAATAGATTCTCTGCCAGCAAAAGAATAGGATAGTTGCGCCTACACCTTCGATAACTACGGTAAATATCAAGATATATTTGGCTAATCGTACTAATCCTCCGATAGAAAATTGATTTAAAGACTCTTGCATTATCAATCTCTGTCTTAAAGAGATCTTCTTCCCTATTAAAAAGGCAAACATGGTAGACATAGTCATTATCCCTAAACCACCAATTTGTATGAGGATAAGGATAATTAATTGTCCAAAAGAAGAAAAATCCTTTCCAGTATCCAGGACAATTAATCCGGTAACACAGGGTGCAGAAGTGGCAGTGAAAAGGGCATTAATAAAACCGATACTCTTTCCTGTACTGGAAGCTGCAGGCAGATTGAGAAGTATAGTGCCTATAGTTATTACTGCCAGAAACCCAAATAATAATATTTGTGGTGGTGAAAGTTTTTTTTCTTTAATTGTTTTAATAAGTGTTATGGTTCTTTACCCCTTTTTAAAATTTTTAAATCTTCAATTTAACTATTTCTTCCAAAATTTTGGAATTACCAGAATTAAAACAGTATATATTTCTAATCGACCTAATCACATACATACTTTTCCTGCTCCGATAATAATTATTTTTAAAAAATTCACCCCTTTTAGTTTCTCTAAAAAATATTTTATTTTGGAAAATTTTTATTAAACTAAAAAAAGAGAAACTATTTTATCTTTAGTTTCTCCATTATTAAGGCTATATTTATAAATTTATTCCACCTCCAACGCTTACGGGGTGAGCTGACGGATTTGAGCTGAAAGGATTGCTCTACTTATTATTTAAATAAGATTCACCCCTGAATTTTGGTTCCCCCGTTTCTCCCTTGGAGAATTCAGCGTAAAAAAGAACC
>Ga0315279_10011110_pt1 | contig 10466 bp, 13 predicted proteins | sample YL17G06_20_MG_FD_203694 | JGI IMG/M metagenome (GOLD analysis project Ga0315279, IMG submission 203694) | Sediment microbial communities from Yellowstone Lake, YNP, Wyoming, USA - YL17G06_20 | ecosystem: Environmental > Aquatic > Freshwater > Lake > Sediment | place: USA: Wyoming | collected...
GAGAAATGGCATAGTGCACGGGATATAGTTATTATTATTATGATTATTATATTAATAAATTATTAAGATATAGCCTCTTTTTCTAGGGGTGCAGGGCGTAAAAAAGGGGTATGCAGAGGTATTTTTTAGATTTCTGGATAAGCTGTTTTTGGGGTTGAACATACCTTTAGGGTATACGTTGAACTGTGCTTAGATATCTCAGTCGTTACCGAATTTTCTCAAAATCTGTCAAAAAAAGAGAAATATTAGGTTGATATATAATGTTAACCAAATGACGGCTGAAAAAAAAGAAAAAGTATCTCATGTAAAATCTACTTTTTTAGTTGTTATTATACTTGCCTCATTTTTTGGAGTATATATCACTTTTATAAAAGCCGTTTCTAATAATGTTGAATTAATTATAACCAATAATTTTTTAGATATTCTTGTAGGTATTTCGACATCATTTTTCTCAATATTTTCTGTAATTACTTTTTTCGTTTATCAAGAAATTAACCATCTTTTAGAAATCACTGAAAAAGAAAAACCATCAATTCCTAAAAAAAAATATGTTGATGGAGAAGAGAAATTTGATTTTAGCCCAGACTCTTTAAAAAAATATGAAATCAAGTTAAATAAACTGAAGAAACTAAAAAGTCAGATATTACATGATTTTTTAATAGCTATTGTATTAAATATCTTTTCTTTAAGCTATATTTTGGGAGGGCTTCTAGTACCAGAAAATACATATAGGTCTTTGTTGGATAAAATTAGTTTAATTGGCTTTGGGATGATACCTATGTTTACCGGAATGGGATTAATGCTTTGGATATTTAGGGAGTTAATAATAATCAGAGACTAGGTAATTTCTATCCTCCCTTCACTCTCAATCCTTCTTGAGGGAGAAAAGCATAATTCTACCATTACGTTACACTATTAAGGGGAATAGAAGGCAGGTAGGTAGAAAACTACCCATATCTAGAACCCAATAGATAAATCCTGTTATTCTATTCCCCACTTCTACGAAAGATAAGATTATCTCTAATAGAGATGATATTGTATAAAGGAAAAGGATTTAATTAAGTAAAGTTATATTATAATCGGGTTCTATATATGGGAAGAGGTAAAGTAGTAAACCTAGTATTGGATAGCTATGGTAGCTTCCTTGGTATGGATAAGGGATGCATAATCCTTAGAGATAAGAAAGGAGATACAGAGAGGTATCCTCTCTTTGAAGGTGAGATAGGAGAGGTGGATTTAAAAAGCGGTAACTCTGTAAGCACAGGAGTATTGACTGCACTAGGATTCTGGGGTATAAACGTTATACTTACCTCAAGGAGGGGTATCCCAATTGCCACATTAAAGAACCTAGAAGATGACAGCCACGTTAAAACTAGGATATGCCAGTATGAGGCATTAAAGAATGGTAAGGGGATTCATATCGCTAAGCAACTTGTTCTAAGGAAAATAGAAGGACAGAATATGTTGCTAAACAAATATGGTCTAAGGTGCAATGATTCCTTAAGCTTAAAAGTGAACAGCCTTACCGAAACTGACCCAAAGAGGTTGAGACAGAAGCTATTAAGTTTGGAGGGTAAGAATGGTGAACTATACTTTGGACAGATATTCAAACTTTTCCCGATTAACCTAAAACCTAAGAAGCGGATTAGGTTCAAAGCCTATAGTGGAATAAATAATGTTTTCAACCTAGCCTATATGCGACTTTTCTGGAGGTGCTACAAGGCATTAATAAAGGCTCATCTGGAGCCTTACCTTGGCTTTCTGCACTCTGTACAGTATGGAAGACCTAGCCTAGTCTGCGACTTTCAAGAACTATACCGTCACCTGATAGATGACTTTCTTATTCAGTACTGTCAGAACCTAAAGCAAAGGGATTTTATAGCAATTACAGAAACATTCAACGATAAAAAAGGTAAGAGGATATTCCTCAAAGATTCTATAGCAGATGACCTGACTGACAAGCTACAGGATTACTTTACTCAGATAGTCAAGATTCCTAGAATAAAGAGGGGAGCACAACAGGAATTGGAGACTCTAATCAATGAAGAGGCTTTTCTTTTAGCAAAGTACCTGAGAGGTGAAAGGGAGAGCTGGAGCCCTAGACTAGCAATTCCGATATCGAAGTAATGCTTGAGCTTCGATATTCGGGATCGGTGTGCAGGTAATGTTTCGATAGATCGGAGAGCGTGCGAATATGAGAAGAATTCCTCCCAGCAAAATACGCCGACAGTTCATTCTGACCTATGAGCTGTACGGCGCTCAGAAAGCAATAGACTTTCTCTCAAAGTTCTATCGTTTCAAAAGGATGAGAATAGTCGTTGACGGTAGAAAAGCAGGAAAAGGAAATGAGGCTTGCTATGACGGCGAGACCTGCACTGCTTATTTCCGTAAACGAGCTGTGGGCAAGAGGACGGTTCTACATGAATTCTATCATCATCTAGCATCTCTTAGGGGCTTGAACCTCTCAAGGAGAGTGGAGGAAAAAGAGGCTGATTCCTTCGCTAAAAGAGTCCTGCGTTTAGTTTGATGTCAAGACTCCCCATCCCAAGTCATGTAAATGCTAGTTACTGTCCCTTACTCGTTATCCATCTCTTTACTACACTTATTATCCTACTAAAGATAGACGGACGAATAGGCTTCATATATCCTTGATTAGGAGATTTTATCACCCATTTTTTGTCATATTTTTTCAATTCAATTTTAATAAAATCTTGAAGTTGCTGCCGTATTTCTTGTCTAGTACTGTGACCATGAAACCCGTGAGATTTAAACACCCTATGTGATAGATTTATTACAGCTCGACCTAATTTATAATTAAATGTTTTATCGTCTAATTTATTAATATTATATTTTATAAATTTTCTTAACCAAAATTTTGCATAAATCAATTTCATTATAGATCATACTCATTTTAATTATTTATTCCAGTTCCCATCCCAAGTCATATAAATACTCGTTACTGTCCCAGCATTTTCCCAAGTAGAACTCCAACCAGGTTCTGGAAAGAGACTTCTCGGAATATATGAGTCACCGACTCTGAGTAAGTCTATTATCTTATCACAGTTTGATGGACCATAGCCGCTAAGTATCCCTGTGTCGTCTATGTACACAATTCCCCTGTCAATAGTGTTAAAGGCATTCAAGGCATGTCCCGACCCGCTAACTTCGATAGATACAAAAGCACATCGAATGCCTACTTTCTCAGCGTTATTATGAAACATTTCCGCAAAATCAGCGCATATTCGAGGTGGACTCGGCTGCTTTGTACCATCAATGATTTCCTTTATTGTATCCAAATCCACATGACTTTCAGCACTTCCTGTATAACTATTCAAAATAGTAATAACATATTGGTATGGATACTGATCTGTTTTATCTGACTTTAAGAAAGTAAGAAGTTGAGAATATGTGGGGTCTTTAGCATTCTTGTTATTTATTAGAACTGTAAAATCCCCGTAGCTATTCGCCAGTACCCCACTAGGACTTTTTACAAGTCCTAAATAGTAGTTCTTATACTTACCAGTTATAGCATTTATAGCATTTGTTACCTGAATTATTCTAACAAATTTATCAGACAAGCCACCTAAAGTAATATTATAACTTCCTGCTTTTTCCTCAGAAATAGTTAACTCTAATGTTCTATATTGGTTTGGAGATAAATTGAGTTGAGATTCTTTTATTTTAACATTATTGACATACAACTGTATAGTTTTCGTATCTACGATAGCTCCGACATTTATCACATTAACTGATACAATTATATCTTCACCAATCGAAGGGCTATCTGGTTGTATTTTGAAATAACTCCCATCAAATCTTGATTGATTTAAAATTAGAAATTCACATGAAGTGTTGTTTACACTTACAATATGTCTTCCTGGATCATTAACTAATACAAGAAATGTATAATTATAGGTCTTATCTACACCAAGAATAATGATTTTTTTAATTAATAGTTCTCCATCTACCTTAATATCAAATTCTTTTTGATTTTTTAAAATATAATCCTTAATAAAATTTTGCAACGGCTCAATTCCATTAATGAATAAAACTATTGGATCGCCTTGATCATCGATATAATTTTTAAAAGACACTGAAGCAACTATTGAATCACCAGAAATTGCTTTGCTAGGGCTAACCTGTAACTTATCCACCACTATCACTTGACTTGATGACAACCTTATGAACGAAAAAGCAATTATTCCTATAATAAAAATTAGGAAAATAACCATAAAAATTTTTATTTTGTTTCGTAGGCCTTCATTGTGTAGGGTTTGATCATAGTCCTCCTGAGAAAACCTATTGTTACCATTTATGATTGGCTTTGCAGGTGGTACCTTATGGCTCTCACTATATGGGTTGACCACCTCCTCACCTTCATCAACCTGATTCCGACCCGGCGGCTCAACGGAGGTCACATGATTATCTTCTATTGGTTTTCCAAATAAATTAGGACGTTTATAATTTGGTACGATATTATCCTGCGGTAATGTAGTTTTCTCTCCCATTTTTAGTGCCTTGTATGCAGCCCAACCACGTGCTGGTAAACTCTTACAATTATGTAGTTCCGGCAGACCGTGTTCGTCACAATAAATTCCTTTACAATATGAACATGTTCTAGGGAAATCAACTACTTTACCACATACTAAACAACGGTTACGTACCTCTTTTTTATCTAAAACGTGTTCCCTGTAGGAACGAGAAAAATCGTCCCAAACAGGTTTGGGCATAAACGATCATTTGTCTAATATATAATTAAGCATAAAGAATTTTTTATAGTTAATTTTCAATTAACTGATCCAGTTTATTTTCCGCGAGCGAATATGAAATAGTTTGTCACATACATGCCTGTTTCTTTAAATCGAATGGAAAAGCCAGAATTTAACTAATAATGTTGCTATCGCAAATAATGTAATTGAAAAATTACGGTCTTTTACTTCAACAGTTAAAGAGATAGTCTTCAAAAAGTCATTTGTAAATGCTTCTACAAGTGATGCAGCAACCAATGAAAAGAGAGCACCGATAAAAGCACTAATCAGCCATTGTATTACCCAATCGGTAATCCATTGAGGTATTCCAAGAAGAGATGCGATGATTGCTACCGCTACAATTGCATACAAAATTTTTTCGAGTTTTTTCTCCTCTTCCTTGCTCATTATTGTTAATCAAATAGATTCTTCTTAAAAATTCTTTATAAGCGATGCGAAAAACTTTCTATCGAGCGCGAATTCCTTTAAGTAGCATGCGCATATCTCCTACTACGAATAATGTCGTTATAGTATAGTCGGAATTAAAATAATGAAAATTTAGAAATGCATTTATTGTCGATTATAGAGCGGGACGTATATCCTCGTTTAAAATTAAAATTAAATTTAAGGCTATTTTTGGCTTGTTTTCTTGAAATAGCCTTTATTTTTAAATATTCTTTTATTAAGAAGCATATTGATAATGCCAATTAACATAGCAAACATAGCTAGAGAGAGTCCAATATTTGAAAGGAGTTTATTATAAACATGTTTTAATAAAGCAGAGTAAGTTATATATTGAAATGTAGGACCAATGTAATTATAACTGTAATAACCAACACCTAAAGCCATTAGAAGCAATCCCAATTCATTATAAAAAAATAACACTGCACAGCCAACTCCGAAGAAAAGTAACGTTACCGTACCTACGTTTCCTGCTGCAAATATGTTGATTTTAAAAATAGGTAGTTTAAAATAATTACCTGATTCCAAATTAAATATTTCAATTAGCGTAAATTGTAGTTTTGATCCTAAGTACGGTTCTGTATACCAAGGAAGGAACAATGAAATAACTCCCAATGCACATGAAAAAACACGCAGATTCTTCACCGCATCTTCCCCTATTTATTCAAACTAATACGTCTTAAGGAATAATGTCTTATGTATATAAATTTCGTGCGTGCGTTCTTTCATTTCCTCACGCTGTAATAAAAACTAGCTTTTTTTAACTGTAAACCTCGGAATAGCATACTTCTTTATTTTTTTTGCTTTCCTTTTTCGTTGATTTATACCTGAACGTTCCAACGCTCGACTATTTCCAGATAAATACCTTCGGGAGACGTCTGGGAACACTGGGCTTTTTCTCCTTTTTTCTTTTCGGTTTTCTATAGCCTAAATTTCTAGGAACACTTGGGACAGAAATGGGCAAGGGCATAGATCGAAGTGTGCTTCCTCGCATATTGGAAATCACTGCTCTGTCGCTGATAATAAAATTTCTAAACGCACTGAATCTTTTCGGAACTCTGTTTCGAGAAACCACTATATCATTTATACCTCTCGGAAGGCTAGGTTTTTTTATCACCTTTTTAGGATTTATAATCGGTTCTATTTTTACTTCTGGGTCTAGGAGCCTTAATTCTTTTAGGAAGGCAGGATAAAAGAGGTTCCTTATTACCTCTGACCTATTTTCAAATCCATTATGTTTAGCATAATTGTTTAATGCAATGATCCAAGATTTAGGCATACATACATTAATTTTTGATATTTCTGGATTCGTACTTTGTTTCGAGCTTTGCTCGATATTTTCCAGACTGAACCTTCACCTCTTTTTTAGCACATTCCAGTTTATTTTAATTACTATTATATTCACCTTTTTATTTTCCAAGCTTATGATATTATTTGAACCATCACATACATGTAGTTTATAATTATCAGTATTCTCAATTTCGATGCACGTGACCAATATGAAGCATTACCTCGTTCTCGTTATTACCTTTCTTTTTGCAGAAATTTTTACAATATTCAACGTCTTTTCTATGCGGACACGTTCTACAATCGCTGAACTGTGAAGATTTTATAGGCTTTTTACGCTGTTTTAATTTACCATCTTTATCCACGTAAAAGGACATGATTTCATCTTCGTTGTTTTTTTCTTGGAGTGTGCCAACGCACGCTATCCCTCAGCATTATAGTAAAAGTGGCTGGTTGTGAACATTGCTATCGTAATAAAAATAATAATTACCACGCTGATCATTGAATCAAGCGATGCATTAAAGAGTCTCAACTTAAAGTTAGTGTACAAAAAGGATATTCCCAGAGATACCACGACCGCCCCCGTAGCACACAGGAGCAGCGATAGAGCAGCCATGCCGAGACCCATTATTGTTTATCCTCCTGCTCCTTTAGCTGTCTCTTAAGGATCATCTTTCTTATTTCTCTTCTCAGCTTTACGCCAAGTTCATCGGTCTTTTCTCCACCCTTTATTGCACTTACGGTTATCTTCTCTTCAATATCCTTTAACCTGCCCTCTGCCTTTTTACCAAATGCACTGTGATCTCCCTCACGCTTCTCTTCCTGAATCTCCTCTATAATTTCCCTACCTTCACGCTCCTCTGGCGTTTCCTCTTCATACTCTTCTGGATACATTTCTGAGGCATACTCCTCTCCTGTAATCTCATGTTCTGCATCTATAGCATCGTCTACAGGCTCAATAACCTTCATTGAACCCTTTGGTAGATTATCCTTGTCTGGGTATTCTACAGGGAAATGTCTACCATCACTGTGACGAGACAGCCATTTCTTTTTAGGCAATTATTTTAACCTCTTTTCCAGTTGTATCAGTAATTATTCGTATCTTTAGGCTATCATATATTTTATCACTATCATCCTTACGAAGAATTACAATCTTTTCTATTTCACCCCATGCAGATTTTTTAGTATTTATTATCTCCTTTAGCAGATCGATCTGGCTATAAGAGATTCTCTGGTCAAATTCTTGAGGTGTTAATCTATCTCTCTTTTTCAAGAAAGTATTCACTACCCATTTTATTTTCATAACACTATCTCACTCTTCTGAGACTTCTCCTAGATAGGTTCATCAGTTCATACCTTATCTCTCTAATACGAAGTTCTACAATATATTGTTCTACCATATGACGTTGGGCTCTTTTCGGAAATGGCGTAGAAAATCTAGTAGCTTTAGCCTTGAAATCTTTTACTGATACTGGGTTCCCAACATAATGTTTCACAAAGGCATCCATACCTTCAGGGCTAGTTGTCAGCTCTGGTGTTTCATCTGTTAGTTCAGCATCTACTATTAGTAAATCGTTTAATGTTCTTTTCAAGCTCCTTATTCTCCTTTCACTCATTTACATCACCTCCAACAGTTCTTCAATATCCAGTATCGGCACTTTCCAGTTTGTAAACTCATAAAGTATCTCCCTATACTGCAAATCACTTTTCATCTTTTTGCTCATACGTGGAGGAGACCTTTTAAGCATACTTAATGGTAGAACAAAATACTGTATTGTATCTCTTTTATCTACACAATATTTAATACCAATCTTGTGTACAATCTTTTTAGGAACTTGAATATTTTTTGGATTCTTAAAATACATATGATACCCTCTAGGACTCGAAGAAACAAGCGTCCTGCTCATAAATTGAACAAAAGGTTCAGGCACAGATTTTCTATCAATATCTATCCCAAATAGCCTACTATAACTACATACTACTCCTATATTGCCTCCCAATAGCATATGTCTTCTAGCACTTGCCTCATCTAACCTATACTTTGGGTCTGTCCAGTCGTCAAGAGGGTTTTTAGTATTTATACCTAGTGCTATCATGTAAAAACCTTCTTTTACATATCTATGTATCAGAACATCTTGAAAGTGAGCAAGGTTTTCTTCTTTCCATATCTTCCATCCATCTGGTTTAGGGTAGTATTTCTCTACTTTTTGAAATTCTCCGTCATGAAAGTAATTTGATTTTCTCGGTATATCAGAATATTCTCTTTTATCTTTATACCACTTTAGATACATATCTGTACGCTTGTGAGGATCATATCCTCTATACAGATATGATTTTATTTTATTCATCTTCATTTTTTAAATCTCCTTTTCCTATCCCTTTCTTCTTTGGCTATATTCGGAAACCTTTTTTTCAATTTGTCTGATACTTTTCTATTAACCATTAACTTGGCTTTTTCTTCATGTTCTTTCTCTTCTTGGTCTTTATATTCAAGACGTTCTCTATATTCTTTTTTAAGATACTTTGGAACTTTAATATCTTTATGCTTCCATTCTCCATCAATAAAATCTTCTGGATCAAATCCTATTATATAATCACATCCTTTTGCACAATCATCATAAACAGGATATTTGCCACATTTATTCTTACAGTATTTATTATGTTTAATCATCCAATTATGAAGCTTTGTTCCTTTTGCTAATTTTTCCTTTTCTTTTTCATGTAATTCTTCTTCTTTATCTTTTTTAATATCATCTTTAATTTTATCCCACTCTCCTTTAGAACGGTTTTTAGGTTTAACTTTATGTTCGCGTCTTTTAAGAATCTCATCACTTCTTTTTTCAACTGTACTATAATCTTCATTTATATGAGAAACTCGTTTATCGTGTTGCTCTTGTGTTATTTTCCCTTCTCTAAGTAACCTATCCTCTAATTCTATCTTTTCATCTCTTTTATCATATCCATAATCTACTCTACCTTCTAATCTCTCTCTTGTCATAGCCCTATTTATATCTTCAAATGCATCATAGTCTTTTGAATGTTTTATTTTATTTCCACGTTCCTCTAAATCTTTAACTATACAACCTCTTATATATTCAGACCTGCTCGAAAATTCTGTATTTTTCCAAATTTTATTTAATAAATTTAACTGCTCAATATCAATAGAAAAAGAGGTAGAGACTTGAACCATTAAAAACACCTTCTTTGTTTTAATATAAGTTTTAAAATGTCTTGGGGAATAATATTAGTTATTCCGCAGCTAGGACATTTCAACATCTTTGGAGATTCTCTATCATAGACTCCATGAGTATTTCTCCATCGATTTGCATCAGGAGTCCACTTATACTTGCATCTCCTACATTTCAGATATATTTTTCCTTTCTTTACCATCTATTATCACTTCTATTTACTATTAATAATAGGAAATAAATTAATAAATTCAGATGCATTCTATTATATGGCAAAGCCTTTTCTTTCCTTTATTTAATAATTACCTTATATTAATAGTAGTACTTGCTTCCTATTTAAAATACCTAAAAAATAAGTGATAAAAATAAAGCTTATTCTCGGAAATGAACCTTAAATCAATCTTCCCTGATACATAGTAACCCCCTTATTTTAACTACTTTAAGTTAATTTTTCTTATTTCATCTAATTCAGATTAACTAATTCAAGTTAACAAACTGTGTCTATGAATCCCTATTTTACCCTCTGCATACCCCTTTTTTACGCCCTGCACCCCTAGAAAAAGAGGCTATATCTTAATAATTTATTAATATAATAATCATAATAATAATAACTATATCCCGTGCACTATGCCATTTCTCCACATAGCAAAATCCATACTAGGCTTTTCTACCTGAACTTGACCTTTCCATAGTGCCCTGATCCACAGTGTGGGCTCTGCGAAGCAGAGCACACCAAATACCATGCCCTGCGAAGCAGTCCCGATGGGTCCCCACCACACTG
>Ga0315279_10011111_pt1 | contig 10466 bp, 9 predicted proteins | sample YL17G06_20_MG_FD_203694 | JGI IMG/M metagenome (GOLD analysis project Ga0315279, IMG submission 203694) | Sediment microbial communities from Yellowstone Lake, YNP, Wyoming, USA - YL17G06_20 | ecosystem: Environmental > Aquatic > Freshwater > Lake > Sediment | place: USA: Wyoming | collected...
GCCTGCCGTGACCCGGAAGGGGGAGCGGATAAAGAAGGAACTGGCGAAATACCATCCCCGTGTCCGCGGGCTGATGGTCGGGATCACGGTAGGCGACAAGTGTCCCGAGATCCAGAAACAGTGCGCACAAGAGGGCATTCTTGTCAACTGTGCCGCGGACGGGAACCTGCGTCTCGTCCCGCCGCTTGTTATTACAGATAAAGAGATCGACCGGGTGATCGGGGTGATCGATGGAGCGCTTGGTAAGGTCATGCTATAAACAGGGCGGCTACCAGTTTGCGAAGAAACCCGCGGATATTGCGCGGGAATACGCGATAGACCGGATCGCACGACTCGCGAGCAATGAGAATCCAGACCCTCCTTCACCCGCAGTTATCGCAGCAGCCGAAGAAGCGCTGCGGAATGTAAACCGGTACCCGGACGAACGGGTGGATCTGCTGACAAGCGCGCTCAGGAAATATTACGGCGATTACGGATTCGTCACCGGTGTCGGGATGGACGGTGTCATCGAGACGCTCATCCGGACACTGGTGGAACCCGGTGAGACAGTCACAATCTCCACTCCCACTTTCTCCTTTTACGGGCTTGCCGCACAGGCACAGGGAGCACAGATCATCACGGTCCCCCGTCAACAGGACTTCTCCATTGATGCGGGTGCACTGGCGAGGGCAGGCAAAACTGCAAAGATTGTGGTACTCTGCTCCCCGAACAACCCCACCGGGAACGCGACACCGGTAGATGACGTGGCACAGGTACTCGATGTCATTGATGGTGTCCTGTTCCTTGACAATGCCTATGTCGAGTTCTCGGATTATGACTATCTTCCCCTCCTGAAAAGATACGAGAACCTCGTCATCGGGAGGACGTTTTCCAAAGTGCATGCCCTCGCCGGGCTGCGTATCGGGTACGCATTTGTTCCGGCATGGTTGCAGCCATTCTTCCTGAGAGCAGGTACACCTTTCACGCTGAACTCTGCATCTCAGGCGGCAGCGGCGGCAGCGCTATCTGATATTGAGAAACCAAAACGGTACATCGTACAGGTGAAGCGGTGGCGGAAACGGTTTTATTATGAACTGAAATTCCCGGTCCTGCCATCGGATGCGAACTTCGTGATGGTGGATGTCTCACCATATACAAGCGATGAGATGGTGGAGCAGCTTGCCCGCCGTGGCGTGATCGTCCGCTCGTGCAGGAGTTTTTCGGGACTGCCCAATCATTATATCCGTGTGAGTATCGGAGAAGACTGGGAGAATGAATTGTTTATCCGGGAGATCAACTCGCTATGATGTGCGGCATCACCGGGACGCCGGGGACCGGAAAATCGGCTATTGCTGACGAGCTTGCCCAACGGGGACATAAGGTTGTTCACATTACCGATATCGTGCAGCCCTATGTGATAGGTGATGATGAGAAGAGGGATACACAGGTGATCGATGTCGACCGGCTGGTTGATGAGTTTGAACCCGTGAACGGATTTGTCGAGGGGCACTTTGCTCACCTGTTTGCCTGCGACCGTGTTGTCGTTCTCCGCTGCCGCCCTGATGAGCTGGGAAAACGGTTGAAAAAACGTAAATATCACCCAACGAAGATCCGAGAGAACGTGGAAGCAGAGGCTCTCGATTGCATCCTCGTTGAGACGGTCGAAGAGTACAATCCCCTGCACATCCTTGAGATTGATAGTACAGGGCGTGACCCGGTGTGGTGTGCAGACCGTATCGAGCAATTCACCAAAGGGGAGATCCCTGCATCATTTGGCACCATTGACTGGTCTTCATTTGTGGAGCCGGGACCATGACCCTTGACCAGTTCCGACCGCACGTGAAGGTCTACTTAGACCCGCTCGTCGCCATTGCGTTGCGGTTCAGGATCACCCCGAACATCCTTACTATCGCCGCTTTTTTTGCTTCGGCAGCAGCCGGGATCCTCTTCTTCTTCCGGATGGAACTCTGGGCAGTTCTCGCGGTTGCCTTAAATGCATTCTTTGACGCACTGGACGGGGCAGTCGCCCGCGAAATGAAAATCCACAGCCTGCGGGGAGATTTCCTCGACCATGCGGTGGACCGGTACGCGGATATCTTCATCATCACCGGTATCTTTGCCGGGGGTCTGGTGCCGTGGCCGATCGGGGTCTTTGCTCTCACCGGCGTTTTGATGGCATCCTATCTCGGCACCCAGGCGCAGGCGGTGGGTGTTGGCAGGTACTATGGCGGGCTCTTAGGGCGGGCGGATCGTCTTCTCCTCATTATGGTATTCGGCATCATAGACGTCATCTACCCGATCAGTATCTTCGGGCTTGGGTGGCTTGGCTGGTTACTGGTGCTGTTCGGGATATTCGGGCATTTCACCGCGTTCCAGCGGTTCGCGTATGTGTGGAAGAACGTAAAATAGGTTTTTTCGCTTCTCCCACGCCGTAACTTTTTTAAGATCAACCGCGGGCTGTGTGTACTATCCGGGTTGCAGTACGATCCGGAACGCCACAATCTGGCGTCATCAGGCAGCAGGATGATGTTCAGTCATGTACATATCCGCCATGTGCCGGAATACCGGTTGACAGACTTTTTAAAAAAAATTCAAAAGACCGGATCCTCAGATCCGTTCCGACGATATTCTGGCAAACGTCGCGGTGAAGATTCCTTCCATTCCACGGATCTCCTCCATAACCTTTTCAGGTACCTCATCGTCGACATTCAGCACCATGAGCGCATGCTCGCCGGGATTGATCCGTCCGACCTGCATGCCCGCAATATTGATGTTATTCTTCCCGAGGATCGTGGATGCACGGCCGATCACGCCCGGCTTATCGAGATGCTTTGAAACAATCACATAGCCCTCGGGGATCATGTCCATGGTGTAGCCACCAACGGCAACAATCCGGCTGCGGCCTTTGAAGAAGACCGAGCCACTGACACTCTCCTCGCCTTTATCGGTCTTGATTCTGATAGTTATGAGGTTCTTGAATCCGCTCGATTCCTGCGTAACAGTCTCGCTTATGGCAATGCCGCGTTCCCGGGCAATGAAGTCGGCATTTACGATATTGACCGGCTGCTGGAGGATGGGGTCAAGCAGTCCCTTCAGGGCAAGCCGGGTGACAAACTTCATACTGCCGGCATACGCAGAGAGCTCCCCCCCGTAGATGCATTCCACGGACGCTAGCCTGCCCTGCACGAGCTGGATCGCAAACCGCCCCATCTTCTCCGCGAGCTGGGCAAATGGCTCAAGCACTTCTGCGTGCTCCGGCGGGACCATCGGGGCATTCACCACGTACTTCGCCGAACCGCCCTGCAGCACCGCAATGCACTGCTTTGCAACGGAAATCGCGACGTTCTGCTGCGCCTCAACCGTGCTCGCCCCGAGATGCGGGGTGACGATGACCTGGTCAAGCGTGAGCAGCGGGGATTCGAACGGGGGCTCGGCTTCAAAGACATCGAGCGCTGCCCCGGCAACCTTTCCGCTTTTTATTGCATCGTAGAGCGCTTTTTCGTCGATGATGCCCCCGCGGGCGCAGTTGATGATCCGCACACCGTCTTTCATCGTCGCAATGCTCTTCGCATTGACAATATGCTTTGTCTCCTTGATCAGCGGGGTGTGCACCGTGATCACATCGGCGACTTTGAAAAGATTTTCAAGGGTCATCACTTCGACGCCGAGCTGCGCTGCCCGTTCCTTCGAGATAAACGGATCGTAGGCAACGCAGTGCATATCCAGCGCATTTGCCCTCTTTGCGAGCTCCCGCCCAATGCGTCCGAACCCGACGATACCAAGCGTCTTGTCATTCAGTTCGACGCCCATGAACCTGGAGCGTTTCCATTCCTTCTTCTTCAGGCTCGCGGTTGCCTGCGGAATGTTCCGTGCCAAGGAGAGCATCATTGCCATCGTATGCTCGGTTGCCGCAAGCGTGTTACCCTCCGGGGCGTTTGCGACGATGATCCCGTGACGTGTCGCTGCGTTCGTATCGATATTGTCCACTCCGGCGCCTGCACGCCCGATGAACTTCAGTCGTTTCGCCGCTTCGATCACCTTTGCGGTCACTTCTGTACCGCTCCGGACGAGCAGGGCGTCATAATCCCCGATGATCGTGCAGAGCTCGTCCTCTTTTAAGTCGGTTTTGACATCGACGTCAAACACCGCTTTAAGGATCTCGAGCCCTTCCTCCGCCAGCGGATCGCTGACGAGAACTCTCGCGTTTGCCATAAAAACCCATACAATATCTGCACCATACCTAAAGAGGGTTATTCTTTCCATTCCGGGATGGATATGCACCTGCCAGAAAAACCCCGGGTGAGGAAATGGAGATCACCCGACTGAAAAGAACGCGATATGATAATCATTAAACAGGGGGGCGATGAGATCATAAGTGGTGCGAGCATGAAAGATGTGCCCAATATTCTATGGCTCGAAGAGATCCGGAAGGAGGATATCATTTCTGTTGGCGGCAAGGGGGCTTCCCTTGGCGAGATGGCTTCCCTTGGTCTTCCGGTGCCCAAGGCATTTGTTGTGACTGCCCAGGCATTCCGCAGGTTTCTCGTTGAAGCTGATCTTGAAGAGAAGATCTTTAAGTTATCAGACCAGCTCGATGTCGAGAATAATGCAGCGCTGGAAAAAGCCGCAGATGCTGCAAAAACGCTGGTGATGAAAGCAAAGATGCCGGCTGCGATCCGGGATGAGATTAGAAAAGCCTACAAAAAGATGTCCAAATCCGACCTCATCGTGGCAGTCCGGTCAAGTGCCACGGCAGAAGACCTGCCGGACGCGAGTTTTGCCGGTCAGCAGGAAACCTACCTCAACATCAAAGGCGAAGCAGCGCTCCTTCTCGCCGTCCAGAAGTGCTGGGCATCGCTCTATGGGGCACGGGCGATTTATTACCGGGCAAAGCAGGGGTTTGACGACCATACCGTAAATATCGCCGTCGTTGTCCAGCAGCTGGTCCATTCTGAGAAGGCGGGGGTCATGTTTACCTCCCACCCGATCACGGGCGAACCGCAGACCATCATCGAGGGATCATGGGGACTGGGCGAAGCGGTGGTCTCCGGGTCAGTCTCCCCGGATAATTACGTGTTGGACCAGCGGTCAGAGAAGGTCATCGACCGGCGTATCGCAAACAAGAAAGTGGAGATCATCGCAGATGGAGACCACGGCACAAAACTGGTGGATGTCGACAGCGCACGGCAGGACGCACAGGTGCTCTCGGATGAAGAGGTTGGCAAACTCGCTATGTACGGCAAGATCGCAGAGAACCATTACGGTATCCCGCAGGATGTCGAGTGGGGCATTGTAGCCGGGACGATATATATTCTTCAGTCCCGACCCATAACAACTATCGGTAATAAATCTGAGGCAAAGGGCATGTCAGGGCAGAAACAGGACGCAAAGATTATTTTGCAGGGACAGGGAGCTGCACCCGGGATCGCTTCCGGAAAGGTTGTCATCATCCGGGACGTGAAGGACACGGGAGCGGTCAAAGAGGGGGATATTCTTGTCACCCGGATGACTAACCCGGACATGGTACCGGCAATGCGCAAGGTTGCGGCAATCGTAACCGACGAGGGCGGGATGACCTGCCACGCGGCAATCGTGAGCAGGGAACTGGGCACTCCTGCCATCGTCGGGACAAAAACCGCAACGCAACTCTTAAAGAACGGGCAACTTATCACAGTAGACGGCGAACGGGGGCTCATCTATGAAGGGGTTTTCGAGAGTTCGGCGCCGGCAAAGGCAGCCACCCAACAGGGAGGGTTCAGCAATGCACCGATCATCACGGCGACAAGCGTCAAGGTGAATGTCTCCATTCCTGAAGCAGCAGCCCGTGCAGCAGCTACCGGTGCAGACGGTGTCGGGCTGCTCCGGATCGAGCACCTTATCCTCGGGCTCAGCAAGACACCGGGCTGGTTTATCGCAAACCACAAGGAAGAGGATTTTGTAAAAGAACTCCACGACGGCATCAAGATCGTGCTCGATGCGTTCCCGGGAAAAAGCGTCTGGGTACGGACTCTCGATGCGCCGACCGATGAGTTCCGGAACATGGCAGGTGGGGAGAATGAACCGCACGAGCACAACCCGATGCTCGGCTGGAGAGGCATCCGGCGGGATCTCCAGAGCCCGGACCAGTTCAGGCTCCAGGTGGAGGCGTTCAAGCGTCTCTGGAAGGAAGGCTACGAGAACCTCGGCGTCATGTTCCCGATGGTCTCCCATCCCGACCAGTTTACCGCTGCAAAAGAGATGATGCGTGGCTGGGGCGTGGATGTCCAGAACGCAACGCTCGGCATCATGATCGAGATCCCGTCGAGTGCGATCATGGTCGAGGACTTCATCAAGGCGGGTATCAACTTTGCCTCATTCGGGACAAACGACCTGGTCCAGTACACGCTTGCCATCGACCGGAACAACGAGAACGTGGCGGATATGTATGCACCCCAGCACCCGGCAGTGCTCTCCCTGATCCACAACGCGATCCAGACCTGCCGTGCGTATAACATCGAGTGCTCGATCTGCGGCCAGGCAGGTTCTGACCCGAAGATGGCGTCATGGCTCGTCGAACACGGGATCACGAGCGTCTCGGCAAATATCGATGCCATCGCAAAGATCCGCGAGGCAGTTGCCCGCACGGAAAAACGCATCATCCTGGAAGCTGCGAGAAATTGCGATGCTGAATAAGGGATGTTCAGAAGAAGCACTCTTCTCTTTTTTCTCCCAAAAAAAACGGGATGATCTTGACCATGCGTTTATTTTGAGCTCCATGTGCACACCCCCCCATCCGGTTGCCGTGCGGGCGCATGACATGTTCATTGAGACGAACCTTGGGGACCCGGGACTGTTTCCCGGGACCGCATCGCTCGAAAGACTCTTAATCGAACGGTATGGTACGCTCTTTCACAACAAAGAGGCGGGAGGGTATGCCACGTCCGGCGGTACCGAGTCCAATATCCAGGCGCTCCGGCTTGCAAAGGTTCTGGCACATGCCAGATGCCCGAACGTGGTCATCCCGGAATCAGCTCACTTCTCGTTCAAAAAAGCGTGCGACATTCTCTGTATCGAAATGCGCTGTGTACCACTCGATACGAACTGGCGGATGAACGCAGACCTTGCAGCAGAACAGATTGATAAGAACACAGTTTGTCTCGTCGGGGTTGCCGGTACAACTGAGTATGGCATGGTTGACCCTCTCGCTTATCTTGCAAAGATTGCCGTGCAGCACGATGTTTTCCTGCATGTGGATGCAGCATTCGGGGGGATGGTTGTCCCGTTCCTCCCTCGCCCGATCCCCTTCGATTTCGCACTTCCCGGCGTGACGACGATTGCGGTTGACCCGCACAAGATGGGCATGAGCACGATCCCTGCCGGGTGCCTCCTGACCCGGGAACCGGATATGCTCAACGCCCTTAACATCGACACTCCGTACCTCTCGGTAAAGCAGGAGTTCACGCTCGCCGGTACCCGCCCGGGAGCTCCCGTTGCCAGCGCCCTTGCTGTGCTCGATTACCTTGGTGCAGAAGGGATGACAGCAGTCGTTTCCGGCTGCATGAAGAATACCGAACGGCTGATCGCCGGCATGGAAACGTTCGGCATACCGCGTGCCGCCTCTCCTGATGTGAACGTGGCGACTTTTGCATGTACAAAAGTTCCCGAACGCTGGAAAGTATCGTGGACACGGCAGGGGCACCTGCGGATCGTCTGCATGCCCCATGTGCACCGTGACCGGATTGAGGCGTTTTTAACTGATATTGGTGATATGAATGCTTGATCTGCTCGTAAAATCACTGGAAACATGCCCGATGGTGAAGAGGGGAGAATACAACTATTTCATCCACCCGATAACGGATGGCGTGCCGGTTGTCGAACCGGCGTTGCTCCGCGACGTGTGCAGTGCGATGATCAAGATGATCGACTGGAAAGGCGTGGACAAGATCGTGGTCGTCGAGGCGATGGGTATCCACATCGGTGCAGTCCTCTCGGTGATGACCGATATCCCGATGACCGTCATGCGGAAACGGGAATACAAGATGCCAGGCGAGGTTGCCGTCCACCAGACGACGGGCTATTCAAAGGGCGAGCTCTACATCAACGGCATTAAGAAAGGCGAACGCGTCGTGATTATTGATGACGTGGTGAGTACCGGGGGCACGATGCGGGCACTTTTAAAAGCACTCGAAATTGCCGGGGCAGATGTCGTCGATGTCTGCATCGCAATCCAGCGGGGGAATCCGGATATCGGGCGCCCGTACAAATCGCTTGTCAGGATCGATGTCACCGAAAAGGTGCATGTGGTTGAACGGCACCTCTGATCTGATTGCAGAATTAAAAAACCGGGGTGCACAGAAGGTCGCCCTCCAGTTCCCCGAAGGTCTGAAGAGGCGGGCAGGGGAGTATGCCACCGCACTCAAAGCCGCCGGGTTTGACGTGATCGTAAGTGGCGATCCCTGTTACGGTGCCTGCGATCTTGCACTTGACGCACTCGCAATATCGGATGTGCTCGTCCATTTCGGGCACGCGCCGGTCGATGAACGTTGGAACGTCATTTTCGAACCGTATTATATCGGTTTCGATGTAGCGGTTCTGAAAAATGCTATTCCATACCTGAAAGGAAAAACGGTCTGCCTCGTCACCACCGTCCAGCACGTCCACCTGATCCCGGAGATGACGACATTTTTACAGTCTCTGGGGATCGACGTCCGTGTTTCCGATGGCAGCACCCGCACGCCTTTCCGGGGGCAGGTGCTGGGGTGCAGTTTTGCCGCAGCAAAAGTGCCGGGTGCTGACGAGATACTCTTTGTCGGCACCGGGCTCTTCCACGCGATCGGGATCGCGATTGCCACTTGCAAACGGGTGATCGCACTTGACCCACTCACCGGCACCGCACAGGAAGTGAGCGGCGATGCCCTGCTGCGCCGGCGGTTTGCCGTCATGGAAAAGGCACGGGGTGCACAAACGGTCGGTATCATCCTCAGTACAAAGAGCGGGCAGCAGCGGATGGCACTGGCACAACACCTTTTATCACTCTCCCCACACACGACAATCATCACGATGCGGGAAGTGAACCCGGATGAACTCTTAAACTTAGGTTTTCCCTGTTATGTCAATACTGCATGCCCCCGGCTCGCCTACGATGACCAGGTACGGTTTCCGGTGCCGGTCCTCTCCCCGCAGGAGTTCGAGATTATCTGCGGTAAACGGACATGGGATGACTATGCCATAGACGAGATCTCATGAGACTGAAACAACTGGAGATGGCGTTGCAGCGCCTTTCGGGGTTTGAAAAGCCCCGCCCATCCCTCGAACAGTACCAGACACCCTCCCCGCTGGCCGCCCGGCTCCTCTACCACGCGCTCATGAAGGGGGATATTCGTGGGAAGACTGTCTGCGATCTGGGTTCCGGCACCGGCGTTCTTGCGATTGGGGCGTCGCTTCTTGGCGCTGCACCGGTAAAGGGGATCGAGATTGACACAGGCGCAATTGAGATCGCACGCCGGAACACCGCATTGCTTGGTGCGGATGTGGAGTATATCATTGCGGATGTGCGGGATGCCACACTCCCCAACCAGCTTGGCGCCTTCGATACTGTCATTATGAACCCCCCGTTCGGCGCACAGAATGTGCATGCAGACCGCCCGTTCATCGATTGCGCACTCGCGATGGCTCCTGTGACGTACGGTATTTTTAATGCGGGATCGGCGCAATTTATAGAAGCATATACGAAAGGCAGGGCTGATATCAGCGAAAAGATCGCAGGCGCCCTGCCGATAAAACGCACATTCTCCTTTCACACAAAAGACATGCAGGAGATCGAGGTCGTGATCTTACGGCTGGTAACGAAACGATAACACCGCCACGCGACACGCACAAAACCATCACGGGACTTGCGGCGGCGCACCTTGTCACTGACATCTACATGCCGGTTCTGCCTGCCATCCTCCCGCTCCTCATCGCAAACAACGGGTACTCCTATCTTGCCGCAGGGCTCCTTGTTACTGCATATAACCTGACTTCGTCATTCACCCAGCCCGTGGTCGGCTGGCTCTCAGACACAAAAGGCTTCACCGTTCATGTGAGCATCAGCCTGTTTATCAGTGCCGTCTTTGTGGCACTTATGGGTATCACCCAGAGCTATACTCTGCTCATGCTCTTTGCGGTACTTGCCGCGCTCGGGCATGCCCTCTTCCATCCGGCAGCACTGAGCCTCGTCAGCCGGCTGTGCACGAGCGAGAACCGTGGCAGGATCACCTCATATTTCGTTGTCGGCGGCAACTTCGGGTACGCCATCGGCCCCGTCATTGCCGGGGCTCTTGTCTGGTGGCTGGGGTTACCGGGGCTTTTGCTTCTCATAATCCCGGCGATCATCATGGTGTTCGGGTTGCGTCACCTGCTGCCGGGGGGAATGGCAGGTGCGTGTGAGGGTCATCCCGCACCGCCGTACCTGCCGGGAGAAGCCCCGTCTAAAAAGCCCTTCATCATCCTGATGATCGCATCCATCT
>Ga0315279_10011113_pt1 | contig 10465 bp, 10 predicted proteins | sample YL17G06_20_MG_FD_203694 | JGI IMG/M metagenome (GOLD analysis project Ga0315279, IMG submission 203694) | Sediment microbial communities from Yellowstone Lake, YNP, Wyoming, USA - YL17G06_20 | ecosystem: Environmental > Aquatic > Freshwater > Lake > Sediment | place: USA: Wyoming | collected...
ATTCTCGATCAGGCTCAGCGCTACTCGCTGTCGCGCCTGAAGGCGGCCTATCGGCGGCTGCTGGAGGCTGATGTTGGGGTGAAGCGGGGGCACTACGACGAGGGGCTGGCCCTGGAGCTGCTGGTGTACGACCTAGCCAGGATATGAGTGCGGCGGGCGGGCGGTGCTTCCCCTAGCTAGAGACGCTAGAGGACTCTCTTGAATGTACCGCTCTTGTAGACGCGGTAAATGAACGGCGGCCGCTGACTCTGAATCACTGTGACGATCTTGTCATAGACCTTCGCGAAGAGCCGCACCTTATCCCACCTCTTGGCATTGGCGCCCCAGAGGTAGAACACGCCCACTTGATGGTCGCGGATCGCTTGCAGCTCAACGTCAATCTCGTGGAACTTCTTGTCGTGGCCAATGACAGTCCAACCGGCCCGTCCGACCGTTGGCATCCACTGGTCATCGTGTGTGTTAGGAGCGAAATGCTCATCGTGGGATTCCACTGGGAGTCCGAGGAGGCGGAGCGCGCTGGGGACAGCTCTTCCGATATTCCGGTCGAAGAAGAATGTCACGCCGCTAGCTCGACACCTTCAAACTCCAGCGCGTGACGGAGATCGTGCTCCGCTACGCCGAAGTCGTGCTCGATTTCTTCGAGCGTTTCCCCGGCTTCAAACCGACCCTTGAGCACCCAAGTGGGGATGCCTGTTCCTTCAAGAACAGGGGCACCAAAAGAAATGCGTGGATCAATGAGGATCGGCACATCCCTGCCCCGCAGATGCCACCTAACCGCCAGATCTTCTTCGTAGTCAAACTGCTCGAACCGCTCGAGCAGAACGCGTTCCCAAGCCATTTGTCCAGCTTCGTCGGCGGCAATTAGCTCCCTGAAATCTGGATCGACGCTCCCAGCCTCCATGAGGACATGAACACCTTCCGTCTTGAATCTGTATTCCGCGAACGGGAACTCGGCGCTGAAGACCGTACGGACGTACTCACGCGCTTTCCTGATACGTTGAAGCGGTACTCCGCGTTGTCGAAACGAGGCGACGAAAGCAACCTCGACGAGTTGCAGATACGAGAGGGGAGCGTAGCGTTTCTTTCCGCCAAGCGCCGGACCGATCTTTGTTCCCGTACCATAGTGCCAGTAGGCAACTGTGCGGGATTTTGCTTCAGCGAAGCGGGCTGCCTCTGCCGTGGTGTATGCGGGCAGGTATAAGCGCCTGCGCCAGCCGTTCCGTCCTCGTGTGCTGTCTGTCATGCCAGTTTCGCCTGATGCCCTACTAACATTCTAGCACCCCCAGTGATCACATGAAGTGACCGGCCTTGTCAAGCACGGGCCGTGCGGCGGGCGAACTGCGGCACCGCTCCGGGGAGGCTTCTACCGCAGCGGCCGGATGGCGCCCAGCACCTTCCCCTGCACCTCCACGTTGGTGGGGTCGGTGTAGATGGGGGCCATGGCCTCGTTGGCTGGCTGGAGGCGGATACGGCCGCCCTCCTGGTAGAAGCGCTTGAGGGTGGCTTCCTGCTCCCGCTTGAGCCACACGGCCACCATGTCGCCATTGTCGGCGGTGGTGGAGGCCTCCATGAGGACGATATCGCCGTCGTTCACCAGGGCGTCGATCATGGAGGTGCCCTTCACCCGCAGGCCATAGACGTTGGGGCGGCCGCCGACCATGTCGCGGGTGACCTCGATGGACTCCGCATAGTCCACGGTGCTCCAGGTGTCGGCCGTAGGCACCGGTATGGGCTGGCCGGCGGCGATCCGGCCGATGATGGGCACAGCCATCGTCCGCGGCCGGCGGCCGCCGCGCTCCAGTAGCTCGATGGCCCGCGATACCTCGCGGTCGCGGCGGATGTAGCCGCTGCCCTCCAGCTTCTTCAGGTTGTAGTCGACCACCGAGGTGGAGCTGATACGGCAGCCATCCTGGATCTGGCGAATGCTGGGGGGATAGTCGTGTTCCTCGATGAACTGGCGAAGGAAGCGGAGGATGCTTTGCTGTTTGAGCGAGAGGTCTTTGGCCATACGCCCCTCCTTTATGTCAGCGAACTTCTGTTCTGTCGAACAAGTATACTGGCAAGGAGGCGAGTTGTCAATCCCCACTGGCCTCAGTACAATCCCCTGTGCAAGAATGACGGACGGAAGGCCATCTGCCGACGGGCAAGGGCTGAGGTTATTTCCTTGAGGGTAAGTATGCCGTGATGTCCTCTGCTTTGCGCTTTGCCCGATTCCGCCACGGCCGGCACCAAGGGTATGCCCTGGTGGAGGGAGAGCTGCTCAGGCCCATAGTCGGCAGCCCTTTCGGCCGCTGGCGGTCGGGCGAAGAGACTGTGCCCCCATCGCGGGTGATGCTGCTGGCTCCCGTGAGGCCGACCAAGATCCTGGCAGTGGCCCTCAACTACCGCAGCCATCTGCATCAGTTCGACCAGAGCTCAGCGCCAGCCAACCCTGAGCTGTTCCTCAAGCCGCCCTCGGCGGTCATCGGGCCTGAGGAGGCGATCGTTCTGCCCGCTGACGCCGCGCGGGTGGACTACGAAGGCGAGCTGGTGGCGGTCATCGGCCGCCGGGCCAGAGACCTGAAGCCTGATGAGGCCTTGGCCTATGTGCTGGGTTACACCTGTGGCAACGATGTCAGTGCTCGCGATTGGCAGCAGAACGACCGCCAGTGGTGGCGGGCAAAGGGCTGCGACACCTTCGCTCCCCTCGGCCCCTGGATTGCCACCAACCTCGATCCCACCAACCTGGAGCTACAAACCCGGGTTAATGGGGAGGTCGTCCAGCGCACCAATACCTCCCTCCTGATCCACGATGTGGCCCGCCTGGTGAGCTTCGCCAGCCAGGTGATGACCCTAGAGCCAGGCGACGTGCTGTTTACCGGCACGCCGGGCACTACTGCCCCGCTAAGGGGAGGGGACGTCGTCGAGGTGGAGATTGGGGGAATCGGCGTCCTGCGCAATCGCGTAGAAGCAGCAGTGTAGCGAGTCTCCCCGACAGGCGTCCTACTAGTGGAATGGTTGTCGGGACCTTCCAACTGGTCGCGCCCAGTGGCCTGACTGCGGGTCTATTGGGGAGACCTTCCCCGAGTAGAACCCCGCTTGCCAATCCCACGGGCTTCATCCTGGTCAGCGCAGCAGGCTGAGCCTGGCAGACCTCGTCCCGCCCGCAGAGGGCGGATGCGTTGCAGACGGGACTTGGTGGCTTGGATTCGCCTGCTGCAGCTAGCAGGTTTCCCGTCGCCGTCCAAGTCGTGGAGAAGGGACGGAGATGCCAGGTGGAGAAGGAGCTCTGGCGCGCAACAGATGAGCAAGTTCGGGTGATTCTTGCCAAAGAGGGCATTGAGCTGACCGTGGAGGAGCTCCAGACGCTGCTCGATGAGCTGCCCCTCTATCTTGATGTTGCTCTCGAGGAGTGCGTGCAGGCGCTGGGCCGGCAGCAGTTGGAGGGGAGGAAGAGAGGAAACGGCAAGTGGCCCGGCGGGACCGGCGGCTAGACAAGAGCCAAGCTGGGCCTCACCCAAACAAAAACACCCCGGCCAGCGGGGTGTTCTGGCGCTTCGGCTAAGGGTTTCTCTCTAGCTCTCGCTGTTGCCCGCGGAGGCGTGGCTGCCCGCGGATTGCACCACTCTCTGGGCCTCGGCCGACACGCCCGCCGCCGCGCAGTCGCGGTAGGTGGCGAAGATGGCCCGATCGAGCAGGCGCAGGCCCTCGGGTTTGAGGTTGTCCCTCTGTTCCTGGCGCACGTGCAGCAGACGATTCAGCCGCCGCAGGAAGTGGAACTGCAAATTGGAATAGCGGTCCTCTGTCCCCTCCAGCAAGGCGGATGAGTCATCCCTAATGTCGTGCTGCGCGCCCAAGTACTCCATGCCGGTCGTAACCTCTCTTGGGGTATCCTTCATAAATAGCATAGCCCTAACCTCCTTCAGAGGGCAAGGGCCTGTCGGCAGACTATCGGTAAAAATTTGGTCGATGGGGGGAAGAACCTAGATGGAAGGGGCCTCCTGTTCGCGGTAACGATAATATGCCTCGTAGGCGTTGGCCACAGCCGTGCACAGGGCCTTCTGGGAGGGACAGACGTAGCGCTGCCTAATCTCTTCTACCGCTTTCTGAGGGCCATCGCCTATCCTTCGACCGGCCAGCACCTCGTCCAGAAGTCTGGTCCCTAGGGGCAGGACGCCTTTGACAGAGGTGCCCATGATGGTCCCGCTAGCTATTTCCGCCTCCAACTCCACCGAGACTACGGAGGAGGAGTCGCGCGGCGCCAGGCTCTGAGGTAGGCGAGCGTGGCCCACGAAGATAACGGTTGTCTCGTTTCTCCGCGGCGAAACGTGGCCTTCCTGAGTGGGCGCGCGAGTCTTCGTCTGCATTCACCCATCACTCTCCTTCCGCCGTCCGAGGTTGCTGGGGTTGCAACAGCGACGGCGCTAACGGGGGCTTCTATTGCCTAACAACAAAGTATCGGCTATCAGGTATCCCGGCTGGCATTCCCACGACGCGAAGAAAGGTGCGCAATTTCTGTGAAATACGTGAAGAGCCAAGGACTAGGCGGTGGAATTGCTGCCTCAGTGAGGCGTTGGAAGTGGTGAGACGAGGGTCGGATTCTTCGCTTCGATCAGAATGACGCCAGGCCTCGCTGTCACCCTGAGCAGAGCGAAGGGTTCACTTCAACGGGCTCAGCGTCGCGACAACTCGGGGATAGTACGCTCTAGCCGTCCGCTGGCTGCCCGCGCAAGCGGCTGCGCCAGTTGTCTACCAGGCTGTAGACCACCGGAATGACCAGCAGGGTGAGGATGGTAGAAGTGAAGAGCCCGCCGATGACCACCGTGCCCAGCTCGGCGGCGATGAGGGCGCCCTCATTGAGGCCGAGGGACAGGGGGATGAGGTCCGCTCTGGATGAGGGCCTCGCGGGTGGGAAGGCCGCGCGCTCGCTGTTGCTCCACGAAGGTGATGAGGACGATGGCGTTGGTCACCACAATGCCAACGAGCATCAGGAAGCCGATCATGGCTGGCAGGCCGATCTCGCGCTGGGTGATGAACAGGGCGAAGAAGGAGCCGATGGTGGCGAAGGGCAGACTGGCCATGATGATCAAGGGATTCACCAGCGAGCCCAGGCTGGCTACCATGACGATGTAGACAATGATTACGGCAACGGCCAGGATCATGTACAGGGAACCGAAGGCCTCCGACTGCTCCTGAAAGATGCCGCCCTTTCCGATCTTTACGCCGGGAGCCTTTTCCACCTGATCAATGGCGTCGTCTACCTTGCCGGATACGCCGCGCAGGTCGTCGCTGGTGATGATGCCGTAGATGGTGGCGGCTCGCCTCTGGTCGACGCGGCTTATCTGCACCCGCTTGTCGGCCACCGTCACCTTGGTCACGTCGCCCAGGGTGGGCGTCCCGCCAGGTGCCAGGGGCAGCAGGCGCAACAAGTCCAGTGATCCTTCTTCGCTGCCGCCGCCACCGTAGTCTACCCGCACGTAGACGTCGGTCGTGCGCCCGTCTAACTGCGCCTGAGTAGCCTTCTGGCCAAATAGGGCGTCCCTCACTCGCTGCGACACGTCCTCGGCGCTGAGGCCATAGGCTGAGGCCTTCTGAGAGTCTACCTGCACCTCTACTTCAGGCCGGGCAGACACGAGGTCGCTGCTGACGTTCGTCAGGCCCTCGACATCCTTCAGGTTCAGGAGGAGCTGGTCATTGGCAGCCTGTGCGTCCTCCAGGCTGTCGGCGGTGATGGTGATCTCCAGCTTATCGGTCTGGCTGGCCCCGGACATCTGTTGCACGCTCACTTCTTTCTCGCCGGGCAGGGCGTTCAAGGCGTCTCGCAGCCAGGCCGCCGCTTCATCCAGGTCCACGCTGTCGGAATAGGTAAGGTACATGGCGATGGTACCGCTGGTGGGAATGCGTCCGGAGGCCAGTTGGAGGGAGCCGAGGCTGCTGCTAGGGTCGGGTTGGCCGATGAGCATGCCGTAGATGTCTAGCCCCTCTGCCTGGCTCAAAGTCTCCTCGATCTCCTGGGCCTTGGCCTCGGTGGTGGTTAGGCTGGTGCCGGGTGGAAGCTCGACGCTGGCAGAGAGGACATTGAGGTTGCTGCCCGGCAGGAAGCTTATGCCGATGAAGGGAAGAAGGGCAAAGCTGCCGACGAACAGGACGAGGCCGGCCGTCAGGGTGGCCAGGCGGTGTGCCAGGGCCCAACGGAGGACGGGGGTGTAGATGCGCTGGAGCCAGGTCTCCTCCTCCTCGCTCTCGCTAGGCGACGGGCGGGGTTGCCGGGGGCCGAAGGGGAGCAATCGTCGCAGCCAGCTCGGTCGGCCTCCTTCTGCGGATGCCACCTGCAGAAGGTAGCGGGCCAGGGTGGGCACTATCGTCAGGGCCACTGCCAGGGAAGCCAGCAGGGCGATGGTAATGGTGACGGCGAAGGAGAAGAACATCTCGCCCACCAGCCCTCCCGCCAGAGCCAGCGGCAGGAAGACGGCTACCGTGGTCAGAGTGGAAGCGAAGACGGCCGTACCCACTTCGCGGGTGGCGGTGTAGGCCGCCTCCGACAACTTCTCGCCCTGGCGGGCATGGCGGTAGATGTTCTCCAGGACGACGATGCTATCGTCCACCACGCGGCCGATGGCCACCGTCAGGCCGGCCATGGTGATCAGGTTCAGGGTCATGCCCTGCCAGGCCAGAACGATGAGGGCTATGATGATGCTGAGGGGGATGGAGACGGCGGTCACCAGGGTGGTGCGGATGCCGGTGAGGAAGATGTAGATGACGATGACGGCGAACAGGAAGCCCAGGGCTCCCTCTCGTAGGAGGGAAGCGATGGATTCCTCGATGACGTCTGACTGATCGAAGTGGGTGACAATCTTTACGTCATCGGGCAGGCGTTCCCTGATCTGGCTGACCTTGTCCTGAACGTTGTTGGCCACCTCCACAGTGTTGGCATCGATGTCCTTCACCACGTTGATGCCCAAGCCGGGACGGCCGTTGGTGCGGATGATGCTGGCGAAGGGGTCGGTGGCCATCTCCACCTGGCCGATGTCCCCCAGCAGGACGGGCGAGGCGGCCTCAGGGCTGGCCACCGCCAGGTTGCTGATGTCCGCCAGGGATGTGTAGAGAGAGGTGGTGCGCACCAGCAGCACCCGCCCCTCGTCATCGAAGATGATGCCGCTGGGGCTGGAGACGTTGTTATCCTGAAGGGTCTTCACCACCTGCTGGGTGGTTAGCCCGTACTGGGCGAGCTTCTGGGGGTCGAGGGTGACCCAGACCTGCTGGGCGGCTGCTCCCGAGATGGCGACCTGGGCCACACCGTCTACTTGCTCCAGGGCAGGCAGAACATCGTTGCGGGCGATGGTCTCCAGCTCGGAGACCTCGCGGTCGCCCAGGAGGCTGAAGAAGATGATGGGGAAATCGGCCAGGTCGAAGCGCTCAACCGCGGGCTGGTTGGCGCCGCTGGGCAAGACAAGGTTGTCGACCTTGGCCGCGATCTCTTGCTCTACCTTTTCCATGTCGGTGCCGTAGTCAAACTGGGTGGTGACCACGGACAGGTTCTCGGTGGAGATGGACCGGAGCTCCTTGAGCTCGCTGACGCTGGCGACGGCGTTCTCCACGGGTAGGGTCACGTCCTCGAGGACGGCGTCGGGGCTGGCGCCGGAGTAGCTGGTGGCGACGGTGACCACCGGGAAATCGATGTCAGGGAAGAGCTCGGTCTTGAGGCGAAATACGGCGAAGACGCCCGCCACGATCACCAGAAGGGTGATCAGGAAGACAACGGCCGGCCTCCCCAGAGCCAAACGGGTGATGCCGGTTATCCAGTCCACACGTACTGCTCCTAGCGGCTGAGGGCCGCGACGATGATGGCCAGGGCCTGCCTTTCCCTGCTGGAGAGCGCCCCAAGGGCAGAAAAGGAGGGCAGCCAGAGCGTGGCAGCCCTCCTTGACGCCGTGGGCGCCCTCCGATGGGCGGATCTGGTTTTACAGTCGCAGCTTGCCGTGAGATGGCTGCCGTCGACGCTGACGGTGAGGTGCCCCTTCCTCGGCTTGGAGTTCTTCGACAGCCATGGCACCAAACTCATGGACGTAGCCGCAGCAAAGGCAAGAACAGTACGAACCGTACCAGTCCTCTTCCATGATCATGGAACCACGGCAGCGGGGACAAACTCTGGGCGCAGCGGTTTGCATCGCTACTTCGAACCCCCTTCCCTTGGCCGGATCGCCCGGAGGCTCGTTCCTGCCTGGCCAAGCAGGGCCTCGGGCGACACAAAAAGGCCTTTTGCCAGTAACCGCCGGCAAGGCCTTCCATGCGCCTCCGAGGTTAATTGACGGATTCGGGTTGAAAGGCTAACCCTACCCTCGCTCCAGCGAGAGATTCACCCCTGAGTTGTTGGTCCCCCGTGTCGCCTGCGGCGACTTCGGCGCGGGCGATCGTGACTTCAATCACATATTATAGCAATAACGAAAACCTGTCAAGACGCGTTGGGAGCAGGTGCTTGCTGCTGGCCTTTGCTCGCCTATGGGCTGACCCTTGACTGAGCGAAAGGCGGGTGATACCTTCACTGCGCCGATAACATGTTACCAGGAGTTGTTCCCAGGCGCTAGAGGGCAGAGCCAGCAGTGCAGCAGTACATCATCCGGCGCGCTTTTCTCAACGTCTTGGTCATCTTCATGGTCATTACCATGGTCTTCCTTGCCCTGCGGGTGACGCCGGGCGATTTCGCCCTGCAACAGGCGGGGGCTCAGATCCCGAGCCGTTCGCTGGAAGAGGCGATAGACATCCGCCGCCACGATCTGGGCCTGGATAAGCCCATGCCCAAGCAGTACTGGGAGTTCGTGAGCGGCCTGTTTCGGGGCGATCTGGGCGACTCCTTCGTCAGCAGGCAACCGGTCATGCTGGAGATGAAGGACCGATTGGCTACCTCCGTCGAGCTGGCAATCCTCCAGGTCACAATAGCGGTGATGGTAGCTGTACCCATCGGCATTATCTCGGCCATTCGTCAGGACACCTGGCTGGACTACATTCTGCGCTTGTTCGCCATCTTCTGGCTGGCCGTACCCTCCTTCTTTGTGGGCGTACTGCTCCTTTACTCCTTGGCCCGCTGGGCTCACTGGAGTCCACCCCTTACCAACTACAAAGGCTTTTTTGATGACCCCCTTTTGAACATGCAGGCCATGGCTCTCCCAGCCGTAGCGGGGGGCCTGGCCGTCGGTGCTATTATCATGCGGTTCTTGCGATCGCAGATGCTGGAGGTGCTCCGTCAGGACTACATACGTACGGCTTGGTCAAAGGGGCTGCGGGAGCGAGTGGTAGTTATGAGGCACGCCCTCAAGAATGCTCTTATTCCTGTTCTTACTGTTATCTCCCTCCTCCTCGCCACCGTTATCAGCAGCAACGTAGTCCTGGAGAGCCTCTTTCAGCTACCCGGCGTTGGCTTCTACGTTGTCAATGCCATTCAGCAGTACGACTATCCGGTAGTCCAGGGGGTAGTGCTTGTGGTAGCCGCCGGTCTGGTGTTCGTCAACCTGCTGGTGGACATGGCCTACGCCTGGCTGGACCCCCGGATTCGCTACGCTTAGTGGTCTGCTGGAAGGAGGCGTCCCGTGCTGGCGGGACAAGAAAGGGTCGGGGTGGAGGTCCTCGCCGCGGCGGAAGAGCTTGCTCTGCCGCGGCAACCGGGCTGGCTTTTCCTTGTTGGGCGCTTCGTACGGCGCAAGCCTCTGGGTGCTTTCGGGCTGGCGGTGGTATTGCTGATGGCAGCGGCCGCCGTTGGTGCGCCCTGGCTCTGCCGCTATGACGCCGAGGAGACCTTTCGGGTTGCCAACCCTAGCTATCTGCCCGGCTCAGTGGAGCCGGCGGAGAAACTGGATAGCCGCTCGGGCCCCAGTTGGAGGCACTGGTTCGGCACTGACCAGTTCGGCCGTGACAACTACGCGCGGGTGGTCTGGGGCGCGCGCCGCTCCCTGGGAGTAGGGCTCGGCGCCATGCTTTTCGCTATCATCTTCGGCACAACCATCGGCATCGTATCCGCCTACTACCGCGGCTGGTTCGACATGTTCGTCCAGCGGATCATGGACTCCATTCAGGCCTTTCCGGCCATGTTCATCCTACTGCTGCTAGTGAGCCTCACCGAGCGCAATCTGATTACGCTGAGCGTGGGCTTGGGCTTTGTGGTCATCACCAGCGCGCAGCGCATCGTGCGCAGTGCCGTCCTTTCGGCCCGCGAGGATCCGCACGTGGAGGCAGCCAGAGCCATCGGCTGCTCCCCCGTCCGTCTGATGGCGGTGCACATCCTGCCCAACGTGGCGGCGCCGATAATTGTCATCTTCTCCATCGGTATTGCCAGTGTCATCCTGGCCGAGGCCGCGCTGGCGTTCTTGGGCCTGGCGCCTATGGAGCCGCCATCCTGGGGCATGATGCTGGACGAAGGGCGACGGTACATGACCAGTCAGCCCTCCACCATGCTGGCTGGCGGTGCGGCGATAACCCTGACAGTGATGGGCTT
>Ga0315279_10011114_pt1 | contig 10465 bp, 6 predicted proteins | sample YL17G06_20_MG_FD_203694 | JGI IMG/M metagenome (GOLD analysis project Ga0315279, IMG submission 203694) | Sediment microbial communities from Yellowstone Lake, YNP, Wyoming, USA - YL17G06_20 | ecosystem: Environmental > Aquatic > Freshwater > Lake > Sediment | place: USA: Wyoming | collected...
TGAGTCTGCTCCAACAGCCACTCTTGCCCCGGTCATGGCATCAACGACGGTGACGAATGCCATCTTCGTGATTACGGCGTTCGCAACTTCTGTGTTAATGTACACAGGAATGAAGTAGTAGAGGTGATCACCGATCAGGTACAGCAGGATGTTTCCGAGCCTATAGTTCGGTAACAGGGTCAGCTGTGTGCGCACGTAATCGTCTGTCTCAACGGCTTGTAGGGCGGCAGACGGTCCAATCAGCTGTGTTGTTGAGTTTGATATTCTGTAAAGGTTCAACTTCCCCAGCTGATCGCTACCGTACGCTATGAACATCCCCGCAAGGTTTCTGCCGGGGGACGCCTGATACTCTACAAGCTGTAGGCCTACAAAGTCAGCTCGATTTCCGAAAGTCTCTAGGATATACAGCACTTCAGTGGCTTCTGGCCGCTCGTAGAAGTCAGAGCCTGATCTCCAGACGAATGGGTCGCTCACGTGGAACTTGAAAGCCACATCCAATTGTCCAGGGTTGTCGTGAGTCCCAAGCAGATCTTCAGGATAACGCAGCTGACTAATGAGCCAATCCGGCGGCGCTTTCCAGGAAGAGTAGTACTGTCTGTAGAAGTCGACGAGAAAACCGTCTGGTTTCGCGACGACATATGGATACATGCGGCCATCTTCGATGTCGACGAGCACTACTCCGAAGAATCGGAGGTAGTTGCTTCCGGAGAATCCAGAATGGATCGGGTAGTTCGTGTAGACTTGCACGCAGTAATAGATGTGGCTACCGTCTGTGACGAGATAACTTGCGCGGTCCGTAGTCAGTCCACCAATGAGTATGTCTTGGACTCTCTGGTAGACGTCGCGATTGTGCAGCATCATGATACTATCTTCGGGAGGGCTGAAGGCGAAGCCAACCTGACTTTCCTTCACGAGGAACCACAGCATCCGTTGCCAGCCTGACAGCGTATAGTCAGGCTCTCCGGTGTAGGAGGCGTTTCCGATCTCATCGAACCCTCTGACATGAACGTAGACATCATCGGTAAGTTGCTCGCCATAATAGATCGAAGGTTCCGCCTTGACTCCGAACGCTTTCTGAACCGGAACGTATTCGCCTGTGTGGCTGTCGATTACGATGATTCTGGCGGCGTGAGTGTAGATCAGGTGATGGCTGATCCAATCCTCGGTTGGGTAGTTGATCGTTGTGGGCGCAGCCCAGTACTCGTGGCCGTTAAGGTAGATTATCTGCGACGCGCTGAGCTGCATCCAATTGACGCCTATCTGATTCTTCATCTTCGTGTACGATGCGTCGTGATCCCACTGCCGTACAAGCGAGACGATTGTGCTGGTGTTTCCTGCGGGAAGGCTTGAGAGAGGCTCAGTTACCAAGTTCTCTATGCCTGCCGACCAGCGCGTGACTTCAATTTCCTTCATCGTCATGGGTTTCCATTCATAGCCGGTCCAGTTGTTGTTCCAGTTCAGCGAGTAGCCTACGACGAAGCCTAAGTTCACGATAAGCGTGGCGAACAAGAACAAGGCCACGAGGTAGACTAACCATCGTTTCCGGCGCGCCATGCCTATTGTTCGTCGAATGACTCCGAACTGGAACGAGGCCGCGATGACTACGAAGCTGATAAAGACAATTACGGCGATCAGGTAACTGTTGGGTGTAGCAATATTCATGACCCAATAGGGTGCACCGACTATCGTCGCCAGAACAACCAAAGCCAGAATCAGAAACAGATCCCTCATCCAGGCGTTCGACTTCATGCGAGCGAAGTCACGGACGATCATCAGAATAAGCCTGAGTACTGCCACGAAAATAACCGCACCAATGATGTCATAGATTAGGCGGTACTGAACTTCCATAGTGGGCATCAGCGCAACAAGCTCGGTGCCGGAAGCAGGAACCATCGGGAGCTGAAAGATCCTAAAGACTAGGCCCCAGTTGCCTAGTCCGCTTTGTAGCATCGTGATCACGACCGTCAAGTTGCCGAAACCTGGCATGCCGTTCGCGGCTGCAATCAGCCAAAATGCGACAGCCCACTTCACTACCTGCCAGAGCAGCCAGACAACTTTGCCGGGGCCGAGCGAGACGATCTCCTCTTCCCCTCTGACGCGCGCGAATGCGCCGCCGAGCGCTGATAAACCCTCGAAGAGATGACTTCTTCTGGGAATCGGGTTGACGAATAGGAGCGCCAGAACAGCGGCAACGATGAATGTGTTGTTGTGGTAGAAGTTTATCGAGAACCAGTTAAGCCCCGCCTTGGAGGCATACATGTACTGCAGGACAATCCAGTCCAAGTAGACTGAAAGTCCATAGACGATCACGCCGATGAAGGTCAACGCTACAATAATCCAGCCGACGAGGCCGAAAAGCCGCGGGGGCGGCCCACTTCGTTCCATAGGCTCCATGATGATCTCAGATGCATTTAGCTGAACACAGCTATATCAATGGACGCCTTGAGCGTTCGACACGAGACCTGAGATCCTCGATCTGTCGATAGATTAGGGTTTGCGGAGACATTGCCGAGAGTTACGCAGCCTTCATGAGAAGACTACATGAGAGAGGTTAAGTAGGAATCATTGAATCTCTCAGGGCGCCGTGCTCGCGCATGAGAAAGCCAAGTGACAATCTCTCGCTTTCGATTCTAGACAGGGCGAGAGATCGCGTAATCTCATCGCTACTTAGAGTGACCATGCCGGTCGCAGACTCGCCACAAGACCCGGGATTGACTATTGGCTCTCCGTCATACAAGATTCTGGAACGGCTTGCTGGCCTATGCGGGTTCGATCGGTTCCAAGTAGAAAATGTTCTTCGGGAGGGAGCGGGACGGCGAGCGCTTTGGAATCTCCTCAGAAGCCTCTCTGACTACGGCGTTGGGACCCCTCAGACGCTCCGAGCACCAGTGAGCGTTGTATGGAGCCTCTCTTACGGATGCAATCTCCGTTGCATGCACTGTTATCAGAACGCAAGTCACCCCTCATCGGACGAGTTGACTCTCGAAGAGCAGCTAGACGTTGTGGATCAGATGGGGCAGGCGGGAGTCTCAATGATTGTTCTCTCGGGTGGGGAGCCTTTGACCAATCCCAACCTTGCCAAGCTCATTGAGCGAATCCGAACATACGATATCGCGATTTCGATCGACTCAAACGGTGTTCTCATGAACCGAGAGGTTGTTCAATCGCTCAAACGAGCGGGCGTCGCATCTGTGGAACTCAGCGTCGACTCCATAGATCCAGCGTCACACGACCGATTCCGAGGCCTCGACGGCGCCTTCGAGAAAACGCTTAACGCTCTGGATCTTTGCGCAGAGGCAGGGATCTTCACAACCGTAGCGAATACCGCCACAGCTCTCAACTACGCTGACAGCAGCAAGCTTGTCGAGCTTGCGAGGAGCCACGGAGCAAACAGGGTCGTCTTCTTTGACCTTATCCCCACTGGAAGAGGGCGAGACATCGAGGAACTTCGGCTTTCACGCGATCAACTCCTTGACCTGATGGCTCTTGTGAAACAGCACTCTTCAAGGAAGGGAATCGAAGTATTCACCGAACTTCCGCAGTTCGTTATCTATTCTTCAACCGGAGATGAGCAGTCTGCCTCTGATCAGGCGCAGAGAACATTATCGATAGAAAGGTTCACGGTCAGCACATTCTTCGATTGCACAGGACGAAATAACGCCTACAGGAGATTCGCGCCGTACCTTGGCGGTTGCCCTGCCGGAAGGATATACTGCAACATCCAGCCCAACGGCGACGTGACCCCCTGCATGTTTATGCCGCAATATCCTGTTGCCGGCAACCTGAGGAGACAGTCTTTCGAAGAAATCTGGAAGAGTGAAACTTTCCAGGCACTAAGAGATCGGACTCGTCTCAAAGGTAAATGCAGAGAATGCAAGTTCGCGATTGTCTGCGGCGGATGTAGAGCGAAAGCAGCTACCTACAACGGCGACTATCTTGCGTCCGATCCTACCTGCCCGATATACGATGAAAGCAAGTAGCTTCAACCGTCTTTGCCAGTATTCATATGAATGTCATTGGCGATGTGATGTTCTATTCAGACGTGTTTCGCAGGAAACAGCGCCGTTTCTGATAACGTAGAGCGGGTCAGAGTGGTACACAAAGGCTTCTCTAAGATCCGCAGCGTTCAACACGATGAGATTTGCAGGGTTCCCTGCCTGTAGTCCATATCCTTGGATCCTCATTATCTTTGCAGGGTTGACAGTTATCATGTCGTACAGTAGTTCGCGGTCTTGAGGCATCATCATCCATAGTAGGTGTGACCCAAGGAACGCAACCTCGAGCATGTTGCATCTTCCGTACGTGTAGTAAGCGTCGTACACGTCGTCCTGGCCCAGTGCAACCGTAACGCCAGCACTCAAGAGATCCTTCACTCTTACGTGCAGTGGTCCCGTGTGCGGATCGGAGACTACTCCAACCTCGCCTCTCTTCAGTAGCGCACATAGTTTCCTGTGATGCACTTCATTGTACAGCGATGTGGCTCGGGCGTGGCACGCCGCCACCCTGCCAATCCACTCATTCCGGATAGCCGAACTCGCTAGGTATTCTGTTGTACGCAGTTCCGGATCGCCAGCGTCATCAGTTAGCATCGCGATGTCTGCGTCGAATTTCTTCGCGATCTCGAATGCGATGTCAATGTGTTTCTTCGAGTCTTCATCCGTGTACTCAATCCAGGGGATCCCTCCGACAACGTCTGCACCTAGCTCCATGGACTTGTAGAGAAGTTCCTCTGCCCCCGCTTCCCGGATGATTCCATCCTGTGGAAACGCGACCACCTGTATGTCAATGCGATTCTTGAATTCCTCTCTGATTTTCAGGAGAGCGCGGATTCCGGTCAACATGGCTTTCGTGTCAACATCGGCGAAAGCTCTGATGTGGCTGACACCGTAATACTCCGCGTCAGCAAGGACCCTCCGAATACGGTCCACAATTTCTGATTCGCGGTAGTGTTCTTTCACTTTCGACGCCATCTCGATAGCGCTCATGGCACCAGCCATCGAGGATTCCTGATACTGGCGTAACGCAGCCTCCTCTGCTAGCGAGCCCGTCATGACCTTGTCCAAATGGAGATGAGCGATAACAAGGGTCTCAGTGACCAAGTTCCCTTGAGCGTCGACTTCCTTCGACGACGAGCCTCCAATCTTCTCGCCGATCTGTTCGACACGACCTCCGGATATGGCAATGTCACAGACCTTTCCAGTCCTTAGTCGCGCGTTCCGTACTATCAGATCACGGCTCATGTACTTGGCTTGCGCGATGATTGGATTTCAGGTTAACTCATCACGGCCATGATTCGCCGAGGGCAAACGCCTTGCTGAGGCCGGTCCTCCACCACAACCCAGAAAAGCAATGGACCCGATTACTTGTTCCTCCAATAGCTCGGCGCTGTGAGCTATTCCGCTTGAAGAGTTCGATCGAAGTGGAGGTGAACAAACGTGAATAAGATGGCGATAGCTCTACTCATAATCGGTCTGGTCGTCGGAGCAGGCGGCGTGTACGCAGCTCAGTCAAGCCAGTACTCTACACTTCAAGCACAAGTCAATGATCTGACAGCTAAGAACGCCCAGCTTGAGGCGCAGATTGCGGCATTGCAGGGCGGCCAGACAAAGGAGCTCAAGGTCTTCGCAGTCTTCGCTACGCCAATCGAGGAGCCATGGGACAATGTGATACATCAGGCCCTGCAGAAGGCAAAGGCAGAGCTTGGAATCACGTACGACTACAGTGACAAGAATGGCTACGGCCCAGACTTTGAGAAGGCTCTCAGAGATGTTGCGTCCAAAGGATACGACATAATCTTTGGTGACGCATTCGGCAACGAGGAATCAGTACGCAAAGTCGCGAGCGAGTACCCGCAGATACAATTCGTTTTCGGATCTGGAGGTGGACCTGCCCAACCCAACTTCTCAGTGTTCGACAACTACCTGCATGAGCCAGCATATCTCGCAGGGATTGTCGCAGGCAAAATGACGAAAACAAACGTGCTCGGCGTGGTTGCAGCTATGCCAGTTGAAGAAGTGAATAGAATCGTCAATGCATTCATCGATGGAGCGAAACAGGCCAATCCGAACATCAAGGTGAAAGTGAACTATATTGATTCGTGGTTTGACCCCACAAAGGCGAAGGAACTAGCTCTCGCACAGATCGACGCCGGCGCTGACATACTGTACGCTGAACGAGACGGCGTCATTCAAGCAGCTAGTGAGAGAGGCAAACTTGCGATCGGCTGTATGCTCGACCAAGCTTCGCTCGCGCCTGACGCGGTCATAACTAGCACAGTCTGGAACCTCTATGGATTGGTCAAGCATGTCATCCAACGCGTCAAGATCGGAATCATCGAGGCAACCAACCTCATGGACTATTCAATGATGTTTAATGGCGGAGCATATCTGGCTCCGTTCCGCAATTTCGAGGACAAGGTCCCTGCCGACGCAAAATCGATGGTCACTGACTACACTCAGAAGATACTCTCTGGCCTGTTCAGAGTTCCTTTGAAGGAGGGCCAACCCGCCTCCGACTAGAGTCTGGCGTCGATATCCCAATTTTCTTTTTTGGGTCGGATCCGTGCAAAAGCACGTTTGCGGCCGGAAGACCTCCGGACTGAACCATTCCCGTGAACCCATTTAGATCCGACGAACGGGAGGCCCAAGATGAGCGAGAAAATCGTTGAGATGAAAAGCATCACGAAGAAGTTCCCGAACATACTTGCAAACGATCACATTGACCTGCAACTTCGGAAAGGAGAAGTTTGCGCCTTACTTGGCGAGAATGGCGCCGGAAAAAGCACACTGATGAAGATTCTCTACGGGCTGTATCACGCAGACGAAGGACAAATCCTCATAAGAGGACAGGCCGCCAACATAGACTCTCCAAAAGATGCAATAGCATCCGGAATCGGCATGGTCCATCAACACTTTGCGCTAGATGACAAGCTGACAGCAGTCGAGAACTTGATTCTCGGAACAAAGCAAGCGAGGATCCTGCTCGACATGAAAGGCGCCAAGAAAGAAGTTATTGATCTCTCCAAGAAGTTTGGATTGGAAGTTGACCCCGACTCAAAGGTCTACCAACTCTCTGAGGGCATGAAGCAGCGAATCGAGATCCTCAAGACACTGCTGAGAGGCGCTCAGATTCTCATATTCGATGAACCTACCGCGGTTCTGACGCCGCTCGAGACGAGGGACCTGTTCAAGACAATCCGTGCTCTTGTGTCGCAAGGACATGCTATCGTCTTCATCTCGCATCACCTTGAGGAGGTACTCTCGATCAGCGACAGAATCGTGGTCCTGAGAAATGGCAAAGTTGTCGGCGAAAAGCGAGCTGAAGAGACGAACGAAGCCGAACTTGCGCAGATGATGGTCGGAAGAGAGATAGAGGAAGTTTCGCGGCTTAAAGGTCGCAAGGCGGCGCAGCCGGTTCTAGAAATATCCGGACTCTGTGCGCTCAATGACAAGAAGCTCGAAGCTGTCAAGAACGTCTCATTGAGCGTCAGGAAAGGCGAGATCGTAAGCGTAGCCGGAGTATCCGGGAACGGCCAGAAGGAACTAACAGAAGTCATCCTGGGAATGAGGAAGGCAACCTCAGGAAAAGTCGTCATAAACGGAAAGGATGTCACCAACAAGTCGACGAAGACGATAATCCAACAGAAACTCGGATGCATCGCGGAGGATCGAATAGGATGGGGACTTCTCATGGATCTGCCAATTGCAGAGAACCTTATCCTCGGTCTTCACCGTTCAAGCAAGCTCTCAACCAAGACTCCGGTTGCGAACTTCCTCAAGACGCAGGAGATCAAGCAGTACACACAGCAATTGTTGACCAGGTTCGACATAAGAGGAACCGACGTGAGTGCTCCCGTGAAGCTCCTATCAGGCGGAAACCTACAGAAGATCATCCTTGCTCGGGTACTCTCGCAAGAACCCGAGATCCTTTTGGCATCGCAACCTACACGCGGACTCGACGTGGGTGCAACCGAATACGTTCACAAACTTCTCCTTGAACTAAGAGACAAAGGAATAGGAGTCCTTCTCGTCTCAGAAGATCTCGAGGAGATCCTGACTCTCAGTGACACCATCGCTGTAATGTTCAGGGGGGAGATTGTCGGAACCCTTTCTGCCGAGTCAGCAACCAGCGAGCAACTAGGACTAATGATGGCTGGCATCAAGCAGCCGGAGGGGACCAAACAGTGAAGTTTCCATTCAGACTGGAGAAAGCTCCGCCTCCCAGCATGCTCAGAAGAGCTCTCTTGCCTGTCAGAGCTCTGGTTGCAACATTTCTAGTGGGAGCCATTCCAGTGATGGCCGCTGGTGCGAATCCACTTACCGCATACTATCTCATGGCTGCTGGCTCTCTTGGAGACATGATTGCGATCACAGAAGTTTTTGTGAGAGCCGCGCCCCTGATGATGACCGGCTTGGCTATCGCAGTAGCGTTCAGAGCCAAGTTCTGGAACATAGGAGCCGAAGGCCAACTTTACGCCGGTGCAATCCTCGGAACTCTGGTGGCAGTGAACTTCCCAGAACTGCCTTTCTGGATTCATATACCATTCATGATCGTCGCGGGCATGATTGGTGGAGCGCTGTGTGCACTACCGGGCATCCTCAAGATCAAGCTGAAAGTGGGCGACGTGGTTACGACGCTGATGCTGAACTTCATCATGGTAATCTTCACCAGCTATCTAGTCCAGAACGTTCTGAAAGACCCGTTCACTCGATGGCCTCAATCTCCACCAATAACGGAATCCGCGACCTATCCAATCCTGATACCGTTCACACGATTTCATCTCGGAATTGTCATCGCCCTATTCTTCGCTTTGGTAGTTGGCTACGGTTTGATAGAATACACGGCGCTCGGCTACGAGATCAAGGCAGTCGGCTCAAATGAGATCGCTTCACGTCTAGCCGGAATCAACCCGACCGCTTTGACAATAAAGACTGCAATAATTAGCGGCTCCTTCGCCGGCCTTGCCGGTATCGGAGAAGTTGCCGGCATTCGCCACCATTTGATCGCAACCTTGTCACCTGTTCCAATAGGTTACGGGTTGACGGGTGTTGTCATCGCAGTAATGTCGGGGCTTAGTCCTCTTTGGGTAGTCGTCGTTGCCTTCCTGTTCTCGATAATAATCAACGGGTCTCAAACGATGAGTAGGCTGACGGGCGTTCCAATCTTCCTGGGTGAGATCTTCCAGGGCCTAGCGCTTGGCTTCTCACTGCTCTTCCTCTTTCTTGATCAGTACAGGATAAGGAGGGTTCGATGATGCAAGCAGAGCTGATCAGCTTTGGCTTCATTATCGCGATGGCTGCGGCCTCAATCAGAATTGCCACATCTCTCATGTACGCAACACTTGGAGAAATGCTCACGGAACGCTCAGGGATACTGAACCTCGGAATAGAAGGGCTGATGATTCTTGGGGCGATGACCGCTTTCATAACCACATACGCGACACACAGCCTAGAGTTGGGCGTCATCGCCACAATACTCGTGGGAGTGGCAGAGGGCCTGATAATGTCACTTGTCTATGGGAGGATAGGAACCAACCAGCATGTATGGGGAGTCGCCTTCACCATTGCCAACTTCGGACTCGCATACTTTGTCTACCGCCTGTACTTCGGAGGAACGGCAGGATCGCTGTCAATCATTACCCCGTACGCACCTGTTAGGATCCCGATCCTCGCTGATATTCCCATACTAGGGCCGATCCTGTTCGAGCAGTATGCCTACACTTACGTCGCCATTATTCTCTTCGTGGTTTTCGCAATAGTCTTCAAGTACACAATCTGGGGGCTCATCATTACCGTCGTGGGCGATAACCCGGCCGTCGCGGATACAGCAGGGATCAGTGTCTACCGAACTCGATACGTTGCCGTCACGCTGGGGGCGATATTCATGGCGCTTGGAGGCTCGTTCTTATCCATCGCCCAGTTCAACGCATTCCTCTTCGAGATTGTGGCCGGACGAGGTTGGATCGCGATAGCTCTTGTAACAATCGGAAACTGGAAGCCCATGAGATGTCTATTCGCGGCAATCTTCTTTGGATTCATTGATGCACTCCAACTCAGACTGCAAGCGCTTGGAATCAGCGAAATCACGCTGGCGGGAACTGCCGTGACGATCCCATTCCAGCTGTTCCTTGCGCTACCGTATGTACTGACCATCTTGTTCCTGCTGATAGCGTCGAGAAGAGCCGACTACCCGACCGCTCTGTTGACACCGTACAGGAGGGAAGAATGAGTGAAGCCCTACGGATTCGGCGGCTATGCAGGGAAGTACCTGCGCGTTGATCTGTCCCATGGCATAATCAAGACCATCCCCCTCCCCGAAGAGTTGGTTTCGCAATTCCTCGGAGGAAATGGATTCGGCACAAAGATTCTGTGGGACGAGGTAGGCCGTGACGTTAACCCTCTGAGGCCTGAGAACAAGCTGATCTTCGCAACAGGCCCGTTGACTGGTACTATCTTTCCGACGGCTG
>Ga0315279_10011115_pt1 | contig 10463 bp, 5 predicted proteins | sample YL17G06_20_MG_FD_203694 | JGI IMG/M metagenome (GOLD analysis project Ga0315279, IMG submission 203694) | Sediment microbial communities from Yellowstone Lake, YNP, Wyoming, USA - YL17G06_20 | ecosystem: Environmental > Aquatic > Freshwater > Lake > Sediment | place: USA: Wyoming | collected...
CTGCCTCATCCGATAATAATGTTGGCGAATCTCACTGCGGGACGACGGTGCCGAAGGCGGTCTTGCCAGATATCTTGACTATCTTTACCTTTACGGTGATCCCTTTGGTCGTCCCGGGGATGAAAATTATGTAGTCGCCGTTGCGGGCAATACCGTCGCCCCTCTTCCCTATGTCCTCTATCTGGAGCTCGTACACCTCGCCCTCGTGCAGGCCCTTGCTCTCCTGCTTGCTGGCCTTCCTTACGCGTACCGGCCTGTGAGCGCCGCATGTCTCGCAAACGAGTATCTGCACCCGGTCCTCTTTGACTATCTTGGTATCAGGCCTGCTGCACTCGCTGCACATGACATATTCGTCGACATATCTTGCCAACCTGTCCGAGATCTGCGCCAAGGGCGCGTTCCCTTTGAGCGTCGCGCGCTTACCCTCGAGCGTCCCTGCCGTACCCAGCTCCCTGATGATGTATCCTAACATGTGCTGGGGATCCCTCCTGAGTGTGTCGGCGATGTCGCCGAAGTTGCGTATGACGGTCGTCTTACCCTCGACCATGACGTCGGGCTCCGGGATCTTCAACCGCTCGTGGACCTCGGTCTCGTGAGGGAGCTTGCTCTTTGCGCGATCGAGGAGTTTGGAATATTCCTCGAGGCTCTCGTTCGCCATCAGGGCCGTCTATTCAGCTAATTCTTATTTAAAACATATCCTGAGACATTGCCTGTCCAAATCGATCGATTGCCTGATGGATGATTGAGAATTTGAAAAATCCCTGAGAAGATATAAATCCCGCCTTAATCCATATCCATAGCCCTCCGAATCAAGAATGATATTATCAGCTCAGGTGTTGAGAAACTTTGGCCAAGAGAGAATCTTCAGAACTCGGCTCATCGATGAAGAGCGCCGGAGAGGATGTGCCAGGTAAGTCGATTCTCAAGGAGCTCCCAATGATCTTTGTCATTGGCGATTCTTCCCACAAGATAGAATTCATGAACATGCAGGCCCGCAAGGCGTTCGGCAACGTCGAAGGCGAGAGATGCCATAGAGTATTCAAACGCTCGGAGACCCCGTGCGCGGACTGTCTGCTATTGAAATCGAAGATCCCGAGAGAGGGAGACTGTGCGACATTCAGGACCAGGGGCTTGCAGGATCAGACCATAGAAGTGATACATCAGAGGCTCGTGTCCGATCCCAACCGATGGATATTGATTGGCAAGTCAGCGGACCTATTTCCCATCAGTGACGTGAACTACGAGGAAATCGCCAACGCACTCAATTTAATGGGGGACGGGGTCACAATCGTCGACCCGACCGGGAAGATCGTCTACGCCAACAAGGTGCACGAGAAGATGCACGGCTATTCGCTCAAAGAGTTGATCGGTGCGGACATCTCGATCTTCTACCCTCCGGATATAAAGGAGGAAACGGCAAACAGGATTCTTGGCGAGACAAAGAAGGGGGGCTGGGGAGGCATCGTCGTGAACGCCCGGAAGGATGGCTCCAAGTTCTGGGCGTCGCTGAAGACCGCTCCGCTCCACGATGGAAATGGCACAGTCGTGGGATATCTCGGAATCGTCAGGGATGTCAGCGAGATGGAGAATTCCAGGCAAGCCCTCCAGGGGGAGGTCATCGACCTCGAGAAACATCTCGAGACGGAGATGGTCGAGCTATCAAAACGCTTCGACCAGTTGAAGATTCTGCAGGAGCTCGGGAAGAGGATGGTCGTCTGCGCCAGCGAGGAGGAAATCGCTTCGAGCTCCACTGCAGCCCTCGTGGATGCCATGGGCTATTCAGCCGCTGGCTTGGTGGCGGTGTCCGAATCGAAAGATGGCAGGACGTACCAATTATTGGGAAGTAAGTCCAGGATTGCTCCCGGCAAATACGGCAGGAAGATCAATGAAAGCCCGATCGAACGCGCAATCAAAGAGCGCTCAGCGGTAATCGAGAAATACCCCGAGAATCGGCTCTCTGTTGGCCTGATGGCGAGATCGGAACTGGTCATACCCCTGTTGCAGCAGGAGAAGGTTTTGGGAGCGCTGGTCATCGCCGACAAGGAGGAGTCGAGGTTTACACCGGAGGATGTCTCCATCGCCGACACGGTGGCAGACCTCGTGGCCATATCGCTAGCTAATTGCCATGGCTCCAGGCAGATGCAGGACAGGGAGAATGCACTCAACCTCCTTGATGAAATGACGCTTCAGATGATATCGAGAATGGACCTCGCGGGGATTCTCTCAAAGACCGCATCTAGGATCAATGAGATCCTGAACACCCAGTCCTGCCTGATCGGCATGGTCGCCGCGGACGGGGGGGTCGATTGGATCGCGACACACGGCGCTGAGGAATTCGGCGAGGAATTGAAAGAGCGGCGCCTCTTCAACGACCTCCTGGGGAAGGTCGTGAAGAACGGGGACGTCTTCTATACGAATGATTACCTATCACGACCCTCGGCCTCGATCAGGGACGGATTGAACCTTTTGGTCAATTCCATCCTCGCATCGCCGATCCGTCTGAGAGACGAAACGATCGGGGTAATCATGCTCATAAACAGGATTTCGAGCGGCGGTTTCACTGATGAGAACGCAGCGCTCGTGCAGAACTTCTCGGACCATCTTGCGGTCCTGATCCACAACGCCGAGAACATGGCATCCCTTGACTATTCGCTCATGACGAGGAACTCTCTCCTGCGGACTACTTTCGACCTTCAGGCGGCGACAGGGGTGCCGGAGATCCACCAGAAGGTCGCCGACATGCTGCTCGAGGTCGTGCCTTACGACGCCGCCAGATTCTACGGCATCACAGAGGCGGGCGTGGTCGCCGTCTTGAGCAGGAACCTCGGACAAGGCTTCGATCTCACGTCGATGGAGAACGATTTCCAGGAAATCGCCAAAAAGGTTCTGACAGAGAAGAAGGGCTGGTCAGGCGTCCTAATAGGCAAAGCAGCGGAGGAGAAGACGAAGTCGCGCATCTCTCTGATCGCGATCCCCATGATCGGCAGGGAGGACGAGGTGGGGGCGATGATCATCGCGAGGACCGCTGAGAAGGCGTTCACCGACCAGGACAGGGAGATCGCGACGCTCTTTGCCAACCATGCAGCGATCACTCTGGAGAACGCATTGCTGCTGACGAGGGAGGAGGAGATGCTGGACGAGAGCATCCAGAGGGTGCGGCAATTGGAGAGCATCCTCGACCTCACGACCTCGGTGATGTCCGTGGAGAGTCAGGAGGAGGCTGTCAAGAAGGTGCTCTCTGCGATGACCTCGGTCCTCGGATTCAACAAGGGTCTGATCCTGAAGATGTCGGAGAGCAACGGGGAGCTCGAGTGCTCTCACTCGACCGGTTTCCTTCCAAGGGAGATGACGAGGCTGGGGAGGGTCAAGCTGCCGATTAGCGATCTCGTGAGCGTCATGGACGGCCCCGGGAAGCTGGTCGGGGAGAGAACCATACTTCTGAACGAGAGGATCTCGCCCGGGCATCCGATGGATGAGGAGAAGCTGTCCGCGACCAGGAGAGTTATGTCGAATCTGCACCTCGAATATCCTGGAGACAAATTCATAATCACCATCGAGGACAACAAGGGAGAGCTCATCGGAGTCATAATGCTCGCAGAGGCGACCGATGAGGTGCTCGGCAAATCGAAGGGAGTAATCGACCTCCTTGAGATATACGGCAATCTCGCGTCGATCGCCATCAACAACGCGAGGCTCTTCGAGATGGAAATTGCCGCAAGGGGCGAGGTCGAGACCCTGAACGACCTCATGACGCATGATATCAACAACTTCATCCAGGGAGTCCTCGGCTACCTCGACATGATCGGAAACGACAAGTCGGCCTCCGAGATGCACAGAAAGTATGCACGGAGGGCCATCGAGCAGATCGAGGGGACGAAAAGGTTGATCGAGAATGTCCGGAAGCTTGCCTGGATAAAGACCGGGTTCCCGGAGAAGATGTCTTCATACGACCTCGGCAAGGTAATCGGGGAATCCCTGACACATGTCATGGGGACTTATCCGAAGAAGAATGTGAACTTCAGCTCGACGATAGACACGGATCAGTTCTTTGTGCTGGGAGATGAGATGATCCAAGAGCTGTTCATAAACCTAATCTCCAACTCAGTGAAATTCACGCCTTCCCAGGAGGTACCGATAGAACTGAGCATCAAGACCCAGGTGGAGATCGGGAAGGAGTTCTGGAGAATCGAGCTCGTGGATCACGGGAGAGGCATCCCCGAGGACAAGAAGCGGTTCGTCTTCGAGCGGTTCGGGAAGCAGGATTACACCCCCTACGGGTTCGGTCTGGGGCTCTCGATCTGCAGGAATCTAGCGCGGAAATACGGCGGGAGGATCTGGGTCGAGGACCGCGTGCCTGAGGACTACAGGAAGGGCAGCAAATTCGTGATACTCCTGCCCAAACTGATTCCTGAGCCCTCTGAGGAGAAGCCTGCCGCCGGGAGAGAAGCCCCGAAAAAGAGGGTCGTCAGGAAAATAAAGGAGAGCGGTTCTAAGGGGACTTCCTTTTCGCGTGTGCTAAAGCAGCCTCGACCAGGCCGTAGTGAAGCCGAGAAGGCTTCCTAGGCCGAGACTTGAACTCGGGGTGGAACTGGGATGCTACGAAGAAGTCGTTCTTGATAAGCTCCAGTATCTCCATCCTCCTTCCATCGGGAGACTTGCCGGTATACTTCAGCCCGCCCTCCTCGATCTTGTCTATGTAGTCCGGGTTGATCTCGTATCGGTGCCGGTGCCGCTCGGAGATCTCCGCGACCCCGTAGAGCCGGTTGGCGATCGTCCCCGTCTGGACCATAACTGGCTGGGCGCCGAGCCTCATGGTCGCCCCCTTCCTGTCGACGCCGCGCTGCTCCGGCAGCAGGTCGACGACAGGGTGGGGCGTGTTGGGATCGAATTCGGTGCTGTTCGCTCCGGTAAATCCAAGGACGTTCCTGCAGAACTCGATCGAGGCAATCTGGAATCCGAGGCAGACGCCGAGGAACGGGATGTTGTTCTCCCTCGCGTACCGTGCGGCGGTGATCTTCCCCTCTATGCCTCTTTGGCCGAATCCGCCTGGTATCAACACTCCGTCCACATTGCCGATGCAGCTGGTACTGCCCGCTGTCTCGATGTCCTCCGCCTCAAGGCAATGGAATTTGACGGATGTATCGAGTTCGGCCCCAGCGTGCTTTAGTGCCTCGAAGTGGCTGATGTACGAGTCCATGAGGTCCATGTATTTCCCGACGAGGCAGATCGTGACGCTGTTGGACGGGTTCATGACCCTGCTGAGGAAGTCCTTCCATTCGACCAGCCCGCCGTCGACCGGATTCAATTTCATCTTACCGAGGAGGTAGTTGGTCAGCCCCTGCTCCTCGAAAATGACTGGAATCTGGTAGATCGTCTTCGCGGTCGGCGCGCTAATCACGGCTTCCAGCGGCACGTCGCAGAACAACGAGATCTTCTTCCGGGTGGATGCATCGAGAGGAGCTTCGCTTCTCGCCACTACGATGTGCGGCTGAACCCCGAGCGACCTCAGCTCTTTGACCGAGTGCTGCGTCGGTTTCGTCTTCTGCTCGCCTACGGCGCTCACCATCGGAACAAGAGTCGTATGCACGAAGATGCAGTTCTCGTCGCCGACCTCCGAGTGCAGCTGGCGCATTGCTTCCACATACGGCATCGACTCGATGTCGCCGATCGTGCCCCCGAGCTCGACTATGCAGACATCCGCGCCTGATTTGTGCGCGACCGACCTGATGCGGTCCTTGATCTCGTTCGTGATGTGGGGGATTATCTGGACCGTCTTCCCCAGGAAGTGGCCTATGCGCTCCTTCTCGATGACGGAGCCGTATATCTTCCCGGTCGTGATGTTGTTGTCCCGCGAGAGGCTGATGTCGAGGAATCGCTCGTAATGCCCTAGGTCCAGGTCGACCTCGCCGCCATCGTCGAGCACGAAGACCTCCCCGTGCTCGAACGGATTCAGTGTGCCAGCGTCGGAGTTCAAGTAAGGGTCGATCTTAATGGCGGTGACGTTGAGCCCGCGGGATTTCAAAAGCCTGCCGATGGACGAGGCGGTTATGCCTTTGCCTAGTCCAGATATTACGCCCCCCGTGACAATGATGTATTTCATGTACATCCCACGGGGAATAGAGAATACACTCCAGTTCTATAATCCTTTGGAGTTCATCAGGAATTCTCAATGCAAAATTGTCGCCGATGATTAATCAGATGAATATGTCACAAGACCTGTCGACGGCAGGAATTCGATGAATCATCAGAGAGAATTAATATACGATGTAGATTGATTCATTGGTATACTCTTGCTCCAACCTAGAAAAGAATCTAGAGTGAGGGTTGAAAATGATTTGTTGAGGGAGGCAAAAAATGTCAAGGAAAGCAATACATACGAAGGTGTTTGCTGTATGTCTGGCTTTGGTTTTTCTAGCAACAACGCTTTCGGTTTTAAACATAAATGCTAAAGCCGTACCATATGAAATGATAACGGGAGTGGGTTCAATCCCGGCCAATAGGGTTGCTCCCGCCGCGTTCGTGGTAGATGGTACCCTATATGTGATCGGGGGAGGTCCGGATGTATCGGGGAGTACCTACGATACTGTCATGAAATACGATCTAACGGATAAGACCACAACTTATGGTGCTACAATGCCCGGAGGTCGATGGAGCCCGGATTATGCCATGGGCCTTGACGGCAATATGTATCTCTTCGGAGGATGGAATGTAGGTTATCAATCTGGCGTCCAGATATATAACCCTGTGAATGACACTTGGTGGACAAGGACTTCACCATACACCTTTGGAGTTGGGACGGCCGTCACCTACACAAACGGATCAATAATCATATTCAACGGTGACTGGCAAACAAAAACTTCAATGTATACGCCGACCACAGACACCTGGTACACAATGACCCCGACCCCGTCAGGATTAGCGGGGATCAGAAGTGCCGTATTGATAAATGACACTGCGATCCTAGTAATGGGCGGGCGGGCTTTTGCGAATCCTGTCGCGACTTGCGAGCTCTACAATCCAGTAACTGACTCATGGACTGCTGCGGCAAGCATGCCTCTTGCGGCAGGCGCTGGCGGGGCCGTAATGGGAAATGATGGGTATGTGTACTACATAGGGGGATTTTATGGCGGCGGCTGGCCAGATACAGCTCCAGAGAGAACGGAAATTCAGAGATACGACATAGCGGCAGATTCGTGGACAGTTGTCCCATCGACGATTTCCCCAGCGAAATGTATGTTCGGAATCGCTCAGGACCAATATGGACGGACATTCATTGTTGGTGGCTACAACACGGGCGGTTTGGCCGACATCGACATGATGTTGACGAATGACCTGGTGGAGACAAACAACATCATCATCACCTCACCTGGTGCGAACAGCGTCGTCAGTGACACGATCGCGGTTTCCGCGATGCTAAGCTCGAAGATTTTCGGTGTCGACCCGATGCTTGTTGAGTTCTATGTCGATGGGGGATTTATGGAGAATGCACTTGGTTCGTCCGCCATCAGAAGCTGGACCTTCATGTGGGACACTGCTGGCCTGATAGACGGCTCGACGCACACCCTCATGGTGCGAGCCTACCTGGACAATGCGAATATCACGGAGGATTCCATAACGGTGGTAGTCTCGGCCAAATCTGTTAGCGACAAGATCGCAGATTTGGAGAACAAGATATCGCAGCTTCAGAGCGACCTCAACGAGATGAACGCATCTGCGTCGCAGAGTCTTATTGACCTGGAATCCCAGATCGCTGACCTCCAGGACGCCCTCGATGAGATGAACGCAACTTCATCGCAGGACCTGAGCGGCTTGCAAGACCAGGTTCAAGCTCTGCAAGATCAGCTCGATGCTCTGCAGACAACGACCGGCACTGCGAAGGATTCTGCCGCATCCGCGAACATGTTCGCGATGATCGGAATGCTCGTCGCCATCATCGTCCTGGTCTTGGTCATCATCAGCATGATGATGTCGAGATCGAAGAAGTAAGATGCTGGGATAGAGCGATTCAAACCCCTTCCGATTCTCATTTTATTGAAAGCGAGCGAAAGCTGTGGTCGTCGAATCGTCCATGGGGGACATGGCTGGCACGAATCCTCCCGATCACACCGGAAATGACCACGATTCCTATGCAAATGGGAAACATTAATCTATCTTGTATCTGATGAGGTGACAGCTACAGAAGCCAACCCCTTATGATTGTTCAACTCGGGGGTTGTCTGTGGGAGACTGAAAAAATGAAGAAATCAGGAATAAAAGGAAGAATGATCGCAGTCGCATCTGTTGGATTCATGTGCATGATGGCTCTGTCTTTGCTTGCCCCGACTGTTAGTGCGGCTTCCGCTACATGGAACTATGAGTTCCCACTGGGCGCGGCCAGATCACAAGCAGTAGTGCTTCAGGATACGAATGGGGTTGTGTACGTCTTGGGAGGAACATCGGACTTCGCAGGATTCACTGGCAATGGAGCTTGCTACGCGTACAACCCGGGGACTGGAACATGGGTTGCGATTGACAGTCTATTGCAATTCGTGCGAGGAGCATCCGGTGGCATCGGCAATGATGGAAGAATCTACTTCTTCTCTGGATGGAGAACTACGATAACTGCCCCAACCCCGTATATGGAAATTTACAACATTACGACCGACACCTGGGCCTTTGGCGCGTCCGATATTCCGATTCCAGTAAGGGAAGCGAAGTGCTTCAATGCCGGTGACCACATGTATGTCGTCGGCGGCGAGCCGAATGGCGCAGGAGTTGGAGGCATGAACCAGATATACAACGTCACCACGGATTCCTGGTGGGTTGGAGCTGAAATGCCTCAGAACAGGACGAGCGGAGCAACCGTTGTTCATGATGGATTCGGATATTACTTCGGAGGAGTCAATGAAACCGATGATCCAGTCGCCACTGTCTTCAGGTACAACATTGCAGCCGATTCATGGGCACAGGTAGCATCGATGCCAGGGCCGATGTGCGCTCAGGCGGCAGTAATCGGTCAAGATGGTCAAGCATATGTCTTCGGAGGAGCAAATAGCGCATCTAACCACCCTAGCGAAACATATGGAACTGGATACACATACAACTTCGATACTGACACCTGGACCACAATCGACGACATGAATGTGCCGCGTGCATGGCTGGGAGCTGCAGTACATGACAACCTGGTCCTATCAATCGGTGGAAGCGACGACAGCGCAGTATTAACGACCGTGGAATCTCTAGATACTCTACCGAACCAGATCGCCAACCTCCAGAAGCAGGTGACCTTGTTGCAGAACCAACTCACTCAGGCGAACGACGACATCTCCGACCTGAACGACCAGTTGGTGATTGCAAACAATAAGACCGCACAGCTGAAGCAGCAGCTCGTCGACCTGTCGGCAGAACTAAACCAAACAATGCTTGATCTGAACGCCGCACAGGGCAGTGCGAACAACGCTAAGAGCGCTGCGGATTCTGCCAACATGATCGGCATGATTGGGATAATCATCGGGATTGTCGCAATCGTCATCGCAGTCATCGCGTTGGTCATGAAGAAGAAGGCGCCGATTCAGCAGATGCAGCCGATGCCACCGATGCCGCCTCAGTAGACCGGCTTCGGAACACGGATTGAAACCCTTTCCATATTTTCATTTCTTTGATTTGATAGCTCATGCTATCCAATCGCTCGATCGAAAAAATAAGCCGATGGCGCTCGATGATGAGTACTATGGTGCTTGGAACTTCGCCTTTGCACACGACTACTCTATGGGTGAGAGGGGCTTCTGGCCCCTCTCTGTTGCGTAGGAGGTGATCCATCTGCAGGTTCCCCTACAGATACCTTGTTACGACTTAACCCCCCTTGCTGAACTCAAGTTCAAATGTCCCAAAGTGAGGCATCTTCACTTAAGCCCAACTCGGATGGTTTGACGGGCGGTGTGTGCAAGGAGCAGGGGCATATTCACCGCGCGATGTTGACGCGCGATTACTACGGAATCCAGCTTCATGAGGGTGAGTTACAACCCTCAATCCGAACTACGGCCGAGTTTCGAGATTACCCTTACCTTTCGGTATCGGATCCCATTGTCTCGGCCTTTGTAGCGCGCGTGTTGCCCAGGGGATTCGGGGCATACGGACCTACCGTCGACCTCCCCTTCCTCTGATTTAGCACCAGCGGTCCCACTAATGTGCCCCACCCCCGGAGGGATGAGTTGCAATTAGTGGCGAGGGTCTCGTTCGTTATCTCACTTAAGAGAACGCCCTACGGTACGAACTGACGACGGCCATGCACCACCTCTCGAACAATCAGGTAAAGTCATCAGCCTGACCTTCATGTATCCGTCGCCCCTGGTGAGTTTTCCGGCGTTGAATCCAATTGAACCGCACGCTCCTCCCGTTGCGGTGCTCCCCCGCCAATTCCTTTAAGTTTCAGTCTTGCGACCGTACTCCCCAAGCGGCAGGCTTAACAATTTCTCTCCGGCACC
>Ga0315279_10011116_pt1 | contig 10463 bp, 12 predicted proteins | sample YL17G06_20_MG_FD_203694 | JGI IMG/M metagenome (GOLD analysis project Ga0315279, IMG submission 203694) | Sediment microbial communities from Yellowstone Lake, YNP, Wyoming, USA - YL17G06_20 | ecosystem: Environmental > Aquatic > Freshwater > Lake > Sediment | place: USA: Wyoming | collected...
CTTCGCCTGGCCGCTAAAAATGAAAAATCTTGAGAATTGCCAAGAAATCGTGTTTCGCCCGACCGTCTCTGAAATCCCCCCCAACCCCCCTTTAAAAAAGGGGGGCAGGGGGGATTTCTGGCGGGGCCGTGCTCCCAGGGAAAATCCTGGCCACGGGTTGCACCTCTGCCATTCCACGAACAGCTTTCAAAAATTCATTCATCACGTACATTTCGAACAAAGTTGAAAATTATGGTATGCTGATAAAAATGGAGGGAAACGTGCTGGGTTTAGGGCTTGTCGAACTAATCATCATTTTGGCGATCATCTTTTTCATCTTCGGCGGGAGGAAGATCCCCCAGATCAGCAAAGGATTCGGCCTGGCGATCCGCAATTTCAAAAAGGGCGTCCGCGAGCCCGACGCCATCGACGTAACTCCCAAGAAAGAAAACCCTCCGGCCAAAAAAGAATGAATTGAATTTTTTGCCAAAAAACCTTGACAAGAAGTCCTTAATTTGGTATTCAAAGCCCCGTTGGAGGAATGCGTTTCTGTTCGCTGGGTTGGCCCTCTTCTTGCAAGAAAGTGTGCCTTTTTTCAGGTTGAGAGAATCAACGAGAAAAAGAAAAACCGGATGCTGGCTGCGTTGGCCCTCCTGAAGAAGTATGCCGCCCATTGCAGACTCTCCGAGGGTTCGCCCCAAGAACCGAATGGATTGAAAAAGGGAAAGCTGACTCGGCAGGAGAAGCGTGCCGGCGACCCGGCATAACAACCGGGTATTGAATATAGTAAGTCTTTGCCAACCATGCTCGCAAAATCGGATCCAGCCAGATTGCCAATCGAACCCATCGATTTTAAAGAAGGAGGAAGGAGGAACGATATGGAGGTCAGCAGAAGGGGTTTCCTGAAGATTTCAGGAGCCACGGCTTTAGCCGGCGGCCTGGGACTTTCCGTCCAGACGGCCTCGGCCCAGGGCCCGCCCCCCAAGATTCTTTACACCCGTGAGACGACCACCATCTGCCCCTATTGCGCGGTGGGCTGCGGGATTATCGTGCATACGCGGGATGGCAGGGTGATCAATACAGAGGGGGATCCCGACCATCCCATCAACCAGGGTGCCCTCTGTCCCAAAGGGTCTTCTCTCTACCAGCTCTCGGATAACCCCAATCGCCTGACCAAGCCCCTGTACCGGGCTCCGTACGCCAAGGAATGGAAAGAAGTCTCCTGGGGGTGGGCCTTGGACAAGATCGCCGATTATACCAAGACCGCGCGGGACGCCTCGTTCATGCGGAAGAACGAGAACGGAGATACGGTGAACCGCACCGACGCCATTGCCTCGGTGGGCAGCGCGGCCATGGACAACGAAGAGTGTTACATCTACCAGAAATTTCTGCGCAGCCTGGGCCTGGTGTACATCGAACACCAGGCGCGGATATGACACTCCCCCACGGTAGCGGCTCTGGCAGAGTCGTTCGGACGGGGAGCGATGACCAACCATTGGAACGATATTGCCAATGCGGACGTCATCTTGATCATGGGCAGCAACCCGGCGGAGAACCACCCCATTTCTTTCCGCTGGATCAATAGGGCCATCGAAAAGGGGGCCAAGCTCGTCTGCGTGGATCCCCGGTTCACCAAATCCGCGGCCAAGGCGCACATCTACGCCCGCTTGCGGTCGGGTACCGACATCGCCTTCCTGGGGGGGATGATCAAGCACATTCTGGAGAACGACCTGATCCAGAAGGAGTATGTGGTGGAGTACACCAACGCCTCCTTCCTGATCGATGAAAAGTATGGGTTTCAGGACGGCCTCTTCTCCGGCTACGATGCCAAAGGCCGGAAATACGACCGTTCGACCTGGAAGTACCAGCTGGACGCCGGCGGGATTCCCCGGATGGACAAGACCCTGCAAAACCCCCATTGCGTCTACCAGCTCCTGAAGAAGCACTACGATCGGTACAACCCGGACCTCGTCTCCCAGATTACCGGCACCTCCAAGGACGACCTGGGTAAGGTCTACAAGGCTTATGCCGAGACCGGCAAGCCGGACAAGGCGGGGACCATCCTCTACGCCATGGGTTGGACCCAGCACACGGTGGGGACCCAGAACATCCGCGCCATGTGCATTATCCAGCTGCTCCTCGGAAATATGGGAATGGCCGGAGGGGGGGTCAATGCCCTGCGGGGAGAATCAAATGTTCAAGGATCAACAGACCATGGGCTTCTTTTCGACTTGTGGACGGGCTACAACACTGTGCCCCAAGCTACGGATAAGACCCTTAGAGACTACATCGAAAAGTATACCCCTAAATATCCAGACCCCAAGAGCCTGAACTGGTGGAAGAATAAACCCAAATACATCGTCAGCATGCTCAAGGCCATGTATGGAGCTAGCGCCACGAAGGAAACCGATTTCCGATACTCCTGGATGCCCAAACTGGATGAAGGGCAGAATGCCTCCTGGTTGATGCTTTTCGACCGCATGGCCAAGGGTAAGTTTACGGGTTTCTTTTCCTGGGGCCAAAATCCGGCCTGCTCCGGGGCCAATGCTGGTAAGGTGCGCAAGGCCATGGAGACACTGGATTGGATGGTCAATGTCAACCTCTTCGACAACGAGACCGGATCCTTCTGGAAAGGGCCGGGAAAAGACCCCGCGAAAATCAAGACCGAGGTCTTCATGCTCCCCTGCGCCGTCTCATTCGAGAAGGAAGGGTCCATCACCAATTCCGGCCGCTGGATGCAATGGCGTTATAAAGCTGTCAATCCTCCGGGAGAAGCCCAGCCCGACCTGGAGATCATCCACGAGCTTTTCATGAAGGTGCGCAAACTCTACCAGGAAAAAGGCGGCACCTTCCCGGAGCCCATCCTGAACCTTTCCTGGAATTACGGTCCCAAAAACCCGGATGGCACGTTAAAACACATAGACGCACACTACGTGGCCAAAGAGATCAACGGGTATACATCAAAGGACATTGAAGTCGAAGACCCCAAAACCAAAGTCAAGACCTTGGTGGTCAAGGCCGGGCAACAGGTGCCGAGCTTTGCCTTCCTCCAGGCCGACGGTTCCACGACCTGCGGCAACTGGCTTTACTGTGGATCCTACACGGAAAAGGGAAATATGGCTGCCCACAGGGGGAAGGCAGACCCGACGGGAATAGGGCTTTATCCTGGATGGGCCTGGGCCTGGCCGGCCAACCGCAGGATCATATACACTCGAGCCTCGGTGAACAAGGAAGGGAAGCCCTGGGATGCCAAGCGAGCTGTGATCTGGTGGGATGGCTCCAAGTGGCAAGGTGACCTGCCCGATGGAGGGGAGCCGCCGGGAAAGATCTACCCCTTCACCATGATGCCCGAAGGCCATGGCCGGATCTTCGGGCCAGGCCTGTCCGATGGGCCTTTCCCTGAGCACTATGAACCCCTGGAATGCCCCATCGAGAAGAACCTCTTGTCTTCCCAGAGGATCAACCCTACGGCCAGGCTCTTCGGGGAGGCCGGAGTGGGCGTGGGAGCGGACAAGCACCTCTCCTGCGACCCGAGGTTCCCTTTTGTCTGCACCACGTATCGGGTAACCGAACACTGGCAGACCGGAGTCATGACCCGGTGGACTCCCTGGCTGCTCGAACTGGAACCCCAGATGTTTGTGGAGATGTCCAGGGAACTGGCCGAGGAGAAGGGCATCGATAAGGGGGACCGGGTGGTGGTCAAATCAGCCCGCGGTGAACTCTGGGCCAAAGCCATCATAACCGACCGGTTCAAGCCCTTCAAGATCGCCGGGCAGACGGTTCACCAGGTCGGGATTCCCTGGCATTACGGTTGGGTCACGCCGAAGGACGGAGGAGACAGCGCCAACCTGCTCACCCCCACCATCGGCGACGCCAACACCATGATCCCGGAGTCCAAGTCCTTCATGGTGAACGTGGAAAAGAAAGGGGGGAAGTGAGATGGAAGAAAAAGTCATGCTCGTCGACGTATCCAAGTGCACGGCCTGCCGGGCCTGCCAGGTCGCCTGCAAGCAGTGGAACCGGTTGCCGGCGGAAAAGACCGAGCAGAGGGGCACCCATCAGAATCCCCCGGACCTCACCTGGGCCACCTGGAACCTGATTCGGTTTACGGAAGTCACCGACAAAGAAGGGGGGATGAAGTGGCTCTTCCGACGGGACGCCTGCCTGCATTGCACGGATGCGGGATGCATGCGGGCCTGTCCGGTTCCGGGGGCGATCTTCAGAACCCCCCAGGGCGCGGTGGTCATCAACCAGGAGCTGTGCATCGGCTGCAAGATGTGCGTCAACGCCTGTCCCTTTGAAATTCCCCGGATCAATGCGGAGACCAACCGGGCCTACAAGTGCACCCTCTGCTGGGACCGCACTTCCCGGGGCCTGATCCCGGCCTGTACCAAGGCCTGCGCCATGGGCACCCTTACCTTCGGGAACAAAGACGAGATGATCAAGCGGGCCCATGCCCGGGCCAAAGCCCTGGGGGAAAAGGCCACCGTGTACGGGGACAAATACGTGGACGGAACCCACGTCATCTACGTTCTGCCGGAGAATATCCGCCTGTACGAAAGGCTGAAGATCAACCCCTCGATCCCCCTGTCGGTGATCCTGTGGAAGGATTTGCTGAAACCTCTGACGGTCCTGGCCATCGGGGCCACCCTGGTGGGCACTTTCTTCCACTACATCCTCAAGGGGCCCAAGCGGCCGGAAGAAGGAGGAAATCAACATGGCTAAACCGAAAAACCTGATTCAAGCTTCGACCCCCTTTGAGCGGGTGGTCCACTGGGTCCTGGGAGGGAGCTGCCTTTTCCTCTTCCTCACGGGCTTCGGGCTGATGTTCCATTCCCTCTCCTTCATTTCCCGGCTATTTCCCCCCATCCCTTACCTGGCCGGCGGGGGGTACGAAAGCATGAAGCTCCTCCACAATCTCTGCGGCCTCCTCTTCGGTCTCTCTTTCCTCCCCGCCCTGCTCATTTGGGGGAAGGATACCCTGTTCCTCAACAAAGAGGATATGGAATGGTTCAAGGTCCTGGGGGGATACGTTTGGGAGGTGGAGCATGTTCCCGAGGCGGGGAAATTCAACGCCGGCCAGAAAGTCTTTTTCATCGCCCTCTTCCTCGTCTGGCTCATCATGGTGGGGACGGGGATCTTCATGTGGTTCCCGCTGCTCGGTCCGTTCCTGACCCGCTGGCTCTATGTCTTTCATGTCCTGGGCGTGCTGATTCTGGGTTCTTTCCTGGTCATCCATTTTTACCTGGGGACCTACGGCAACCCCGGGACCTTCCAGGTCATGGGTCATGGATACGTGACCAAGGGCTGGTGCAAGAAGCACCGCCCCAACTGGCTGAAGGATGTGGAAGCCGGAAGGCGGTCGATTTAACCTGTAAGGGGCGATCGGCCGATCGCCCTTGGCCTTGCCGTAATGCCGAACGCAGTTTTCATGAAGGCTTATTCCGACTCCCGGAGTAAGCCTTTTCTTATTCGGGAATGATTCTTGCCGAATATCTTTCCTCATTTACTCCGAGCTCCGCAGGGCGACCGGCCGGTCGCCCCTACTTGCAGTTTGTCGATTCATCGGCTTTCCTTCTGGACAGAATCTCAACAGTAGCCTAAAATAAGGCAAAAATCTCAATAAACGGGACACTGCATGGACAAACAACTTCAAAGGTTGCGTCAGGCCCGGGAACGGAAACCGAATTACCGGGAAGTCCTGGATCTTGCCGAGCGAATGCTGATTGAGAAATGCCGGGCCCGGGATCAACGGCCTTCATCTTCCTCTTCCATCGACCCGGTCAAGGCTAAAAAGCATGCAGGGGAAGGGATTCCCTACCTGCGCCTTTCCGAATCCCTCTTCAATTCCTCCCAGGTCGAGGAGGTTTTTTCCTGTCTTCTGCAAAGCTTCCGGGAATTGAATCCGGCCCGCTACCAGTCGTTGAAAAAAGCGACGGAAGCGAAGAATTGGAAGCTGGACCGGGTGTTAGGCCGCCTCCTGCAGAATCAGCTTTCCGAAAAAAACCTGGAAGAAGAGCTGGGGCCCGAAGGGAGCCTCCTTTTTTTCTTCCTCGTTCAGTCCCTGAAGCCGGCCCTGGAAAATCTGGCCGAAGAATGGCGGGCCGTTTTGAAGGACTTATCCTGGAATCAAGGGTTCTGTCCCTTCTGCGGCGGATTTCCCGGGATGGGCGAGATCCGGGAAGAAGGAAGGCGATTTCTCCACTGCCTTCTTTGCGGAACGGAATGGGAGTCCCCCCGCATGCAATGTCCTTACTGCCGGAACGGGGATCAAGAACAGCATACCTATTTTCAAGTGGAAGGGGAGGTCGAGAACCGAGTGGACATCTGTCTGGCCTGCCGCCATTACCTGAAGACCGTCGATTCCCGGGAAATGGAAGGCCCGCTGGATTTTGAGGTGGAAGATTATCTCACCCTGCACCTGGATCATCTGGCCCAGGAGGAAGGATATCTGCGGCCGGAGAAGCTGTTCTTCGAAATTCGGTAGACGGATTTCCGAATGCGGATTGCGGATTGCGGATTGCGGATTGCGGATTGCGGAATAAAAAGCAACAAAAAATTCAAATAAAATTGCGGATTGTAGGGGCGCGCTGCGCGCGCCCTTTGGAATATTGGAGTTCGGAGCAATAAAAAGGGTTATCCGACCCGGCTGGTTTATTCAGGGCTTTTCACTCCGAACTCCGTACGGGCGGGTTTAAAACCCGCCCCTATTTTTAGGAGCTTGCCATGAAAATTTCGGTCGTCAAAAACATCCTCGAGGCCAATCAACGGATCGCCGAGGAAAACCGCCGGCGCTTCTCGCAGAACCGGCTGCTGGTCATCAACCTCATGAGCTCCCCGGGAGCCGGGAAAACCTCCCTCCTGGAAAAGACCATCCTCGCCTTAAAGGATGATTTCCGGATTGGGGTGGTTGAGGGGGATATTCAATCCACTTACGATGCCGAACGGATCGGTCAGACCGGCGCTCCGGTGGTGCAAATTAACACCGGAGGGGCCTGCCATCTGGACAGCAACATGGTCCAGGAGGCTCTCCGGAATCTGGACCTCGCCCGCCTGGACCTTCTCTTCATCGAAAATGTGGGCAACCTGGTATGCCCGGCCGAGTTCAACCTGGGAGAAGACTTCAAAACCATGATTCTGAGCGTCGCCGAGGGGGACGACAAACCGCTGAAGTACCCCCTCATGTTCCACGAGTCCAGAGTCCTCCTGATTAACAAAATCGACCTCCTCCCCTTCTGCGAATGCAACCCGGACCTGATCGAGGAGCGAGCCAGAAAGATCAACCCGAACTTGACCCTCTTCCGGGTTTCCTGCCGGACCGGAGAGGGTTTGGACTTCTGGACAGGCTGGTTGAGAGGAAAGCTTCGAGAGAGAAAATAGGAGATTTACTCAAAAACCGTCGGTCTTTACGACGAAGATCCGCAATTTTCACTTTCGCAGGGAAGGGATTTCTGGTGCCGAAGGCGGGACTCGAACCCGCATGAGCGTAGCTCGCCACCCCCTCAAGATGGTGTGTCTACCAGATTCCACCACTTCGGCAGGAATTTTTCACCACAGAGACCCGGAGAACACAGAGATTTTTAGAATAAAAATATTCATCTATGGCGGTCCAGATGTTTCTGGAGAGAAGAATAGACCTGGAGATCGCCCGAATCATCTATCATTCCCTGAAAGCCGTTGAACGATATACCGTTACTTTCGCCCAGGTCCTCGTCTTGCTGGAAAAGGGGTTAACTCTTTCGTGCCCAAGGAGAGTTGGTTGAGAACCCTTCTGGAGAAACGCGGTTTCATTCTTGCCTTTCGGTTGATCCTGGCCGCCATCTTTCTCCTTTCTTCTTTCGGCAAACTGGTCGATATCGAACGGTACTCGGTGGATGCAGTGTACAACTTCGGCATCCTACCCATGTTGCTGGCCCGTCCCTTTGGGCTGGTTATGCCCTTCATCGAGCTCCTCTGCGGGCTGGGGCTTCTCTTCGGGGTCCTGACCCGCCTGTCCGCCTTGGGCGCGGCACTCATGAGCCTGGCTTTCTTCATCGCCAAAGCCATAGTTCTCTCCGAGGGGAGAACGATCGAATGCGGGTGTTTCGGCGCGGTAGTAGACACCCTGGCCTCAGTGACCATTTTGATGGACATCCCCATGTTCCTTCTTTCCCTGGGGGTGATGGTGGCCCCTTCCTGCGCCCGCCATTGGATGGCGGTCGGGAACCGTTTGTCTCGGATGTGGAAGGAGAGGCTAAATAGGGTATGGTGAGGACTCCCTGTTGGAAGAAGGTGATCATTCAACGCGGACACGATGATGCCCCGGTTTACTCCGAGCGAACAAATCCACATCGTGGTTACGGGAGGACCCAGAAAGCAGTCCCTGATCTTCCCTTCCTTCCCGACCAACAATCGGGTGGTCTGCGTGGTGATTGAAAAATAGGAAAGGCTTGGAATGTCATGCGGGGGGAGCCCGAAGGGTTTCCCCGGCTTTTCGGGGGATCATTCGAAAAGGTTTGGTGAGGAAAAACAATGAAGAATATTTCCAAAACAAGCCGGGTCTTCTGGGGAATTCTGATAACCGTCTTCTGGATGGCGACCCAAACGGCTTGGGCGCAGGAATTCGGCCATGTTACCCCGGAAGAATTGAAGAAATTAATCGAGAGCCGGGACCCGGGCATCCTGATCGTGGATGTCCAGCCGAAAGTGGCCTACGCCCTCGGACACATTCAAGGGGCGGTCAACTTTCCCTGGGAACAGGACCTCAAGGGAAATGGCAATCTCCCCCGGGACAAGACCCTGATTCTTTACTGCGATTGCGGCCAGGAGGAGGACTCGATCGATGTGGCCACCCAACTGAAGGACAAATGGGGATACACCAACATCAAGCTCCTGGAAGGGAGCTGGTCGATGTGGCGGCAGCTGGGCTATCCCGCGGAAAAAAAGAAGTAAGGGGAATCAGAAAATGAAAAGTCGGATGGCGATTTGCTTGGCGGCGGGGATGATCTTGATGGGCCTGCCGAACGGTTCTGGGGCAGCGCCGAAGGAGCAGGCGCCCACGGTCGGACCGGTCAAGCTGAACCCTCACCCGGCGGGCCTTGAAGGAAAGACCGTCGTCCTGCGGTGGAACGGCAAGTACAACGGGGACAAGTTCCTCCTCCGAGTAGGAGACCTTCTCAATCAGCAAGTGAAGGGGGTCCGGATCATCCGCATGTGGGAAATGGACAAGGAGACGGCAGCCATTTCCAAGAACGGAGCCATGAGCGAAGATGTGGCGGGCAGGATTGCCAAGCTGAAGGCAGACCTGGTGATCGCCGCCCAGGCGGATTGAGGGGCCTGCACCGCCTGGCTGGTAGTTGACCAGCTCAACCTGGAGAAGAAGGGGATTGCTACGGTAACGGTTGTGACATCAGCCTTTGCGGAGATGATCAACAGGCTGATCCAAGAGCAGGGGACGAAGGAGATGGCCCTGGTGGTGGTAGAGCATCCCATTGCCGGGCACAACTTGGAGGGAATTCGCAAGAAGGCCGATGCCGCCTTTCCCGATATTCTTAAAGCCGCCACCCAATGGCAGCCAGCGGCGAAATAAATCGGCCGGGTCCCGACCCTTACCCAGACGGGGAACCATCCACGATATGGGCCGTAGTGTCAGCCATAAGACCCCCATCTGCAGAAAGCGCAAGGTAGCAAGAAAACCGACTTCCCTGCTGGCTCAAGAGACCAGTCATAGCCCCGAGGCAGTCGACCGATACACGCTAAACTTGGACCAGGTATCTTTCTGCTTGGGACGAAATCTCTCCCCCGAAGATACCTCTTTCGTTACGGGCTTAAGAGGGGACATTTCTGCTTTGCTAACGCACCAGAAAATTTTTTTTCTTGACAAAAAAAGTCGCATTCTTATAATAGGGTTATTCTGTTCATTCGGTTGCCAAATTCAAGAAACCATCCAAAAGAAAGACTAGAAAGTAGCGCGAACCCTGTTCTTCAGGAGGGTAGAGCCGATTCGAGAGAAGGGGTCTCCGAAGTTCCTGAAGAACTCCTAGCCAAAGATATTTGAAATTTCCCTCCGGTCCCCTCCTTTGACGGGGGAGGGTGAGGGTGGGGGTGAATCGAGAGGCCATCCCCCTCCCCTTTATCCCCTCCCGCGAGGGGAGGAGATATTTTTTAAGTCTGAGAAGAAAATTCTCAGACTGAAAGGCGTAAGAACCTAATAGCGTTAAACTCGGATTTTTCCCAGGGCGGTATTTTATATTACCGCGGCATGAAAGTTCGAAAAAAATAGGGTTTTATTTTCTAGCTCTCCTTCCTGAATTTTCGGTTGCCACTTAAAAAAGAAAAATTGAAAAGTTAAAAGAGCATCGGGAAGAGCCGCGGTCTTAAGAACCTATTACAAATATCGTTGTCTAGGGTTTTGACCATCCGAGATGAGAGAGGTGAATTTTATCTATGCCAGCAGAAAGATATTTTCACCAGTGTTGGGTTCCCTAAAAGAGGTGCAAAAAATC
>Ga0315279_10011117_pt1 | contig 10463 bp, 9 predicted proteins | sample YL17G06_20_MG_FD_203694 | JGI IMG/M metagenome (GOLD analysis project Ga0315279, IMG submission 203694) | Sediment microbial communities from Yellowstone Lake, YNP, Wyoming, USA - YL17G06_20 | ecosystem: Environmental > Aquatic > Freshwater > Lake > Sediment | place: USA: Wyoming | collected...
GTGCAGGCTCTTTGACGGTCGCACCAGAGCCGCCGCCACGATAAGCCCCGTCAGTTCGTCAACGGCGAAGAGCGCCTTCTCCATTTGCGTCTGCCGCTCCAGCCCCAGGTACTGTGCGTGGGACTTGATGGCGCGGATGACCTGGTCGGGGTAGCCCCGTTCCTTCAGCATCTCCGCGCCCCTCTCCGGGTGATCCTTCGGCTCCGGCCACCGCTCGTAATCGAAGTCGTGCAACAAGCCGACTATGCCCCATTCCTCCTCATCCCCGCCGAATCTCCTGGCATAGACCCGCATCGCCGCCTCCACGGCGAGCGCATGCCTCCGAAGTCCCTCGGACTTGGTGAATTCGTGCAGCAGATCAAGCGCTTCCTCGCGGCTTTGCATAATGTTCACCTACTCTCCAACCTCAACATGATGCCACAGAATGCGATTCTGGGGTAGGGGCTCAAAACTTTGAGCCCCACATACTCATCCGCAGCCTCGAATGATGCCACAGAGTCTGGTGTTCGGGTAGACTGACCTCGGCGCACGCCCTCCAGAGGGTCGGGAGGGCGGCGAGTTCGTTGGAGCGAATCGCACGGAGCCATCCGACAGGCAATGAGCGCGAAAAGAGACTGGCATAGCGAAGAATTCAAGGTTATGGTGACGCTTGGCGAGAGCACTACCGAGGGGGTGTGCGCGGCCCCCATCGCGGTTTAACGGTACGCGGGGCAGATTTCGCTTGCATTTGACCTGCGTAGGGGATATACTGCGCGGAATTTTTTAACAACCGTAAGGAAGGTCGAAGGAAAAATGAGCAGCCGGTCCGGAGAATCGTCAGGTTTGAGAATTGAGAGTTTCAGCCATCCGACAGTGGAGATGCCGTACTACCATGTCAGGTGCAGGCTCACCGCCAGTGAGCCTATTACTATCAACGGCGCGTCGTCCGGGATCGCCGGCGTCGAGAAGCAGCCGGCGCTTTTCCGTCTGGTAGGGGAGGGCGGAGCGAAATCCAAGGGGCTGATCCCCGACGCAGGCGAGGCGCAGGTGCTGATCCGTTGCGACTGGCAGCCGGGGAAAGACTATGAGGTGCAACTGGACCACAAACTGCCGCCCAAGGACGCCCCCGTGGAATCCATCACGGCCGCGGCGAAGTCTCCGGCCAGTGGGGGATACTGGAACGCCGGTTGGGGGAACTATCGTCCGTTCGTAGTCAGCGAGACCCAGGGCATAGATCGCACCCTGGAGCCGGTGGACGTGTCCATCAGTTTCTGGCTGCAGGACGTGACGGACCTGTCGAGGGAACTGCGCCTGGTGGAGGTGGATCCTGAGACGGGGAAACAGACGGAGATCCCCAGCCAGCCGTACGCAATCAGGCGTTTCGAGCCATCTGAGGAGAGGAGACCGATACCGGCTTCCGCACGCTGCAACGTTGCATTTCTCGCCACCGTTCCCGCCCACGGCAAGAAGGTCTATCTTGCTTTTCACAAGAACCCGAACGCCTCCGCGCCCAACTACGACACGGATTTGCAGGTTACCGGCCAAGGTGAGGCGGCAACATGGGAGAACTCCCTCGTTGGTTACCGCTTCATGAAGGGCAATGGGCAACTGGCTGAAGTGACCTTGAAGATGGGCCTGGACAAGACCCTACGTCACGGCAGGGGAGGCGGAAGCGCCATGCACTGGAATCCCGACTGCTGGGCCCCCCAGCGCCCCTGGTCATACACGCACAACTGGAAGATACCGGTGACCAAGCAGATGACCGAGATTCGCGGGCCCGTCTTCCTGCAGACGACAAGGTGGGGATCGCTGGAGCCAAGACTGCCCGAAGTGAACGGATGGGTTACCTATCGCCTCTACGCGCACAATCCCGAACTCCGCATGTCGTCATTAATGGAGGTGGTTGAGGACGTTAACATCCTGGCCATAAGGAACGATGAGGTCGTGCAGGACGCCGCGTTGGTGACCCACTATGCCTTCAAGGAGAGAAACGGGGAGGTGAAATCCGGCGCGATAGGCTACAGCGCTTCCGCACCGGACTTCTGGATGGGGCCGATGGACCTGGATCTCCCCTGGGTGTGTCTGTACAGTCCGGAGGGCGGGCATGGACTGGCGAGCGTCCGCCTGAGGCACGATTTCGGCCATCGTTATGGCAAGCCGGCCACGAGCGACAAGGCCGGCACCTATCTTAATTGCTCTCAGGGCTCCATCAGTTACTGGTTCCGGGCCTACGCAATCGAACTGCAAGTGCAGCGGCCTCTCTTCCTGGAGAAGGGAGCGTTCTATTCCGAGACGAATGCATACTTGCCCTGCAAGATGAACGCCGAGAAGGACTCGCTTGTGCGTTTGGACGAGAGAGCCGAGGCGCTGCGCCATTCCTTGTCGGCCAGTTCGGAGGTGGATATCTAGTCCTCTCCGGGCCTGAGGGAGGCCAAACGGCGCCAGGCGCGGACCCCTTGCCTGCGGTGGGTCCCCCTTAGGCCGGTTGGCTGTCCCGGCGGCGCCCGCTCGGCGTGTTTGACAGGCATTCTCTCGCCAGAGCAAACTACCCGTGGGCGGACTTGTGACCGTGCTTTATCGCGGTCTTGCGCGTTCTACAACCGGCGGCGCCCGGAATCGGTCGGAGGTGAACATTAACACCATGCTAACGGAACGATTCACGAATCACACCAGGAAAGCCCTGAAGAGGGGAGAAAAGGTCGTCGGAACCATGTCCAGCCACCTGGCCTTTCCGGAGGCGATGCAGATGTGCGCCATGGCGGGGCTGGATTTCGTGATAATAGACTCCGAGCACTCGCCCTACGACATATTCACCGTTCGCCAACTCATCTCGGCGGCGCGGCTGTCAGGCATAACTCCTTTCGTGCGCGTGCCGGACGCACAGTACCATCTCATTGCCCGTTCGCTCGACGCCGGCGCAATGGGCGTTATGGTGCCGCGGGTGGAGACAAAGGAAACCGTAGAGGAAGTGGTGGCCTCGGTGAAGTATCCCCCAATGGGGCGCAGGGGCTGCGGCTCAATAGACATTCAGAACGACTTCTTCCCCGTTACGGTTGCCGAGCACGTCGGCAGGGCGAACGACGAGTCGCTCGTCATCATTCAGATCGAGAGCACCAGGGCCGTCGCCCACGTTGACGAGTTGCTGAGCGTGCCGGGAGTGGACGTGGCGCTCATCGGGCCGGCTGACCTCTCCATATCCATGGGAATTCCGGGCGAGTGGCGCTCCGAGCCGTTCATCAAAGAGGTCACCAAGATACTGGACGCCTGTAAGAAAGCGGGGGTTGCCTCCGGCATACACCTGCCCGATTTCGAGACGGTGGAGTTCTGGGCGCAGCGAGGCATGCCGTTCCTCATGTGTTCCTCCGACGTGGCGCAACTTGCCGCCGGCATCAGTCAGTTGGGCAAACGCATGGTGGGGCTCAAAGGCCCCGCCGGCAAGTGAGTTAGAGTTCAGACCCGCCCGAGGAAGAAGGCGCCGACTGCCGCAGGCAGGACGGAATTGAAAAGGAAGGACACGAAGGCGGCAACGGCGCCTGCCGCCTTAACCTCCGGGGTGCCGTAGAGCCTCTGGAACAGAAGAGCGACCATGCCCTCGCGGGCTCCGACGCCGGAAATCGTCGGCGAGATCACCCCGGCCATCAGCGAGGCGGGGAAGGCCAGCAGTGAAGCCAGCAGCCGAACCGGCTGCAGCCCAACCATGACCAGGTGAAACTGCCACCCTCCCAGAAATAGCGAGAGCGCCCCCAGAGCCAGGCACCACACGACTGCCCGGCCTCGCAGGGAAGTCGCGGCTCGAAAGGCGGGCACGGTTATCCTCTTCAGCGGCAGGGCGTTCAGCCACTTTTCCCCCAGCGGCCACAGGGGCGGCAGAAAGCCGACCAGAGCGCATATCCCCAGGGAGCCGACAGTAGCCAGCGCCCCCTTGGCGCCTCCGAAAATCGCCCAATAGACGAGGCTGCCGCCTAGTATGGTCACCACCAGGTCGAAGATGCGGTCCAGGATGGCAAATCCCAGCCCCTCGGCCCTCTTGCCCTTGGACAGGTAAAGCGCTCGGCCCAACTCGCCTATCCGGCCGGGGACGATTAGCCCCAGCCACATCCCAGCCAGGAAAGAAGAGGCGACCTGTCTCCTGGGCAGCCCCAGCCCCCCGGCGCGCATCACGAAGCCCCATTTCCAGATTCTCGTCCCTATGAGAGGCAGAGTCAGGCCAAAAGCGGCGGCCAGGGGCAATGGCTGCACCCGGCGCAGGCTCTCCCCCAGGTTCTTCACTCCCACCACTTTCACCACCACCACGGCCAGGGCCACCACGGTAAGTACGACCTGCAGGGCGAGTCGCACGGTGCGCCTGGCCGCCGGAAGCGACTTCCACCACTTCGCTGGAGGCGGGCTCTCGCCCATGCCTTATCCGATGTCTCCTGGTTCCCTACGCTGCCACGTGCTGAAGCCAAAATACTGCAGCGAGGGTCGAGGTATTGTATAGGCCATGCGCCACCATCCCGGGCACCAGAGAACTGGTTCTTTCATAAAGATATGCCAGAACCATCCCCAGGAACGCAAGCGGCAGCAGAGTCATGACGGAGGGGTGGATGACGGAGAAGAAAACGCCGCCTATCGCCATGGCGGGGAGTGGCTTCCAGAGGTCTCGAAGGGAACGGTAAAGCAGGCCCCGAAACAGGAACTCCTCCACTACCGGCCCCAGTACGCAGACTACGACAAAGAGCAGCATCCATTCCGCCGGGCTGGTGGAAGAGAGTGCACCCGCGAAGACCGGGTTGGTTTCAAGGGGGTTGAACTTGCGTATCAGCGACGTTAATGAGATGCCGATGAACACCAGTGCAGGGAAGGTCAGGAAGGCCAGGAAGCCCCAGACGAATTCCTTCCCTCGCTGAGGAAGCCTGATTCCAAGCCGTTGCGCCTTGGGCAGGCGTCCCTGAACCAGAAGCCAGAGCGGCACAAACAACCCCAGGACAGTTCCCAACGCCCAGACCAGGGCTATCGTGAGGGCGAAAGACTGAACATCTGCCCCCTTCCCAGACGCAGAATAGGGCATCCCCACCAGCAAACCCGCCACCGCCTGCCCGACAACCCAGGTAAAGGTCAGCAACGCCACGCGCGGCGTGGAGCAAGGAGCCGAGGTGATTTCGAGGAAGGGCAGGCTTGCCCGCCGCTCACGCCGCCAGATGGCGACGCAAACTAGGATGGCGACGGTCAGGAGCAGCCAGGCCAACGATCCCCCGCCCTCCATGGCCTTTCCGGCGAGTTGAGAGAGGCGCTCTGACTCCGTCGGGAGTGGAACGCCGCCTCCGGGAGAGGAGATGGCAAACGCCACCGGCAGAATCGCAGCGGCCGCCAGCGACAGGATCGCCTTGGTGCGGGGCGAGAGGCGAGTCACCAGGAGGAATTGGAGAGGAGGGGTATCGGTTCAGCCTCGTCGGGCTGGGCTGGCTCCTCCATTATGGGAAGAGGAAGCATCGGGTGAGGCGGCTGGCCATTCTGCGCCAGTTGCCAGATGGTGGTGAGCAAGCCCCTCAAGTCGGCAAGGAAGCGGACCTTCAGCCGCTTCAGGTCATCCAGTTGCTGCTCACGATCGGCGATTTCCTCCTTGGCCGAGCGAAGTATTCGCTCCTTTTGCTGCTGGGCCTCATCCAGGATGAGGTCAGAGCCTTTCTGCGCATTCAGGTGCATCTCCCTCGCCGTCTTCTGGGCAAGAATGAGCGCCTCGTTCAGCGTGCTCTCCATCGCCTTGTACCTGGCCAGTTCTGTCTCGACTATGCTCAGCCTCTGACTCAAGGAGGAGTTTTCGGCCACCACCTCCTCCATGCTTGAGGCCACTTCTTCGAGAAAGACGGAGACTGCGGCACGGTCGAAACCGCGCCAGCAGCGGCGGAAAGTCTTGTTCAACAGGTCAATCGGAAGATGCTTCGGCTGCATTGGTCTTCCACCCCTTTCTACCACAGTCGGCGGTGCTGAATCCCGCGCCTGCCACGGCTGTTGAGAGTTCAGGCTCCCACCGGCGGCAGCAACGCTGTCCCCGGGCCTCGCCCCTGCTCCCCTGTCGGCGTCCACCTGCGCTGTCAGCCCTTCCCATGCCCCGTCGGAGCCTCAGCCAGCGACCTGGACAACTCCGCGGCCCTGGCAGTAGCCGCCACGAGAGCCTTCATGACGCTGGCTCGGAAGCCGCCCGATTCGAGGGCCTCAATGCCGTGGATGGTTGTTCCTCCCGGAGAAGTGACGAGGTCGCGCAACACAGCCGGGTGAGAACCCGTCTCGGCCGCGGCGGCAGCAACCCCCGAGACCGTTTGGATTGCCAGTTTCAGCGCCAGATTTCTGCTCAAGCCACAGCGAACGCCGGCGTCGCTCAACGCCTCGAGGAACATGAAGACGAAGGCCGGTCCGCTGCCGGACAGGGCGGTGATGGCGTCCATGTCCTTCTCCTGGGCTTGAACCACCAGCCCGAGAGGCTCAAAAAGGGAAGTCGCCACGGAGAGATGGCTCTCCTCTGCCCACCTTCCGCCCACCAGGGCGCAGGAACTCTTGCGGAACGTGACGAGGATATTGGGCATCGCCCTCACTACCGGGACGCCGTCTCCCGCCCACTGCTCGATTTGCGCCAGTTTGAGCCCGGCGGCAATGGAGATCACCTGCTTGCTCTTGTCCAGCCTGGGCCGAAGTTCCTTCAGCACGGAGGGAACTACATCCGGTTTGACAGCCAGAACCACTACGGCACAGCGCTCAACACCATCAAGAGGGGAAGACGGCGTCTGTATGCCGAGTTCCGCCTTCAGCGCCTGCATCTTCTCGTCGGCGACATCAAAGCCCCACACTCGGTCGGGGGGCAGCGCGCCGCACGAGACCAGTCCACGCACCAGAGCACCGCCCATCGCCCCCAGGCCGAGGAACAGAAAGTCGCCTCGAAGACCCGGCGAGGCTTTCATTGACCTACCATCCTGGAGATGTGTCGGAGACGTCCAGGAGTTCGAACTTGGATTCCGGGCCTTTGTCGGGGTCAGGGCCTTCTATGGGGATGCCGGGGGGGCTGAACATGTAAACCCCAGGCGCGATTTTCTGCACGTAGCCGTCCAGGGCATAGGCAACACCCAGGAGAAAATCAATCATGCGGGTCTTGTCGGAGGATTCAGCCGACTCCAGCGTGATGATGACCGGCGCTCCGCTTTTCAGCAGGTCGGCGGCGAGTTCCACCTCATCGAAACTCCTGGGCCGGAAATGTTTGATGACCGGGTCGCGGCGAAAATCGAGCCTGACAATGCTGGGCCGCCGGTTCACCGGAGAGCGGTTGACGGTCGGCGGGGGGTCCGGCCAGTCATCCAGGGTGATCCAGCGTCTCACTCTCTCAATCAAGCCATCGCTCATCGGGCGACCCCCTTTTCTGTTCTTCTTCACGGCAAACAACGTCTCTCCCCTTGCATTCCAGTATGCCCTTCGTGGGGTAGGCCACCCAGTCCTCGACGGGAAAAACCTTCCTGCAACCTTGAGGGCCTTTGCACCCTCAGCCGATCCATCGCTTGCAACCAGAGCGTGTTCACTGCCAATTCAATTCCCTGGACGCAACACCGGAAGGCGACACCTCCATCCTCCCGGGCAAGCCTGACGTTATATGCACCTGGCAGGTGGCCTACCCCACCACTTCCTCTAACAAGCAAACAGGTTCCTCGGTTCAAATCCCTGCGAAAACCCTCGGCGACGCCGCTGGAGAATGTCCCCGCCTTCTGCGGCGCAGCAAGGGAGTTCGGGAGGTATCCGATAGAGTGCTAGCGCAGTCGGGGACTTGAAGCGGGCGGAGAAACCTCGGAGGCCAACCGGCGAATCCTCGCCATGTTCCGCAGGTCCCTTTCCAGTTCGAACGTTGGCGTCTCCATTATGAAGGGAAGTTGGCGCAGGCGCGGATGGGACAGGATGAGGCGGAAGCCTGCCTCTCCGATGCGGCCTTCGCCGACGTCCCAGTGCCGGTCTCGACGCGAGCCAAGGGCAGTCGCGGAGTCATTGGCGTGGACGACTCTGACCCGATCAAGGCCGAAGAGCCGGTCCAATTCGCTCAGGACCGCCTCCAGGCCCTCTTTCGAGGCGATGTCATGGCCCGCCTCGTAGGCATGGGCGGTATCCAGGCAAAGGCCAACGCTCTCCGGGGAGCCGCAGGCTTCGGCAATGGCAGCCAATTCCTCGAAGTTGCCGCCCAGAAGGGAGCCTCCACCGGCGGTGTTCTCTAACAACATGGGCGCGGCAGCCTGCTTCGCCGAAGTGGCCTCGGCTACGAAGGCTGAATGCCGCGCCCCTACATTCAGGGCACGGCTGACCGCTTCCGCTGCCCGGCGGATGCCCTCACCCAAAGAGCCTTCGCCCCGGCTGCCCGGATGGCTGACGACAAACTGGGCACCCAGCGCCTCCGCCCGCCGGAAATCCTCCGCCAGACTACGCCAGGAACGCTCCCACAGGGAGGCATCGGCAGAGGCAAGGTTCACCAGGTACTGGCTGTGGATGACCAGCGGCTGAATCCCAGCCTGAGCCATGCCCGCACGGAAGAGCGCCACTTCGTCTTCTTTCAGTTCTCTGGAGCGCCAAAGCCGCGGGGAACGGGAGAATATCTGGACCGTGTCGCAGCCGCGCTCAACGGCCCTCGAAGGCACCTTGTTCAGGCCGCCGGTAATGGGGATGTGAAAGCCGAAGCGCATTCAGCACCGCCACAGCAGTAGGTAGTAGATAGTAGGCGGGGGAACGCCCTCTGCCCAGTGGTCACTGGTCACTGCATCAGCGGCTGGAGCAACCCTTTGACCAGCGCTTCTATCTCGCGGGTCCTTTCGGCAGTCTTGGCTTCGAAGCGCATGGTCAACTCGGCCGCCGTGTTGGAGGCCCTGACCAATCCCCAACCGTCGTCGAGAAGCACCTTCACTCCGTCAATATCGCTTATCTTGTACTTCGCCGCCAGTTTCTCCTTCAATCTCTCGACGACCTGGAACTTACGCTCCTCCGGACAGGGGATCCTCTCCTCGGGAAGGGCGCAGTATTGCGGCAGATCATGCCACAATTGGGAGAGCGGAGCACCCTGGCGGGAGATGTATTCGACGAGTTTGGCACAGGCGAAAGTCCCGTCATCGAAATGGATGCGCTCATCATCGAAATAGATGTGGCCGCTGACCTCGCCGCCGAGGGCGGCGTTCTCTTCTCGCATCTTCGCCAGCAGGTGAGGATAGCCGCACTGAGAGACGACCACTCGGCCGCCGAGCAACTGCACTTCGTCAATCAGGGCCTGGCTGACTCTCACATCCACGGCGACGGCAGCGCCCGGCCTTCTTTGCAGGGCCTCCCTGGCCAGTAGGCCCAGGGTGTAATCTATCGGCACCGCCTGCCCGCTCTCATCCACCATAGCCGACCTGTCGCCGTCGCCGTCCACTGCCAGGCCCAGGTCGGCCTTGACCTCCACCACCTTGGCCTTCAAGGCAGCCAGGTTTTCCTCCTTCATGGGATCGGGAGGATGGTTGGGGAAGTTGCCGTCCGGTTCGGAGAAAAGTTCTTCCACCTCGCATCCGAGGCGGCGCAGAAGAGTCGGCGTAACGGGCCCGTTGGTCCCGTTGGCGCAGTCCACCACGACTTTGAGGGGCCGCGCAGGGTGGACACGGCCTACAATCCAGTCGAGATAGGAGGGAATCACGTCCACTTGCTCCAGGCCGCCGGACCCCGTGGCAAAGCCGCCGCCCTCGATCGTCTTGCGGATGAGTTGGAGTTCCCCGCCGGTAAGGGGAATCTGGCCGCGCCGAAGTTTGAAGCCGTTGAACTGAGGCGGGTTGTGGCTGGCGGTGACGATGGCTGCGCCATCTGTCTCCAATTCTTCTACGGAGTAATAGACGCAAGGCGTGGGTACGCGCCCCAGGTCAACCGCGTCACAGCCGGTGCAGCGGAGACCCTCGGCCAGAAAAGCGGCAAAGGAGGGTGAAGTCAGCCTGGCGTCTCTGCCGATGCTCACCCTTTTTGCGGCCCGTTCCCTGAGGTAAGTCCCGAACGACTCTCCGATCAGGCGCACCACCGGCTCGGTTAGATCCTGCCCGACGATTCCGCGGATGTCATACTCGCGGAAGATGTGCGGCTGCGGCATGTAGATACCGCTCGGCCCGGGTTTTTGGCTGCTCATTTGGTACATTCTACCGCAGAGTCGGCAGAGAATCAAAGGCGAACGGCGTTTTCCTCCGCCATTGCTGACTGCCACGTCCAATTCGCCCGCGCCTGGGGTGCCCCCCCGCAAGGCGTCCCGACCGGCCCCGAACGACCGCGGGAACCGTAGCCTTGCGCCTTTTACTCGCCTTGGCACAGCCGGAATTCGCCCCCTGCCCCCCAAAAGCCACCGGCTTGCACCCCATGCCTGTTGCGTCAACAATAGATGTATCTGAAAGTCAGTTCGTTGCGTCAGCAGAAATGTATTCGAAATTAGTTGGGGGTGTCACCTCCTTTGCTGATGTTCTGGATTGCTTAAGCAC
>Ga0315279_10011118_pt1 | contig 10462 bp, 9 predicted proteins | sample YL17G06_20_MG_FD_203694 | JGI IMG/M metagenome (GOLD analysis project Ga0315279, IMG submission 203694) | Sediment microbial communities from Yellowstone Lake, YNP, Wyoming, USA - YL17G06_20 | ecosystem: Environmental > Aquatic > Freshwater > Lake > Sediment | place: USA: Wyoming | collected...
CAACTGCGAGAAAGGGCAGCCCAGGGGGTACAGAGTTGAAACGCGAAATCCCATTGATAATAACCGCGATCTTCGGATCGTTTATGGTCATAGATTACTTCGTTCCGCACCCCCTTGTGTCTGGTGTGGGAGAAACGCTCCAGCAATGGGCGATCATCGTGGTGGCATTCGCATACGTGCTCGGAGTGGCAAACATCGCGCGAATAAGCGGGCAGAAGATCTCAAGGCGCTCAGGAGATTGGCTCTACCAGTTTCCTCTGCTCGCGGGCCTCGCCTTTATGATGACTGTTGGCGTGGTGTGGGGCGTGGGCGAAAGGACACTGTTCAATGACTTCTACCTTTATGCCTATTCTCCTATGCAGGGAACGATGTTCTCTCTGCTCGCGTTCTTCATCGCCTCCGCTGCGTTCAGATCGTTCCGCATGAGGAGTTTCGAGGCGGCGCTCCTTGCGATAGCGGCGGTAATCGTAATGTTGGGGCGTGTGCCGGTGGGAGCACTGATCTGGGACAAGCTCCCCGTAATCTCCGACTGGATCATGAACGTTCCGCAGATGGCGGCCAAGCGGGCAATCATGATCGGGGCGGCGTTGGGTGCAATATCTACTGGCTTGAAGGTAATTCTGGGTGTCGAACGGAACTATCTCGGCGGTGAATAGAAACTATCTAGACGGCGAATAGGAACTATCTCGGTGGTGAATAGCGGCGAATAGAAGGGCAGCGATTGGTGTGAGGGTTGAAATTATCAGAGGATTGCCACAGTAGATGGAAAGATTCGACAGAAGATACATATTCCTAGTCATTTTCATCATAGTCTTGTTTCCCCTGATCTGGCCCATAAAACTGCCTATCAGGGTGAGCAAAGAGGCGATGGGCGCCTACGAGGCCATTGAGAAGATCCCACCTGGGTCGAAGGTCTACTTTGCGTGCGACTATGACCCCGGGTCGATGCCTGAATTGCATCCGATGACAATCGCCATTCTCAATCATCTTTTCTCTCACGACGTCAAGGTAATTGGTGGTTGTCTCTGGCCCGGAGCTGCACCCCTTTTGGAGGACGCCCTGAACAAAGTGGGCGTGCAGAAGTTCGGGAAGAAGTACGGGGTTGATTTTGTGAATCTGGGGTACAAAGAGGGTCGTGAGGTGGTGATGGTGAGTGTGGGGAGGGATATTCCAGCCACTTTTCCGGACGATTTCTATGGGACCCCAGTGAGTCAACTACCGATCATGAAGGGGGTCCGCAATCTCAACGATTTGGCAATGATAGTGAACATCTCCGCCGGTTACCCTGGTACAAAGGAGTGGGTGCAGCAGGTCCAGTCAAGATACCACGTGATCCTTGCTGCCGGTTGCACGGCGGTAAGTGCGCCCGAGTACTATCCATATTACCAGTCAGGTCAACTAGTGGGTCTACTGGGGGGTCTGGCAGGAGCTGCCGAGTACGAGAAGCTCGTGGGCGTGCCGGGTACGGCTACCAGAGGAATGGACGCTCAGTCACTCGGCCACCTTGCCATAATCGCGTTCATTGTGCTCGGCAACATTCTCTATCTCTACTTGAAGAAAAAGGGGAAACTCACGAGGAGGTAGCGGCTTGCTTCCAGTCCCTGTTCTCACTACGATGGCGGCATTGCTCACGATCGCTGTCTTTAGCTTTATGTACAAGGACAACCCTCTCTACAAGTTTGCTGAGCATGTTTTTGTGGGCATAGCTGCTGGCTACGTGGTTGCCATAGAGTATCAGAACGTTTTTCTTCCCAACCTGTGGAGACCGCTCACGCATGGTCATTACGTACTCATAATCCCGTTTGTGCTTGGCGTGCTGATGTTCTCGAGGTTTACGTCCCGCTTCAACTGGCTGAGCAGGTGGGCCATCGGGCTTATGGTGGGCACGTTCTCCGGACTGGCCATCATCGGTTTCGCCCAGGGAGACCTTGTGGCGCAGATTCAAGCAAACATGGTTCCGTTGAGAGCCCATTCTCTGATCGACACTTTCAGCAACGTCGTGATCGTGGTTGGATTGCTTGCCAGCCTCGTATATTTCTTCTTTTCCAAGGAACACAAAGGAGCTCTGGGTGCCTCTGCCAGGCTGGGAATATGGTTTCTTATGGTATCGTTTGGGGCTTCATACGGCTTCACGGTCATGGCCAGGATTTCTCTTCTCATCGGGAGGCTCCTTTTCCTGATGATCGACTGGCCAGCCTCTTTCGGCATCCAGCTTGTGCGTTAGCCATTTCTAGCTCGCCGTTTAGACTTCGCTCCGGAAAATTCCATGTCGGTGTCCTTTTGTGGCACTCACGGGCTTGACGCCGGCCGCGTCGCAGCGGACTCTCTGGAGAGGTAAGCTCCATGCAGTGGCGTTTACGGGCTTGACGCCCGCTGCATAGGGTGAACTTGTTGGTGAGGTAAGCTCCACGCAATGCCACTCGCGCTTCGGTACATAATGTCTGGCGCCGCAGACGGCTTCAAGAATATGGCCGTTGACGAGATGGTGCTGGGTGAGTGTAGAAGGGGAGTGATTGACGGCGTGTTGCGGGTCTATGAGTGGAAGCCTCCCGCCGTTTCGCTAGGCTATGCTCAGTCGGCCGACTTGATTGATTTAGAGACATGCAGGGACCTGGGTGTGGACCTAGTGAGAAGAGTGACGGGTGGGGGCGCGGTTCTGCATTGGGAAGAGGCCACCTACTGCCTTGCCTTGAGAAGAGAGATTCTGCCTGGGCTTAAGTGGCCGAGGCAATTTGCCAGGTTCACTGGCACGGCTCTGTGCAGGGCTCTTCAGTCGCTCGGGGTGGGAGCCTCACTCTCGCCGAGTGCGACTCACGCAACGCCTCACGGTGCGCAATCTGCGGCAGCCTTTCAAGGTTCGCGATCTAGGGCGACTTTTCACAGCACGCAATCTGCGCTTTGCTTTGGCTCGGGAACGGAAAACGAGATTGTCGTCGGGGGACGAAAGCTCGCGGGTTGTGCGCACAAATTCACCAGGGAGGCTTTCTTTTCCCATGGTTCCATAATGATTGGTCGTGCTCACCTTCGGATAGTGGATCTTTTGAGGCCAGAGGCAGGCGCTGTGGGCAAATCTACTCTGAGCGAGAGGAGTGTCTGTCTGTCCGACCTGCTTCCGGTCGTGCCAGGCCTTGAGACATTGGGGCAGAAACTCAAGAAGGGAACTGAGGACAGTTTCGGCGTGTCGCTGGCAGAGTCGGAACTCTCAACTCGCGAAGAGGAACTTGCCAGCGAACGCGCTTTCATCAAGAGAAATGATACCGGCATGAGGGAGGGCGTTGTGACACGCCCGGGGTTCTCAGGATGAGACTCTTTTTTCTGGCTCTCTTCTCTTTGGCAATGGCTTTGGTTGAGTCCGCTGTAGTGGTCTACCTGCGCGCACTCTTCTACCCTCATGGATTTTCAATATCTTCCAAGCCCTTCCCGCAGTTCTACTACACGACGGAGATTCTCCGGGAAGCCGCGACAATAATCATGCTCTGTTCCGTGGCGCTTCTTTCTGCAAGGAAGGGTTGGTGGGACAGACTGGCGTATTTCCTCTGGTGTTTTGGGATCTGGGACATCTTCTACTATGTGTGGCTGTATGTGCTTGTGGCATGGCCCCCGTCACTCTCTACGACTGACGTTCTGTTTCTGATCCCCGTGCCATGGATAGCCCCAGTGGTGGTTCCAGTCGGAGTTTCCTGCGTGATGATTGCCGCTGCGACAGTAATTCTCTGGAAGAAGACAAGGAGTTTGAGCGATGGTCTTTGGCAAGAGGCGACGGGGCCTAGCTAACTCCGGCGAGGAAGAAGGACCCGCACTGGAGAACGCCACCCGCGATGATGACGCTGCAACTGAGCTTCTGCCGCGCCCGCTCTTTGCTGTCGCCGTGGTCCTCGTTTGTTTTGTTCTGCTTCAGGTCCTGACTGTGCTGTTCTCCTTCCTTCTTGGCTTTTCCTACGCTCTCGCGCCCGCCTTTATCGTGGGAGGCATCGTTCCTGCATTACTTGTTGCACGGTGGATGGCGCGGTCACCGAGAGCGTGTCTCAGGCTCTTCCCGGTCCGGCCCCTGCCTCTCGTGTTCTGCTTCGGGGCTTCTTTCAGTTTTGTTGTGCTTCAATACAACGTTGCAAGTCTGATAGAGAAGCTCTTTCCGATGCCCACCTGGATCCAGGACTTTCTCATAGAGATAATTAGAGTGCGGAGTTTCGCAGAATTCATAAAAGTGGCCAGTGGGGTGGTAGTCGCTGCCGCGGTAGCAGAGGAGCTTCTCTTTAGAGGCGTGCTTCAGGGTTCCCTAGAGAATAGGTACGGTAGATGGCCTGGGATATTGCTCACGTCTTTACTCTTTGCCTTGCTCCACGACCCGTGGCGATTTGTCCCAATACTATTCATAGGCGGGCTTTTTGGCTACCTTGTTTCCAGAGGCCACAGTATCTACTATGGAATGGTCGCACACGCTATAACAAACTCGACAAGCGTCGCTGGCGGCAATCTCTTCGGCATCAAGCCGGGAAAAGAAATCTATCTGCCTTTGAGTTTCGTCGTCCTCATGATCGCCCTTTTCATAGTCTCAATCTGGGGTTTTGTTCGCTCCACTCGTTTTGTTCGCTCCACTCAGAGAGAGGTACCGGTCAGCCCCCGTCTTCAGTTTTAGAAAAATCTCCCAGACAGGTGGGGGATAATTCCCAGCACTTCGAGACCCAGTGAAGTAGAGTCGCCATTTCCTTCCGCCGTTGCCCGTCACTTTGCTAAGACAGACAGGCGTGCACCCCTAATCTGCAAAGCATCACTAGATTAGGACAGACGATCAGAACTAGTAAGCGCGCTAGTATCGTTGGCCCCTTCGCCCCAGGCATGGCATGCCAATTGCTTTTAGGTACTTACAGAAAAACAAAAGCAATTGGGTTCCCTGCTGTGCCCGTGCTTGTCCCGGTGGAGGGCTGATCCCCCAGAAATTGAAGATGCAGTTTATCTTTACCAGGCACACGGCACTACAGCGGGGAACTTTTTTTGTGGCGCTCCATGGGCGCGAAGGTCATGAAGAGAGTTATAAACCGAGGTAGGGGAGAGGGAACTGTGACGGAGATGCAAACTGCAACCGGAACGCGATCAGAATGGCGTGACTGGCCGGACGGGAGAGGGACGGCGGGCGACAAGAGTTTTTGGGACAGGAACTGGACAGACGGGCGATTAGGCTTGCGTAAAGGGGAGAGGGATGGAGTGCGACCAGGGTTCTGGATAGCAACGCGACTGTCTGTCTATCGCTTCTTCTATTCCTTCACAAAAAATTCCACCGCTCCAAAGACAATCATGATTACTGCGCCAACTAGGTAGACCAAAGTGACTGGAGTCAGGTTGCTGCCCAGAAGCTCCTTGTTGAGGTGCAGGTAGCAGACTCCCCTGCCAAGCGTCACCACGAGCAGCAGCATCGTAACGAGATACCACTTCTTCATTATGGAGAGAATGGTCAGCAGCACTACAACGATGGCTGCTCCGGGTGATTCCCAATTCACGCCACGTATGAATTGGACGATAAGAGCCATAGCCCACCTCGGGTAAACTTCACCCTGCGTTCTTCATGTGCTTTCGGGAAGAACAATTTCTTACTTCGACTTTACGGCGGATGTTTGTCCTCACCAACTCCTATCTTAGATATCGGCAGGTTCTCTCGAATCGTTAGCGCCAGCGTGTCCCGGGATGTCCTTTATTTCTTGACCACAGGGGGTTATGATGTTATTTTTCGCACATATTTAGCGCCTTGGCGGGACTCAGCTGTTGAAGAGTAGGGGTGTATGAAACTCGTCAGCCAGGAACACAAAACCCTCAGCCAAGAACAAAAAACCCTGGAAGGCTACGTACAAGAAGCTCTCAGGGGTGGAGCGACTTACAGCAGGGTGATCCCCGCCTCGAAGATTATCACATCAGAATGGGTCAGGCTCAAATGCCAGTTTGGTTGTGATGCATATGGAAGCAGGCGCACATGTCCCCCCCTTTCTCCCACTCCGTCGCTGACCCGCCGCATGCTCAAGGATTTCTCCGGTGCGATATTTGTCGCACTTCGCGTCCCCAACGGGGGAGTCGAACGGAAACTCCGGAGGAAAGGCCGCCGACTCCTGGGTTCACTAGAGAGACAGCTCTTCCTGGACGGATATTACAGCGCGTTTGCGATGGGTTTTGGGCCGTGTAATCTATGCCCCTCTTGCGACCTTACCTTGGACTGCAAGCATCCTGAGATCGCTAGACCCTCTATGGAAGCCTGCGGTATTGACGTTTATGCGACGGCACGCGGAGCGGGGTTTCCGTTGAGAGTTGTGCGCACCTACGAGGAAGGCTGCTCGCTTTGCGGTCTCGTACTTTTCGGAAAAAGAGATTCTCGTTCTTGGGCCGTGTCGCGTCAGTCCTCGGCTGCTTCGCGCCGTTCCCGGGCCACTTCCCGGAAATCTGCCAGCAGAAAAAAGGAGAAACGCAGTGGGAAATGACCAGTCTGGTCCCTTTGTTCCTGCGGAAAAGAGAATCCGTGAATTCACCTTCCAGGCGGTGCTTCTTGGTACCTTGCTTGCCTTCGTGATGACGGCAGCGAATGTCTATCTGGGGCTTTACGCAGGCATGACCGTTTCGGCGAGCATCCCTGCTGCGGTTATTTCCATGGGGATACTGCGGGGAATACTGAAGAGGGGAACGATTCTTGAAAACAATATCGTTCAAACGATGGCATCGGCGGGTGAGTCGCTGGCCGCGGGGATCATCTTTACGATACCGGCTCTTGTAATAGCCGGGGTTTGGACTGATTTCAAGTACTGGCCTATTACTCTGATAGCAATGTTCGGAGGCATTATCGGTGTCGTCTTCATGGTCCCCTTGAGGAGGCCTCTCATTGCCGAGAAGAGCGAACTCGTGTATCCGGAAGGGGTGGCTTGTGCCAAGGTGCTTGAGACTGGTGAAAAGCGGGGCTCAGGAGTGGCTTATGTCTTTTCCGCGATGATCCTTGCTGCTGTGTTCAAGTTCCTTGTTTCTGGATATTCCATCATAAGAGGGACTGTAGAGAGTGCATGGAGATCAGGGCGCACCGCTTTCTACGCGGGCAGTGACATGTCGGTCGCCCTTCTGGGCGTTGGTTTCATAATCGGGGCGAACGTATCAACGCTCGTTTTCTTGGGTGGAGCAATAGCCTGGTTGGTCGGGATTCCCATCCTGATGGCAGTGCGCGGCGCCAGTGACACGGGGAGCGCTCTCGAAGCCATGAACGATTTGTGGAACACTCAGATAAGGTACATGGGAGTGGGGGCCATGATAGTGGGCGGTATCGTCTCTATCATTAACGTCAGACACGGAATCGTCAAAGGAATCCGTAGCATAGTACTCGGCTACTCCGGCTCTGGTACGGGCATCGGCATCGAGAGAACGGACCAGGACATGGGAAGAAAGATGATACTCATCGTTGGTCTGGCGGCAATAATCCCGACGTTCTTCCTTTACTCCTACCTAACTGCCAGCGTGCCCATTGCAATCGTAGCGGGGATCGGAATGATCATCACTGGCTTTTTCTTCGTGGCAGTTTCCAGCTACATGGTCGGCCTCATTGGAAGCTCGAACAACCCGGTTTCGGGTATGACAATCAGTACACTTCTGCTTACTTCGGGATTGCTTCTTCTTTTCGGAATGACTGGTAACCAGGGCATCATAGCATCTCTTGGTGTGGCTGGGGTTGTGTGCTGCGCGGCCTGTATGGCCGGTGACACTTCTCAGGACTTGAAAACTGGCTACCTGGTAGGCGCCACCCCGTGGAAACAGCAACTCGGTCTGATTCTGGGTGTCATTTTTCCTGCCTTCATAATTGCTCCGATTCTTACTGTGCTTCACACGGCTCATGGAATCGGCGTGCAGGTTAAGCCTGGCGTACCCTTCCTGCGGGCGCCACAGGCCAACTTGTTTGCGAGTATCTCAAAAGCGATGTTCACAGACAGGTCGCTTCCGTGGACTATGGTCTTGATAGGTATCGGCATAGGCCTTGCTTTACTCGCGATCGACAGTTACCTTCAGAAAAGGAATTCCCCTTTCAGGGCGTACGTCATGCCTGTGGCAGTGGGTATCTACCTCCCCATGAGTCTCTCCACGCCGATACTGATCGGCGGATTCCTCAACCTAGTTGTTGCAAGGTCGTTGAGGGGGCGAACGGCGGAAGAGCAGGAGGAGGGCTTGCACACGGGTGTGCTTTTTAGTTCAGGACTGATTGCGGGCGAGTCAATCACGGGCATTATCATAGCGGCCCTTATTTTCGCGAAGTTCGACTTGCCGAAAACGCTGATTAGTAGCGCTCCGCTGTCACTCGCCATATTCGCGGCGTCGGTCCTGGCTCTCTTCTGGGTGGCCATGAAAAAGCGGCAGCAGACAGAGTAGGACTGGCAACCAGTAGGGTCAAGAAGCTCGCGTAGATGAGGTGTGCCTTTTGCGAGCCAGAAGGATCTCCTTCAGCGCTTTGGCTCCTGCAACGTGTCAAACCTCAAGTGTCCGTCCCACAGGTAGCCGATCGCGAGGAAATCCTTGAATTCCTGTGTCGCCTCGTTTGCGAATGCTACAGTGTCGACCTGTGAGAAAAAGAGCCTTATGCCGAGTCCTTCGGCCACCGCAGAGCGCACATTGTTGTCCCAGTAAGAACCTCCCCACGCTAGAAAAGGATTCTCAGTTATCCTCCCTTCCCTTATTTCGTTAAGGGGACTTATTAAGAGAAGCCTTGCTCCGGCGGGAATCTGAAGCTCACGCAGGTCTGATATTAGATTTGCTGCAACAATTGCTCTGTCGAAAACAGGGTCTTTCCTTCTCGTGCTGTCCGAGACCGTGGCTCTCTCGATTCTCGACATCAGAAGCGCGGAGTTTGCCACAAAGAACACAATTATGCACATCGAGGCCAGAGCTTCGCCGCGACTCCTTTTGAACCATCGGGCCAGCGCGACGGCAAGCGCGGGACAGAAGCCCGCAAGAGGGACGTACAGATAATAGTGATAAGGGTGACTCGTCAAAGGAATCACTGGAAGCAACATTAGGAGGAACCACAATATGCAGTACGCGCTCTTCACCCTGTGGGAGCCACGCCCGACAAGCAGAAGCAGGAAGAAGGCAACGCCAACCAAGAGCCAGACAAGCGCATGTTTGTCCAAGACGTTAAACTGAACGTCCTTCCACGCGTCAAAGACATTCAATGTCCACTTGAAATATGTCTGAAGACTTGTGATCAGTTCGGGTCCCAGAGTCGTTGCATACGCTCCCCCCTGCGTGGAAGCGCCCTTGGTCCCGAGAACGCTTGCAAAAACCCCCTTTATCCCGAAGATATCAGCGGAATAGAAGAAGATCCCATACACCACCGCGACCGCAACGAGAGCCACCAAAACAGGGGCCGCCTTGTTGATTTTGACGCCGCGCGCGATAAATATGAAAACCGCAAGGATAGGAAAGGCGATTGTGGTTTCTTTTGAGAGGAGGGACGCGATAAATAGAACGCAAACAACAGGAATTCCAGCAAGGCCTTCGGGTCTTCCAGCCTTCAGCAGGTAGAGCGCTGCCAGCAAGACAAAAAGGCAGCTAAGAATCTCGCCAATTGACGAGATTGCATAGACGGGGACGTAGAGCGATGGGTGCACGGCGAAGAGTGTTGCCGCCAAGAGCGAGGTGGTTCTCCCGGCGGAGAAGGCTCGCGCCACAAGAAAAACCAGGAAACCATTTAGTACGTGAAAAAGAAAGGCGGCAACATGAAAAGCCACTGGATTGAGCCCGAACAGCGAGTTTGCGGCACGAAAGTAGACAAAACTCGAGAGAATTCTCCAAAAGGTCTTGGGAGATTCTCTGGCAATCCAAAGACTCGTGAAGTCGTCCTGCGAGAAGAAATAGTGTGTCGCCCTGTGGTAGACCAAGACCGTTGCTGCGACAAGCGCGCCGAGGCAAAGCGCATCCCAAACAAGCTCGGCCGCCCTCGGATGGCTCTTCGAAAAAGAACGTTTCTTCTTCTCAAAGTCACGTCGTTTTCCGGAACGGACCTTTTTCTTGGCCATAGTGATTCTCTATCCCACCTTAGTATAGTATAAGTGTGCCGGCCGTCCAAATGCTAACGACACAGACAAGAGAGGCGCCGGAATATGACTCCAACGCCTCTCCTGATACACGTCCCCGATATCAGAGAACGGACTTGAGAAGGTCTATTTGCCTGGTTTGGCAAAAATGGCCGGGTCCACTTTTGGATTTACCTTCACTTCTGATACGACGGTGGAGGAGACTTGCTTTGTCGCCGTCTTCTGTACGGATGCAAAGTTCACCTTCAGCCCGTCGACGTCCCTAAAGTCAGAGTAGATTTCGGTTACTTCCCCAGGCCCTTCCATTGTGCTTCCTCTTCTCACGTTGCCGACGATGGTGTAATCCTTGGCATCCACGTAGAAGTGCTGCGTCGCTCCCTCTCCAACGGTGATGAGAATATCAAAGACCTGGCGCCCGT
>Ga0315279_10011119_pt1 | contig 10462 bp, 14 predicted proteins | sample YL17G06_20_MG_FD_203694 | JGI IMG/M metagenome (GOLD analysis project Ga0315279, IMG submission 203694) | Sediment microbial communities from Yellowstone Lake, YNP, Wyoming, USA - YL17G06_20 | ecosystem: Environmental > Aquatic > Freshwater > Lake > Sediment | place: USA: Wyoming | collected...
CCATGACGTTCACTGTAGAAGACTATCAACCTGACCTGCAACTTCTTCAGCGATCTTTGCGACCAGCTGTTCTCCTTCGGGTCCAATGTCTGTTCTGGGTCCTGGCTTCAACCCGTATTTCTTGACTAGTTGCGGAAGGAATACTCTTCCTTTGATCGTGCCATTGTTTTCGGAAATGACTTTGGTAGCGCATCTTTCAACGCAGCCGTCTAGAATGATAGAAGGGTACTTCTTCACCTGATCTTTGTACTCTCCTACATTGGCCGCCATTGAGGGAATGCATATTAGGACTGTCTTTTCTGGTCGTAGCTCCTCAACGACCTTGTATGCAACCTGTCTGGCCACGGTTCCTAGGGCTTTCCCCATTCCGGTGCAGGCAACTATGGCAACTTTCTTTTCACTCAAGCTTTCCCGGCCTCCAGTATTTCGTCAACTCTCTTCGCAGCGATTTCTCCAACTATCTCTGCGAGTTTCATTCCTTTCGGTCCAAGTTTGACTCGGGACTCGGGTTGCAGGTCACTGTGTCCTTTCAAGACATCTTTTACGTTTATGATGCCTTGTATCTTGCCGTTGGAGTTCTTGACGATCTTCTCGCAGCATCTCTCTTCGCATCCATCTATGATCAATGCTGGGTTGTTCTTGACGAAGTCTATGTCTTCTTGTACGCCTCCAAGAAGGGCAGGTGTACAAAGAAGCACTGTCGTGTCAGGTCTCAGTTTTTCTAAGACGTGATATCCAGCGTATCTGGCTACGGTCGCGAGCGGTTGATCCATTCCAGTGCATACGGCTACTGCTACCTTATTCTTTTGCTCCGACAACTTCAGTCCTTTCCTTCCTTTACAGTTCTGATTTTTTCGTCGATAATCTTCATGACATTCTGAACGAGTTTTTCGTCGTCTGATGTGATCTTGCTTTTCGACGTTGGTTTCGGGCACTTAAGGGTTTCCGCAACTTCTGAAATCACTATTGTGGAGCGTGGAGTCACTCCCCCATATTTCTTTACGCCCACAGCGGCGCACATCTTCTGGCACCCGTCGACGGTTATGCACGGGTTCTCTTTGGCGAAGTCTCTTTCTCCTTGGCCTCCCGCCAAGAAAAGTGGTAGACATATTGTTACTGTGTCGTCTCGCTGTTCGAGAATTCTTCTTGTCGCCACTCTGGATACAGTGCCTTCTGGCAGATCCTCTCCACTACAGGAGATCAGCGCGATCTTTCTTGAATTGATCTTCATTCTTTTTCACTGATAATCTTCACTATTTTCTCGGCGATTCTGCTAGCCAGCTTTTCTCCGTCCGGACCTATGTCAAGAACTGTGCCAGGTTTCAATCCTGGATTCTCCCTCAAAACATCCAGTACGTTTATGGCCACTCTGAGATTTCCTTTGTGGTGTTCTACGTTCTTCTTTGCGCATTGAGCTATGCAGCCGTCTATTGTTATGCACGGGTTTTCTCTTACTTTCTCCGCTGCTTCTTTGTCCTCAATCGTCAAAAGAGGAAGACATGTGGTTTCCGTCTGTCTCGGCAACTTTTCGCCTGTCACTATGTATGTGGCTCTACGTGCAACTGTGCCTACAGCTTTTCCTATGCCACTACATGGAATAATTATGTGCCTACTTCGCTTCTCTGACATTTCTTATCAACACCAAGATTTCTTTCTTGTTTGGAAAACTCAATGCATCTGCAGCACATACTTTGGAGCAGGCTCTGCAGAAGACTACACAGTTGTTTGGATTCTTAACAGTGAGTCTCTTGTTTTCTTTTTCGTGTTCGAAGACTCCATGTGGACAGAACCTTAGGCACTGTGGATCCCCGTCACAAAGGTTGCACTTGTTGTATTCGATTGTGGGATACCATGGAATCTTATTTCGTGGTACCCCCATGTATGTCTCTTCTGTCAAGCTGCCGCCTCTTCCAAGGCTTTCTTCACAGTTTCGAGTGCTTTCTCAGTGGTCATGTTTCTGACATCGAGCGAAACTAGGTCTTTTGTTATGTCAAGTCCCGCCCTCGTGAATGCGTCTCGAAAGAGTTTTCTCTGCATCACGGGAGCACATCCCGCTATGAAGTACTTTCTATCATTTCTCAAGAAATCCTCAAGGAATCTATCCCCATCTTCATCACAGAGCATGGGGTGGATAAATGCGTACTCGACTGGATACTCAGCCCTAATTGTGTTTACAAAATCCCACATGTCCATATCTTTGAAACCTGGACATTTGCCTGTGCATACACAGAATATGAAACCAAGCTTCTTTTCGCTTGACGTTTCTTGCTCACTCATCGACTTCTTTCACCATCCGGTTCTCTATCGATACCCCTGTTGTATTCGAGCGATTACGTTCTTACTCAGAGAATCAATGAAGCGTGAATCCACCAAGTCTATCAAGTCATAGATTCTTCGAGACGTAACCGAGTAAAGCATCTTGTTTCCATCTTTGCGTCTCCTAAGGATGCCGCAATCGAGAAGCACTTTCAAATGTCTAGAAACGGTAGGTTGAGCGAAACCGACAGTCGGAACAATCTCACAGGCACATTTTTCACCAGCTCTCAAGAAATCCAGTATCTTCAATCTGCTTGGATCACCAAACGCTTCGAATACGGTAGACTTGAAGTTGATCATACTGATAGGATCCATAGCGCTCACGCTATATAGCGCTTCGGCTATTAACTATATAGGCTTTGCTGGACGATGCCCCTGTGGTCGTCAAGTAGAAACATTGTCAGGCAACGATTAGCCTGACCTAGTCTAACCTAGATGAGAAATACGAATTACCTATCGCATTTCTCAGGCGGAACCTCAAAGATTCCTATTCTTTTGCCACCATTACTTCCGTTGATTTTATTACTGCTTCGACAACATCTCCAGGTTCAATCTTCAGGTCCTCCACGGCTTCCTCAGTGATTACCGCTGTTATTGTGGCAGGTACCTGAATCTTGATTTTGACTTTTGAAGTGACTGCGCCTTTCTCCACACTGTCAACAATTCCCTTTATGCGGTTTCTTGCACTAATCTTCAATCCTATCGCCTCCCATGACTCCTTATCTCTCAAAACACTTGTGAGATAGCTTCTTGTCCTTTCATAGTTCCTAAGCAACGTCGTTGCTGCTTCGGTCAGTCTCGCCCCTCCACCAGTCGCCCCACCTATGCTTGTCTGTAGAATGGGTTGCCCAAGCATCTTCTCAATGTCTGCAATCTGATCCCATGCATATTTGTAGGACCTCTTCGTTCGTCTGGCTGCTTCGGAGATGGACCCATACTTCTTGATTGCCTTCAGAAGAGATGCACCACCCTCTCCAAGAAGATACCCATGATCTTTCCCCAACCAGACTTTGAATGATGGAGAGAGCTTTCGAGTCCTGACCAACTATGTACCGCCTGACATCAATTACAACTAACCCGCAGAGAACAAGAATCTTACGGTAATCAGGACAATAGGTGATTGGATAGAGCATTCGGATATCAGATCATACTAGTTTAGAATCGTGCAGTTTGACATGATGCTCAAACTCATTTCACGTAGAAGATGCTGTGATCTCAAAGATCATGAAAATCTTGTCTGTGAAATCGATGATCTTGCATAGAGGAATCGCAGTCTTGACACGCAATGGACGCAGAGACGTGCATCCTGTGTTAGTCGGAAACTCGTTTGAGGAACATCATAGTTATCGAGACTCATCTCGAGTGTAACCTTGGAAGCTTTTGTTCTTCCGCAAATGCAGCAAGCTAGCGAGGAGCCAACTGCGCGCTTCTCGTTGTTGCTATCGTTGGGTTTTTGGGGTGTGTCTTCAAAGCTCAGAGCGACCAGAGACATCTGTTAACTCTCCGTAACCACTCCTCGAAGTCGAGGTTGACTAAGGATAGTATGTTTGGTATATAAGTGTACTGTTGATGGTACAGTGATGTACACACTCAAATATGCAGGCGAGGTTTCCCACCGGGTCGACGACCATCTATACGGTGATCTCGGACTGGATTCTTGCCCCAGAACTACAAGTCGTTATACTCAACTCCGAAGGCTTCTCACTTTCTCCGAAAGTGAATTGTCACTTGTGTCACGTGACACAATATCCACAACAGTAGCTGAAGCAATAGCTTTTGCCTCCAGAGAAATACAGGACCAAACCACATCAAAGATAGAGGCTGGATGGAAACACCTCGACAATCTTCTCTACTCCAAGACCAACTTCGCGGAGATGTAGCGATATGAGTAGGGCTAGCAGCGCTACAGTTGAACCTAAGATGCCCAAGGCGAGGATAGTAGAAACGGAGGTTTTGACCTATCTCCTTAGGGTCTGGCCTCACTTTTATGATGAATATTGAAGACGCTGCCAAATGAAGAGACTGGTGATCGGAATTACGGCGGCTATGAAGACTGGAGAGCGCAATGCACCAACAACATCTCCTATCATTGCATTAGCGCGGGAATTTCATCGAAATAAGACCTTATCTACTGTAAGGCGGCCTCATCTCAGTTGACGCGAGCCCTTCAGATAAGGAGGAAGAGCCCACGAGAACAATTAGAGAAATAGTACTATACTTGTTGAACATTGCAACAGTTTTGCTCGGAGTCCTCGTCAATTTCCAATACAATTGGCCTGACTATGTCCACACCGACTATGGTTTTCCGCTTGTCTGGGCTACACACACCACAGTAACGATTGCCGGACCCGTGGATAAATGGAATGTGAACCTATCCAACCTGTTACTCAACGTTGTGTGTTGGCTGTCCATTTCACTCATCATTTATTTGGGCTATCTCTGGATCAGAACAAGCCGTACGAAGAGGAACGATAAAAACCGAGATCAAGTCCATTAATTTTAAGAAGACTGATGCAGCCATCTTGACCAGATGATGATTAGTTGGAATACTGTGCCTACTGCCAAAGATGGGTTGAACCAGGTGGATGGCTGGGTGGAGTCGTCGGTACGGACCAGTATCTACATAAGAGTTCAAGATGCCCCATATGCAACATTGCTTTGGCTAGTCAAGGGAGACCAAGATATCTACCTCAACGGACACAGACATATCCACAACTAGTGTACTCACAGTATCCTCAGCTTGGACATCAGTACCCTCAGCCCCAACAGGCGTACCTTCCTCCTGCTCCTCAATATCCAGCAACGCCGGCTCCCACTGCGTATCCTCAAGTTACCCGCGCCATTCCTGTGCCACAGTCCCAACACTGCCCCCATTGCAGGCGACCTATTACATATTCAACAAATCTTCAGCAATGGTACTGTTACTTCTGCCAAAGACCGATCCAATGACAAGCAATATCTATCCTTGAGCAATTGCCGAACAGAAGAAGGTGAAGATTCTACTGGGAAGACTTGCTGCTGCAACTTATCGATCGTTCAAGATTCTATCTTAGTCATACCAACAAGAAAAAAGAAAGGGAATGGTGAAGGAAGCAAATCAAGTCATGCATCTGGACTGTATCATGGATGGAAGGAATCCTGCTCCTCCAATCAAAGACGAAATCCCGTAGCCTAGTACGACCGCCAGAACGACGGCGATGATTATCAGCACAACCACCGCCACTATCGCCACAAGAATTGCTTTTACCCAGCCACAGTCAAAGAAGTGCTTGATCAACACTAACCATATGATCAAGGTGATTGCTATGCCGACAATGCCGTGAACGTATGACATGAGCAAGGAGCCTACGATCACGCCGAGGGCAACAATCCATATGGCATCTGTGAGTTTCGCTTTCTCTTTGCTGACTAGTCCGCGTCCAACAAGCCACAGAATCGGCGAGATTATGATTATGCTCACGATTACCTGAATCAACAGAGACATTAGATTCAAAGCCACAAATAGTCACCGACAGAGAATAGTCCTGAACTAGTATATTAATCGAGTTCTAAACAGAAGATTTCAATCCTGATCTAGATAATTCCCAGAAGTGTAAGTATACCTAAGATAATGAACACAATTGCCGATACTTTCTTGACCTTGTTTGTTGGAATGTGTTTTCCGAGTCGATCAGCAAGCAAAATGCTCAATCCGTCGATGACAACGAAGGCTGATAGCACTCCCAAGAATACGGTGACAGGTTGGGCAAAACGTGCTGCGAGAGCGATTGTCATAATCTGTGTCTTGTCACCCAATTCAGTCAATACGATCATCAACGACGCAGCTAAGAATGGGTTCTTTGCTCGTGGCCCCGCAACACTGCTCTCAACGTCAACCTTGAGCATCAGTATCCCCATCGCTACAAAAATCAGGCCAGAAATGAAAGTAAGCGTGGACAAGGGAATGACTGCCAGGAGCGCCTGCCCAATCAATACAGCTGAACCTGCAACGACGAAGAAACCGGAAACCATCCCTAGAAATATTGCAGCTGGTTTTCTGATGGTGGCTGACAGCGTGATCAGTCCAATTTGCGTCTTGTCGCCAAGCTCAGCTATAGCAATAGAGAAAAGAGACACCACGAAAGCCTCAATGACTTTGTCTAACGACGCTTCCTCCAATTCTGTAGTGTCTGTGAAGTAATTGTGACCTCTTAATAGAAGTCTTTTCATAAAACCTTGGGATTATGGCATTTTGAAAGGACTGATCCAGCAAGCATGGACGGTAGAATTCAGAGAGATAACGTCAAGATAGTTTCTTGGATTCGTTCGCTTCGATGAGACCATTAGGAAGATGGAAAGTGGATACGAAATCTCCCTATCTCAGAGTAAAAAAAGAAAATGGCGAGGATCTGAGAAGGATTCTACTTGAGTTGGAGCTTCTGGCAACGGGCCTTAAGATCGGTTCCAATGGCAAAGATCTATTGATACCACTCGTCAGACAACCGAATGATCCTGAATCTCATGAGTTGAAGAGACTCCTAGGCGTCCTGAAGATAGGTGAAACCACTTTTCAGCTCAGAACAAAAACTAGAACTCTTCTTGACATACTAGGCGAAGAGCTTCCACCACATGTTCTGGCAGGTATACCCAAGTCACTCGACATTGTCGGGCATGTTGCTATCGTTGAGATGACTCCTGAACTAGAGTCCTATGGGACCGTTATCGGACAAGCTATCTTGAACGTCAACAAGAATATTCGAACCGTTCTTGCTAAAGCAAGTCAGATAAGCACTCAGTACCGTATCAGAGAGTTCGAGGTACTCGCAGGAGAAGATCGCACTGAAACCGTCCACAACGAACATGGCTGCAGATACCTCTTAGATGTTCGCAAGGTCTATTTCAGTGCCAGACTGGGTTTCGAACATGATCGAGTAGCCAAGCTTGTGCATGACGGAGAAACCGTCATCGACATGTTCGCAGGTGTAGGCCCTTTCTCGATTCTGATGGCCAAGAATAGACAATCAATCACGGTCTATGCGATTGACGTGAATCCTGAAGCCGTAAAGTACCTTCAAAAGAACGTCAGATTAAACAAAGTTGAAGGCAAGGTAATGCCTCTTCTTGGTGATTGTAGGCATGTTGTCCAACAGAAGCTTAGAGGCATTTCTGACAGAGTTGTAATGAATCTTCCAGCGCAGAGCTTCGATTACTTGGATGTAGCTTGCGACGCGATAAAATCTGCTGGAGGCACCATCCATCTTTACACCTTCTCGAGTGAGGCTCCCCCGTTTGAAGCACTGCAGAAAAGTCTGAAAGAATCCATAGAGTCGAGGGGGCGCACCCTTAAGACGATCTCTGGAATAAGAATTGTGAAGGAAGTGGCTCCATACAGGTTTCAGGTCGCAGTTGACGCTATCGTTGTCTAGAGTCATCTTCCGCAGTTAGCTTGACTTGGATTCTAAACATCGGATCTCGCAATAGTGCAATAAGACCTCTAGGAAGGTCCATCGCCGCTTTATCTGATCTAACCATCAAAGTTCTGCCGCAAGTGTAGTCGCTTTTTCGAACCACCAAATCGGTTCGATTAGTCAAAAGCAATTTTTGATTTCCGAAACCTCGAACCACTTCACTAAATTCGCCGGCCACAAGAAGCATGGTGATTCGGGAGTTCGAGTTCTGTAGGATTTGTCGGAATTCGTATGAGAGGTCTGCAGCTCCTTTTGATGCTCTGACTCCAATTATGCAGTCTCCCCTTTCGGTCAGGTGTGCTTCCTTGGTGAATTCGAAAGTTGTTCGGTGTGTACCTCGGATCTTTGTGTGTCCTCGTGCTTCTATGAATTCTTCTACCCTCATCCAAATAAGCTCCGTCAGACTATGATCTGTTGAAGTCGTTGAGATAATGGTTTTCGAATCTTCAACATATCAGAGAGAAAGAGAATCGCTTGTCGAGAGTCTGAAGAGACAAGGAATTCTCAGATCCGAAGTTGTCATTAGGGCGATGTTGAAAGTGAAAAGGGAGGAGTATCTTCCCACTGATGAAAAGGAGTACGCCTACGTTGACTCACCATTGCCAATAGGTCAGGGAAGGACGATCAGTGCACCACACATGGTCTCAATCATGAATGAAGCTCTAGAACTTCGTTCCGGACTGATTGTCCTTGAGATTGGAGCGGGAAGTGGATATCATGCATCGACGATCGCTGAGATAGTAGCTCCAGAAGGCACAAGTTCCAATGGACATGTGTACACTGTAGAAATAGTTCCCGAACTGGCAGAGTTCGCTAAAGATAACATAGAAAAAACCGGTTATGGAGATCGGGTTACGATAATCGAAGGAGACGGGTCCGTTGGCTACATGGAGAAGGCTCCTTACGAAAGGATTGTTGTTACAGCCGCTGCGCCAAGAGTTCCTGAACCTTTGCTTGAACAATTGAAGAACGACGGGCTCATGGTGATTCCGGTGGGAGGCCAACACATGTTTCAAACGTTACTTGTGCTTCGCAAAGATGAGCATGGAAAGGTGGACATTGAAGACAAAGGTGGATGCGCCTTTGTTCCCCTGACGGGAAAATTTGGATTCTGATTCTAGCCGAAAAATGCGTCAAGCGTCTTCTTGCCCTTTCCAGACTCAACACCAATCATCATCTTCTCCAGAGCGTTTCTTACACGTACCTCAGAGAAGGCTCTTTCACCGCACAGAAAACTGACTACTCCATCAATGTCCGGCCTCTTCCATTCGATCACAAAATTATCAGAGACCTTTGGATTCAGAAATATCTCTCGAATGACGTCTAGATTCTCGGGCAATTCACCACCCTTCACAGCTCGTAGAACATTCTCTATTCTTCCATGTTCTTTGATGAGATTCAAAGCGGTCTTTGGTCCAACACCTTTGATTCCCCTTGGGTTGAAATCAGTTCCAACTAGAATCCCAAGATCCACAAGTTGTTCTCGGTTCAGACCTAATTCCGAGAGTACAAGATTCAATTCAACTATCTCGGGTTCAACCTCAACATAGACGTCCTTTCTTGGCAGCTTTCTTCTACCCGTAACTGCCAAATTTCTTACTAAGCGAGGTGCTCCAAAAAGCAATGAATCATAGTCTTGACTCCCAGCCACCCAAACGTCTCCCCTAGTTGCGAGATGCGCAGCCTGAGCCTCGCCTTCTGAGGGAGCCTGAACCCACGGAACACCCATTAATACTAACAGCCGCTTCGCATCATCAACCATCGTATCTTTGAGCCGAGCCGTCATCTGAGCGTATTTCCTCGCTTCGTCCAGAGCTCCACGTTTCCTAGCCTCCTCGTACTTCACCAACGCTTCATCCTTCACTTTCATCCTCCGTTTCAGTTCCACCTCTTTCAAGGCGGGGGGCGCTCCGTCGAAGACATACACTAGTCTGATTCCCTTCTCAGCAAGATTCGTAGTCCGGTAGAGGATGCCGCTTAGATGGCTTGTCACCCTCCCTTCTCGATCCATCAAAGGCTCTCCTGAAACACCTCTAATTATGGCTAGAAACTGGTACATCGCGTTGTAAGCGTCGACGGCAATCGATTTTCCGGATAGATCCTCGAGGCGCACCCTCCTCTTCAAGACCAAATCTGATAGATCGACACCCAAGACCTACACCGACAGGAATATTCTGTGTTCTGTCCTAATACTTTTAATCAACTCGCACGGCTGAACGGGAATTCTTGTGGATGTATCAAATAGCGCTTAAATCGCTCTTTCAAATACCCCTTGTATCGAGATACAACTCTTGTCCAAACCCATACGATGGCTGAGCGACGTCATATCTCCTCAACAGGTAGAAGACATCGGATCGCTTGGAACCATCGAGGTCACACCCTCACACCACGGTTCACTCTGCCTCATCTGTAAAGGAGGAAAGATGCTATGTGGAAAACTCGGTTGTCCCATCATAGCCAAGGCACAGTCTCTAGTGAAGTATGGTAACCTAATCGACTCAGAGTCAATTGAAGGATCAACTCCACCTGGCGTCTTCGTCGGTAGGATTGGTTATCCCAGGGTATCCGTTGGACCGATGATCCCTCCTTACTTTGGCGATACAGAGATTCTGGACACACCCGAACAATGGATTGGAAAGAGCATAAACGAGATAATCGACTATCGATATTCGCTAATCAGAGGAAAAATACGGGCAGAC
>Ga0315279_10011120_pt1 | contig 10462 bp, 9 predicted proteins | sample YL17G06_20_MG_FD_203694 | JGI IMG/M metagenome (GOLD analysis project Ga0315279, IMG submission 203694) | Sediment microbial communities from Yellowstone Lake, YNP, Wyoming, USA - YL17G06_20 | ecosystem: Environmental > Aquatic > Freshwater > Lake > Sediment | place: USA: Wyoming | collected...
GTCACATACCGCCCGGCTTGCGTGTGGACGGGACAAGCCTGCATGCACGGGAAGTTCGATTCCAACCAATCGAGGTCAACCAACTTGCTCAGTGACTTGCCCACCTTTGAGATTCCCCCTCTTGCGCTACTCCCTCCGGGCCGCGTGAGCGCGCCCCATTCGGCGCGCTTTCGCCCGATCGAGGGATCATCGCTGAACCGTGAGATCAGCGTTGGTCGTGCCGGCGGTGACCTCGACCGGTTGCGTGGCCGGCTTGCCTTCTTCGCTCCAAGTCTTGAGCGTGTAATGGCCCGCTGGCACATCCTTGATGGTGAAGCTGCCTTCTTTATCCGTCACCGCGAAGTACGGCGTGGGCACCACGACCACGTAGCCCGACATCTCGGGATGGACGTTGCAAAGGAGCGGTACGGCACCGAGGTCGGCAAATACAAATGTTTTCTTGCCGCCCTGGGGCCAAGTTCCGAGATTGTGCGCGAGCTTCTTGTTGCCGCTGACCGACGGCCAGTACACGTTGTGGCCTACCGGGTCGCTGTTGAGGAAATCGACGCTGGTCCCCTTCAGCACCACGATGACGTGGGGGATGAAGGTCATCTTCTTCTGATCGACCATGGCAGGTTGAGAGGGAGCGTCAAATATTTTGCCGGAAATGGCGTCGATGTAGACGGCAATGTTCTCCGCCGAGCGCATGCCGTGCGCCGTCACCTTGCCCTTGATCTCCCCCGCCAGGCTCAGATCGGCTCGCCCCAAACCCAGCAGAAGAAGACCCGTGACGATTGCGATGAGCTTGAAGGATTTCATCGTTAACCTCGATATTTGGAATCCGCCCCCCATAGCGAGGGCGTCGAAGGACTCAGAAAGCAAAATCGATGCCGCTGACGATCCCATTAGCCCGAAACACCTTTGCCTCGTCAGGCACGGGCTGCGCCCAGCGGTGTTGGTACTCGAAAAGCACTTTGATATTCGCGCGAACGAAGAATTGAATCCCCGGACTAAAGCGGTTGCGTGTGAAGTGCTGCGAAAGGCCGCTCTGGAAATCCATCGGCGAGTTCACCACGTCGTAGCGCATGATGCCGATGAGCCAGGGGTAGAACCAGTATTCACTTTCCGCAAATCCACCGCTGAAATTCACCGGAGTGGCGGGAACAAAACCGGTGCCATCGTTGTTGAGCTGCAGGTTGGAGTCATGACCGTACATCCCCAGTCCGTACAGTTCGAATTTGCGATACTTGAAGCGGAAGTCCCCGCCGGCGCGATAGAACGGCTCGTGGACACTGGATAGTCCCGGGAAAAGGGTTCCATCAGTGTTGAGGGCGTTGCGGCCGCGATAATAGAACCCGCCCAGACGTAACGAGGTGTGGTCCCGCGGTCCGGTGGGACCGGCGGCTTGCACCTCTTTGCGGGCGTTCGGATCGCGCTCCAGGTTGAACTGCTTCCAGACGTTGACAAAGACGTCTTTGGTGTTGCGCGTCGCCGCGTCGGCGTTGTTGCCATTCACCACCGCCACTGACCACCAGAAGTTGCCATCGTTCGGGTACCCGCCGATTTCGATTCCGCGTTGCGACTCGCTGAAGGCGAAGGGGTTGGCCACGGTGCCGATTCCCGGCGCCACCACCGCGGCTTGAGTGTAGATGTCGTAGTCGGTAGGATTGATCGAGCGCGCCTGCGAGAAGGGTAAATCCAGTTCGAACTGGCCCACCCGGAGGTTCAGCGCATCCTTCGGCAAACCAATGTAGTGGCCAAGGTCGTTGACCTTCAGGTATCCATCCCCCAGCCCACCGTCGGCGCCCGAACCGCCCGCTGAAAGGTCGTCATCGATCCACCACGAGAGGTTTGGCCCGAAGCTTCCAGCACCCATCACCGCAAAGGCGTCCGGAGTAAACAGGTCCGTGCGCGGTAGGTACCCGAGCGCCAGAGGCTGCTTGCTGTTGTAGGTGGCAAACCCCGAATACCTGAAAGCGATAGGAATCGACCCGGGCATCTCGCCGGGATAGATAGCTTTCGGGAAGGCTTCCCGCTGGGCTTTTGCACCCAGCATGACGGGAGGTTCCTTGACGAACGTTTCGTCGTCCTTGGGGAATTTGAATCCATTCTTCTTAAAAGCCAAACCGAAGTCGTTGAGCTCTGGAAAGTTGTTGTGGCAGGTGGAGCAGGAAGTCTGGTACTTCCGCGAGAAGGCCGGGATGCCGTAGGTGCGTGTTGTGGACGTAAGGAGAGCAAAAAGGAAAGCGGAGCCCCCGAAAGCTACTGCCAGGAAGGCTAAACGTCGTATAGTGTTATTGCGCATTCTGACCACCTCTTATGGGAAATGCGGCGTCACCTTGCCGGTTTTTTTGGCCAGCCGAGATCCGCCTCTGTCTTCGGCGCGCCCCGGAAAGCCAACCGTTTTCTTTCTGTGGATTCCGAGGCTCTGCGCCTCTTCAGGGTCAGAGTCCGAATAATCGTTGGTCAGATTCTCAGCAGAGTTCAGATCTTCCATGGTTTTTCTGTCCGCTGGCCTCGGACTGTGATTGTCGTCGCAGAGCGATTTGGGTTCAGTGACGTAATTCCGGGGCCTGTGTGACGGCCGTCACGGTACTCGAACGGACGAAATGGCGGTCTTAGAGTGGTAGAATTGACTAGACAGGGAAAATGCAAGCCTTGCGTTCGTCATTGAGGAGCCGTTCACGGCAAGCTGGGCGCTTGCAATCTCTGTCCCTGAGGAACAAGGTTTACGTTTCCCGGCAAAGTCAAGTCTAATGAGCGAGCATTCGGCCCCTTACGATTTGAAGCTTATCGACAGTTGCTTCGCCTGTGTAATGCGAGAAGAGGGGCTTTTTTGTCAGCTTTCCCACGCCTCGCTCAGTGAGCTGAACTCGCTCCGACAAACGACAATCTACCCGAGAGGCGCGGTGCTGTTCGTCGAGGGAGAATCTGCGCGGGGCTTGTTTATTCTTTGCACGGGGCAGGCGAAACTGACGGCCACCTCTCCAGAGGGCCAGAGCCTCACCCTGCGGCTTGCGGAGCGCGGGGAAGTTCTCGGGCTGAGCAGCCTTGTGGGAAATACCCCCTATTCTGCGACCGCCGAAACAACCGTCCCGAGCCAATTGAGCTTCATACCGCGGCTGTCCTTTTTGCAGTTCCTTCGGGCCCACACCGACGTAGCTCTGCGTGTTGCCAAGCATCTGGCCGAAGAGCTTCACAAATCTTGGGCGCAGACGCGCTTACTGGCCCTCACGCGCAATACCCAGGCTAAGGTTGCACACTTCCTTTTGGACTGGGTGGTTCAGCGCGGCCAGGATACGCCGAACGGCCTCCGCGTGGTGCTCCACATGACGCATGGGGAAATCGCCGAGCACATTGGCGCCTCCCGCGAAAGTGTCAGCCGTACCCTAGGCGATTTCAAGCATCGGGGATGGATTCGTCTAAACCGTGGGTCGGTGGTTGTACTTCAGCTCCCCGAGCTTCGAAAACTCGCCACCGTCGCCGCCCCTTAGGCCTTGGCGGTCCGATCTCCAGCTTCTATTTGACCGGGATGACGCTTCCCCAGGAAGCGGAGGCCGGAAAATGGGCTAAGCATCGAGGCTTGCCTGACTCCGAGCAATAGAGAGAGGCGACCCCGTGACTGCTTCCAAGACCTTCTTGAGCTCGAACGGAGCTTCGGTTTCACTTATTAGGATCGCTCCGAAAGGCAAAGAATGGGGGCGAGGTAGACATGATCAAGGCCCCTTGGATGTGGGCCGAGACGGGCAAGGCGGTTGGGTTGGCGGAGTACCTCCACATCAACGAACCCCGGGACCTCATCGGACGTTCTCTCTGGAAGCACAATCACAATCGGCCGCATCGGGGGCCGCGCGACCGCGCTCCCCGGGAGGCCTTTCTCAGGGTCAAAGGGGACCCAAAAACCCGAGACTCTGAGTGTCCAGACTTGAGGGGAGCACTGCACAGGTTGTAGTAGTATGCGTAATAGGTACCTACCTTTATCAAATCCGACGCGTGTTCCTCTTCCACGTCAAATAGTGCAAGGTAAAGAGTCTTGTATCCTCGTTTGGAGGTCAGGTGCCCCCGGCCCTGACCACTCCTGAAGTGACGAAGCAAACCCTCGATTGGGGAAATCCCCCTCAACCATAGCCGTCCAGACGCGGCCAGCCAATTCTTCCTCGCGGACAACCATGCCAGCGTGCAGGCCGCAGGTTGGACCTGTTTACGGCAAAGTTTTCTTCTCGCCGGGTTCCGAGGGCCATTGCAGTTTGAACGGCTGCGAGGTGGCCTTGGGATAGATGCTCCGATTGACCAACTCCGGATAAGGGGAGCCAGCGAACTCTCGAGAATGAAAATCTTCCACCATCATGTCTACTCTGGCGTTGAAGAAACGGAAGGCCTCCGGAAGCCAGACGATGTCGGCCGTCAGCCCCTGAAAGATGTACATGGATTTTACTGTCTCGTAGAGCTCGGCTTTCAGCTTCTTTTTCTGATCCGCAGTCACTCCCGGCTCGGCCATGCGAACCACGTAGGTCAAGAAAGTTACGCCGTTGCTGATATATGCCAGGTTCTTCGAGTGCTCCTGCGGCAAAAGCTCTCGGAACAGTCTCTCTGCCTTTTCGATATCCGCAAGCTTATGGGTCAACCAGAACTGCTCGACCGTATTGATGGCTTCCTTGACTTGCTGCTGGTTCTCAGGCTTGTCTGCAAGCAATCCAGCCAGCTCGTTCACCAGTAGCTCCTGTGTCAGGGAAGGGTCGGAGGCCAAGCGGAAGAAGATGTAGTCGTCCATGAACCGGCACGGCGGCGCCAGCCGGTAGCCTTCGACTCCGTCCACCCCTATCTCATCGCGGGCATACCGTGCCTCCTGGATTCCTCTGCGAATAAATGGATGGGGAAACATGTTGACCGCTATCTCGGGACTCATATACCAGAAAAAGTCGATGAGTGGCCTGAAGCCGTGCTCCTTACCAACCAGCAGGCCCTCCCGCAAGGGCGGATTTCCCCGCTCTTGGATGTAGGGCCCCCAATGCTGAGCAATCGTCAGCACCGAAGCGTCCAGCCACGCGACATTCTTGGGGAGCCGGGGAATTATGTCATCCTGCAACGCCCGGTACTTGGGATATTTCTTCAATAATTCTTCGGGAAGAAAGACCTTAGACCAGATATCCGGCACCCAGTTCCAATACACAAATTCAGCGTCGTTGCCCACCTCTTGCATCAGTTGGATGTAACTCTTGGTCGCATCGGCAAAGTAGGCCGTGGGCTCCTGGCTGGTGACATCATCGATAGATAACCCGCCTCCGTCGGTGTAAATCACCTCGAGCCCATCCATTCCACGGAAGTATTCCAGCGCATATCTCTGGTTCTTCAGAATCAAATCCTTCCCTTGGCTCCAGTTCAGTCCGCTGCTGTTCCAGCCGGCCTGATCCTGGACGGCTTGCTTCTCAGGGTTGTCCCAGAACGCTTGTTGGGTTACCAGATTCGGGTTGATATACCAGTTGAATTTGATCCCTACCTGATGGCAATAATCCATCACTTGTTTCCAGACCTCATACCGCCATTTCTCCCGTTCGCTCTGAGGATAATCCGGGTGGTAAGCACGGTGCGACGCCATGACCAAGGTTGTCATATTGCACAACCGCATGAAATCAATGTAGGTTTTCCATTCCTCCAGCGACCATCGGTCCGGACTCAACGCCGCAAACCCATACGATGCTCCAAACCGATAAGCTGCCACCTGCATCGCACGAATAGCAAACTGGGGCTTCTCCTCAATGTCCCACGCCCGGGTGAAGGGGTCGCTGCGGTGTTCGATCATGAGGGTGCGCAGGAAGGTGTACACGCCGTTAGCCGTTCCCTCGGCGTCGTTCCCCCTGATCGTCATTTCACCCTCCTTTGACGAACGAATCGTGTAGCCCTGATTACCGATCCGCGGATTCTGGCTGGAATTGAGTTCGATCCGGATGGAACGATCCTTGCCCGAGGCTCGATCCATCGGAATCCCAGTGTACTGCGACAGCCGGTGGGCTGCGTGACGGACCGAGGTGGGGGCATTGTCGTAGCAGGAAATGACGAGAGCTTCGCCTCGACTCGTCGCTGTGAATGCCAAAAGAAGAAACGAATAAAAGATGGCCCTTCTGGTCCCTGGTCTCATTTTTGCGTCCTCCGGAGGGGTGATATCTTGCAGCGCAAACCTCACGCCTCAGATTGAAAAGCTAATGGTAAACGGTCGTTCAGGATTGCCTTCCGGTGGCTGGTCCGCCGAATGACCAGCCCGCGTTTTTGTACCCCCACGAGTGAGAGAGTCTACATCACAGCTTGCGGCTGTGAGTTCTGATTTGCTGCCACCAGGGGACTATAGGCCGCCGGTACCGGCGGCCTATAGCCGAGCGCCGAGTGGGGTCTCCGCGTGTTGTACTCCACCCGCCACGGCTCGATCACAATCTGTGCCTCCTTCAGGAAATAGAAGATTTCTCCATTCAAGCATTCATCTCGCAGTTTGCCGTTGAAGCTCTCACCGTAGCCATTCTCCCAAGGACTCCCTGGTTCGATGTACAGCGTTCCAGTCCCCAGCCTGGCCGGCCACTTCCGCAGTTCCCGGGCCACGAACTCAGGCCCATGGTCCGAGCGGAGGTATGCCGGGATTCCCCGTACCAACATATCCTCCGCCAGCGTCTCGATCACTTCCTGGGTCCGCAGTCTTCGCGCCACCCGGATCGCCAGGCACTCCCGCGTGTATTCGTCGATCCGCGTCAGCAATCGTAGAGTCCTGCCATCGTGCGTCACGGCGCTCACAAAGTCGTAGCTCCAAACATGGTTGGCTCGCTCCGGCCGCAGCCGTACGCAAGAGCCGTCGTTCAACCACAATCGTCCTCGCGGCCGCTGTTTCTGCGGCAATTTGAGCCCTTTCCGTCGCAGAGACCGGACGCTGGCTCCTTACGATTTCATCTTCCTTCGAAGTAAATCCAGGAGCGGCCGATCGAGCTGATGGCCATGCCAGTCTTGGAATTTCGTTCCGGGGCGTTCTGTATCGACGATGCCGAAGGGTCCGCGGAAATTCCAGAGCGCCCACCCGCTGCCCAGTTCGCCGATCACGTCGAGCGTGTCGTTGAACCAGGCGAGCACGACCTCGGGCGGCGTGTGCTTGTAGCAGCCCATTTCGCCGAAATGGATGGGAACACGCTGTTGCTCCATTCCTCGCCAGGGCCGGACGAAATCTTCGATCGTCTTCCGGTCGGCGGTCACCTTGCCGTGGTTGTCCTTAAGCGGCCAGGTCGGAGGCTCGGTGCGTGTCGCCCATCCGCGGGCCCACTCACACTGGTAGTGGGTAAGCTCCGGGGGATAGTAGTCGTGTGGGCTTTGCAGCACCCGGGTGTCGATAAGGTCGGAAACCGGCGCGTCGCCGCCGGAACAGCCATCGCTGACAATTAGCCGCTGCGGGTCGATGGCGCGGATCCCGTCGATCGCGGCGCGAGCTACCCGAGCGTATTCCTTCTCGCCTCGGACTTCGATCTCGCGGTCGATCGCGGCCTGGGGCTCGTTCTTCCGGCTCTCCCTCAATTGGGTCCTTTCCGCTGGGGTGAGGCGCAGGAAGGGCTCGTTCACCAGGTTGAAGCTGACAACCTCGTTCGAAATACCCTTGTAGCGTTGCCCAAAAAACCTCCACTGATGAACGAAGGCGTCGAGTGTGGGAGAGTCCTTGTAGAAGCTCGTCTTTTCTGGGGTAACGTGAATGCCGGTCAAGGCTGCATCCAAATCGTCGAGCACACAGAAGCCGGGCGCCCGGTGCAGGCAGATGTTGACGTGGATTCCATACTTCTCGCCCAGGCGGGTGGCGCGGTCGATGGGCTCGACCTTCTGCTCGTTGATTTTCATCAGATCGTTTGGATCGGTCCAGAAGCGGTAGTCCATCGGCAGGCGGGCGAAGTTGAACCCCCAATCGCGCATCCAACGGAAATCGTCTTCCAGGAACAACCCATCGTCCTTGTAGGGGAAGTATTTCATCCAGTCCGGGTCCGTCGAGAAGTATTCCAGCAAGTTGAAGCCGTACCAGCGGGGATTCCCGCCTTTCAACTTCAATGCCGAGGACTTCGCCGCAGACTTCTGCGCCTGCGCCACATTGCCTCCGAGGATCGGCGACAGGGCCGCGGCGCCGGCTGCAGCAGTCAGCGATTTTAGGACACTCCGGCGGGTGAGGCCCGGTCCGAGCCGTTCGTCTGGGCTCCGGCCCGTAGTCGTTTCGGCGGACGTGGTTGCGGTTTTCGATGAGATTTCACGATGTGTAGATGCCATGGCGGATACCTCCAAATTGTTTTAACGAGATAGGAAACATGTTGTACTCGCTCCCGTTTGCGAGCGATTGGTCTTCTCTCGGGATAGATTTTCAGTCTAACGACGCCGAAGCACGATGAGTTCGAGCCCGGGGGGAGGCAAGGGACGCGACAGCTCCAGCTTGCCGCCGCTCCCCGACGTTTCATTGACGAGCGTGAAATCCTCGGTCTTCGTAAGGCGATAGCGCTTGACCGTGAAGGCTCTCCTGCCCCACGGCAGGTTGGTCACCGTCAGATTGTAGCCGGAATTGTTGCGGTACTCGATCTCATTTCGGCGGGAAAGAAACTTCATCTTCGAGAAGTCCAATCCCCCGCTTTCCTGAAGGGTTTTGAGCACCTCCGGCGGGAGCTGCATCATGTGCGGTTTCGAGCCGGCTGGAATTGCATAGTTACTGATAAGGATTTGCACCGTTTTCCCGTCGCGCGAGCGGCCGGCAAGCGCCGCGAATCCGAACGTGTCGGCGCCGGTCAGGGTGAGCCGCTCGGGTGTCTTCAGCACGGCCGCTGTGGCGCGAAAGGCGTGGGCCGGCTTGAAGGACTCCCCTTGGAGTCCATACAATCCCATCCACGCCGCGTCGCCGCGATAAAAGTGCGCATGGTCGATGGGCGAATCCTGCAAGTAGATCATCACCGCGCCAATGAACGCGGCGTTTTCCATGCCCTGCAGCACCGGCTTTTCGGCATCCGTGAAGTCGGCGCTGAGATTCCACTCGGTCAGATGGCTTTCCACGCGTTTGAATCCCTTGGCGTCCAGCAAGCCACGGATTTCCTTCCCTATGCGCACAGCGTCATAAGGGTCGCCGGAAAAATCAGCATAGGTGTGCCAGGAATAGAAATCGAGAGGAAGGTGGTGCGCCGCGCAGTAATCGAGAAACCCTTCGCGGTAAGGCCCTTCGGTTAATGCGAACGCCTTGCCCGTCCCACCCACTTGGAGTGACGGATCGACGGACTTCAGGGCGTGCGCCGTCTTCTCATAGAGGGCGTAAAACTGCTCAGGCGTTCCCTTCCAAAAGATGCCGATATCGGGTTCATTCCAGAATTCCCAATAGCGGATCTTGTCGTGGAACCCGTTGGCCCAGCTCTGGTTGTAATGCATCGCCACGTGCTTGATCACGGCGGCAAACTTATCGAAATCGGCCGGGAGCGTGGGTTCGGCGCCAAAGCTCCGCCCGATGCGGAAATAGACCTCGGCGCCACTCTCACGAATCGCCCGGATGATCTTGTCGGATGGCCCAAAGTTGTAGCTTTCGGGTTTCTCCGGGTCGGCGTTCCAGTCCGGAAAGATCGAGCTGGCATTTCCCGCCGCGACGAGACTGGATCGCTGCTCGGGGTCGGGGACGAGCCAGGCGAGGAAAGGATTATCAACCGAGTAGTGCGCGTCGATTTCCGTCGGTCCCATCGAATCGTGCGTGCGGACCATCCCGATGCGGAGTTCTCTGTATTGCCGGACGAGGTTCGGAAGCCCCGAAATCACAGGGTAGGGCGGACCATTGAGTCCCTGAAAGGAGCGGATGACGCCACTCACCTCCCGGGCGTCAACGCCTACCGTGCGGAATTGATCCGGGGTTGCGGTTTGGGTGAATCCGGTGGCGGAGAACGCAAACAAGGCAAGGAACGCGGGGATGGATCTGTTCATGGGGGAACGCTCCGAGTTGGTGGAAATCTGGCGCGCCGTCTGGTACAAGGCCGCTCTCCACGCGGCTTACGAGCGATAAGGATCGCTGATCTCCATGGCCAATTCCCAGATTCCTCGCGCCCGCTGGTACATCAACGCCCGATGCCGCCGGGGATCTTCGAGCCGCCAAGCCTCCGGCGTGCTGAACCAGTAGGCGGTCTGGTCATTCGCCCAGGTTTGGTAATACAGTCCCCAGCCGATCAGCAAGGCATTGGCCTCGAAGGCGCCGTCGCCGATGCGCTTCCCCCAGTGGTAGAGGTTCGCGGCCGCGCAGTAGCTCACTCCTGTCCAAACCTCGAACTGGTGAGCATACTCGCTGTCGCCGAGTCCCGGAGTCGAGTCCGGGCGCAGCGCATTGGCCACGCCCAAATCCCCGACCCCGTCGCCGTTGAAGTCCTTAAGTGGCAGCACCGCCCGCTTGAAGAGTTGGCGGTAATGGGAGGTGAGTCGGTCGGGGTTCACCACCGGGGGAAGACCGGTCACATCGACGTAACGC
>Ga0315279_10011121_pt1 | contig 10460 bp, 13 predicted proteins | sample YL17G06_20_MG_FD_203694 | JGI IMG/M metagenome (GOLD analysis project Ga0315279, IMG submission 203694) | Sediment microbial communities from Yellowstone Lake, YNP, Wyoming, USA - YL17G06_20 | ecosystem: Environmental > Aquatic > Freshwater > Lake > Sediment | place: USA: Wyoming | collected...
ACTTCCCCCAATGCTTAGATGCACCACGGAGCTCCGCTTTGTCGTTGTCGATCAGAAGATAGGAAGGGGATCCGCACTTCCCTTCGATGACTGCGGCGTCATAGCCTGCCGCTTTCAGCTCGGCCCCAAGGCCACCTCCCATAATCGATTCTGCGATTGTTCCCGTCAGCGGTGACTTCGAAACGAACGCGGTCTTGCCGGCGGTCGGGACGGCAATGCCTGTGAACAGTCCCGGTGCGACAACGAGCACGTTCTTCGAATCGAACGCGTCCAGCTTCGGATCCATCGCGTCGTAGAAGAGCCTGACCGCGAACCCTTCGCCCCCGAGGTAGTCCCTGATGAGGTCTTCCGGAGTGTTCTCAGCCCTCATCTTGCCAGTGGTCAGGTCCACAAACAGTATCTTGCCCCCCAGCGCGTACATCTACTTCCCTCCCAGCAAAGACAAGACAGCGAGACACTTGGTCTCGTCAGCTTCTTCGAACTTGAGCGCACCTAGCGGGCAGAACTTCACGCACATCGGATCGCCCTTGCAGAGGTCACACTTTCGAGCCAGGTCATCGACTACCCTTATTACTCCGTACCTGCAGGTCTTCTCGCAGGTGCCGCAGCCGGTGCACAAGTTCTCGTCAACCTCGAGAATATCGTCGACCATGAAGATGGCATCCTCGGGACAAGCCTCAGCGCAGCAGTCGTAGCCGCACGCAACGCACTGGGTGCACACCACAGGGATGTCGTTCTTGATGCCGTCCTTGACGACCCTCAGGCGCGCCTTCTTCCTGTTGACGACTCCTTCGTGTGATAAGGAGCAGATCATTTCACAAAAGCGGCACCCCGTGCATTTCTCGGGATAGGAGACCAGACCAGCGGCCAATTCCTCCACCTTCAGCAGAGGTATGCCATACATCATTAAAGCACTAACGATTCTACGGATGATAAGAACGGATCATAGAGCTAGACTCGGAAATGCTTGGAATGGAATGTGGACCCTGCAACCCGAGAACAGCGAGTAAGTCCCGTACTTCACTGCACGTCGATCCTCTTCATTTTCGAAGTATCGGTTTTCTCCTGCTTTTCGACCGCTTCAAGGTTCGCGTCTATGACCGATTTCATCATCAGGAGGAATTCCTTCTTAGCCGCGAGGTAGTGCTTCCTCGCATCGACGGGGATCTTGGACTCCGGAATGACCGAGTCGAGCGCAAGGAATAACTCAGTTCCAGCCTTCATGATGTGCTCAGTCGTCTCCTTCGAGAGAAGCGCGTCCTTCATCCTCTTCGCTTCTTCCTTTATCCTGTCCGCCTTTCCCTCCATCCCTATCACTTCCTCCGAACGTTATGAGCAGCCGGCCATCCTTGAACTCCGCCTTCTTTGTCTCCTTCTGCATCAGCGAGTACGGCAGGGAGACGGAACGCTTGTAGTGCCCGACCTGCACGATTAGAGTATCTTCCGTTTTATATAACTCTACCTCTTCCTTGGTCGAGAATGGGAGCTTCAGAGAGAGAATGCTGGAACCTTTCTCTTCGTAAATCTCCATCGGCTTCTCGACCGAGTATATCATTGTCGGGTCCGTGGTCCCGAAAATCATATCGGCCAATGTCTCCAGCGATTTCTTCCCGACAAGTTCAGTTGGCATCTGAGTGGCAGTGAGTATAGTAAGCGGACTGAATGACTCGTTTATTATGTCCATATAGCAATCTTGCTCGGCGAGCTTGTTCTTGAAGTAGCCGTCGGAGCATTGGGGCATGAGACGGTTGACGACCAGGCACTCGACGGTCAGATTGTAGAGGCAGAGGTACGTGAAGGCTCTCTTCGTCTCGTTGATGACCATCCTCTCGGGGTTCACGACGAGCCTGACCGACGTGACGGTCGGGTCTGTGAGTATCTCCTTGACGGAACTCAATCGGTCCCTGATCTTCTCGATGTCCTTCATGACCTCGTCTGACGGCAGGGGCGTTTTCATGAACTTGCCGACGGTGGCCCTTGCCAACTTCAACGCGTTCTTGAAGACCTTGTACAACTTGTCGAAATACCAATCCGACATTTCCGGGAAGCTCAGAAGTCTGAGCGTGTCAGCGGTGGGGGCTGTGTCAAGGATGACCAGGTCGTACATTTTTGTATCGTAGAAATCCCAGACGTAGAACAATGCGGACATGAGCTCCATTCCAGGCCAAACGGTCATCTCCTTCGCATTCACTTCCCCGAGGCCTTGGGACTGGAGAAAATCGGACAAGTATTTCTGGACCTCATTCCATCTGGTCTCGAGCTCGTGAACGACGTCGACCTCGATCGCATCAAGATTCTCCTCGATGTGCCTTATCTGGCCGGACAGCGGGACCTCCAGTGAGTCCGCGAGGGAGTGGGCGGCATCCGTGCTCATGACGATTGTCTTGTATCCCATGCGAGCAGACCGCAGCGCCGTTGCCGCGGCCACGGAGGTCTTTCCGACCCCACCCTTCCCGGTATAGATGATGACCCTCAATTTCTCGCCAATCGCCTAATCTCCTTTTCCTACTTGAAGGATTTGCCTGTCGACCATCGTGTTTTCCAAGCTAATCCAAGAGAAGTTCGAGAACGAAGAAGAAGATGCTGCGAAGGAACCTGATTGAAAAGGGGCTCAGGTGCCGGGGACGGGGTTCGAACCCGTGACCTTCGGATGTCCCTGGAGAGGATCTTGTTGACCTAAACCCTATGAGTCCGACGCTCCACCAGGCTGAGCCACCCCGGCTTGGTGATCCTCACTGATCCTTATCTTCGACCGTTTCCTCGCCCTTGTCCGCTCCGTATTCGGTTTCCTCAATCCCCGCATCGGAGATATCCTCGATGACGACCTCCTCGGCGGGCGCTTCGACCTTCGGCGCCTCTGTGGCTTCGGTCTTCTCGGCCTCTTCCACGACCTGCGGCTCCACTATCGACTTCTCGTCGGGAAGCGGAGTGCCGATCTCGAGAACCTCGGTCTTCCTGATCTCGATACGCTTCGTAGGAACAATGATCTTCGTCGCACGAGAGAGATCCTTCGCCATTTCGCCGGAGATGACCGATCTGACAACGTCCGAGATCGACATGCCGGCCACAGTCTTCTGAAGGTGCTGGGTCATGATCGATCTGATCGCCGTCTCCTGAGACGCTTGGATCCTCTTCTCAGTGACGCTCATCGGTTTGACGCGCACGAGGAATCCGTCCTTCGTCCTAGCGTCGATGACGTGGTCGGTCTTGGTCCTCTTTCTTCTCGTTAGCCTTCGAACGTAATCGCTCGTTAGGTCCTGACCGACGAACACCGTGTGAGCATCAAATCCTGTGACGTCGCTCACCTTGAATTTGAGTTTGATGTGCATCTTTGAGAAATCGCCTGTCAGGTCGTGAACGGTAACCTCGGTGGTCCTGCCGATGAGACTGGTCGGGTCACCTGAAGGTGTCTCTCCGATCTGCATCTCGTTGAACATCTTTGGAGCGAAAATCTTGTACCATTCCTTCGCCCTCCACCGGTCCTTGACCTTCCTTGCGACAGTCTTCGTTTTCTTAGTAACAGGCATCAATAGCCTCCGTGATTCAGGCAGTTTCCGTAATGAGTCTCCCTATTAATAAGTTTCCGTCACGCAGCCTCACTGGCAAAGTGTCCAGCATCAGAAGTGGAAGGTTCATGGGACATTCTTCGCTAGTACAGATTTCGTGTCTTCGGGCATCTGTGCCTGCTGACCCGCCAGCCGCTTCTCCAATTCCTCGATCCCTTTCATCCGGTCGAGAAAAACAGGGACGTAGCACGAGGTGCCCTCGATCACGAGTATAGCCACCTTCTCCTTCTTCGACACCTCGTGTCCTTCCAGATTCGCCTGGAAGTTCACGAATCCTTTGAACTGCTCGGGCATCTCCTCTGCCCTTGAGATCGAGACTAGCCTTACGAGGTGCAACCGAACGCACCTCAGAGCTTCACCGGCACGACGTGCGCTTCCAATCCGAGGTATTCCTTCGGCAATCCGAAGGCGAGACCATACAGCTGCGACAAGTGTATGACCGGTATGTCATAGCCTGGGATGTCCTTCTGCGTTCTATCGTACTGGAGGTGACAGAACGGACAGACGTCGATGATGAACTTCGCGCCAACCTTCTTTACGTTGATGAGTTTCTCCTCCGTCATCTTCATGGCAACATCGTTCGCGCGGGTCCTGAGGCCTCCTCCCGCGCCGCAGCACATCCCCTTGTCGCGGTAGTTGATGCTCTTAGCGCCGACCGCCTCGACCAACTCGTCGAGCATCGTTGGTCTCTCGGGGTCGTCGAGCTGCTTTATCTTGCTCGGTTTGGCGAAGTGACAACCGTAGTGGACCGCTACCTTGTAATCCAGGGGCTGCATGACCTTCGACTTGATCTTGTCGATGCCCACGTCCTTGTGCAGGACATCGGCGAAGTGCCGGACCTTAATCTTCCCTCCGGTGTATTCGAGTCCGACCTCCTTCAGGATCTTGTTGACCTCTTTCACCTTCTCTGGGTGCTCGTGCAGGAGGTGGGCCGCGTCGAACAACGACCCGAAGCAGCCGTTGCATATCGTCAGGATGTCCAAGCCCTTCTTCTCCGCCAGCGCGAGGTTGCGGGCCGCAAGTGCGAGCCAGGTCATCTGATCAAAGGATCTTATCACACCGGGTGCAGGGCAGCATCCCGCTCCCTCGAGGTCAACGAGCTCTACCTCGAGGGACCTGAAAACCTCCCTCGTCGCCTTCTCGATGCCTGGGTACCTCAGCGGCGCGATGCAGCCGAGGAAGAAAGCGTACTTGTCGGTCATCTACTTCCCTCCGATGAGCTTGTCGAAGCCAGTAATCTTCATGATCTTCTTCCAGTCCTCGAGCGCCTTAGGATTGCCAAGCACGGTAGGGGGTTGTTCGGACAGTCCGAGGTTCTTCCGCAGGCTCCTGTAATCGTCTGTAAGAGGGATGGTGTGGCCAGTGTTCATCATATTCGAGGCGGTCTTCTTGTGAGAGTCGGCCATGTACCCTTCCTTCACGGCGAAGTTCCTTAGGATGATGATTATGTCAGTAATGTCCACCGTCCGGGGGCACCTCTCAACGCAAGTGTAGCAGGTCGTGCACATCCACAGGTCGTCCGAGGGCAGGATGTCCTCCTTCAGGCCCAGCTGCGCCCTTCTTATCAACTTCCTTGTCCGGAAAGCGGTCTGCCGTCCGGACGGACAGCTCGCCGTGCAGGTCCCGCACTGGTAGCACAGGTTCAGGCTCTTCCCACCAGCCTTGATCACCTGGTCAGCGAACTCCGGGTTCGGCTCCTTGACGTTAGCCATAGAATGTCACCGAGTCGGGAAACGCACGCCTGCATATATAAGACTAAGGTGAAAATGAGGGTCGTGTTACCTTTATAGGTAATACATCTTAAGCCAGGCGCTCCTTCTTCAGCTCGCTCACGAGCTTCAGGACATCGATGTCTTCCTTTCTGTAGACCGCGATGATTTTGTGAGCCAACATCTTCATCTCGGTGGCGCTCTTAAGCCTGATGCCCTTCCTCGACAGCAAGCTCTGGTTGACGAAGAAGCTGAGGTTCGAGCTGATCAAGTACGGAAGGTAGCGCACCGTCCCCTTCTCCTTGTACTTGGCACCCTGACTATTCAGAAGCTTGAATCCGAGACGCTGGGCGCCGTACTTGAACCGGAGGTAGTTGGGTCCCCTGTCAACGTGGACCAGCTCATCGTCCGCTATTTCCTCCCACTTCACCCCCTCCAGCTCATATACATAAAGTGGGTCGTCCAAAACGACTATGTCCATGAGCCCCGCCTGGAAGTCCCTCAGGTTGCGTTCGTCGTCAGAGATGACGAGGTCGTACTTCCCAGTCTTGTCGATTCTCGAGAGTGCCGAGAGAAGAAGCTCCTCCGTTATTATCGTCCCTCCAACGACCACTGATTCGCCCGTTCTGACCCTCGCCCTCAAGGCGGAGTACTCAATGACGATCCTCTCGCCTTCCTCGGTCAGACCGGTCCCAGATGGGGATGTCACCAGAAGTCGCACCCCTATGCGTTCCTCCATCCGTCGGAGGTACCTGTGGAGAACTGGAACCGATATTCCAAGCTTGCTCGCCGCCTGCTTCTGACTGCCTTCTTCGTAGACGGCCTTGAGGACCTCAAGATTGTGCGAGGTTACCGACACCCCATTGATGACCAAAGAGATCGCAGGCTCTATCTCCACGCTTGGCGATTGGCTGTCAAGATATATCTAATTTGACCGCCCATACTAGGAGGAAGTCGATGACGCGAAGAGCACTGGTCCTAGGAATCGGCAGTCCGATCGTCAGCGACGATGCCGTCGGGATAAGAGTGGTAGAAAGAATCCAATCGCTGAAACTCGAGGGAGTGGACGTCAAGGAGGTCAGTTCAAGCGGACTGGACCTAATAGAGTTGATGCTGGATTACGATACAGTCGTCATCGTCGACGCGATCATCACTTCCGATAACCCTCTGGGGACGGTGCTGCAGCTGGATGAGAGGGATTTCGCATCCTCGGTGCACGGGGCGAACCCTCACGACGTGAACATCGCGACCACGATAGAGCTCGGTAGAAGACTTCAGCCGGACAGGATGCCAAAGAGCATCGCCTTCGTGGCGGTCGAAGTCGCGGACACCCGGACGATCAGCTACTACATGACCCCTGAGGTCGAGATTGCGATACCTGAGGCGGTCGAGAGAATCGTGGAGATATTGAAGAGATGGAATCGGTCCTAGAAATCCAGGGATTCTAGGTTCTTCGAGACTGTCCTCGCGGTCTTCCCCGGACCGTGGAGGGCTATGCACAGCTTCTGCCTATCGATTAGTCCCCTCGCAACCCTGACGATGTCGTCCTCCGTGACCCTTTCGAAGGCCGCGAGGATGTCCGCTTCCGTCGGTGCTTTCCCAATCAGTAGGAAGAACTCACCGAGATGGAACATCTTTGATTCGGTGGATTCGAGTCTCCTAACGAGAACGCCTTTGATCAGCCGCTTCGCCCTCGTGAGCTCGTCCTCCTCCAGCCCCTCCGACTTCATCTTCTGCAGTTCTGAGGTGACCAGCCGGATCACGATCTCCATGTTCTTAGACGATGTCGAGAAGAACACACCGAACATGCCGCAATCGCTGAACGGCTGGGAGAGTGTGTAAATCGAGTAAGCGAGTCCCTTGTCCTCCCTGACTTTCTGGTACAACCTCGAGCTAGTGCCGGCGCCGAGTATGGCGCTCAGCAATGTCTGGACGTATCTGTCGGGATGGGCGGCGTTGACGCCGGGGAATCCCATGCCAACATACGCCTGATCCACCTCCCTCGGGAACGACTCGATCAGCGACCTCGCCGACGGAGGAGCCCTGTCGTTGCCTCGACCTGGCCTGGCATGTGGATCGAACATGTCCGAGGCCCACTTCTCTACCTGGCCCACCTTTACGTTGCCGCAGGCGGCAATGACGAAGTTCTGGGGGCGATAGCATTCCTGGAAGTACGTCCTGACGTCCTCGGCCGAGAGCGACGCGACCCCCTCCGCCTCGCCTGTCTCCGCTGAGGCCAGAGGATGCCCGTCCCAGAGCGCCCTCGTGAATAGGTGGTGGATGTATGTGTCCGGCTCGTCCTTCAGCATCCTGATCTCTTCGGCGACGATCCTTTTCTCGTTATCGACCGCCTCATCGCAAAGACTAGGGTTCAGCATCAGGTCGGCCAGTATGTCCTCTGCCGTGTCAAAGGTCTCGTCCAATGCGACGGCGTAGTAGCAGGTCGACTCCTTTCCAGTGTAGCCGTTGAGCTCCCCGCCGGCAGCCTCTATCAACTCCGAGGTCTCCTTTGAGCTCCTCTTCTTTGTCCCCTTGAACATCACGTGCTCGAGCAGGTGGGCCAATCCCTCCCGGCCCTTCGGCTCGTCCCTGGATCCAACCTTCACGTAAACGGACAAAGCGACCGATCTCGCGTAGGGAAGCCTCTCGACGATGACCGGGATTCCTGCCCGGGTCTGGGCGAACGACACTCTCTCGTCCTTCAATGAAAGGTGGAGAACAGCGCCTATCGTATAGTCTTTTCGCAACTTCGATCATCAATTCGCGGTCACCGCAAGAAGAGCCACCGTAGTCATATGCCAGATTGCCACAGGAATAAGGATTAAGTAGGGTCATCTGCCATAGCATGCACGGGGTACGACATGCAGAGAAGTACCGATCCATTTCTGAACGAGTACAAGCCAGACGTCAAGTTCCCGCAGGCGGTTGCCATCATCGGCTTCCCGAGCGTAGGACTCGTCGGGTCGATCGCCGCGAACTTCATCAGGAGGACGATGCAGCTGGAAAGGATTGCGACAATCATATCGAAGAACTTCCCGCCGTACACGATAATACACGAGGGTGTGCCTTCGCCCCCCGTGCGGATCTACACGGGCGAGCGGAAGTGCGTCGACGGGATACGTTGCGATCAGCTCGTCGTCGTCATGTCCGAGTTCATGCCGAATCCCGACCTCATAAAGCCGGTGACGGACATCTTGCTCGAGTGGTGCAAGAAGAAAGAGATCGGCATGATCGTGACGCTCGAGGGGATCAACCTGAGCGAAGGTACCGGTGAGAACCAGACCTTCGGTGTCGGCAGTACACCCAGGGCAAGAGCGATGCTAGGGAAGTACTGTGTGAAGGAAATGCAGGAAGGCATGGTCTCTGGCATATCGGGTGTCCTGCTCTACGAGGGAGAGCGTCTTGACATAGATGTCATATGCCTGCTCGGCCCTGCGAGGATTGACATGCCGGATGCTAGAGGCGCAGCGAGACTGCTGGAGATCGTTGGGAAGATGCTGCCCGAGCTGAAGCTCGACCCCGAACCGCTGTACAAGGAGGCGGAGCAGATCGAGCGACAGATGAAGGCGGCGATGGACAGCGTCAAGCAACCGAAGAAGATCGGGGACGAGTCGGTCATATACGGATGATCACGAACATTCCACCCTTTCCTTCATTCGGCGGCAGGAATCTTCCAGTTGATACCCGACGACCAAACATTAAATAGAGAGGCGCAGATACATCTGGTATCTCCATGGAAAAGCACAGGTTCATCAAGAAAGTGTGCCTCCTAGGTGACGGCGCGGTAGGCAAGACAAGCCTCATGAGGCGGTACGTCTACGACTTCTTCGGGGACGAATACCTGATGAGCTTCGGGACGAAGGTGACGAAGAAGGTCCTCGATCTCGACGAGGTCGAACTGACATTGATGATCTGGGACGTGCTCGGGCAGAAGACGCACAAGTCTCTGCATGAGGCCTACTACAAAGGTGCCAAAGGAGCCTTGCTCGTTTGCGACCTGACCCGAGAGGACACGGTCAGGCATCTCATCGAGTGGAAGAACGATTTCTACCATGCTGTGGGACAGACCCCAATCGTGCCGATAGCGAACAAGTGCGATCTCGAGTGGAAGGTCTCCCCTTCGGATTTGGACGAAGTGTCCAAAGCCCTTGGAAAAGGATTCATGCCGACGAGCGCCAAGACCGGTGAGGGCGTGGAAAGCGTATTCCTGCAATTGGGGACGGCCATGATGGAGAAGATGGAATGAATCCTTTCTTCGTGATGCCCGGCCAGGCCATAATGGACCTGCGCGAGGAGCTCGAGCTGATCGAGGGTGAAGAAGCGGGCGAGACGCTCCAGAGGTACGGATTCAGGGCTGGAATGGGACTCGTCAAATCCCTGGGAGTGGATGCCTCAGATTTCGAGCAGCTCGCCGAGATCCTGCCGCCGCTGTGGGCGGAGACCGGTCTTAGCAGAATTGTCGAGGAACACATCACGGACAAGGAGATAACGATCACATTCGAGGACTCTATCGAAGCAGAGCATGGGAGGAAGTGCGACTTCACACGCGGGTATCTGAGCGGTATCGTCTCCGCGCTATCGAAGAGAAGGTACAACGCCGTCGAGAACGAGTGTGCCTCGCAGGGGAAGGCGAATTGCGTCCACGTCCTCTCGCCGGCGAAGGAGATAGTACGGTCTGCTGCGAAGGAGACCTCGGTCGCCGGGATGAAATACGAACTGGAGCTCGGATACTCATATCTTCTTGAGACAGAAGACCCCTCGATCGCCTACAGCGTTTTCTTGGACCAGACCACACATGGCAGACCAGGGATGTGCATCATAAGGGAGTACCCGGAGAAGCTCAGGGCAAGGTACGATATCGGGGACTGCACGGTCCTGTGGCTCTCATACGAAAGGGACATAGACTACGCGAGAGAGCCGACGAACATCCCGCTGATATACAGCGAGGTGAAGAACTTCCTCGACTCGGCTGACCACGGCGTCGTGCTGCTGAGCGGCATCGAATACTTGGTCAGCCAGAGCACGTTCACGAAGGTCCTGAAATTCATTCAACTGCTGAACGAGAACGTCGCGGTGAGGAACTCGCTGCTTCTCGTCCCGGTGAGCCCTCAGGCCCTGACGCAAAGGGACGTGAAGATGCTCGAGCGCGAGCTGAGGGTCTTCGACGCGAAGCCGCGATGAACGA
>Ga0315279_10011123_pt1 | contig 10459 bp, 7 predicted proteins | sample YL17G06_20_MG_FD_203694 | JGI IMG/M metagenome (GOLD analysis project Ga0315279, IMG submission 203694) | Sediment microbial communities from Yellowstone Lake, YNP, Wyoming, USA - YL17G06_20 | ecosystem: Environmental > Aquatic > Freshwater > Lake > Sediment | place: USA: Wyoming | collected...
TATTTCAGATACTTTTATTATGAGGCAATGCGGGGCATTGACAGCCGGGTGGGCGGGGGGCACAATGTTTCGTGACCCCGGTGTGTGAAGGAGGAGAGGAAGAACATGGACAGCCCAAAGATGATGGAATTGACGGTCGAATCGGTGGAGTCATCGCCTTTCCAGACGCGGAGCGACTTTCCGGACGAGGGGTTGAGAGAACTAGCGGAGAGCATAAAGAGAGAGGGATTGCTCCAGCCGATTCTGGTAAGGCCCAAGAATGGGCGCTACGAACTGATAGCCGGTGAAAGGCGGCTCAGGGCGGCTAAGATGGCGGGTTTGAGCAGGGTTCCGGCGATAGTGCGTCGTCCGAGCGACGTGGAGGCCAGGGTGGAAAGCCTGATGGAGAACCTGCAACGAGAAGAGTTGAACCAGATGGATAGGGCCAGGGGGCTGCTGGCCTTGAAGGAGGCAACGGGGGCAAGTTGGAGGGGGCTGGCGGAGATTCTGGGATTGACGGAGCGCAGGGTAATGCAGTTGGTGCAGTTGACGAAGTTGGAGGAAGGGGTGCAGGCGATGATAGCACGGGGGGCGCTGCCGGGCCGGGTGGGGATCACCCTGGCGGGATTGGACGGCGTGGAGCAACTGGAGATGGCGGAGATGGCGCGGACTGAGGGGTGGAGCAGTGGTGCGTTGGCGGAGAAGATAAAGAGGGCGAAGGGCAAGACGGGGGAGACGGCATTGGCGGAAAGGAAGGCAGAGGAGGTCAGGAGAAGAGAGGTTTACGCCTCGGTTTTGTACCGGGTAATGGATCCGCTGCTGCAGTTTTTGGAGACGAGCCTGCAATTTGCGCGGGAAATAACGGGGGCGGAGCGCAAGGAGGTAATGGGAAGGCTGGAGAGGCTGGAGAGGGCCTTGATGAGGTTCAAGGCCGAGGTGATGAGCAGCAGGTAGAAGATAGTAGGTAGTAGGCAGCAGACAGGGACAAGCAGCAGGCAACGGCCGGGGTGTTAAAACGTTTTAACATGGCTTAGGGGCGGAGATGCAGCTGCAGTCGAGGCGGTGGGCTTGATGCGAGCGGATGCTGGGCAAGGGGAACTGAAATGGCTCTACGAGCACGTGGTGGAGAGGGTGCCGTGGCTCAGAAGGCTGCCTTCAAGGACGAGCGTGTTGCTGCAACTGCTGCTCATGGAGGCGCTTGGCCTTTGGCTGGGGAGGGTCTTTGCGGTGGAGCCGATGGCATTGGCAAGGGGGTCGCTGCTCATCCTTGCGGTGGCGATATGGTCGGAGTTGCTCCTGACAATAGCGCCTCGGCTGCGTTCGCCGGTGGTGATGACGCGCGATTCAGCGCCAGGTGAAGGGAAGGAGGGCACGACGCAGGTTCTGGCCGCCTACCGCCGGTGGCTGTTTCATCCGAGGCATCTGGAGGCAGTGCCAGGGGCGCTGATGTTCGCCGGCTTCTGGATCATGGTGGCACTGCCGGTGGATGGTAAGGGGAGCGTGTTGGAGGACATGCTGGGGCGGAGCGCGTCGCCATTGCTTCTTTTGCCCATAGTTCTGCTGACTTGGGACGTCCGCTACCGGCTGGGCGTTGGTTTGTGGGTAAGCGGGCTGTCGGCATGGCGGTCGGTTGCATTGTGGAGGGTGCCGCGGGAACGGGCGGAACTCGGCCTGGGGCGCATCCTGCCGCTTCTCGGGATGAAGTGGTTGCGGCGGATGGACAGGACGATGCTGCTCTTCCCCCTGACGAATGTGTTTGTCCTGGTGTTGCTGTTGCCGTGGGCGAAGCCTTTCTATCATCTGGCCGGGATAACGGCCGTTACCTTTGGGTTCGGAGTGGTGGCATTGTGGTTTGACAGGGCTTACATGACGGCGGCAACGCGTGGCCCAAGAGACGTACCTGCGCACGGCGGCGGGAGAACCACGGGGCCGGCGGCAAGGAGATACGGTCTGGGGCCGCTGCGAGACGGCGCGCGGGTGGGGATCATCGGGGCTGGGCCGGCTGGCAGCCTGTGCGCCCACTTCTTGAGTCAGATGGCGCGGGAAGAGGGTCGAGAATTGCATCTGACCCTGTTCGACTACAAGGACTTCAGCCTGTCCGGGCCGCAGGGATGCAATATGTGTGCCGGCGTTGTCTCCGGCAGCCTATCGAGACACCTGGAGGAGGCAGGGATACGGTTTCCCCGGGATATCGTCCAATCGCGCATCGAGAGGTATAGGATTGTAACTCCGGCAGGAGAGGCGTGCCTAACGCCTCCAGCCGGGGCGAGGGAGATAGTGACGGTGTTTAGGGGCAACGGGCCTCAATACGCGCCGGTGAGGGGGAACGTCAGTTTCGACGATTTCCTGCTCGAGAATGCTCGTTCGGAGGGGGTGGAGGTGGTGGAGGAGGCAGTGCTGGGGCTGCACTTGCCGAAGAGGCCGGGCGAGCCGGTGGTGGTGAGTTTTGGTTCGCAGCACGACAGGCAGGAAACGGAGGTGGAAGCGGCGGTCGGCGCCTTTGGGCTGGGCGGACATATGCCGGAGTTCTTGAGGGGATTGGGCTTTGGCTACTGCCCTCCGGAATCCTTGCGCGCTTGTCAGGCGGAGGTGCTGGTGGGTGCGGATCACATCTCGCGTGTGGGCGCGGAGCAGATCGTGGTGTTTTCGCTGGGGCTGCCGGGGATAAGTTTTGCCGCCTTCACGCCGAAGAAGGAGCACTTTACGGTGACTTTGGTCGGGAAGACGCCGGTGAAGATACCGGACCTGGTGGCGTTTCTGAGACACCCACGGGTGCGGGAGTTCCTGCCGGCAGATTGGGAGCCGCCGACGGAACTATGCCATTGCCATCCTCTGGTGGCAACGAAGGAGGCGCGTTCCCCATTCACCGATCGGCTCGTGGTCATCGGAGACGCGGCATATTCGCGGTACTTCAAGAATGGACTGGATTCTGCGTTTCACACGGCGTTTTTTGCTGCGGATGCCATGTTTCATCGCGGAATCTCGCTCGAAGCGTTTCGGGGGCACTACTATGTCCCGTGCAGAAAGATGGTGATCGGGGACAACCGATACGGCAAACTGCTCTTCTCACTACACGAGTGGGTGGCGTCATCGGCGTCGGTGGCGCGGGCGGAGGTGTCTTTGCTCAAGGGAGAATCCACCGCGGCGCGTTTGTTCCAGAGGGCGGCCTGGGACCTTTTCACCGGCGACAGACCGTACCGGCAGGTCCTGGGGCAACTGGCTCGTCCAGGCCTGGCCCTTCATCTTTTGGGTTTGATGGGAAAGAGGGCCTGGAACGCTGCCCGCCGCAGGGCGGGGGGAGGGTCTGAATTGCGGCGCCGCGCTTGAGAAATGGCTGGGGAGCGAGACTAGCGGCAGGGGAATGGTGGTATAGTGCTATTGGGGTGAGGGAAAATGAAAGGGAGGAACAAAGTAAGGCTGGTGATTCTCGGCGGGGTAGTGGGCATAGCGGCGGTAGGAGGGGCAAGCGCAGCGAAGGCGGACGGGGTTTTCGCGAAGAACTGGATGTTGGTACAGCAGGACATCCGCGAGCCGGAACAGAAGGCGGTGCTGCTGTACAGGGAGGGGAAGCCTCGGGGACAAGTACCGGGCAGGGAGACTCTGATACTCTCGGTGAAATATGAGGGGGCAGCGGGGGATTTCGCCTGGGTGGTGCCTGTGCCGAGCCGGCCGCAGGTGGAGAAGGGAGACGCAAAGATCTTCGAGGAGTTGGCGGCGCTGACGGCGCCCAAGGTGGAGGAGGGGGGGGAAGCCATGATGACGCGGTTTCGTGCGGCAGGAGCGGGAGCGCGCATGGGCGTGGAGGTGGTGGAGCGGCGGCCGGTGGGGGTCTATGACGTGGCAATCCTGTCGGCGAGTGATGAGAAGGCGCTGGCGAATTGGCTGAAGGACAACGGATACGCTCTGCCTGGCGACCCGGAGCCGGTGCTGAAGCACTACGTGGAGAAGGGGTGGTACTACGTGGCAATGCGGATTGATGTGAAGCGGGTGGAGGCGGAATTGGTGGAGAAGTTGAAAGCGGCGGATCCGAGGATTGACAGCCTGGAGAAAGCGAAGGAAGTCATGGTGCAGGTAGCCGAGGAGGGGATTCTCGCGCAAAGGCGCTACAACGAGTCCCGCCTGAAGGTGTTTGTGGATGCACTGGGGTCGGGAGAAGCGCCTCCGCGGTGGTGGGCGATCGGCGGGCAGTATGAAGCCGACATGGGGGACTACTCTAGGTGGGGAAAAGAGGACGGGCAGGAGCGCCCCCAGTGGGCAGCAGTTGGAATTCTGGGGGCGGGTCTGCGGAGGGACATAGGGCAGCTGGTCACTTGGTCACACCTGGACATAGAAACGCTGAGGGCGTCCGACCCGCCCCCTCGGTTTGACAACATTACGAGTGCGGAAGAGCTTCTGGACGAATTGGCCGCCGGGGACGTGCGGGGCGGCATACCGTACGAGATGTCTCATTTGAAGCGTGTGCAGGACAGCCTGAGGCAGGCCGGAAGGAATGGGCGTAGTGCGGAGGATTCTCTGCCCACGGAGTACCAGGAAAGTCTAGAGGCGTATTGGGAAGAGATTCAGTGGGGCACTGCTTCGGAGGTACCGAAGGGAGAGATCGCAGGATGGAGGTTGCGCAGGGACATAGGAGAAATGTTGGGGGGAGGGCAGTCGCAGTTGCAGAATAGCCTGAAGCAAGGAACGCTGGACCCGATCTCACTGTCGTTTGCGTGTGACGGGCCGATATATCCGCTGAGGATGACGTCGCTCAACTCCGGCAAGACGGACATACTGCTTTACGTGCTCGCGGAGAAGAGGGCGAAGGCGGAGGGACTAAAGGTCAGATATGCCGGTCGAGTGGAGAAGCGGCCGACAGGCCGAGTTCGGACGTGGGCCGAAGCGATCGTCGCGGCCACTAACGCGAACTTGCCGCTGGAGAAACTTGTGGAGACCAGTTGGTATGGCAGGGGAGGGAAGGGGGAGCCTTTCTTGACGAAGTTGGGAGGGGAACTGGGGCCGATGCAGATGAGTGACGACCTGAGGATTGCATACGAGGACCGAAGCAAGCCGTTCATAGAAACTATTTCGTCGCCGCTATCGCCTGCGCCTATGGTGAGGATGCGGCCATTGCCTTTGCCCCGGTCGGTACGGCAACGACTCGTCAGGGACGTTGTCGCGGGGAGCGGGGCGGCATTCGTGGTGGGCGTCATCTTGACGCTGGTCGTGATGAAGCGGAGGCGGGGCAAAGGGGCCGCATAAGCGCCCTCTCCCCTACCCCCTCTCCCGGCGCTGCGGGAGAGGGGCAAGCAAGAACGAAGGCTCCCCAAGGCCCGTGCCCTCTCCCACAGCGTGGGGCAGGACAGGGAGGGGGAAGAAGACAAGCGCGCTGCCCTCTCCCCTACCCCCTCTCCCGGCGCTGCGAGAGAGGGGGCAAATGAGAACGAAGGCTACCCAAGGCCCGTTGCCTCTCCCGGCTCCGCCAGACTGCGGTCGGACCTTCGGGCTGTGGGAGAGGGGGCGAACGAGAACGAGGGTTGCCCAAGCCCCGTCCCTTCGACTGCGCTCAGGGCAAGTCCCCTCTCCCACAGCGTGGGGGAGGGACAGGGAGGGGGAAGAGGCCGAGGCAGAACTTTTTCGTTTTTGCAGGAGTTTATGTTACGTTTTGGGAACCATGATTAGGAGGGCAACAAGTTGATGTTCTGGGAGGGGAAGGATGAACCTATGGAAGGGGGCGGGGACGCGTTCGCTTCTTCCGAGGGCCGGCCGCCAAAGACCAAGGTACTGATTGTGGACGACGAGGCGACGCTGCGACAACTACTGACGGAGGTTCTGACAGAGGATGGGTACGAGGTTGCCTCATGCTCTACCGGCAGCGAAGCACTGGCGAGGCTTCACTCTCCGGCGGAAAGTTTCGACATTGTGGTCACGGATCTGAAACTGCCTGGGGCACATGGGTTGGAGGTGCTGCGAGAGGCACTGGCCAAGTATCCCGACTGCGCGGTCATAATCATGACTGGCTATGCGACGGTAGAGAGCGCAGTAGAGTGCATGAAGGCAGGGGCGCTGGACTACGTGACGAAGCCTTTGAAGTTGGATGAACTGCGGTTGATAGTGAAGAGGGCAGCGGAAGGGTTGTTCTTGCTGGCGGAGGCACAGAAGAAGAGGTACTACGAAGAACTATCGCGCGTGGATGAACTGACGGGGGTACTCAACCGGCGACGTTTTCGGCAGTTGCTGTTGGCGGAGATTGAGCGAGCGAAACGCGGGAACCGATCGTTGCCGCTGCTGTTGATAGACATAGATAATTTCAAGCGGGTGAATGACACATACGGGCACGGCGTAGGGGACCACGTTTTGAGGGCGTTGGCAACACTGCTAACGGCCGAGATGCGACGGATCGACCACGTGGCGAGATATGGCGGCGAGGAGTTCACGGTCATCCTCACCGAGACGGGGAGGGAAGGCGCCCTCGCAGTCGCCGAGCGCATAAGGAAGGCAGTGGAAGAGCAAGACTTCAGACCGGAGGGTCTGGAGGAGGCAATCCGGCTGACGGTCAGCATCGGGATGGCGGTCTATCCGGAGGACGCAGAGGAGGAGATAGAACTGATGGTCAGGGCTGACCGGGCGCTTTACGCCGCCAAGGCAGCGGGGAAGAACTGCGTAAGGGCGTTCGTAGAGTAGTTGGCAAGGCCGGAGGCGGCCCGGCCTAGAATTTCACCTGGCCGCTTGCGGCTGCACCTTAACATGGGCCAGGAGCCAGGTGGCAGCGGCTCCGTGGGCAGAGGGTGGAACGCTGTGGCCGACGGGGGAGGTGAGATGGAGTTCTACCTTTGGCTCAAGCCCTCTGACTATGGCCGCCTCGGCGATCCTCCTGGCGAGGGCGACGCAACTATCGGTTGAGACGCGCAGGTCATCAAAGCCAATGCAGAGCCAGACGTCCTTTTGCGCGAGGCTGTCTGCGTGGCGAACGACGCTCAGCGCCCTGGTGAGGGGATGGGTGCCCATGCCGTCGAACTCGCGGAGGGCAAGCAGGTCGGTAACCGGCGCGAAGGCGACAACGCAGCGGACGCGGGGCTCTGCAGCGGCGAAGTGCAGGGCGATGAAACCTCCTCGCGAGGTGCCGCAGGCGACGACCTTTTCGGCGTCCGTATAGCCTTCGCGGATGAGGAAATCGAGGACCTCGGAAACCTGCCCCAGGAATGGCGGCACCAACTCGTCTCCATGCTCGAGCCGGACACGCCAGCCTGTTAGGCCCGGCTCCTCGCCTTCTCTGATGTCATTGCCGTGGCAGGGGAGGTCCAGGGAGACTAAGAGGAAGCCGTGTTTGGCAAGTTCATGCCCGACGGAGGCAAATGAGGGGCTTTCGAGGGTAGTCTCGATCTTCTGGGCGAAGGTGAACAGCGTTGGCGCAGGGGCCGCGCCTTTGTCGCCTAGCAGGCCGAACCTCACCCCGCCCGGGGTGTGAAGGATATTGACCGTCATCTGCATTTTGGCTTCTTCCTTTCTCCCGGATGGCCGTCTTTGCGGTTGTTAGTCCACGGTGAATATCGAGACGAGGCGGACGGCGTCGGCGTTGTCAACGATTATCTCGATGTCTGTGTCGCCGCCAGCCAGAGCAACACCGGCAACCCGGGCAGCAAATAGCAACAGGCGGATAGAGCGCGTCATACTGCATTCCTCTAGTGCTAGGGATTCCACGGCGGCCTCGCTCACCGCAGGGGCAGTATCAACCAATTGCCTTTGGATTGCAAACTGGGTCGCTGCTTGGGTCGTTCCAGGCGGGGCTCAAAGTTTTGAGCCCCTCCGGAGCCGCTGGCAAGGGCGGGGCAAGGCATGGGGGGATGCATTCGGTGCCGGCTATTCTTCGCCGGATTCGGCCTGTCGGGAGGCCAGGTCTATCAGGGCTATAGTTTGTCGTAGCGCAGGACTTTAGTCCTGCCAGCGGGTCGCCGGAACAGGCAGACCTGAAGGTCTGCGCTACAAGAGCTTATCGATTTGGCCGCTCGAGCGGGTTCAATTCTTTCCACACATGGCCGTCCCAGGTCCTCATACACCAAGAACATCAGCAGCAGCAACACCATCATCATCGTCATGACCATCATTATTCCCAACAACGAGAACGATACCAGGAGGGTTGTCCCAGGCACTTCACCGGCGCGGACTCGACGCCGCATCCGCCTTGTCTGCCATCTGTATATTTTAGGATTTGAAGTTTCCCACAATACCGAGTATGCTATTTTGAAAATAGGGTGGAAGTCAAAAATAGATGGCGGCGTTTGAAATTTGTTAAAAGACCGAGCATGATATTGTTAGAATAGGGGGGAAATTAAAAATGGGCCCCATCCCGGGCACTTACACAGCCTCACTTCAAGGCGATTACCGGGTGTTCATTCCCGAGCCACTACCCCCACAACTGGACATCCCCAGCGACGTGCTGAAACTGGTGGAAGAGGCGACGCACGCGCTCGGGCAGGCAAGCATGTGCCGCGCCCTGCTGCCGAATCCCGAGTTGCTCACTTACGGTTCGCTCCAGCGGGAGGCGATCGCCAGTTCTATGATCGAGGGCACAATCGCAACGCCGGACGAACTTGTGCTGTTTCAGGCAGACCAAAAGCCGGAGCGGGAGGAGGTGCGCGAGGTTGCCAACTATGCTGAGGCTCTGAGGTGGGGATGCGAGCAGTTGAAATCGCTGCCCATTACGACGCGGCTGATCCTCGGCCTGCATGAAAGGTTGCTGCGCGGGGTCAGAGGAGCGACCACAGCAGGGCGGTTCAAAGACCGTCAGAACTGGATAGGGCCGCGGCCCTCAATGCCGATCAAAGAGGCGACCTTCGTCCCGCCGCCGCCGGAAGCCGTTCCGGAACTGATGGCAGCCCTGGAGAGATACATCAACCTTCCGAATCAGGAGCCAAAGGTGGTGCAGTGCGCCCTTGTGCATTACCAGTTCGAGACGATTCACCCTTTCACAGATGGCAACGGCCGGGTCGGTCGCCTGCTGATCATACTGCACTTGATCCAACTCGGACTTTTGAGCGAGGCATTGATACATCCGAGCGTTTACTTCGAGCGCGCCCACGCAGACTATAATGAGCGGCTACGAGGTGTCCATGACAAGGGCGCATGGAATGAGTGGATTGCCTATTTCGCACAGGCGATGACCCACCAAGGGCAGGAGACGATTCAGCTGGTGGAGAAGATGCGGCAGTTACAGGACCAACTGTATGCAGAAACCGCCGAGATCCGCCGGCGGGCTGCCGTGCAAGCCGTCCTGGATGTGTTCTTCCACCAGCCAGTGCTCTCCATTACCCGGGTGGCCGAACTTGCCAACCTGTCCTACGTCACAGCAAACACAGCCCTCAACATCCTGGAGGGGAAAGGGATTGTGCGGGAGATCACGGGGAAGAGGAAGGGCCGCCTCTACGCTTGCGACCCCATCCTGAAGGTCGTTTTTGGAACGGAGGCGTCTGGCCGGCAGGGCTGAAGCCCTGCCCTACAAGAGCTTATCGATTTGGCCGCTCGAGCGGGTTCAATTCCCTCCAGACGTGGCCGTCCCAGGTGCGCATGGCGAAGCAGTCGCCTTTGCGGCCGAGGGCATAGGTGGGATTGAGTGGGGTTTTGCCGTAGGGGGTGTCGAGGACGTAGGTGGGGATGCCGAGGCCGGAGGTGAATCCACGCAACTTGCGCATGATGTACATTCCCGTCTCGATGGAGGTGCGGAAGTGGGCGGTGCCGGAGAGGAGTTGGCACTGGTAGAGGTAGTAGGGGCGTACGCGAATCTGGAGGAGGCGGTGGATGAGCGCCTTCATGGTCTTGACGTCGTCGTTGATTCCCTTGAGGAGGACGGACTGATTTCCAAGAGGTATGCCGGCCCTGGAGAGCATGTCGCAGGCTCCGGCGGCGTCGGCAGTGATTTCCTTGGGGTGGTTGAACTGGGTGTTGAGGTAGAGGGGATGGAACTTCTCGAGCATGCGGCAGAGTTCCGGGGTGATCCTTTGCGGCAGGGTGCAGGGCGTGCGCGTCCCCAGGCGGATTATCTCGATATGGGGGATCTCCCGCAGTTTGGTCAGTAGTTCCTCCAGGGGCTCGTCCTCGAGCATGAGGGCATCACCGCCGGTGAGGAGGACGTCGCGGATTTCGGGCGTGGCGCGCAGGTAATCGAGGGCGGCTTCCACCTGTTCCTTAGGCAGGTGGCGGTCCTCAGTGCCGGCGAGGCGCTTGCGCAGGCAGTGGCGGCAGAGGGTAGGGCAGCGGTTTGTAACCAGGAAGGCGACCCTGTCGGGGTAGATTTTGAGGACGCCTGGGGCGACGCGCTGCTGTTCTTCCAGGAGGGGGTCCGGGACGCCGGCGACGTCGTAGAGTTCCAGAGGCGAGGGGATGGCCTGCCTGCGGATGGGGCAGTTGGGGTCATCGCGGGCCATGAGGGAGGCGTAGTACGGCGTAACGGCCCAGCGAAAGCGGGAAGATGCCTTCTCGATACCTTCAATCTCCTCCGGGGTGAGGT
>Ga0315279_10011124_pt1 | contig 10458 bp, 8 predicted proteins | sample YL17G06_20_MG_FD_203694 | JGI IMG/M metagenome (GOLD analysis project Ga0315279, IMG submission 203694) | Sediment microbial communities from Yellowstone Lake, YNP, Wyoming, USA - YL17G06_20 | ecosystem: Environmental > Aquatic > Freshwater > Lake > Sediment | place: USA: Wyoming | collected...
AAGGAGATCAAGGAATCGGACGGGGGGATCATCCTCTTCATCGACGAACTCCACACCATCGTCGGCGCGGGCGCGGCCGAGGGGGCCATGGACGCCTCCAATATGCTCAAACCGGCCCTGGCCCGGGGCGAGCTGCGGGCGGTCGGGGCCACGACGCTCAATGAGTACCAGAAATACATCGAGAAGGACGCCGCACTGGAACGGCGCTTCCAGCCCGTTTTCGTCGGCGAACCCTCGGTCGAGGACACGATCTCGATCCTGCGCGGACTCAAGGAGAAATACGAGCTCCATCACGGCGTTCGCATCAAGGACGCGGCCCTGGTCGCCGCGGCCACGCTGTCTAACCGCTACATCACCAACCGCTTCCTGCCCGACAAGGCCATCGACCTGGTCGACGAGGCGGCCTCCCGCATCCGCATCGAGATCGACTCGATGCCTGAGGACATCGACGAGTACGAGCGCCGTATCCGCCAGATCGAGATCGAGCGCCAGGCCTTGAAGAAGGAGAAGGATGCCTCCTCCAGGGACAAGCTCGAGACCCTGGCCAAGGAGCTGGCCGAACTCAAGGAGAAGAACGCCGGCCTGAAGGTCCAATGGCAGAAGGAAAAGGAGATCATCGACCGCTCCAAGAAGCTCAAGGAGGCCCAGGACACTCTCAGGGCCGAGGAGCAGTCGGCCGAGCGGAAGGGCGACCTGGAGCGGGTAGCCGAGATCCGTTACGGCAAGCTCGTGGAGAACAAGAAGGAGATGGAGCGCCTGGACCGCGAGCTGGCCGTCGTCCAGAAAAGCCGCAAGATGCTCAAGGAGGAGGTGGACGAGGAGGACGTGGCCGAAGTCGTTTCCAAGTGGACCGGCATCCCCGTCACCAAAATGCTCGAGGGCGATCTCGAGCGCCTGATCAAGATGGAATCGCGGCTGGGCCTGCGGGTCATAGGCCAGGACCAGGCCTTGCGGGCCGTGGCCGACACTGTCCGCCGGGCCCGGGCCGGCATCCAGGAGGCCACCCGCCCCCTGGGCTCGTTCATGTTCCTCGGGCCGACGGGCGTGGGCAAGACCGAATTGGCCCGGGCCCTGGCCGAGTTCCTTTTTGATTCGGAAAAAGCCCTCGTCCGATTGGACATGTCGGAGTACATGGAGAAGCACGCCGTTTCGCGCCTGATCGGGGCGCCTCCGGGCTACGTCGGATACGAGGAGGGCGGCCAGCTGACCGAGGCGGTCAAGCGCCGGCCTTATTCCATCATCCTTCTGGACGAGATCGAGAAAGCCCACCCGGACGTGTTCAACATCCTCCTTCAGATCCTGGACGACGGCCGGCTGACCGACGGCAAAGGCCGAACCGTCGATTTCAAGAATACGTTGATCATCATGACCTCGAACCTGGGCAGCCAAGCGATCAAGGAGCTCCGCGGCGATTTCGCGGCCATGGAGCGCGAAGTCAAGGCCGTCCTGGAAGGCCATTTCCGCCCGGAGTTCCTCAACCGCGTCGACGAGATCATCATCTTCCGGCCGCTGGAGAAGGATTCCATCCTGCGCATCGTCGACCTGCAGATCGAGCTCCTGCGGAGGCGCCTGGCCGAGCGGAAGATCGGAGTGGACATCACCGCTAAGGCCAAGGCCCTGTTGGCCGAGAAGGGCTACGACCCGATCTACGGCGCCCGCCCGCTCAAACGGACGATCCAACAGGAAATCCAGAACCCGTTGGCTATGAAGATCCTGGCCGGCGAGATTCGGGCGGGCCAGACGGCCCGCATCGACGCGGACAAGACGGGCGCTTTCACTTTCACCGCCGCCTGAGGGCGCCGCGTTGACAGGCTCAACGGCTTTCTGTCAAGATAATCCCTATGACCGCAGGAGGCATACGCATGGCTTCACGGAAAATCCTCGCGGCGGCCGCGCTTTTCGTTTTGGTCCCCCTGGCCTTTGGCAACGGGCTGAACCTCAACAGCCTGGGCTCCCGGGCCGGGTCCATGGGCGGCGCCTTCGTCGGCCTGGCTAACGATTTCAGCGCCGTGTACTGGAACCCGGCCGGATTGGGGTTTTTCGCCAGCCGGGCGTTCGGCTTCTACGGAACGGACATCATCCCTTCGGGCTCCTATAAGCTGACCATGGCCGCGCCGATCGGCGCCCTGAACCTGGTCGACGCCAGGACGGCGACGAAAAATTACCTGGGCGGCCTGTTCGGTTACGTCCATCCCATTTCCGACAACCTGGTCGCAGCCATCGGGGTATTCACCCCTTCCGGGCTGGGGGCCAATTGGAACAGCGCGGAACTGGCCAACCTCTCCAACGGTTCGACGACGATCGACTGGTCGAGCAAGGTCGGGCTGATCACGATCGCGCCCTCGCTGGCTTTCAAAATCAGCGATCAGCTGGCGATCGGCGCCTCGCTGAATATCAACTACGGCATGTTCGATATCGCCATGTACGGAGGGGCCATCCCGGGGCTCCTCGACCTGGGCCAATACACCGAAAGCGAGACGGGCTGGGGCCTGGGCGCGACGCTGGGTGTTCTTTACAAGCCGTCGAAGATGTTCAGCCTCGGGGCCGCCTTCCGGACCGCCAGCAAGGTCGGGTTTTCCGGCCAGGCCGAAATCATGAACCTTCAGTATATCGGCTTTTCCTCGACCTCGGACATGACCCGGGACGTGACTTGGCCTTCGTGGATAACCGGCGGCATCGCCTTCATGCCCACCGACCAACTGACGATCACGGCCGACGTTCAGCACACGAGCTGGAGCGTCATCGACCAGATCAAGACGACCTACAAGGACACGATCTGGAACCTGCTAATGACGAGCTCGGGCAAGGACATCATGGTGATGACGTGGAAAAACGCCACCCAGCTCCGCTTCGGTGCCGAGTACAAGGTCTCGGCTTCGTTGGCGGTGCGGGCCGGGTACTATTTCGATCCCTCGCCGGCCCCGGACCAGACCCTCAACATCCTGCTCCCCAGCTACGATTTCAACGGCCTGACGTTCGGGATCGGGTATCAATCCGGAGGCCTGGGTCTCGATTTCGGGCTGGAATACCTGATGGGCAAGGAGCGCCATGTGCCGGCCGGCGCGGAGATGCCCGGCGTCTATAACATGAAGATCGTTGTTCCCAATATCTCCGTCAGCTATCGATTCTGAGATCGACCGAGAGGCCGAAAGAGACCTCCAAGCCTGCCATGAACGTTCGCAAAGTCCTGATCCCCGCCGCCGGCTTCGGCACGCGGACCCTGCCCGCGTCCAAGGCCATACCCAAGGAGATGATCACCCTGATCGACCGGCCCCTGATTCAGTACGCCGTCGAAGAAGCGGCGGGGATCGGGATCGGACAGGTCGGCATCATAACCTCCGCTTGGAAAACGGCCATCGAGCGCCATTTCGGGTCCAGCCCGGAGCTGGAAGCGTTTCTGGCGGCCAAGGGCAAGACCTCGATCCTGGAGGACATTCGGAAGATCGGTCGGCTGACCGAGTTCACCTATATCCTGCAACCGGAGCCACTCGGATTGGGCCATGCGGTGCTGATGGGAGAAGCCTTCGCGGCGGGGGAGCCGGTGGCGGTCATGAACCCCGATACTATCTACGATTGTCCCGTCCCTTGCCTGAAACAGCTCAGGGACGTTTTCGAACGGCGGGAAGCGACGACCGTGGTGCTGGGCCGCATCGACGGCGAAGGAACGTCTAAATACGGCGTGGTCCGCGCGGATAGAATTTCGGACCGGGTCTACCGGATCCGCGACCTGGTGGAAAAACCGGGACCGCAAAAGGCCCCCTCGGACCTGGCCGTCCTCGGACGCTATATCTTCATGCCGTCCGTCTTCGACGCGATCCGGGCCACCCCTTCAGGATACGGCGGCGAGATCCAGATCACGGACGCCATCCGCCGGTTGATCGATTCGGAGCCGGTCTACGGCGTTCTCTTCGAAGGGCGGCGCTACGACGCGGGCGATCCCTGGGGCTATATCGAAGCCACGCTCGGCTTGGCGGGGAAGAAGCCCGAATTCGCCGGCCGGATGAAAGCATTGATCGGATAAAGCGGCGCTCAGTTCGCGTCCAGCTTCAAGGCCCGGACGACGGCCTCCTCGATCTCCCGGTCGCGGGCCTCCAATTCCTTCAACAGCGCCTCGTCCCGTATCGTCCGCCGGCCTTCCAGGACGAGGAGGAGCGCTTTTTCCAGGTAGTTGATCTTGCCCGTCCGCTTGGGCATCGTCTCGGAGTTGGCCACGGCTTCGTCGATCTGCTCGATGATGCGGTCGTGCAGAATCTGGTCTTTCTTGTGGCGATAGAAGGCCTTGAGGTCCAGGGGCTTGGCGTCCGCCAGATCGGGAAGGTCGTAATGCTCGGCTAGGGCGTCCAGTTTTTCGGCATGATCTCGAATGACGTCGAAACGGGAAGCGATCAGCTCCGGGTTTTTCGCCTGGGCGATGATCTTTTTGCTCTCCATGATGACTTGGGCATGGCGGCGGGCCGTCTCCGCGGCCACGCGCTGCTTTTCCTTTTGGGCCATCCGGAGACGGCGATTCTTGGCTGCCCGCACGAAGATGACGGCGGCCAGAATGAGGATCAGAAGGAGAGCGATCAAGTAAGAGAGTTTCGGCATTTCGAGTTTTCCGGCGGTTCAGCGTTCCGCCAAGAAGATAAGCCAACTCCAACGGGAATTCAAGACCGCCCCGGGGGGTAGGGGAAAGAGGAGGAGGAAAAAATGGCGAGGGACGGAATTGAACCGCCGACGCAAGGATTTTCAGTCCTTCGCTCTACCAGCTGAGCTACCTCGCCATGGAAGGAGATCCCGGACACGCCGGAATCGCGCTCTAGTATATTTTTCCGGGCCGTTCTTGTCAAATGAATCCAGGAAGGCTCAGGGGGTTTTGGCAAAAACACGCGGATTTTCCCCCGCGAGGAAAATCCGCTCCGACGCTCCTCCTTCGCTCTTTTCGCCTTCGGCGAAAAACCATGCCCGCTCAGTCGGAGCCGGGTTTTTCCCAAAATCCCCCTTCGCCCTAGCCGAAATTATCTACGGCTCGGAGATTCAGGGGAAAGATACGCCTCATACGATTATCACGGCTGCCGGACGGCTGTGTTAAAATGAACTCCATGGAATCCTTGAAAATCGCCGCCCTCTTGCCCCATGTCGATGTCTTCGGAGGCGTACGCCGCTATCTCGAGCTCGGCAACGCCCTGGGGGCGAAGGGCCACCGATTCGTCCTTTTCCATCCCCAGGGAAACAAGCCGGAGTGGCTGGATTTCCACGCCGAAACGCGGCCGTTTTCCGCCTTGAAGGAGGAAAGGTTCGATATCGCCCTCTGCGGCGAATACTCGATCCTGCCCTGTTTCGATCAGCTCTCCGCGCGGGCCAAATTCTTCTATTTTGTATTGGAAGGGCACAGAGAGGAGCGGCCTGTCGCCCGCCGGAGGGACCTGCATTTTTTGGGCAACTCCGAGGGCATCTGCCGGCGGATGGAAAAGAAGTACGGAGTGCGGTGTTTCCGCGCGCCCGGCGGGGTCAATCCGGAGATCTTTCACCCCCCGGCCGAGAATCCCGTTCGCGACACCTTCAATATCCTCTGTTATGGCCGGATCACCAAGCGGCGCAAGGGTGTGCCGTTCGTCATCCGGGCGGTCGAAAAGCTCTATCGACGCTATCCCCACCTCCGGTTAGTCTTCTTTGATACGCAGGTCGGCCTGGACCGGCGCGATCCCCGGCCTCTGATCAAGACGCGGGTCCCGTTCGATTTCCACCTCAACCTGCCCCAGGAACGCATGGCTTGGTTGTACGGCCAGGCCGATCTCTTTGTCAGCGCGGAATGGCGGGCGGGCTGGTCCAATACCAGCGCCGAAGCCATGTCCTGCCGCGTTCCAGTCGTCTGCACTCGGAGCGGGACCCGGGATTTTGCCGAAAACGGGGTGACCGCCCTGGTCGCGCCTTATCCCGTCCCGTTTTTCCTGGCCCGCCGCATCGAACGGCTGATGGTCGACGGCCCCCTGCGCGCACGCCTGGCCCAAACCGGATACGAGAGAATCGGCGCCTTCACCTGGGCCGCCCTGGCGGAGCGGTTGGAATCGATTTTCGCCTCGGTCCTCGCCCGGAAAGCCGAATAATTTCGATTGATCGGGCTCGGGGCACGCCGGGTAAAACTCGCCACGACGCTCTTCCCGCGTCGAGTACCGTTCTTCCGATCGTAGGAAGAACGGCAGGGTTTTTCCCCGCCCCCCTTCGCCCTCTCCCTAGGCCTCGGTTTGAAACCCCCGCTTCCTTATGTTATTCTTGGCGGCTGAGGTACCCCCCATGGAGGAACATCTCATCAAGGAACGACTTTTGGCGGTGAACTTCGAATTCCGCCGGCTCCACGCCGAGCACCGGGACCACGAATCCCGCCTGGACGAGCTGGCCGCCAAGCCGTTCCTGTCCGCCGAGGAGGAACTCCAGCAACGGGAACTGAAGAAGCGCAAGCTTCTCCTCAAGGACAAGATGGCCCTGATCATGCGGGACTTCCAGAAATCTCTTTAAGGTCTTCTCCGGTTCATCCATGGCCAGCAAAACAAAGCTCAAATTGGCCCTCGTCGGCAGCGAATCCCTGCGCGGCCGGGAATTCAAGGACGTTCTGGCCCGTTCGGACTGGAACCCGATCGATCTGGAATTCTACGATCCGGACGTCCAGGAGGAATTCAGCAAGCTGACGGATTTCCGGGATGAACCGAGAGTCGTCCACGCCGCCAACCCGGAGGACCTCTCCGGCAAGGACCTCGTTTTCCTGGCCGGGAACCGGGACGCCAGCCTGAAGCTGGGACGGCAGGCGGCGAAGCTCAAATTCCGGGCCATCGACCTCAGCGAGGCCTTCACTGACGATCCGGCCGTGCCGCTCATCGTCGCCGGGGTCAACGACCATCTTCTGGCGGGGAAGAAGCCCCGCCTGGTGGCCAATCCTCATCCCGTCACCGTCATCCTCTCCCATCTTTTTCACCTCGTCCTGCCGGCCTATGGACTGGCCAAGGCCGTATCTTTCGTCCTCCAGCCCGTGTCGGCCTTCGATGACGCCGGGATTCAGGAGTTGGCCAGCCAGAGCGCGGCCCTTTTGAGCGGGGCCGATCCGGAAAAAAAGATCTTCAAGGAACAAATCGCCTTCAATATCCTGTCCCATACCGAGAAGCCCGATGAACGCGGCTTCTGCACGGCCGAACTGCAAATGGGCGCGGAAATCCGGCGCGTCCTGGACCGTCCCGAGCTGCCCCTTTTCCTGTCCGCCATCCAGGCCCCGGTTTTTCACACCTACTCGTTGATGACCTACCTGGAGCTTGAGAAGGACGCCGATTTGGCCGGCCTGGAAGCGCTCTTCACCGGACAGCCCCATTTCACGGTCACTCCCTTCCGCGAGGGCTGCTCGGCGTCCTCGCTTTCGGTCGCTGGAAAAAGCGAAATTTTCGTCGGCCAGCTCAAGCAGGAGGAGAGCTCGCCCCGCTCGTTCTGGGTCTGGCTCGTCGCCGACAACCTGACGCGCGGCTCGGCCCTCAACGCCTTGGACATCGCCCGGAAACTTTTGCGAACCAAAGGCCGCTGACGCCGCGCACCCATGTTTCAGCTCCTCAAGCTGACCCTGCGCCAGAAGAAGCTGGTCATCCTGTCGTTCGGCTGCGCCCTGTTTGTGGCGCTGTTCACAGCCATCCAGATCAGCCTGGTCCAGCCCATCATCGACGAGATGTTCAAGCCCGTCCCCGCCGCGTCCTCGCCCGGACCGGGGGTTGCCGCGCCCGCTCCCACGGTGGTTAAAACCCGCCTCCTGGACACGGTCTGGAAGACGTTACGCATCGAACCCAAGAACGTCCGTTCGATCCTGCCCCTGGCCCTGCTCATCGTCATTTTCGGGAAGGGGCTGTTCACCTTCCTCTCCACGTTCCTGATGAAATCGGCCGGCAACCGCATCATCAAAACGATGCGGGACGACCTTTATGAGCACGTCCTCTATCAATCGACCTCGTATTTCGATCAGGTCACGACGGGCGGGTTGATGTCCCGCCTGACCAACGATGTCGACCGCATCCAGCAGGCCGTGTCCACCTCCATGATCGACCTGATCGAGGAGGCCTTCATCCTGGCCGGCATTCTGGCCACCATGTTCGCCAGCAACTGGAAGATGGCCGTGATGGGCCTGGTCGTCACGCCGCTGGCCGTCGTTCCCCTGGCCGCCTTCAGCCGCAAGCTGAAAAAGAAGGGCCGCCAGAGCCAGGCCAAGATGGCCGAGATGTACAATCTCATCCACGAGACGATCACCGGGAACCGCATCGTCAAGGCCTTCGGCATGGAGCGGTTCGAGCTGCGCAAGTTCCTCAAGGCCTCGGAACGATACCTCCGGATCAACCTCCGGCTGGCCTGGATCTCCTCGCTGTCCTCGCCCTTCATGGAATTCATCGGCGGCATCGTGGCCGCCTTCATTCTTTATATCGGCGCCAACAGTGTGGCCAAGGGTCAGCTCAGCCCGGGCGACTTCGGGCTGTTCGTCACCGCCATTTTTTCGCTGTTCACGCCCATCAAGCGGTTGAGCCGGTCCAACAATGTCGTCCAGCAGGCCACTTCCTGCCTGGATCGGATCAACGAGGTCCTCAACGTTCCGCCCCAGATCCAGGACCGGCCCGGCGCCTACCCGCTCCCGCCCGTCCAGGGCCGGGTCCGCTTCGAGGGCGTCCGCTTCCAGTATCACGCCGACCGCGCCGTGCTCCACGATGTGACCTTCGAAGTCCAGCCGCGCCAGACCGTGGCCCTGGTCGGGTTGAGCGGGGCGGGCAAAACCACCATCATCAATCTGCTGGCCCGGTTTTACGAGCCGACCGCCGGCTGCGTCACGATCGACGGCATCGACATCCGCGATGTCACCCTGGTCTCCCTGCGCGCGCAGATCGGCCTGGTCACCCAGGAGATCATTCTGTTCAACGACACCGTCCGGGCCAATATCGCCTACGGCTTGGACGACGTTTCCCCGGACAAGATCGTGGCCGCGGCCACCGCGGCCGAATGTCACACGTTCATCAGCGATCTCCCCCAAGGCTACGATACGCCCATTGGGGAGAGGGGCGGGCGCCTCTCGGTCGGCCAGCGCCAGCGGCTGGCCCTGGCCCGGGCCCTGCTCAAGAATCCGCCCATCCTCATCCTGGATGAGGCCACCAGCTCCCTCGATTCCGAGTCCGAGCGGCTCATCCAGCAGGCCCTCGACAACATCATGAAGGACCGGACGACATTCGTCATCGCCCACCGCCTGTCCACGATCCGCCGCGCCGATGTCATCATGGTCGTGGATAAGGGCCGGATCGTCGAAACCGGACCGCACGACAAGCTGGTGCGCAGGCGGGGGATCTATAGAAAACTCTACGATCTGCAATTCGCCGAAGACGAGGAGGCCGCACCGTGATCCAGAGCATGACCGGATTCGCCGAACGGAGCTTCGATTCGCCTACCCTGAGGGTCAAGTTCGCCATCAAGAGTCTCAATCACCGCTTCTTCGATTGGAGCTACAAGGGCGCGGCCATCGGGGACCTGGAAAACCGTCTCCGCCTCCTGTGCCAGAAGCGGCTCCACCGCGGGCGGATCGAGGTCATTCTCGACCTCCATTTTCCCCATCCTTCGAGCTGGGATGTGACCGTCAACGTCGGCCTCATGGAGAAGATCGTGTCGGCCTTGGATCGGGCCTCCCGCCGGCTCCAGCACGAGATCCAGGTGACCGCCGACAGTCTCCTGCGCATCCCCCAGATCATGGAGCTGCGGCGCAAGGAATTCAGCGACGCCGAAGCCGCCTTTCTGGAACGATGCTTCGGCCGAACCCTGGATGACGTTCTGGCCGCCCGGGCCCAGGAAGGGAAGAAGACCGCTGTTCAGTTGAAGACCCATGTCATCAATGTCCGCAAGGCCGTGGCCCGTCTGGAGCGGCTGATCCGGAAACATCCCAAGACGCTCCGCCACAAGCTGCGCCGCAAAGTGAAGGAGGCCAACAACGCCGCTTCCGCGTCCCCGGAGCGTCTGGACGAGGAAGTGGCCTACCTGACCCAGCGCTACGACGTCAGCGAGGAGCTTCACCGCCTGAAGTGTCATCTGGAAACGGCTCTCCAAACGATGGCCTCGCCGAAGGGCGAGCCGGCCGGAAAAATGCTCGATTTCCTGGCCCAGGAGCTCTACCGCGAGGCCAACACGCTCAATTCCAAATCCCAGGACATCGACGTGACCCGGGAGGGCCTCCTGATCAAGGGCGAAGTGGAGAGCATCCGCCAGCAGGTCCAGAATCTCGAATAAGGAGGGCGCCATGCTGTTTGTCGTCACCGGGCCGTCGGGGAGCGGCAAGTCGACGCTCCTGCGCCATGTGTTCAAGGATCTCCGCCATGTCGCCTTCTCCGTCTCCCATACGACCCGGCCTCCCCGCGAATCCGAGCGGAACGGCCGGGAGTACCATTTCGTCGACGAGGCCGAGTTCAAACGGATGATCGGCCGCCG
>Ga0315279_10011126_pt1 | contig 10457 bp, 11 predicted proteins | sample YL17G06_20_MG_FD_203694 | JGI IMG/M metagenome (GOLD analysis project Ga0315279, IMG submission 203694) | Sediment microbial communities from Yellowstone Lake, YNP, Wyoming, USA - YL17G06_20 | ecosystem: Environmental > Aquatic > Freshwater > Lake > Sediment | place: USA: Wyoming | collected...
GTGCGGCAATTCAAGGGTGGGAAGCACGCGGCAGCCTGGGCGGCGATGAAAGCCATGCCGACCGCGCACGCGCAACCCGTCGCGCTGATGGAAGGGATGAAGGGCTGCGGGGGGTGTCACAAGATCGGTCTGAAGACCGAGGCGGAGATCAAGGAGCTGAAGAAGGGTGGCGCCGGCTTCGGCGTGGCCTCGTGCGATGCATGCCACACCCGCCACATCTTCTCGGTCAAGGAGGCGCGACAGCCCCAGGCTTGCCAGACCTGCCACATGGGGTTTGATCATCCGCAGTGGGAGATGTATTCGGCCTCCAAGCATGGGGTGCGTTTTCTCCTAAGACAGAACAACACACTTCCGGACAGCGTTGCTGCTCCCGCGTGCCAGACCTGCCATATGCAAGAGGGCAATCACGCCGTTCGGACGGCTTGGGGATTCCTGGCCGTACGTTTGCCGTTGCCCGACGACAGGCAGTGGGCCGCTGACCGGGCGACCATCCTCCAGGGGCTCGGCGTGCTCGACCCTGCCGGGAAGGCCACAGGCCGCGTTGACGTGGTGAAGGCTGCGGATGTGGCTCGCCTGACCCAGGAGGATTGGCAAAAGGAACGTGACAAGATGGTCACAACCTGCCATCAGTGCCACTCCGTCAACTTTGCCAAGGCGGAATTGGAAAAAGGCGACCAGATGATCAAGGAAGCGGATCGCCTGATGGCCGAGGCGATTCGCACGGTCGCCGCGCTCTATAAAGATGGCATCCTTGCCAAGCCGAAGAATTATGCGTACGCGTTCCCCGACTTGCTCACATTCCATGACGCGCCCACGACGATTGAGCAGAGGCTGTTTGTGATGTTTCTCGAGCATCGGATGCGGGCGTTTCAGGGAACGTTTCATGCCAACCCGGATTACGCCCTCTGGTATGGGTGGAGTGAGTTGCGACGGGACCTAAGATGAGGTCAAGACGATGGCTGCAGAGCTGCGGCGAGACTTCAAGAAGAAGAGAAAGTGAGGGCGTAAGGCTTTGACCGCACGAGAGCTGAGGGGGAGGGGTGTGAGGTCCTGACCGTCGTGGATCTCTTGACCTTGCGCCCGGCGCCTCATGCGGACGAGCGGGCTTGAATCCCCGTTGGCGATTGCGGGGCGATTCCTCTCTCTGCACGAACGCACGGCCCTTCGGGGGGCGCACCTCGAAGGGCCGTCGTGTCTTCGAGACCAGGCTCACCAGCAGGGTCGGCCACGTCAGACAGGCGAAGCCGGCCGAGGATTTCAGGCCACAGATGGCTACGATCCTGGCCGGGCCAGGGCCGTGGCGGTGATCTCCACGTGGGCGCCCGCGGGCAACCCCTTGACCTCGACGGTGGTGCGGCCCGGCGGGTTGGCCTTGAAATAGTCGGCGTAGATCGCATTCATCTTGGGGAAGTCGCTGAGGTCCGTCATGAAGACGAAGGTGCTGACAGCCAGATCCAGGCTCGAGCCGGCCGCCTCCAGGATGGCCTTGATGTTCTCCAACGTCCGGCGGGTCTCCGCCTCGATGCCCCCGGCGACAATCTTCCCGGTGGCGGGATCGATGCCCTTCTCGCCGGCCACGAAGACGAAGCCGCCCGCCTTGATCCCCTGGGAGTAGGGGCCCACCGGAGGACCGGCCTTCTCCGTCTTGATAACCTGGATGGGTTTGGTTGCTCTCTTCGCCATGACGCATCCTCCTTTCTTGCTCTGTCCTTGGCTTCACCTCGGTAGGGAACGTAGATAGATCGTCGCCAGAAAAAGGTATTCCACCTTCGGTCCGGAGGCAAGGTGAAAGGCACCGTCCGGCCAGTTGACATGAGTCCTGGGCCTGGCTATGCTCTCGGTGCTTTGGCGGAATACATTGGTGTCAACGCGGACTGAGAAGTCTTACCAATCCGCTATAAGAGCGGAGGTTGCCCCATGCGCACGGCGCGCCAGGTTGCGCGAGCATTCGCCGAGCTGACCCCTCCCTGATCCAACCAGTAAGCACACCCCATCCGACTCCCCGAGAGAACCCCGCCTCCCCTTCCCCCCATGCTCTTGTATTTTCCGCCCCCCGTGATACCTGACCGGGGGCCTTCCGAAGTTGACACTCGGCAATTCCTTCGATAGGCTCGCCCAGGTCAACCGGTTCGTACTTCGACTGCCCGCGGGCCGCGGGGTGTCACGCGCTACACCGTAGCAGGTTCCATGGGCACATTTGCAGAAGTCGAGGCATTGTTAAAGTACGTCGCTGAACACGCCGACCCGGATACCGGATTTTGCACCGTACCCAGCACCGAATGCCTCGATGCCTTCGAGGCCGTATTCGAGGTCAACGCAGCGGGCTGGTGTGAGTCTCTCGAGATCGTGGACCTACGCACGGTCCGCGTCAAGGATCGTGGAGCCCTCGACACCACGCGCTGCAGCATACACGCTTTGCACATACTCGAACGCCCCTGAAACCCTTGCACTCGGCGGAGGAGGGTTGGCGATGGACACGAGGGGAAAGGTACGAGCGAAGCCTTTTAGCGGGCTATGGCCAGCTGTAGATACCCTGAAAGGAGCGAAATCTGCTAATAGGGCGGCATTTTGGGCCACGATCTTTTGGGCAAGCATGCGGTTGATACTGGTTCTGCTCGGAGTGTTGGGTATTCAGTTCGTCGAAGAGGTTAATCTGTGGGGTCTTTTCGATGTTGGCCTCTTTGGCTTGATCGCGTGGGGTCTCTGGAAACGATCCAGGATCGCGGCTATTGCGGGACCCGTGCTGTACATCGGCCTTATAATCCTTCAATGGATCGATATTGGACCCCCCACTTGGGATCTACGGATAATATCAGTGATCATCACTTTTCTGTTTATCAATGGGATCAGGGGGACGTTTGCTTATAGACGGTTGGGAGGGCTTGTTCCTAGAAAGGAGCGAGCCGAGTCGTGACAAATCTAGATTGGTTGCGTGAGTTCATCGGCGCCTCCGCAAGCGACATTACCTCCCTTCGACAAGCCCGAGATGCCTTGCTGACGCATCCCAAGATAGATCCACGCGCCGTCGACGCCGACGCGGCGATGTGTCGGGCATTGATTCTGACTGCGGTTACGGCTGTCGAGAGGATTATTGAGGCGTGGCGCGACGAGGCGTTCCTCCAGACGTACAACGACAAGGATGCCTCGAACGGGAAGAAGATCGCGCTGCTCCGCAACTGTCTTGAGGCCGCTGGCGTGGCCACGAACCCAGACATCCTCGAGGACTATCTCGCCATAAAGTATCTCCGCAATACTCTCGTTCACCTTAAGTGGATAGAGGCCCAGCGGCAGCAAATCCAGCAGCGTGACTTTCCGACAGACTTGCGGCGTCTAGATCACCGCCACTGGATGCGCATCATAGCCACCCTGTGGCACATGCTGGGCTACTTCTCTCAAGCCGCTTTACGCACCGGCATTCCCCTATCCGATGATCGCCTTATGGAGATGGAGGACCTTGAGATCGCGACTGAATATTCCCAGCAATCCCGCCTCGTGTCGCTCCTTCTTCGCGGCGCTGAATTGCCCACAGCGTGGTGGAGGAACCTCGAAAACCTCACGGACTGGATTAGTCGCGAACTGCTCGTATCCGCAGACGAAACTTCGAGGCTTTTTAGCGTTGCTCTAGACTCGTGGCGCCTCTATCTTGACGCGACCTTGTTCGGCCATCAATTGGGCCTAGAGGTCGTACAGAAATCCATCGAGACGCTGGAGAAATTCCACGCTCTAAGGGTCTATCCTCGAGGGCGTATCGGTGTTGATCTGAGAGCTCTCGCTAGGATCCCGGACGACGTGCGGAAGGTCGCGAAAGCGGTCGGTCTGTCTCCACACGAAATCGAGGCGATTGAGCGTACCTGCGCGACTATTCGCGAGATTGGGGACTCGGGCCGGGAGGCCAACAGGCGCCTCACAATCTGGAGCGTCGAGATACCACCGGGCGGGGCTGCAGAGCTCCTTCGGCTATTCGTTTCTGTGCCGCCAGGGCTTTCACGAGAAGAGGTCGTGGTTGCACTTCGGGTTGGCTCGCAAGTGTATAAGTCCCTGGTGAATAGGGCTCCGCTCGACCTGTTTCTGAGCCAGCTCCCGCGTCTCGCTCCGGAACGACGTGCTGACTGTCTGGAGGCAGGCCGTACGGCCTTGGCCATGTTCAAGCTGCGAACCACTTGGTACGCTTGGGTGGAAAGCGACAAAGACCACCCGCAACAGCCTCCTTACGAGCTGTGGCGTCATTATGAGCGACTCCTCAAAGACTTGGAAGCGGGGTAACAAGGCGATGCAGCCGACGGCGCGTCTCTGGGTGTCCTCCGCAACCCGACATCAGAGCCGTCCCGCCGCAGCTGATCGCCGAGCCGTTACTGGCATATCAGAATGCGGGTCTCGCCCCTTGAGTTTCCTTCACTAAGCTGCTCGCCGCTTGTCACAGCGCAACTCAACCGCCACGCCTTCAGGCCAGCGAAAGCCTCTCTTCCCAGTGCCCAGATTCGCCCTCCTTGGGGAGCCATGCGGGACTCGAGCTGAGTATCCCAGCCTGAAGCACCCGGACTCTTCTGGGGGTAGATAGAGACCTTTCCTGACCGGTCCGGCCGTCCCGAGCAGTTGCTCCCAATCCGAAATTCTCAACCGCCAATCCGCCTGAGGCAGATGCCGTTGGTACCGGCGGTTCAGTGAAAGGAGTCAGGCAGTCCTTTTGACCTATCTGACTCAATGAAGACGACGACGGGAATCAGGGGTGTAGACAAGAGGAAGTCAGATAGCCAGCGGCTGCACGGTGACCACGGCGTAGGGGTTGGCTACAACAGACTCCGACGGAGACAGGCGGAGAGATAATCTACCAGTGTGACCATTAGGTAGATGGCGAGGATGAGGGTGAGGAGCTTGTTCTCCAGAAACAGGCTGATGGCGATCTGGATCTGCTGACCCAGGCCGCCCGCGCCGAAGCCGTGCCGATCCGGCGTCGCACTACACGGTGAGGACGTCGCTTCGCAAGAGCAGATCGCTGATGACGGGCATCGTGGAGATCTCCCCGGCTTGGAGCTTCTCCTGCAGGCCGAAGTGCTCCACGCAGGTCTTGCAGGCCAGGACCTCCACGCCGATCCCCTCGAGATCCTGGAGGGTCGTGACGACCGGGGACTCCCGGGTGAGCAGTTTCACGCCGGCGTTCCAGCAGACGATCTTCTCCGGGCGCAGGGGATTTCCCACTAGCGTCTTGAGGAAGTTTGCCAGGATCGTGAGGCCCAGCGCGTCATTGCCTCGCCCCATCCCGTCGCTCCCCAAGAGCAGGACGCGGCTGCGCGGTGGTTGTGACATGCCCTCGCTCCTTTTCCCCATCAGCGACAGTCAAGTGGTCAAAAGGTCGATCGGTCAAATGGCAAGAATGAATCCACGAATCAACCTCGATTCGAGGCAGTAATCTATCCGGAAAAGAACTTATAGTCCACATTGAGGATTCCGATGGATCTGTGACGGCAGATCGGCCGCCGGACGGCCGAACTTTTTCCCCGCTTGGTGAGGCGCAGGGCAGGGAGGATTCGTCTGGGTCGGCTTACGTCTTGGGCGTGGTCGAATTCAGGGCCGGCGCCAGCCGCTTGACCAGCATGGGGAGGAAGAGCGAGGCGACAAAGAGGCTCAGGGGTGCAAGAAACCGAAGGGTCAGGAGATCCGTCGGCGATCCCAGATTGGTCACCTCATCCAGGAAGCAGGTGAAAAGGAGCAACCCCGGAAACATGCCGAGGACCGATCCGCCGAGATAGTCCAGGAACCGTATCCGGGACAGGCCGGCGGCGTAGTTCAGAGGGGCAAAGGGGAAGTAAGCCAGGCGGAGGTAAGACATCAGGATGAACCCGTGCGCCTCGGCCTTGGCGTCCAGCCGTCGGAGTCTTCCCCTCAGCAGCCGTGCGGCGAAGTCCCGTCCCAGATACCGTGCGACGAGGAATGACAGTGTGGCGCCGCCGGTGGCCCCGATCAGATTGTAGATGGTCCCCAGGGACTTGCCGAACAGAACGGCCCCGATCAGGGTGAAGAGCGTTGCCGGCAGCAAGAGCGTGGTCCCCACGGTGTACACCGCAACGTGGACGACCGGGGCGAGCGGGCCGAACCCCCTCACGAGGGCATGGATGCCCTGTTTGGACACGTGCTCTGCCGCCCCGGAATATCGGAGGGCGACGAAGGCCAGGAGCAGGAATACGACGAGCACCGTGGCCTTCAGGGTGGCGTGAAAGCCACCGGCCGGCACAGAGGTGTCCGCCCCGGCCGGTGTCGCAATCTGCTGTCCCTGGGGATCTGTCATGCGTCGCGCACTTGTCCAGGCTACTCCCAGAGGATCTCGATGGCCGGTTCGGGAATGACCTCGCCGATCTCCCAGACGGGCTCGCCTCTTGCCGCGAACCGTTTGCAGACCTCTTGGGCCCGCTCTGCAGGGGCGGAGAAAAGGAGGCCGCCCGACGTTTCCGAGTCGTACAAGAGACCGACCAAGTCGGCGGGAATGCCCGCCCCGATCCGAAGCGCCAGCTTCCCGTCTTGTGCCAGGCCCTCCACGTACTTCCTGTTGCGGCCCATGCCGCCGGCGAAGTTCCCGGATTCGGCGTAGTTCATGGCGCCGGGCAAGAGGGGCACGGCTTCGGCGCGCAGGCGGAACCCGCACTGGCTGGCCAGGACCATTTCGCAGCCATGGCCCAGCAGGCCGAACCCGGTCACGTCCGTACATCCGAGGATGCCCATCTCGGACACGACCTCGGAGGCGGCCCGGTTCAGGCGCGTCATACTCTGAATCGCCGCTTCCAGGTGGGGCGCCTGGGCCCGCTCGGCCTTCCCGGCGGTGGTGATGACGCCGGTGCCCAGGGGCTTGTTGAGGAAGAGCCGCTGGCCGGGCTTCAAGCCGCCTTTGATCGTGATCCGGTCGGGATGCACGAGGCCGGTCACGCACAGGCCGTATTTCGGCTCCCGGTCCACCAGGGTGTGGCCGCCGGCGATGATCCCGCCGGCCTCGGCCACCTTGTCGGCGCCGCCCTGGAAGATCCGGCGCATGGCGTCCCGCGGGAACTCCCCGGGGAAACCCGCCACGTTGAGGGCGAGGAGGACGCGCCCGCCCATGGCGTACACGTCGCTCATCGAGTTGGCGGCCGCCACCGCCCCGAAGATGTACGGGTCATCCACGATGGGCGGGAAGAAGTCCACCGTCTGGATGACGGCCTGCCGATCGTTCAGCCGGTAGACCGCGGCGTCGTCGCTCTTGGTCAGGCCGACCAGAAGATCAGGAGGCTCCTGCGTGGCCAGGTGATCCAGCACGTCGTGTAGGTCCGCCGGACCCATCTTGGACGCTCACCCGGCGCAGGCGGCGTACTCGGTGAGTCGGATCTCCTTGCCCGAGGAGGCAACGGGACTGTCCTTCGCGCTCACGATGTCCTCCACCCCCCTTCACGTATCACGCGCGGCGGGGCAGGTGCGATCCCCGCCTGCGATTGCGTCACGGATACCACAGCAGGGGCGATCAAACAAATAGATTCTGCCGATGGATACTTCCTTCCCGTGGGCACGTTGCTGTGGGGTGGAGGCCGTGGCTTTGATGAGAAGATCAGCGCGCGGGAAGTTCCAGGGTCACGGGGATGGGCGCCTGGCTGCCGCGACGCTCGACCAGCAGGGAGGCGGACCGATCCTTGCCTCGCATGGCCCGGTCGAAGTCTTCGAGGCTGCGAATCGGCTGGTTGTTGGCGAGCAGGATCGCATCCTGCGGGCGGAGACCGGCACGGGCCGCGGAGGAATCGAGGTCCACGAAGGCGACGAAGACTCGGCCACCCGGGGCAGGCCGTTCGCGCGGTCGATCGCGTTCGTCCTCGGCCCGCACCAGGAATCCGAAGCGCTCGCCGGCGAGCTGGGCGCGCGCCTCCACCGGCATCGCCCCGATGGTGACCGGCACGGCAATGCGAGAGGACTCGCGCAGGACTGCCAGCGTCACACGCTGGTTGATGGGCTTGGACCGGATCGTCCGCTGGAGCTGCCGGACATCCCAGATGGGCTGGTCGTCCACGCGGATGATGACGTCCCCGCGCTTCAGGGGCGACCCGTCGGCCGGGCCGCCTTTCAGGACGTCCGCCACTACCACACCGATGCCCGCCCCGGGACCGAAGGTGCCGGCCAGGCGCTCCGCCAGGTCCTCGCTCACGTCCGAGATGGAGATGCCCAACCATCCGACATCCGGCGTGGCCTGCGCGCTCGCCTGTTCGGGGGTTGCGAGCAGCCAGGCGAGGAGCAGCGCCAAGGGGAGGCCCGCCAGGGCGCCCACCCGGAGACGACGGCTCATGGCTTCACCAACTCCTTGACCTCGACGTCCACGCCGCAGAACTCGCAGAAGATCCATTCTCCCTTGATCTTGGACACATCGAAGCCCATCTGGAAACAGTAGGGGCAGAAGCGGATATCGGGACCGGCCGGCTTCTCTTCTTGAGGCATGGCGGCTCCTCCTCGAAGCCTTCTGTGAGTGGAATTATGGGTGAGCTTAGACCACGCCAGCGGGAACGTCAAGGCGAAGGGCGGGCGCGAAGGCGGCAGCTTTATCCGACGAACCCGCCGGGGCAATATCAGACTTGTTGCGCATTGACAGGGGTTTAGGGCTATGGTATCGTCCAGTTGCCTCGCAGAAAAGCGAGTGGCGGAGGCTCTGGGGGGCAGGGTTGGCGTCACGGCGTGGCCCTGCTTTTTTGTTCATGGGCGCGAAACGACGGTGTCTTCGGGGCTGGCGGGGTCGGATGCAGGCGCTTCCGCTCGCCCTGCTGTTGCTTTTTCTTCAGGCAGAGCCAGCGGCGGCGGGGGCCTGGGAGCGCGCCATGCTGGGCAAGTCCCAGGTGGTGGATCTGACCCAGGCTCAGATGGAGTCCGCACCCACCGGCAGAGTCCAGGAGCACGCTCGACCCGAGGGACTGGCCGAGGGCGAGGGGAACAATACCGCCCAACGCATCCCTCCAGCCGGCGTGTTGGTCACGCATCTCGACTTGCCTTCGAGCGTGCTGAAGGGCAAGCCCACCGTGGCCCAGATCCCCGCCCGCGACCTCTTGGCGCACGCCGTGGTGGTGGATGTCGCCGCCCGGGTCGCCCGCGCGGCGGACTACCGCGTCACGGCCGACGACCTGCAGGCCTGGGAGCGGCGGAACGGCCGCATCCCCAAGGGCAGCATGGTCCTGCTGCACACGGGATGGGGCCGTCGGTGGAACGGGAGCGATCCGGCCCGCTACGTGAACCTGGATCCCCAGGGGGTGCCGCGGGTGCCCGGCATCTCCCCCGGAGCGATCGCGTTCCTGCTCAACGAACGGGAGATCCGCGGGGTGGGCCTGGACACCTGGGTCCCGGATGCGGTACCTGGAGCTCCGGGCGGTGAGGATGGAGCGCGCGCTCTCCTCTCTGCGGGGAAGTGGCAGCTCGTCAACCTCACCAACCTGGATCGGCTCCCGGCGAAGGGAGTCAAGCTGGTGATTGCCCCGCTGCGGGTGGACGCCGGATCGGCGCCGGCACGGGTGATTGCAATACTCCCGTAAGACGTGAAACGTGAAACGGGAACGGGCATGGGCTGAGGTCTCCCGCCGAACCTGACGATCCTCCGTGCCGTCGTTCCACGATATGTCGTCCGTGGGTTTCGAGGTCCTGTCGTGCGTGATTCCCTCCGTCGCATCGCCCGCATCCCCACCGCCATCCTGTCGGACGCCCTGGGCCGCCTGGGAACCATGGCCGCGGCCATCAAGCCGGTGGCCCGGGGGATGCGGCTGACCGGGATCGCCCACACAGTCCGCTGCTACCCGGGGGATTATCTCACCCTCCTCAAGGCGCTGGCCGAGGCAAGGGAGGGGGAGGTGCTGGTGGTTGACGGCGGCGGGATGCTGGAGGCCGCGCTGTTGGGGAAGCTGATGGTGATCGAGGCGCGGCGCAAGGGCATCCGGGGATTCGTCATCGACGGGGCGGTCCGGGATCTGCGCGACCTGGAGGAGGCGGGAGTCCCCGTCTTCGCCCGGGCGGCCACGCCCCGGGTCGGCACGGCGGAGCATCTCCGGGAGAGCCAGGTGCCCATCATCTGCGGTGGGGCGCCGGTGCAGCCCGGCGACATCGTCCACGGGGACGAGGACGGCGTCGTGGTCTTCTCGCCCAAGAAGTTGCGCAGCGTTGCCTCCCGCGCCCTCGAGATCCAGCGTCACGAGGCCGAGGTGGTGCGGAAGCTCCGCCGCGGGCGCCCCCTGGCCGAACTCATGAAGCTCTTTGATCGCTTGGTCGAGCTCCGAAAGCGAGGCTGAGCACATGGCGGGTCCCCTCACCGGCGTCCGCGTCCTGGACCTCTCCCGGGTTCTGGCCGGACCGTACACCACCATGGTATTAGCCGATCTCGGCGCCGAGGTCGTGAAGGTCGAGGAGCCCGGGGTCGGCGACGAGTCCCGGCGCTTCGGCCCCTTCCAGAACGGGGTGAGCACCTACTTCGCCAGCAT
>Ga0315279_10011128_pt1 | contig 10455 bp, 9 predicted proteins | sample YL17G06_20_MG_FD_203694 | JGI IMG/M metagenome (GOLD analysis project Ga0315279, IMG submission 203694) | Sediment microbial communities from Yellowstone Lake, YNP, Wyoming, USA - YL17G06_20 | ecosystem: Environmental > Aquatic > Freshwater > Lake > Sediment | place: USA: Wyoming | collected...
ACCCCGAGAGACGCGCCATCTTGGGCCATTCCGAGTGCGGGACGGGTCACCGGCCGGCAATACCGAGCCACTCTTCAATCAGGAATTGCACACGGCCGATCAAGAGCGAGACGCGGGCCATGACCGTATAGCCGAAGGAGGCGCCGAAGGAGATCATGAGGAACCATATCCCGACGCGGGAAACGGCCCCTCCGGCGCCCTTGTGCTCCATGGAGAAGAAGAAGTAGAAAAGGACGCAAACGGTGCCGACGAGGATGACCAGCGTGCCGATGATGCTCCACAAGGCCGGGCTGCCGAGGGTGACCCACGAGAAAGGCGTGAGCGCCCTGAAGGTTTCGGCGTCCAGAAGAGGGCGAATGGCAGGCTGGATCTGCTGGAGGATGAAAGTATGCACCACGATGGGGATGCCGATTCCGGCCCCCCAGCCGACCATAAGGGTATAGGAATAACGGCTCAACCATGCATACTTGCGCGAGAGGCGGGTAAGCAGGAAAAAGCCGAGAACGATGGGGACGAAGCGGCGGGCGAACTCGCCCGCAAACACTCCCAGGGTGGGCGGGTCAATGAAGAGCGGGTCAATGATATCCGGCTTGAGAGACAGGCGATAGGTGGTGATAAGGGTGTAGCCCAGGGTAGCCCCGACGTAGAGGTTCTCGGCGGCCTTGAACAGGGGGTTGTCGCGGTAGAGGAAGCTGTACATGATGAGGGTAAGGCCGGCCGCCAGGATGACGCCGATTCCCCTGGCCGACACCTTGGACTGGCCTTCGGGCCACTGGACGAGCAGGCACGTGAGAAGGAAGGCGGCCAGGCAAACCACGACGACCAGGATTTCGATGGCGCGGGTCTTGCTGGAGGCGGGTTGTTCGATGGGGGGCATTGGGTCAGGCCTCCTTGGGGCCGAAGTACCTGCGGCCGATGTAAACCAGGTTGGCGCCAATGAGCAGGACGATGAGCAGGACGTGCGTAAGCGACTGGGCCTGCATCCCTTTGGTTGCTGCTTCGGGCTTACCGATCAGTGTTTCGTAATCGGCCGCGCCGCGCAGACCGCCCAACAGACCGATCAGCTGCTTCGATTGAAGATAGGGATAGAGGTCGGGCGCCATGACGGCCGTGCATCCGGCGCCTAGGTCGAACCCGAACCGATCCCGACCGTATGGAATCCACAGCCCGTCAATCGAGGCGCCGGCGGCGATGTTGATGACCAGCGGGATGTCCTTAAGAGATCGAACCCCTTCCAGAACCGGCATGCCTTCGGTCGGCTTCTGGTAGAAGTCCTTGTCAAAGGCTCCCAAGAGGTTCTCTCCCATGTTCAGAACCAGGTTCTGGTATCCCGGCTTGAAGCCCAGGAACACATAGTCTTTTCCCGATTCCTTGCCGGCCTCGGCGGCCATCTTCTCGCAGACGTCCTTGCAGAGGCCCACGCCGGTGTTCCAGTGGGTCATGACGATGACACGCAGATTCCTCCTGAAGCAGTGGCGCAGAATGGCGATGCTCATGGGTTGGAGTTCGGCCATCGAAGACGGGTCATAGTCCAGGGCCAGGAGCACGGGCGTCCCCGGTTTCAGGCTCTCGACCTTGTCGTATAGGTTCTTCGATAACGTCATTGGCTTGAACTTGAAAGGCAGTGCGTGTATGAACGGCGTGATGACCGCCAGGGCGACGAGTGCGTATATGATCCGCCGTGTGATTTCCTGCCTGCGGAGAGTGGCTTCGGGCGTAATCTTCATTTTAGTCGCCTCCTCCGCCCAGATAGGAGCGTTCGATGCCCAGGAGAATCCTCAGCGACTGGGAAATGCCGCCCAGGCTGATCCCGATCAGGATGCCGCGTTTGGCCGCCAGATTGGGGTATTCCATGAGGATGCCGTTCGCCCTGGGGAAGATCATCTGCCAGCCCGGACTGTTCGGGAAAAGCCATCTCCCAAACTCCTCGCTGATGGGGACATTGCCGAACATGACGATAATGGCCGCTGCGAGCAGCAGGAATGCGCCGGTGTTGCGCGCGCGGAAGGTGCGGAATGCGGCGCTCGCCATGAAGAAGGCGAGAATCGAGAAAATCGTGGCGCCGCAGGGCACCTGGATGTAGTCGTAAAGCCAATCGAAGGACGAGAAAGACTTTCCTTCCTCGAATGTGCCCACGCCCTTCAGGATTTCCTCGACAACTCCCGCGACGATCGTGGCGGCCGCGCCCAGAAATACGAAGGCGCTGTAACCCCATCCCTGCTGCCGCTGGCGGATGCGCGTGACGTGCATGTGGAGAAGGCTATAGGCCCCGATGAAAACGGCGAAGCCGCCCATGATGCGGAACCAGGTAGTCATTTCCTCCAGGAAAACGTTTGCCCAGGGATGGGCCACGAACTCCTGGCAGAAGGCCAGGACGCCCACCACGAAACAGATGATCAGAGGAAGAGAGCGTTTGTAGAACATGAATCCACTCCAGGGCTAAAAAGGCTCGAGGATATGCTGAATCCAGGAGAGATCAATCCCCGTCAGCACGCCGAAAGTCAGCAGCAAAGAACCCACGACCAACAGGATCATGAGAAAGGCCTTGCCCACGTCCTGGCCGCGGAGACTGCCCAGCATCCGCGGTTCGCGCGACAGGTAGGCCGAGGCGGCGTATAACTCCTCGCCGATGAGCGTATAGTCGCACGTGGTGACGAAGAAGGGGATCTGGGTGTAGGCGTCGGTGCCGGCGATCTGCACGGCGCCGGTCGAGGACCCCGTTTCGGCCAACAGGAGGGCCTCGGCGGCGAAATTGCCCACGAAGAATATCGCGGCGGGACGTTCCCGCACCATCCTGCCGCTCACCGCCGCCGCGTAGCTGAACTGGTCGGACGCCACCAGTGTCACGTCGTCGGGATTGTAAGCGTCGGGGCGGCCCGCTTCCGTGTAGCCCTGCTTCACGACTTCCTGGCTGACGGCCATGACGATCGGTTCCCAGTTCATCACGCGCACACGGGTGTCGTATTCCGCCGCGCGGCGAGCCACCCGCCCGAGTATGTTCACGGCGGCGATTGTGCCCAACATGTCCATAGTGCCCATCCCATGCACAAAGAAGGCGGGGCGTCCCATTTCCGTGGCGCGTCCGATCGCTTCCTCGACGGCCTCGAGTCCGGCGATCTTGCGGATGAAGAGGGCCGCGCCGCGCCGCGCCGCGCGGATGAAGAGCAGGACGATCGCGCAGAAAACGATGGAGAACACCAGGTTGTTGGCCTTGAAAAGCTTGAGCAGATTCGGGCGGGCGGAAGCGGAGACGATTTTTACCTTGCCATTTTCCTCCAGGTATCGGGTCTCGCGTCCGTCAGTGATACCGAGGCGGAAATAGTAGGGACGCCGATTCAGGCGCCGCTGCTCGCGCACGACGCGCCTGGCTTTTTCCTTGTCCATGTAGGTCTGGAGTTTCTTTTCCGGCTTCGTGCCGGCCTTAAGCCCCAGATCCTGTTCCAACTTCGCTTGGATGGCCGCGCGGTCCGGCGGATAAGCGGAGCTTGCTTCTATTGCCGCGTAGTGCAGGTTCTTGTTGTTTTTGGCGAATCCGAAGTACTTGGGCTGGTCCGATTTCAGGCCGTCCCCCGCGGGGATGCGCGCGGCTTTCTTGAACTTACCGGCCTCCATGTCTTCTTTCGAGGCGATTTCCACGACGTAGTAGATATCCTTGCCCTCGCTCCGCGAGAGGCCCCACTCCACGGCTACAACGCTGCCGTCGTCGCTGGGGCGGTCAAAGGCCCGGAAGGTCGCCGGATCGGGCAGCGTCAGAGTGGGGGAGGTGGACTGGGTGGACGGCGTGGACGGGACAGGAAGGGTGGAGGAAGTGGGGCCGTTGGGCGCCTGGGCGCCGCATAGAGAGACGAGGAGCATTACTGCCGCCACCGGCGGGAGAACGCGGCGCGGGATGCGAGTTGTTCGTGTCATGATTCGATAGCCTCCACGTTGGCGCGCGGCACCACCGCCACGCTGCCGTCCTGGAATTCCACTTCCGCCACGCGCACCTTGGCTTCCGTCTCGATCCTCACGAGGCCTTCGGGCAGGCTCTTGATAGCGCCCAAACGCCCGAACCCCGGTTCGCGGATGATACGCACCGGCGATCCCGGACGCAAGCCCAGAACCGCCCGCTCCGCCTTGCCTTCTCCCCTTGCCGCCGCCAGGGGCGAGGGGATGATGATCTCGGGCCGCAGCACGCCGGCGCGGATCTGCGTGGCGCCGTTGGCCGAGGCGGCCTGGCCGGCGCGGGACTCCAGAAGCTGATAGGTGGCCTTGGCGATTGTCATGGGGCCGAAGCCTTCGGTGACAATGAGGATGGGCTTGATCTTCTCGTGTCCCGTGATGGCGACGCCGAGGTCGTAGCCCAGCAGTTCGCGCAGGTCGCTGTCGTGGATGCCGCCGCAGATGAGGGCCGCTATCCCGATCTCGGCGGCGCGCTTGTAGATCGCGGAGGTGAGCAGGGATCCGGCCACGACGATTTTGTCCGCCAGGCCCTGGTGCAGATCGCCGGGGTTGAGAACGGCGGCGGGGCCGTTGCCGACCACCACGAGTTCGCCGTGGGTCTCTCCGCCCACGCCGAAGATTCCCTGCACGAAGGCGCCGGCGGCCTGGACCATCACGCCTTCGTTTTCGAAAACCTCGACCACTTCACCATCTATGTAGGCCGCGAGTTCAACCCGCCGGGGCGCCGTTCGCACGAGGACCTGTCCGGTGATCCGCGAAACGGATTCGATCGTCCCCGCCACGGGGGATTTCACGACGGTCCTGAATCTCTTGATCCATGGACGGTTCTCGGCGATCGGCTCGGCGGAGGCCACCGGGTCGCCCACGCTCTTGAGCATGAAGCGGGGCAACTCGGCCGCGGCAATGCCCAGGCGGTTCACCACATTGACCGTCGCCACGTCTCCCGGCAATTCCGCCCGGGCCACAATGTCGCGAGCCTTCACCGCCGCGCCGCACTCGACAAGAACCTTGCCCGCGATCGGCAGCCTGCGCTCCTTGCGGACGACCGCATGCTCGCTGACACGAAGGCCTGGTGTATATGCGTGTCCCATTTCCTGGTCTGTGTCTCCGTTCCTGCCCAAATCGCGTCGCCGGCCTAGCTCGGATAGGCATCCACGGCCCGGGCCCAACGTTCCACTGTTTCGCTTCTATTCTTCTCCGGAACCGCCAGCGGCCGCCCTCGTCCGTCGAAGAGAATCCCAACCACCCCGCCGGAAACGGTGGCTTCGAGAGGACGGCCCTTGCCCGCGCCGACGTCAATGCCCCTCGCGGGGCTCAGGCGCAGCTTGGCGGTCTTGCCGAGGGCGAGCGGTTCGAGAAGCATCTCGCCGGCGGGTATCGTGCCGCGCTTCACGCCTTCGTCGGTTTCCATCTCGTAGGTGAAGACGGGATTGCCCCGTTTGCCGGGCGTGATGGAGGCCACGCAGGGCCCGAGTTCGATGATGCAGTCGTGGAAGAAGACTTCCTCCGCCGCTTTCTGGTTGATCTGGGCCAGAACGCCCAGGTGGGGCATCATGAAAATGCTGTCCACGGCGAGGCGCGTGACGCCGACGGGTTGGAATGCGTCCACCATCATCAGCATGGACTGGGATCGGCGCGGCGCGTGGGAGAGCACGCCGCCGCTGCCCACCAAGAGGTCGAGCGTTGCCATGTTAATGATCGTCTGGCCCGACATGGATTCGTCAAAGGACTCCGAGATGGTCCGGGTCCGCTGCACGCCCTTCAGCCCCACAGCCAGCGACTTGTGCTGGATAAAGGCCAACCGGAGGGCCTCGCGCGCGATCGCCTGCTCGATCTTGAGCTCCTCCAACGTGTGGGGGATCGTCGTGGGGCGGATCATCTTGTTCTTGATGGTGTCGCGGAGGTGGGTCTCGTCCACGTCGAACGGCACCCACCGCAGGATGTTGGCCAGACCGGCTTCCGCCAGAACGTTCGAGATGCTGTAGCTCAGGCCGAGATTGGCGCTCACCGTTCGGTTGAAGACTTCGCCGAAGACGGAGAATACGTCCGTGGTGGCGCCGCCGATGTCCACGCCGATCACGTTGATGCCCTGGTTCCCGGCGATGGTTTGAATGATCCATCCCACGGCGGCGGGGGTGGGCATGATGGGCGCTCCGACCCACGTCATCAGTTTGCGGTAGCCGGGGGCCTGCGCCATCACGTGCTTGAGGAAGATTTCGTGGATCTCCCCGCGGGCGGGACCCAGGTTCTCGCGTTCGAGGACAGGGCGCAGGTTCTCGGTGAGGCGGAGTTCCGTCTTCTTGCCCAGGCGTTCCTGGACCGCCTCGCGGGCGCTGGTGTTGCCGGCGTAGATCACGGGCAGATTGTAGCCGGTGCCCAGGCGGGGCCGCGGATTGGCCGCCGCCAGGAACTCCGCCATCTCGACCACGTGGGTCACGGTGCCGCCATCGGTCCCTCCGGACATGAGGAACATGTCGGGCCTGAGGCGGCGGATCAGTTCGATTTTTTCGTGCGGGGGGCGCCGGTCGTTGGACGCCAGCACGTCCATGACGATGGCCCCGGCGCCGAGGGCGGCGCGTTGCGCGCTTTCGGCGGTCATTTGCTTGACCACGCCGGCCACCATCATCTGGAGCCCGCCGCCCGCGCTGCTGGTGGAGATGTAGATGTCCACCCCTTCGTTGCCGTTGGAGGGAGTGATGATCCGTTCTCCGTCGAGGATGCGGCGGCCCGAGAGTTCCTCCAGCTCGGCGAGGGAATTGAGGACCCCGCGCGTGACGTCCTCGAAGGGCGCCTCGACGGTGGTCGGGGCTTCGCCTCGAAAGGTCTGCCGGTATCCTTCCGGCTTCTTCTCGATCAGGATGGCCTTGGTTGTCGTGCTGCCGCAGTCCGTGGCGGCCACAACCTTGAGGTCGGAAGGATTCATGGGGTCTCCCGGCGGCTCTCCGGGCAAGCCGCCTCAATAGCATTCAGCAAGGCGTCCATGCCTTCGCGCCGCTCCAGAATGGCGGCGAGGCGCTCGTAATCGCTGGGCTTGAACAACAGAGTCGCGAAGGGGCGAAGAAAAACCATGGCCTGGCTGCCCATGTATCCCAGCGGCCGCAACGAGCCCAGGAAGAGAATCGCGGGGGCCGCCATGCGGCGCCGGACAATCGCGCAGGCCAGCTTCGACAGCAGGGCGTGGTCCTCCCGGTTCAAGGGGCCAAGGGGGCTTCGCAGGGCAAACGCGTGGCGCAGGCCGGCCACGAAGCTCCGCCAGCGCCGGGGCGCGGGTCCGGACGCCTGGGGAGGCATGGCGCCTGGCGCTGCGGCCGAGTTGGTGACCGCCGCGCCGCTGACCGCCGCGTTGCTGATCGCCGCGCCGCTGATCGCCGCGTTGCTGATCGCCGCGTTGCTGATCGCCGCGCCGCTGATCGCCGTGTTGCTGACCGCCGTGTTGCTGACCGCCGTGTTGCTGGCCGCCGCGCCGCTGATCGCCGCGCCGCTGGCCGCCGCGTTGCTGATCGCCGCGTTGCTGACCGCCGTGTTGCTGACCGCCGTGTTGCTGACCGCCGTGTTGCTGGCCGCCGCGCCGCTGACCGCCGCGCCGCTGACCGCCGCGCCGCTGATCGCCGTGTTGCTGACCGCCGTGTTGCTGGCCGCCGCGCCGCTGACCGCCGCGCCGCTGATCGCCGTGTTGCTGACCGCCGCGCTGCTGAGGATTGTAGGCTGATCGTCGGGCATCCCGTCCCCGTGCCTGATCCGCCGTTTCGCGGCGGAAAACCCGTATGATCCGCTCTTTCCCGGCGGCAAAACCAGATGCCCATCGCTCTGCCCAGACATCCCGGGTGCTGAGCCGGGGGTCATTTTGCCCACTTTGACCCTGGTGAGCAAGGATTTTCTGCTTTTTCGACGGCGTCGCCGGTTACATCGGTCTGTCGAGGCCCGCGAGTTGACGATCAGGCGGTTGATTTGCGCTTTGAAAGTTGCCCAGCCCCCGGAAGATTGTTGACATCCAAATCCGGCAAATTGTGTTCATATGTTTGCAGGCTTTCCACAAGAACGCGCGGAGTCAGCCATCTCAGATGCGTTTTTATGTCCTGAGCAAACGTTTTCATTTCCGCCATGCGCTTTTTCTCTTCGGATAGATTGCGGGGGGCGTCCTGTTCCATCCATAACACGACGTGGATTTTCTCGCTGCGGTCGGCGAGTTTCTTCATGAAGGCAATCCATTGATCCTTATGCCCCGTTGTATGGAATGCGCCCACGATCGCGGGGATTGTGTCCCGTATCTTTTGAACGAATTCCCGCACCATGTCGCCGTGCAATAGCTTCTTCCGATTCTGAATGCGCGCGGCTCGCAGATCGGTCACTTCCATGAGATATAGCTTGGCGCCATGCAACAGGGCGACGATATCGGCGTCCTTTGTGCCGTCAACGCCTTGCTTGACCTTCGACAGGTCCCGTTCATCATCGGCTTTGTATGCGACCCACGCGTCGCCAAATGCGAACCGCAGCCGCTCGATGTCGATGATTTTACTCATTGGTTGATTCCGTTCTTGTCTGATCATAGAACAAGAGGCGTTCGCGTTCGTAGTGCGCGGCGAATTCATCCAAGATCGGATTATCCTGAAGATCGGCCAGAGTGTTTCCGGATTGGATGTCAACGGGGCCGTCCTTTTCGCGGCTCATGGCGAAGAAGCGGATCGGAACTTGGGGCGCCATGTTGTTGTATTCGGCCGCAAGCGAAAGTTCCCCGGTCAACAAGTAATCATGCGTCGCGATGAAGATCTGAATGCCAAGCTTCGCCAGTTCCCGAAGTGATAGGGCAATATGCTTAATCAGACTGGGATTCAGGTTCGCTTCCGGTTCATCCCAGAATAGCGCCGTATCCTTCCTGATGGAGCCATTATTTATCAAATGCACCACCGCCGCGATTTTGCGATGTCCCTCTGCCAGCAAGTGCGCTTCGAGCGCTTTTTCACTTTTCTTATTCTGAACGTAAAAGCGGTCACCCTTTTGAATGACTTTCCCCGACAGAATATCTTCGAGTTTCAGAGTCAAAGGGGAGAAATCGGCATTATTCTGGCGCAGGGGCGCTGCGGATAGAGCCCTGCAAATATCATAATACGTCTGGTCAAAGGCCAGTTCCCGTTTTTCATAAGACGCCGCAAAGCCGGGATAGATCGCCAACACTTCATTGGGAGGGATGAACAATCCAGGGGGTTCGTCGATTTGCGAGGGCCGCCATCGGCGCGGCTCCGTCTTGCCTAAGACAAGATTGCCGACAGCGATATGATAATCGCGTCTTAGCTCCGCGTAATGCTGGCCAAGATCAGACTGCAAGTGAAAAACAGCCGGAGTTTTGCGATCCTGGCTGCGAATCATGGTGTTGACTTCGCCGTCTTCCGGTTTGAAGACACCATTCAGCATGCCGTAAAGCCGGAAAATATCGGCGTCATTTCGGGCTGCTCTTTCCTTTCCAGGAATGGCCTGCGCCATCGCATAGAGTATCTTCAATAAATGCGACTTGCCAGTGGCATTGGCGCCGATAATGATGTTGACTCCATCACAGAATTCTAGTTCTTGTTTCTTGAAGACAGTAAAGTTTTCTATGCGACATGTGTTTATCTTCATCTCTCCACCTCCATCACCTTCCAACTCTCAATCCCCCGGTCGTCCACGATCTTGACGGCAATGCGCCGGTGCTCGCCCGGTTAGAAGGGCAGCGACTCGGCGTGTTCGTCTTGAGCGCCTTTCCATTCCCGGGAGAACTGGATGGCCCGCTGGCGAATCTCGTTCCAAGAGAGAACGGGCATGGGTCAATGGTTCCTTGATTCGGGGGGCTTCCGGCAAATGACTCCCGCGAAGCGCGTCACAGCCTGGAGGGTACTACAGGAATGAGGAGCCGGTCAAGGGAGGAGTGTCTTGACAACCCGGAAAGAGTGGGATACACCTGAATGCGTGTAGCGCACATATTGGCGCCGCCGGCCGGTCCACGCCGGGAAGGGATAATGGTCCCTGACAGCCTCAAGCGCCTCGATGTGCCAAAGCCAACGGATCACAGCGGAAAGGAGCAAAGAAACCATGACAATAGAACGCAGAGCATTCATAAAACAGGCGACCCTCGCGGCCGCCGCGGTAACCGCCGCCCTCGCCACTCCCACCCCGACAATCGCGCGGCCCGCCGAAAACAAGCAGACCTTCGCCAAACCGTCCCCGCGCGGCAACCCCATCGGCGTCTCGACCTACTCCTTCTGGCAATTCCGAGGCCAACGGCTCGAGATCGAAACCTGCATCGAAAAAGCGGCCGAGATGGGTTTCGACGGCGTCGAGATCCTCCACAGACAAATGAAAGACTGGGAAAACCTTTCCAACTCCTACCTGCAAAACCTGAAACGGCTCGCCTACTCCCTCGGACTCGACCTCATGGGCTTCTCCACCCACCAAAGCTTCCTCAACCCCGACCCCGACTTCAGGAAAAAGAACGTCGAAATGACCATCCGCCAGATCGAATTGGCCTATGCCATGGGAATC
>Ga0315279_10011129_pt1 | contig 10454 bp, 8 predicted proteins | sample YL17G06_20_MG_FD_203694 | JGI IMG/M metagenome (GOLD analysis project Ga0315279, IMG submission 203694) | Sediment microbial communities from Yellowstone Lake, YNP, Wyoming, USA - YL17G06_20 | ecosystem: Environmental > Aquatic > Freshwater > Lake > Sediment | place: USA: Wyoming | collected...
CAAGGCTCACGAAGAATGCGCTTGCCAGAAAGAGAGGACTCATGAATGCTTTTCGTAGGGCGGAAGGTCTTCCGACTCTCGGAAGGGATTTGAAGATATGGCTGCCAGTGCGAAGAAGGGGGTCCGCACCTCCTACCACTCGCTAAGTTAACAGAGCAGCCACCGGTTCTGTTGAGTTAGCGGGGGGTCACGACGAGTTTTTGTTGGTGGTAACTTGAGGGGGGGCACTTACCTGTTCTATCTTTTTCGGTGCATTCTGGCGTACTTGCGGAGTTCACCCGCAGGGAGTTGTTCAACTTTGGTTCTTGGATGCCTGCCATACTCAAGCGGAGGAAGTCCCGCATAATTCGCGTATGCATTGGCATGCACGTATCCACTTGGGGCGCGCACTGCAAAGACTTGCATGCCGTACGATGCTGGCTTGTCAACCAGCAGTCGTTCTCTCTTCAATTCTTTCACAGCGTCCGACACCGACTCTCTGAGTTCGGGAGGACAGCTCTTTGGGAGGTTATTAACCGAAGTGTGTCGGGGTGTTGTGGCGTCAGTGTAACCCAAATGATGCATCTTGTATATCGAGAAGCCTTTCGCGAGTTTGATTCGCAAGGCGGCTTCTTGGGACATTGTAATCTTCTCCCGTGTCTAGGGAATAGTATTTATAGTCGTTCCAGCACTGCTGTTGCTGTAAATAAGAAACAATGTTGTGAGAGTATGGGGCGGCTGAGTTCATCCGAATACGTCAACGCGGGCCCATTCGCGACACTGCTTAGGGCAGACGCCATGGGCAGAGTCCTTGACCAGAGCTTGCTGCTCGGTAGACTAGAGTTCACAGTCTCAACAATAGCCGACGCTACGAATCTCACACACAAGACTGTCAAGAGCTACCTCGATCACTTGCAAAAGATAGCCTTTGTGTTGCCGACGCGGAAACTGGGAAACGCTCAAGCGTATCGATTTGACATAGAGAATCACATGAGCGATCTCATCCAGTGGGGGTCACGCTTTCAGAAGATGCGAAACAAATCTAGATGACTTGCTCACGCTTGCTTCCGTTTCGCCTAGAATGTTTTCAATCGCTTTTCTTGAGGATTTGAATGGAAGAATCACTATCATCAGGAAGTCGGATCAGGCTTTCTAGTTGCGTCTCAAATCAGAGTCTGCCATTTGTTCCGACCTGTTGGAGACTCAAGTCCAGCTGCCTCCGCCGGAGTCTTGCCGTTGAGGGCTTGGTGTGGGCGTATGTGATTGTAATAGATGCGTTGTCCATCCAAGATCGCAGTGTCAGTGTTCTTCATGGCTCGCATGACTTTCGTTCGCTCCTTCAGGTTCCTTGATACAAGTTGCATCTTACTCATGGGCACTAGAATCTGAAAATGCACCGATACATTACAGCATATGCAAAAGCCTCTCTGCATAATACTATGCATTAGAGCTTCAGTATCTTGCTTATCTCGAACGCGAAGGTTTTGGCCCTGTCAAGCTCATCTTCATCATAAGCGGAACACCTTCAGGGTTCTTGCCAGGTCCAGCTATCTCTTGCGTCTCGAAGCGTGATCTTTAGTGTCAGGCAGTACGCTTAGGAGGCGTTGCAGTTCCGTCTGCCACGCTCTTGAGAAGTAGTGAAGTGTCCACGCTCCTGCCGTACAGAGTCAATGAGCCTCTATCTGTCACGACCTCTTGGAGTGTATCCATTACAAGGTTCATGAGGCCGAATTCCACTGCAACGGCATGGAGCTGGGCATAGTTCGTCACGTCTTTCAACAGCGCACCTCTGTCTCTGGGGTCGAGCAAAGCAATAATGTCAGAGCCGTCCTTTGCGACCTTACCTCTCAGCCACGCAAGCCTGGAGGGATTCATCGTGGCACCCTTGGTCCTAATATCATATGATCTGTCCCGCCTGGCCTTTACCTTGAACAGCACCAGAAGCGCCTTGCTGGGCACGTAGCAGACGGCGTCCCTCGCTATCCTGGCCTCTCTTCTGCAGCCGTCCATATCGCAGAGAGAATAGAGGAGGCTCTTTGAGCCATCCTCGTGGAATTCGCTCGCGCCGGTCCGTTCGTAGGTGCACGCATCAATCTCCATGTCGCCTATCCGCTTCCCTTTCTTCGAGTAGATCGGTTTCCTGGATGCAATCTCTGTCCCCAACGGGTCTTGCTGCAGGATCTCGTACCCATGGGACCTTTCGTATTCCTCGATTATCTGGTCGAACGCGCCCCCGAGGCTCGGTCCGACCACGTCGATGTCGACGGAACCGTAATAGGGGTTGTAGAAGTAGACCGCCCAACCGCCCAATATGACCGGTGCTCCGAAATGTCGGAAGTAGCGAAGAAAACTGATGAGTTCCTGGTATGACGCCCTTACCGAAGCTGGCCCCTTAGGAGTCCCACTCAATTCTCTTCCTTTATCTCCTCGTAGAGCTTTATCGCGCCGTCCCTGCCCGGTCCTCCCAGGCAGAACAAATCTATAACGACCTGAACGGGTTCGACCAAGACGAATCCACCGGTCCGTTTTGCGTTCTTCAGAATCAGTTCAGAGTCCGGGCTGAGGACCTGCACCGTCACATCGCCTCTTCCCTTGGGGATCTTGTCCGTAAGTTCGAGCGGCTTCTGGGAGTAGAAATGAACAGTCGGGTAGGTGATGTAGTACTCGACATACTTGGCGAGTGCCGAAAAGGCGGTCAGCGCATACCCGCCTGTGTGTGCTGCTGCGTTCCTGATCATTCTCTCGACTTTCGATACTTCCGACTCTTCAGTCCTGACTTCTGATTTAACAAGCCTAGAGAGTGGTCGCTCTGTCGAAAGAACCTCGAGCAAACGAAGTGAATCACTGAGCTCCAAGTGCCCCTTAGCTCTCTGCACAGCTACCCCCGGCGCCTCTAACTCGTTGATAACGTGGTTTACTAGATTCCTGGAGACGCCAGTCTTCCTAGAGATCTCGATCTGGGACGTCTTTGGGTGTGCCAAGAGGTATGCTACAACCTTGTAGGTCTGCGGGGAGGTCAGTCTGACCAATTCTCTTCCCATGGTCTTTGGAGGCGGCGAATATTTAAGCAAATCCCATATTCATAGGATTATCCCATGTTTGTGGGATTACGCCTTCAGTATGGCTGTTGACGGATTCACCGGTTCTCCCTCGTGTCATCATTGCCTCAGCACAATCTCTGCCCTCTCCAGCAGTTTCGCGAGGTTGGAGTCCTTGGTACTTAGGTAGACAGGTTCAGCCACCTAGGGGCCCTGAGCATATCAAGCTGGAACGTGTGCCTGTTCTCGAGGTTGGATTCGACCAACTCTAGGATACGGGTGAGTTCGCTCCTTGCGGCTACGAGACTCGCTAACTCGAAGACTCGTGCCGCCGGATCCTCTTGCCACACAACGCAATCAATACCACTCATACCCGACAAGAGAATCAACACACAAGGGAGACAGAGAACCCAAACCGCCCCCGTACAAGTAAGGGAAGCGTAACTGTCACCTTGATACCGTTCCATGCGGTTGTTGTTTAGGCGACCCTGCAAGCCGACTCCTGCAACATGAACCGCGTCGGGGAACTCGTGCTGTGCCGCTGGCCCATACGAGTCTAAACCGTCAGTTAGGAGGACTCTTGGCTCAACTTTGGCAACTGTTTTCGCATCTCGGAAAGCCTCTCGCGCGTCTGAGACATTTCGAGTCTTAGAGACATGGTTCGCCAATAGGAACCGTGTGTCTCCATCCATCAAGCGCCAGAGCCAGACCCATTGACCTCGAATATTCACTTTCGTTTCGTCAGCGTGAAAGGCTCGTGATAGTTCAGGTTTCATGGTGTCCACGTAGTCGCGCATGACGGCGACATACTTCTGAATCCACTTGAGAACCGCAACATGGCTGACTTTCACTTGCTCGAACTGGTTCAGGTGGTCAACGATCTTGCGGAGCGAGACGCCCTTGAAGTATAGGTCAAGCGCGACCGTGATTGCATGTGGATTCGCCCTCATATGCTCGAATCCCACAGTCCTAGCGTTCCAACGGTGACTACACGACATGCACTTGAACCGTTGAACCTTGCTTCCATCGCTCCGGTGCTTCCAACCCCACCTCTGAATATGCACCGATCCACAGTTCGAGCATTGTTCTTGGCCGGGGCTTGTGATCTCAAGTGAAAGGTTCAGGTTCTTCGATGTGACTTGCTCGCGGAAATTGTGGGAGGAGAATAACGGGAGCCGACAAGTTAACAGAGCCATACATACCAAGGTTTATGGGGAACTCTCCATCAGCCTCAACTGAGAAGGCTTCGAGCACAAGTGATCCGTGCGAGGGTGCCCCTGAGCAGCCTTTGCTTCTTGATCGGCCTGTTGATCGCGCTCAGCACGCTTAGTTTCCCCGTGTACGCTGACTCCTCAGATCTCACGGTTGACAGTATTTGGCTTGAGAGGGCCTCAGCCCCTGGCGTGCCGGTGGCTGGAACCGACTTGGCCCTTAATGAGTCATTCAGCATAGTTGCGAGTATCAAGAATCTAGGACAAGAGGCCGCCAACGGGTACTATCTGGATGTCTACTATGACAATGACTACGGTCGAGGCGGGCCTGACAACATTACAGCAGGCGAGGTTCAGGAATGGTATGTCGGGCCGCTAACAGCCACGGCGGGGACGCATACTACACAGTGGGTTGTAGATCCTGACAATCAGATCGCGGAACTCGACGAACAGAACAACGTGAAACAATACGTATTCACCGTTGGATCTGGTGAACCGCAGACAACGACTGGATCCACGGCCACGGTTTCGGTAACGGTCATACAGAATTCGACTTCATTCTCATATAGGACCACGACAACGACGGTCACGGCCTACAGCACGTCCACCTCGACGAGTACGATTCCGACTGTCGCAACTGTTGTCTTGGTCCCGTTGACGGTGGCCTCGACTGTCCAGAGCACTCAGATTCTGAATTCAACTCTCACAACGACGGTGACCAGTTACACTGGCACCTCGACGAGTACGATCCCTACTGTCACAACCGTTGCTTTGGTTCCTTTCACCACGACCTTAGCCGTCCAAAACACCCGATATGTAACGTCAGTTCTCACAACGACGGTGACCATTTACACTGGTACGCAGGCTTTGACGAGCACAGCCGTGGTTCCAACGACCGTCACCCTAGCTCCGTTGGCCGCAACTTCAACTACCCAAACATCGCAGGTTCAAACGTCGACTGGTACTACGACGGAGACCAGATACACGACCGTGGCGACAACTGTCTACACGGGAACGTTGACGTCGACAAGTACGAGGGTGGTTTACACGACAGTAACCCGTCTAGCTAGCGCTGGCATATCGAGCACCTTGGCCTACCTTGGGCTTTTCTCTCTGCTTGCCCTTGCAGTTGGCAGAGTCAGTGCCGACAGGAGTTGGAGGATTCCGCAGGTACGGTCATTTGTGAAAAGAATGTGTTCGAAAAGCCAGCAACCAAGTTTGTGACTTCTTCCGATGATTGGTGAGGGCGCTCTCCCTTTGTGACCTTGGTCGTCCAAGCGATGCTGTCCATTTCTCGGAAATAGTCATTGTTCTTGGGTGAAGCCACGCAGAAATGAACGGGCTTGGGCGCCTTGTCACTGAGCACCAAGTAGCCAAGATACACGCTCCATCTATAGATGCATGACATATGTATCGTGGCTAACAGGCGCTAGAGGGGACCAAAGCTCGTCGACTAGGCGAAGCAGATCTTTCGTCCCCACCGCCTTCTGCGTATTCTGCACGCTACTCCTACTATCCTTGTCGCAACCGTTGTTGAGCATTCCTGAATCAAACGCATTTCAGGCTGGTCCAGCCGAACTTCAGGATCCGGCCGGGGTAAAGCCAGGCCATTCTAATGACCGACTGTTGGTAAAATTCAAGGACCGTGCCAAGGCGAACGCGGTGGCTTCGAAGCACGCGGCGAAAGTCACACGCTCCTATGACAAACTCGGCATTCACTTGCTCAAGCTACCGCCTGGGCTTTCAGCAGAGGAAGCCATGAAGATATTTTCCAGTGATCCATCTGTGCAATATGCCTCGCTTGACTATCTTGTTCAGGCGGATTTGTTGCCGAATGATCCAAGATTTGGAGAACTCTGGGGGCTTCACAACACAGGACAGTCCGGAGGAACCGCCGATGCGGACATAGACGCGCCCGAAGCCTGGGAGATCAGCACCGGATCCTCTGGCATCGTAGTGGGAGTGATCGATACAGGAGTCGACTACAATCACGAAGACCTCGCCGCGAACATTTGGAGGAACACGGGCGAAATTCCTGGAAATGGGATAGATGACGATGGAAATGGCTACGTCGACGATATCTACGGCATAGATGCGTACAACGGCGACTCTGACCCCATGGACGACCACAATCACGGAACGCATGTTGCGGGCACGATCGGCGCCGTCGGCGGAAATGGCATAGGCGTGGTCGGCGTGAACTGGCAGGTGAGGATAATGGCTCTCAAGTTCTTGGGTGCAGGTGGTTCAGGAAGTAATTCGGGAGCTATTGAATGCATTGACTACGCTGTGACCATGGCAGCGAGAGGCGTGAACATACGTGTGCTGAGCAACAGCTGGGGCGGAGGAGGTTTCTCGGCCGCCCTAAGAGATGCTATACAGACAGCGGCCAACTCGGGGATTCTGTTTGTCGCAGCAGCCGGAAACGATGCAGCGAATAATGATGCGACCCCACATTATCCTTCGTCCTATGATTTGCCGAGCGTGCTCGCGGTTGCCTCCACGGATCGGTATGATCAGCGATCAAGCTTCTCCAGCTATGGCTTGTCTACCGTTGATGTGGCTGCCGCCGGATCCAGTGTTCTGAGTACGACAAGGAACAATCAGTATGCAATCTTCAGCGGTACCTCGATGGCGACGCCGCATGTTTCAGGAATCGCCGCGTTAATTCTCGCGTCTAATCCAACAATGTCCTGCCAAGCGCTCACGAAACTCATACTATTCTCGAGCGACAGCATTCCGTCACTCTCTGGCCTCGTTCTCACAGGCGGACGAGTCAATGCCAATAATGCCCTCAGGCAATCGGGAACGAGTCTGCGCATCTTCCGAACCATGACAAGCTTCTCGGTATCGGTAGGAGAAACGCTCCGGTTGGAGGTCATGGCTGGCTTGTACGCCGACCCAGTGCCCGGTATCAACGTTGTGGCCACCTTTGCGAATGGATCGCCGAGTCTAGCGCTGAGAGACGATGGCGTCGCGCCAGATACTGTCGCAGACGATGGGATGTTTGCCGGATCTTGGATTGCGGCCGAGGTTTGTTCGGTTGTGATCACGTTCGTCGCGTCCGCGCCCGGCCTGAGCTCAGCCACGACCGCAGTGTCAGGAGGAGTGACTTACCCATACAGGATTGAACGCCCGTCCTACAGCTGGATTGAGATATCAAGCAGCGGGACGCCTCTCGAGCTCGGCGACGATTCAATCGCAATCGCGAACCTGCCAATGGCCGTTCATTTTGGTGGACAATCCTTTACTTCGCTGACAGTTGGCTCGAACGGATTCGTCAGCCTCTCTGGTCAGGACGCCGGCTACTCAAACGCGCCGATGCCGGTCACAGGTCTCTCGGCCTTCCTCGCTGTCTTCTGGGACGACCTCATCGGCAAGCCAACGACAACTCAAGGGACCGTCTATTGGTGCGTAGTCGGCAATGCGCCAACTCGACAGGTAGTTGTTGAGTGGAAGGACTACGCTCACTATGACTATCCAAGCCATGTGGGCTCGGTCACTTTCGAAGCCGTACTGTACGAGGACAGTGAGAGTATTCTGACGCAGTACCAGAGAACATCCTTTGGGGACACGAGATTCGATGGCGGGGCCAGCGCAACGATCGGGATCCAAATGGGAAGCTCAAGCGCCGCCCAATATGGCTACAACACCCTCAACGCGGTGACCGACGGCACGGCGATTCTCTATACGAACGCTGCAATTCACGTCACAGTCACAATGGTTTCGACCTCGTACGGGACGACCACAAGGACGGTTACGAGCTACACCAGCTCAACCACCACGACAAGTACGATTCCCACCCTCACAACAGTTGTCTTGGTTCAGTCGACCGTGACCTCAATCATCCAGAGCATACAATACTTCACCTCAATCATCACCACGACGCTCAACAGCTACACTGGCACGCAAACCTTGACGAGTGTGATCCCGACAGTCGCAACAGTTGCGTTGGTTCCGTTGACGATGACCGCAGCAGTTCAGAACATCCAGTACCTAACGTCGATTCTCACCACGACGATGACAACCTACACTGGTACGCAGACCTTTACGAGTACGATCGTGGTTCCCACAACAGTTGTCTTGGTTCCTTTCACCACTACCTCAACAGCCTTGAGCACAGAGTTTCAATCCTCAACTGAGATCACGACAGTGACCAGCTACACTGCCACATCGGCCTCCATAAGCACCAACGTGGCCTACACGACGGTAACCACTCTGGCCAATGCCGGGGCGTCGAATCCTGTTGCCTACCTAGGCTTTCTATCGCTGCTCGCGGTGACAGTTGCCACGGTCTCGACTCGTAAGGAACAGAGGGTTCAAAAGGTGCGATCGGTGATAGAAAGTAGGCGGTTGAGGAGTTGAAGAGTATCAGTAGAGCGATCCTCAAGAGACGAGCGATTCCAGTGACAGTGCTCCTGATCCTTACAATCCTTCTATCTGTAGGCTCAGGTCTTTACGCTGGCGCCTCTTTCTTCCCTCAGCAGGCGCCGAATGTCACCGTCACGACAACGATCTTCACGACGACGACCAGCTGGACTACCTCGACCATCTGGTCCACTGTGACAAGTATGGTCTATGGTGTCTGGACAGCGGTTCAGTATACGACTAGCACGAGCACGGTAACGATGACTGCACCCACAACGACTGGCACACTTGGCTACTACGGCGATACGAACGTCGAACCCACTCGAGCGATCATAACAGCGGGGTCCACACACTATGTCTACTTTACACCATTCACGACTCCGTCGGGGGGATTGACTGTACAAAGCTTGTCAATATACGTCAGCACGTCGAGTGGAAGCTTGGACATGGCAATATACGCGGATTCTAGCGGATCACCATCAGGGTCTCCTCAGGTTGATAGTGGCTTGGTTGCTATGGGGACATCAGGTGCATGGCAGACCATCTCAGTATCTCCTTACCATCTATCACCATCAACCCAGTACTGGATCGCGGTGCTATTCACTTCCAGTAGTGCCTACCTCCGGTATAACCCTGCATCTGGGACCGCCAGGTGGCAGAATATTGGGACAAGCACTACTATGCCGAATCCCATCGGTACGGTCGGCTCGCAGACATGCAAGATATCGATGTACGTCACCGGTACGAGTCCGTAAGAAGACCATCTACAGCGATTGCCCAGATCCCTCTGGCAAGCCTCTAATCTCCCTCGACAGCAGCTACAGCGAACGCTTGGAATACTGTCAGCATCAGCAGTTGCGTTGCATCAAACCTCCCTAAGAACGCACTGGCTCGCTCCCCCAATACGCAGCTGTGCCTCTCCACCGAACCTCTAGGCATCTTGGCTCAATACCTCCCTCATAGTCTCACCCCATGCGCTTTCAATTACCCGGTGCTCATGGTACGCGTCAGTTCGTAGGTGTCTTCATGCTCATCGTGGTCATCCTCATGATCGCGCTTGAAGCTTCAATATGATCTTTCTGTAGATCCTGAGCGAGTCGCCGCTCTTGGAACGCCTTTGGAGATGCCGCAAACTACTCCTCCTGATGCTACACCTTCTCACCTCGTCCGTTGTCATGGATGATATTCGACTTATCGTAGCTTCACAATCCTTCCCGTGCGGAAATGGCTTGGGCTCGCCAAGATCTACCTCAGTTCGCCTGCCAAGGAAATAGTTCGCTAGCTCCCGCGTCCTCAGTCTGATTAGTGTGTCCCAACCGTAGGGCTCTCCTGCGTGACTGACGAGTGAATTCAATCTGATTCGTAGAGCGTCAATGATTAACTTGGCTGCTTCAGGTCCGAGTCGCAGAACGTGGTTGATCAGTGTTAAGCTCAAGACTGGAACAAGCCACACCAGTAGCCCAAGGCTCCCGGGTCAGGCGCTGGACTATTGGAGGAATCTGGATCTCAAGCACACGTTCTCTTCCTTACGAGGTTGAAACTATAGCCATGATTTATCTATCGCGCAGACTTACGAAGCATGGAATGTTCGAAAATTGAGACTCAGAAGTTTTGGGGATTCAAGGTGGATCTATCGTGCATGGTACTATTTCAGACAGGGCTACTCGACCTACCTGACATTTCTGCTCGGATATGTCTCCACGCTCGTAACCGTCTACTATCTTGCGGTCAGGAATATGCCACCGCTACTAGATCTCTTTCCTCACTTTGCATCGTTTGCAGTACTCGCCACAGTAGTTGGTGTGCCATTGGCCGTGGTGATCGGATGGGTGCACATGAAGCGAAGCAGGCTTTTCAG
>Ga0315279_10011130_pt1 | contig 10453 bp, 9 predicted proteins | sample YL17G06_20_MG_FD_203694 | JGI IMG/M metagenome (GOLD analysis project Ga0315279, IMG submission 203694) | Sediment microbial communities from Yellowstone Lake, YNP, Wyoming, USA - YL17G06_20 | ecosystem: Environmental > Aquatic > Freshwater > Lake > Sediment | place: USA: Wyoming | collected...
GGTTATGCCGAAACCCGCCATCATGATGGCCATGCTGCGAGCATACAAAAAGCCCAGTACCTTTTTCATGCAGGCTATAATATGGTTTGGGCGCAGCAAACGGTTCAATGACCTTGCAGCGTGAAAGCGGCGATCATCGGGTTATCCGTTCATGTTTTGAACGGGATTGATGAGCTGCGCCCAGTCCGCTTCGTTGATTTTTCCAAGCGCCGCGATGATTCCGGCGCCCTGCGCCGGCGCATGCATGACTATCCGGACCTCAAGCCGGTTCTTTTCGAAGTGGGGGCTTGCCTGGAACTGGACGCAGTCGGGGTCCGGATTGACGCGCCGGCCTGTCTGTTCCCACGCGTCGAGGGTTTTCTGATATGCGGGGAACCGGGCGCGGAACAGGTGCTCCCGGATCGCGGCGATCTTCTGCGGAGGATTAAGGGCGCTGGCGTCAATCGCGGCGCGGACCTCCGCATCGGCAAGCACGGATGCCGCCGTTGCGTTCCGGGTGGCGGCGATTTCCGGCAGCCATTCCAGGAATTCCCTCTGGGTCTGAAACGAGAGCGACAGCGCGGCTGAAAGATCGAGGAACGCGGCCTGGTCCGGCGTTGACCAGGGAAGGAGCGCGGAGGCATGTTGAATATCAATGCAGCCCAGCGCAACGGCATCGATGATCGGCGCCGGTGCATCCAGGAGCATCCGAAAATCCCGGACTTCCCGGACCGGAAGGCCGGTCACGTGCGATAGCTGTTGATCGTCAGCGGCTTCGAAAGCTGCCGCAAGCCAGCGGACGAACGCCAGCTTTTCGCGAAAATGCCAAGGCCTGCCGCGGTTCAGTTTGATCCGCAGAAGGCCTGCGCCGATCTCATCGATATCGATGCAAGCGCAGGCGCATCCGGGTTTGCCGGCGGCCCGCATTCGCACGAGACGCTTGCAGCCGTCAATCACCTCCAGGCGATTGCCGGGCATCCGTCGCACGATCAGAGGCATCAGATCATCATACGCCTGCGATTCGGGTGGCGGCATCCCGGGATCGAATGCTCCGGCCGGCATGTCAATCGATGCAACCGGCGCCATGGAAAAAAGCATCTCTGGCACCGAAGGATCAGCCATAGCAGTCGGCGATCCGCTGGTATCGTTCATAATCATCCTCATTTCCCCGTTTTTTGCACCCCTGCGCAACGACCCGCGCTTTGGATGCGATCATGGCGCGCGTCCGGGCTGCCTGATCGTCCGATAGCGCGCCGGAAAGCAGCAGGTCCATCATGCTTCGAATGCGAAAGCCGTCGAGCACCGGCACGGTCGACGACAACTGATCGGCATGGCCGCCATGGCGCGTAAGGAGGTATTCATCCAGCAATCCGACCGGATAGCGGCAGGTGATGCGCAACCACAGGTCATAATCTTCGCATGCGGCAAATGTCTCGTTGAACCCCCCGCTCGCGGCAAACAGGCTGCGTTCCAGGACCACCGACGATGGGGTGACCATGCATCGTTTGAGGCTTTGGGCGAAAATGTCGCCGCCGATCTTTTCATGGGTTGCCGGCGGATTGACGCGCCTGCCGTTGCGCACCCAGTGTTCGCGCGTCTGTACAATGCGGAACCCAGGATGGTCATCAAGCCAGCGGACCTGCTTCTCCAGCTTGCGCGGCAGCCATTCGTCGTCCGAATCCAGGAACGCAATCAGTGGCGCGGAGGCGCGTTCGACCCCGCGATTGCGGGCGAATGATACCCCGCGGTTTTCGTCGAACCGCAGATAGCGGATATCCAAACGCCCGGAATTGAAGACCGGAAGGTCCGCCGTGCCGTCGGTTGACCCGTCATCCACGACAATCATCTCCCAATCGGTAAAGGTCTGCGCCAGCACGGAGCGTATCGCGCGCTCAAGCATGGGGCGCCGGTTGAAGGTGGGTATGATGACCGATATCCGGGGCGTGCGGCCCTCCCTTATTCCTCAAGGAAAATAGTATCGCCGCCCATGGGGCGCCGGCGCCGCATCATATTTTATCCGTTGCAGCATCGCAAAGGAGATGATACACTTTGACAACACCCCTTCCACGCAAGGCGGCACCATGAGGCTTTCGTTTCTCGGCGGCGCGCAGACCGTCACCGGCTCGCAGCACCTGCTTTCGGTCAACGGCAAAAAGGTCCTTATCGAATGCGGCATGTTCCAGGGCCGCCGCAAGGACACCTACGAAAAAAACCAGGCCTTCGCTTTCGATCCGTCAACCATCGACGCGCTGGCGCTCACGCACGCGCACATCGACCACAGCGGCAACATTCCCAACCTGGTAAAACAGGGTTTTAAAGGGCCGATCTACGCCACCCCGCCCACCGTGGATCTGTGCAAAATCATGCTGCGCGATTCCGCGTCGCTCCAGCAGCATGATATCATGTGGGTCAACAGGATCCGCGCCAAGCAGCATCTGCCGCCGGTTGAGCCTCTGTATGCCGTGGAAGACGCCGAGGCGTGCATGGACCAGTTCGTGCCCGTTGCCTACGATAAAGTCTGCACCATCGCGCCGGACGTCGATGTGCGGTTTCTGGAGGCCGGCCATATCATGGGCTCGGCGGGTATCCATTTCGATATTGTCGAAGGGAAAAAGAAATCCCTGCTCGTGTATGCCGGCGACATCGGCCGGCCCAACATGCCGGTGCTGCACGATCCCAACCTGCCGCGCGACGCCGATATCCTTATTATGGAAAGCACCTACGGCAACCGGGAACATGATCCGGTGGTGGATGCCGAAGAGGAACTCGCGGGCATATTATGCGACACGGCCAAAAACGGGGGAAAGGTGATCATCCCCGCGTTCGCCATCGGCCGCACCCAGGAGTTGGTCTACGTTCTCCACAAACTCTATAATGAGGACCGCATCCCCGATATCCCCATTTTCGTTGACAGTCCGCTGGCCGTGCATGCGACGAAGGTTTTTCGCGACCACCCCGAATGCTTCGACCGCGAAACGTTCCGTATTTTCATCAACAATGGCCAGGACCCGTTCGAATTCGGCAGGCTCAAATATGTGGTTGACGTAGAGGAATCAAAGCGGATCAACTCCATGGCCTTCCCGCATGTGGTGATCTCGGCTTCGGGCATGGCCGAAGGCGGCCGCATCCTGCACCATCTGCGCAACAATATCGGCGACCACCGGGTCATGATCCTGTTCGTGGGTTTTGCCGCCAAAGAGACGCTGGCGCGCAAAATCATGGATGGACAGCCAAAGGTCAAAATTTTCGGTGAAGAGCACACCGTGCGCGCGCGGATAAAAATTCTGGGCACCTTTTCGGCCCATGCGGGCCGCCGCGACCTGATCGACTACGTGCAATTCTGTCCGCCGGAAAAACTGAAACATCTCTTTCTGGTCCACGGCGAACCGGACCAGGCGGGGCCGCTCAAAGACGCGCTGCGGAGCAAAGGATATCCCAATGTCCATTATCCGGCGCCTGGAGAGGTGTGGGATTCCGGATCCTGAAGCGGGGATTATCCGGCTACAGGGATCCGCGCCGTTTTGATGGCGCCGTCAAACCGCATCCTGAGATAATACGATCCGGGCGTCTCGCGCCTGCAATTCCATGCCGCCATATGCATTCCGCAGGCCATCCACCGGTCAACCAGCGCATCCACCCGTTCTCCCGCGGCATTGAATACGTCAATGGCAACCACACCGGCATGCGGGAGAGCATACTGGATGATCGCGGCCGGGCGGTTGCCCGATCGCCCGATCGTCCCGACTATCGATAGCGCCGGCTTCGCGCCGTTTTTTTCACGCCGTGTGATCGCGGAATAGTGATATGGCTCATTTACCAGATGATACTCCGCTTCATTGCCTCCATTATAATCCCGGCGAAGGTAGGTGGTCACCAGCGGTGTCCGATTGAATGCGGATAGCGGCGTCAAGGCCGGCTGGCCGGCATTCCACCCATAGAGCGGAATCTCCGCCGGATTAAAAGTCGCGCAGAGCCCGCGCTCGCGGGCAATGTGAAACAGGCCGAAATTTCCCGGTTCATGACCGCCCAGCCATGTTCCGATAACATCAACGAGGAACGGGTTTTTGCCGAAAATCAACATGTTCGTCATACAATCCTGCGCTTCGCCGTTCGGGCCCGGGCCGAGGGTAAATCCGTTCCCGTTGCGGCCGTATATGCCTTCGATAATCGACAGACCCGCGGTTGTTACCGAATGTGAATCACACGTGCGCTGCGCCCATACTTCCATACCCAGGCCGCCGGTGCTGTCCTGGCCGGGCCGATCCCACCGCGGGACGCCGTCCTGAACATGCCGCGCATGCAGGTTCGCGATCCGCGCCGGGAGGTCCGGTTGAAAATCGGCCAGAACGCCGGCGGGATATGCCTGGATTTCCGCAAGCGTGTTGCAAAAACGAATATACGGGAACACGCACGAGCCCTGCAGGTTCTTTACGCATAGCGACATCCCCATGCCATGGGTCTTGAACTTGGCGATATTGAGCAGCCAGGAGTTCGGCGCGTGAATCGGCGCTATATAGCCGATCCGCTTAAAGACAACGCCTTCAGGACAATCCGTCCAGATGACTTCCGTCCCGGGCTCAAGCGTATCGGAGGATGATGCATAAATCTTCCGGGTAGGAAAATCGGTAAGATTCACCTGCAGCCGTTGCGCCATCTGGGGATATCCGGTCATGGCATAATCGTCGCGGCAATAGCCATCGGCAAGCATGTTTCCTTCGCGCAGATACATATTTGCCGCGGGGAAGCCCAGTTCCTGCATTCCTGAAATAAGGCCTTCCATAAAATCCGCATCAGTAACAATGCCCATGCCGGCATCGCTGTTTCCCGTCCCGAAGGTCACGGTCAGGTTCGGCTTGATGGCGATCGTCGACGCCAATGAAATTCCCGGGGTGTCGCGGAGAACGAAAATTTCTTTTGCATAGGCTTTGCCTGCCGAAAGCTTTGCCGCGGTATCGGTTTTCGCGGCTATGTCGGTCGTTTGGATAAACACCGCTTCCGGGTGGGCGTCAATGAAAGGATGCAATCCGAAATAATCGGCAGAAGCGCCGGTCCGGGCGAACAAGGGCCGGCTTAGGCAGGAGGTGATTCCGATTGCTGATGCCGATTGGATGAATTCGCGGCGAAGCATAGGCATGACTCCTTTTAGGCGGCCTTGCCGGTTGCGATGGCCGCCCATTATAAATATAGGCGATCAATCGCATGTTTGCACTCACGCCGTTCACAAAGTGTTTTCTGCCGGAATACAACGCGCGGGCGGGAATTTCAATACCGGGATAAGCGGCGGTCGCCGCTTATCCTCGGCGCATCACTGCCTGGATTCTTCAGGCGCCGGCGCGGGGGCGTCGTCGTGCCAGATGAGGAGCGAACCGCAGATTTCACATACCGGCAGCTTCTTGCCGCGCTTGATTTCCATGATGACGCGCGACTCCAGGACTTTAAAACAGACGCCGCAGGTGCGGTCGGCATTTACATACGCAAGCACCTTGCCGCTCTTCCTCTTTTTGCGGATAAATTCGTAGGTGGATAAAAACGGCCGCGTTATCGTGGCTGCGATCGCCGCGCGCTCTTTCTGGACCTCGGCGATCTGCTGGTCGATGGTGGCGATTTTGCCCTTGAGATCGGCGATGACCGCCTCGTGCTCTTTTTTGATCGTTTCGAGTTTCTGCAGCGTTTCCTGCGCCGTGACCCCGGCCTTTTCTTTTTCATCAGCGAGATTTTTCAACTTGGTTTGCGCTCCGGCGATCGTAGCCTTGTGCGTCTCGATCTCGGCGTGCACGGCATCGTATTCGCGATTGCTGGTGATGGCGTTCAGCCGGTCTTGGCTTTTATCAAGAGCAGCTTTCGCCGTGGCCACCGCATCGTCCACGCCCTTGATGGCGGCATCGCCGGCATCCACTTTTTTGCCGGCCGCATCGACGCCTGCCTGCACTTCTGCAATCAGGGCTTCGCGCTGCACAACCTCTTTGGGAAAATCGACCTTTGATTGCTCCAGTTCGTGGATGCGCAGATCTATTTCCTGCAGTGTAAGCAGCCGTTCGAGGTTTTGTTCCATTGATTCACCTGTTTTCGTGAAAAGGTTTGCTGGAAGTCCGCCGCCGCGCCGCTGTGCCGCATAACAAAAAAGCACCTCCCGCAAAGGGAAGTGCTTTCAGGGCTTTCGGAATAATTGATCTGATTCGTATCGCCCGGCAACGCAAAGGGAGCGCAAGGTGACGGTCTTCCTTTCAGATATCAATGAATATCGATCATGGGCCCACCAGGGCTCGAACCTGGGACAAACGGATTATGAGTCCGCTACTCTAACCAACTGAGTTATGGGCCCTCTCAGACGAATCAGAAAATAATTCCAAACCCCGGTGCGCTTCAATAGCGCCCCAATCCCGGGAACATCAAGCCCCGAAAATCAGAGACTGCCAGAAATGCGCCCAGGGCTGATACAGCGGGCCCAGAATAAACGAAATGGCCGGGATGCGGCCGCCGGACAGCCATTCGATGGACATAAGAACAACGAACACCATCGGAACATGCCGCATGATTCGATAATACGGGACAACCAGATCCCGGGGGACCAGAGCGGCCAGTATATGCGATCCATCCAGCGGCGGAAACGGCAGAAGATTGAAAAAGGCAATGCCGATATTGATCCCGATGGCGGTCTCGATGATGGCGCGCGCATAATACAGATCGGCATCCGAAAGCGGGCCTCCGTGCATGAAGACGGAACGATACAGGACGCCGATCAAAACCGCGCATACGATATTCGATGCCGGCCCGGCCAGGCTTACCAGGATATCATCAATTCGCGGATGGCGCATCTGACGCGGGTTTACCGGCACCGGCTTTGCCCATCCGAATGGTCCGCTCAGGATCATCAGCGTGCCCAATGCATCCAGATGCGAAAACGGATTGAGCGTCAATCTGCCCGCGCGCTGGGCGGTGTCGTCACCGCACAGCTTCGCGGCGAGCGCATGCGAAAACTCATGGACCGTCAGGGCGATCAGAAGCCCGGGAATCCGGATTATCAGATTGTCAAGATATCCCACCGCCTCCGCCTTGAAAAGGTGTGAACTGCGTCATCGATATGGTTTACTGCGCGCCCGACCCGTTCGCCGGCATTTCCGATTTCCGCGCCAGGGAATCGAGACGCAATCCTGATTCTCGAACCATCTCGGATATCGTTACAAAGCGATATCCCTTTGCGGCTAATTCGTCAATAAGCCGGCCCAGAATACGATGCACCTGCTGGTCGCTTGAGCGCACCGTGCCCAGATGCATGAGAATGATGCCTCCATTGATGCCCTGCGGCTCCTCCGCTGCCAGCGCGATGATTTTGTCCAGTACTTCCTGGGGGGTATGGAATCCGGCTTCGTCCTCGCTGCCGATCCAGTCGTTGCTGTCCAGGTTGTGGCGCCAGCCGCGGCCCTGGCCCCAGCCCACATGGAGCCACCCGGCCTCGCGGGCCCAGCGGCATATCTGCCGGTTGTATTCGCCATAGGGCGCGCGCCACAGGGTGGGCATGTTCTTGCCGGTCAATTGACTGAATGCATCATTTGCGGCAGCCAGCTCGCGCCGGAGCGCTTCGGGCGTCACCGCGGGCAGGGTCATCTGCAGGCGGTTATCGGCGTAGCTTGTCAGGTGAGGATGGCTGAAGAGGTGGTTGCCCACTTCGTGACCTTCGGCCGCCATGCGGCGCACGGCGTCGGGATATTTGCGGATGAACTCGCCGGTTATAAACATGGTGCCGCGCACGTTGCGCGACGCAAGCGTGTCCAGGATCTCGGCGGCGGCATTGTCAAAGGACCCGCCGTCAAAGGTAAGGGCAACCAGGCGCTTATCGCGGACGCCGGCGTCAAAGCTCAGGGGGAACCCGCTTGCCGGATCGATGGCCGGAAGGCTTTCAATGGACTGGAGACGCTTGGTGATCGATTCCGGGACCGGTATGCGTTTGCGCGAAAGGCTGTCGATGATTATGGAAAGGCTGTCGATTTCGCGGTTGCTCTCTTCCACGTAGCTGAGCAGGTCAACACGGCTCTGGCGAAGGCGTTGAATGTCTTCTGTCAATTCCCGGTCCCGCCGCAGCGCTACCAGCGCAAAGACCAGGCCGCACAGTGCCAGCGTAAATCCGGCCCATGCCGCGAGCGTGGCGGCGGTCACCTGCCGGCGCGGCCCCGGCTGTTGCGATGCATGGGCCGGCGACCAGCTATGAAGCCGGTCCGTGGCGTTTTTCGATTTCCCGTGGGGCATGCGATCCTCCAAAATACATCGAAATCAATGCCGGCCCGATTGTCACCGCGCGGTTGCTTTCATTATATTGTAATCGATGACACTCATCGAATTTCATAACGTGTCCAAACAGTATCGCCGCCATTTCTGGACCCCGAGCCTCGCGGTGGTGAGCGATCTCTCATTTTCCGTCAAAGAGGGGACAGTCGTCGGCTTCATTGGGCCCAACGGCGCCGGCAAAACCACCTCGCTTAAAATGCTTATGGGCCTGGTGCGGCCCACGAAAGGCCGGCTTGTCCTCAACGGCCGCGACGCGGGGCAGCCCCAGTCGCGAAAAGGCATTGCCTTCCTTTCCGAGCAACCGTACTTTTACGATCACCTTACCGTGCTGGAATCCATCACGTTCGCGTACCAGCTCTGCGGCCTGCCGCCGGCCGGCGCCCAAAGCGAAATCGCGCGCGCTCTGGAAACCGTCAAGTTGACGGACGTGAATGCCAGAAAAGTCAAGGAGCTATCCAAGGGCATGCAGCAGCGGCTCAACATGGCCTGCGCCCTTTTAGGCAATCCCTTCCTTTACATCCTCGATGAACCCATGAGCGGCCTGGACCCCCTGGGCCGCACGCTTTTCAGGACGATTTTCCGGGACCTGGCCCAGCAGGGCAAGACGATCTTCTTCAGCACGCACATTCTTGATGACATCGAATTACTCTGCGACAGCATCGTGGTGCTGGCAAAAGGCAAGCTGACCTACGACGGGCCCATAACACCGCTTTTGGACCAGGGCTTTCTGGGCACCGATATCACCGTTCACACGCTGCGGGAAGAGGACCGGCGTTCGCTTGCCGGAATGGGATATGCGGTTTCCGAGCCGTTTCCCGGCATCAGCCGCATTTTTGTGCCAAAAGATCGAATGCCGCGCGAAGTCCAGCAATGGCTTTTTGAGCATGGGATCTTCTGCGAGTCCATCGAACGCAGGAACGAATCGCTGGAAACTCTGCTGTATGGGGATGGGGAAGGGAAACATTAACCACAGATGAAAGGCAGGATATTCACAGATGGGGGTTCTCTGAACGGTTTTGATTCGCTTTAAAATTATCTGTGCGCATCTTGTATTTCATCTCTGGTTAATGTTGTAAGTATGAAAACCATCTATCTCATCGCCCTTAACACCTTCAAAGAGACCATCCGCAACAAGGTCCTCTATAACATCCTCTTTTTCGCCCTGGGCATCATCTTCCTCTCCATCTCCTTCGGCGAATGGTCGGTGTTCGCGCGCACGCAGGTTATGGAAGACTTCGGTCTTGCTACAATGTCAATCGCCGGACTGCTGCTTGCCGTTTTCATCGGCGTGGGCATGCTCGGCAGGGAGATTTCCACGCGGACGCTCTATTCCGTTCTTGTCAAGCCTATCGGCAGATGGAAGTTCGTTGCCGGCAAATGGATGGGCCTTCTGGCCACGCTTTTCATCAATTTCAGCATCATGACCGCGGTCTTCTGGATTGTGATCTGGGCCATGGGCGGTCATACCGGAGGCGCGCTGCTCAAGGCCGTGCTCCTTATAGGGGTCGAAATGGCCGTCATTGTATCGGCGGCCATCCTCTTTTCTTCGATCACCACGCCCACGCTGGGCGCGATTTTCACCTTCGGCTTTTATATCATCGGCCATTATAATGATCTTCTCGAATTCGAGATTGTCAAGGCGCGGAGCCCCTTGTTCGCGCACGCGCTCAAGGCGATTTATTTCCTGCTTCCGAATCTGGAGCATTTCAACATCCGGACGCGCATCGTCTACGGCCTGGGGGTCGATACGGCATATGTCATATGGGCGGTGCTGTATGGATGCCTTTTTTCGGCGCTTTTCCTCTATATAGCGTGCCTGTTTTTCAACCGGAAGGACCTGTAGGCCGCGGACATTAATTATTATTGAATCTTAGAGATGCGGAGCGCTATAATGAGATTATACCTTGATAATTGTTGCTTTAACCGGCCATTCGACGATCAAAGCAAAATCAAAATAAAGCTTGAAGCGGAAGCAAAATTGTTTATCCAAGAACATATTAAAGCCGGTCTTTTTGAGTTGGCGTGGTCCTATATTCTCGATCACGAGAATTTATCTAATCCATTTCACAGTCATCCCATAGGGAATGATGATTTTAGTTGAAAAGTGAGTCGGCAGACAGCATGTTTTGGTGTACCACCACACAAAACAAAGGAGCTGTCATGACGCCGACTCGTAATAAATTTACCATTT
>Ga0315279_10011131_pt1 | contig 10452 bp, 8 predicted proteins | sample YL17G06_20_MG_FD_203694 | JGI IMG/M metagenome (GOLD analysis project Ga0315279, IMG submission 203694) | Sediment microbial communities from Yellowstone Lake, YNP, Wyoming, USA - YL17G06_20 | ecosystem: Environmental > Aquatic > Freshwater > Lake > Sediment | place: USA: Wyoming | collected...
TCTTGTCTGCCTTCTCTGCGGCCTCTGCGTTCTCTGCGATGAATCTTATTCTTTTTCTTTCGCGGTCGCAGGCGTGGCCGAGAGGTCCCGGCCGAAGACGGCGAACCAGACGGTCCCAGCCGCGCCGAAGGCGAAGGCGGTCCACAGGTTCAACTCGGGCGACGCCCACCACAGGAACGCGCCGCCGAAGGCCGCGACGGAGACGATGACGTCGCGGATGAGGTAGTACAGGCCGAACATGCCGGCCTTGCGGTCCTCGGGGGCAAGGTCCATGATCAGGGCCTTTCGCGTCGGCTCGCCGAACTCTTTTAGCCCGCGCAGCACGAAGGCCAGGGAAAGCATGATGAAGGACTTCGAGAACATCAGCATCAGCGGGAACGCGGTGAAGAACGCGAAGGTCGCCACGACGAACGGCTTCTTGGTGGACTTGTCGGCGAAGTACGCCACGGGGATGTAGATGAGTATGGCGGTGGCCATCTCGATGGTCCGCAGAATGCCGAATTGAAAGGCGCTGACGTATCCGGGATAGTAAGCGGCGTACTCGGGGTATCGTTTGGCAAATTCGGCTGGGGCCCCGATCGCCCAAATTGCGACGAAGGCGTAGGGGATCTGCTCGCAGAAGCGCACGAGTATGTCAGCCACCAGGAGCCGCTTGAGCGACGGGCTCATGAACTTCCACAGTCGCAGGGGGTTGTGCTCGGCGGCGCCGGCGGCGGCGAGGTCCTGGGGGCTTCTGCGGTCATCCTCGATGAGCGCCTGCTGGAGCAAGGCGGCGATAATCGCCATCGCCAGCGCGCCCGAAAACGCCAGCCGGACGCCCAGTTCCACGCCGAATCCGTGGAAAGCCAAGCTCTTGCCGAACAGGTTGCCCCAGCCGGAGATCAGCAGCCCGCCGACGATCGGCCCCAGTGCCATCGGCACGCGGCGGACCAGCGAGTGGAGCGACACGCCCATGGTGCGTTTGTTCTTTGGCAGCACGCGGGCGACCAGGCTCATGGTGGCCGGCAGGCTGATGGCGGTCCATGACAGGAACAGCACGGCCCCGCCCAGCACGGCCTGCCAGTACGGGAAGATCACGACGATCACAAAGCCGGCCATCGAGGCGAGGTTGAAAACGAGCAGGGCTCGCTTGGTGCCTAAGCGGTCGGAGAGGTACCCGCCGGGCAGCGAGTAGAGCGCCCCCAGCAGGTTGTCCATGCCGTTGAGGAAGCCCACCGAGATGAACTCGGCGCCGAGGGCCAGCAGGTAGAGCGGCAGGAACTGTTCGGCCATGTGCTCGCCCATGCCGACGAGGATGACCATCGACAGAAGCCCCACGATGCTCCGGCGGAGCCCGAGGAACTCGATCATCCGCGAAAGCGCGGATTGCCCCGGCGGCGCGGGCTGGGCGGGCGGCGTGGCGGGATTGTCGCTGCTCATCCGAAGGCACCTTTCACGGGCTCGCCGGCTCACCCGGCCGGCGCCCCGCTGCGGCAGGCAAGCATCCCACGCGGGGCGGTTAAGATCAAGTGAGCTTCGAGCCTTTGTTATCGGCGCCGCGCAGAGTTCGCGACACGATGCGTTATGCCGGGCGGCTCAGGCTGGGCGCCGCGATCGGCGCCTCACTCGTGGCAGCGGCAGAAAGCCCGGCCGGCTTGCAGTCGCCCGGCGATCAGGTCGGCGACCGCCTGTTGTGGACTCAGCGCCGGGTCGACAACTATGGCCCGGACGCCGGCGGCCTGGAGTTCCTCCGCCGCTCGCCAGCCCATGCCGCCGCAGAGGACGACCTGGCAGTCGGCCAGGGCGGCGACCACGCTGGCGTGGCTGTGGGGCGCGTCGTGATGGGGATGATCCTGGCCGTGCTGCTCGTCGCCCTTGCACTCGCCTTTGGCGTGTGGGGTGTACGTGTTGTCCCGCGTCGGCAAGGCGGAGACGTGGCCGCCGTCGGCCTGGAAGATCAGGAACTGCCGGCTTCGTCCGAAGTGGGGCGATATGGTCTTGCCGTCGGCGGAAGCTACCGCGATGTTCATGCGTCGTCTCCTTCTTGCGGCCTGGTGGCCGGGTTGGTGTCCTGGGGGTCATGGTCCCGCGGCCCGGCGAGGACTGTGAGCCCACGATGGCGGCCATGGCGGGTTTGTCCTTGGCACGGTCCCGCGGGACCCCGTCCGCCGCGGTGTCCATGCCCGCCGTGGCCGCATCGGGCTCTTCGGCCGCCGCGGTCGTCGGCTTGGCGGTGGAAATCCGGGCTTTGGCATTGCGGGCACGAGCCCGGCCTGCCCGAGCCGTGGGGGCTTTGCCAGCAGTGCCCGCACCGGCTGCACTGAAATTGTCTCGTCGCGTTCATCTCGATTACTCCGCCTTCTATTCGAAGGGCCTTGCCTGCGATAAGCGCATCGGCGGCCTTGCGATGGGCCGCTTCGAGGATCCGCCCGAACGTCGGGCGGGAAACGTTCATCCGCTCGGCCCCGTCAGCCTGGCAGAGGCCCTCGACGTCCGCCAGGCGGATGGCCTCCAACTCGTCGACGCCCATCAGGACCTCATCGAGGTCCGTGGCTGGGACGCCGGCGGGCTTGAAGAAAACGCACCGCGGCTGGGCGTCGATTCTTCTGCAACAGCAGGGCCGTGGCATGGACCCGATCTCCTCTCGATGCTGCGCCAACAGGTTTATTCGGTCTCCTTGTATTATGAGCATACGCTCATAATAAATCAAGTCCCGGCGCGGGATTTTTTTCAGCGGTCGCGAATGGGCTGGACACGGCCCGGCCGGGCGGAAAGAATCAGTGGGGAGACTGTCTCGAAAATGGGGACTCGCCTCCGCCGCTGTTTGGCGGCGCCCGTGTCCCTTTTCGACTCCGAAGGCGCAACTATTGGCCCCAAAGACAAGAAGCCATCCAAGGATCATCTGAGAATCATCTAAGAATAGCCGTCCGCAATCGTGGTGATGGTGACGACGTGGCAGGCGAGGCGGCGAGGCGACGCATGACGGCCCAACCGAGCGACAACCTCGCGGCCTGGTTGCGAAAGGCCATGGACGAACACGAAGGCGCCCTGCTGCGGTACGCCGAAAGGATTCTCGGCGACGCCGACCGCGGGCGGGACGTGGTTCAGGACACGTTCCTGCGGCTGCTGGAGAGCGGAGGCGGTTTTGACGGCGGGCGCCTGGCCCAGTGGCTCTTCACGGTCTGCCGCAACCGCTGCCTGGACGTCTGCCGGAAAGAGCGCCGCATGACACTGATGAGCGAGCACGTTGAGCGGACCTGCGCCGGATCGGACTTGCCTCCGGACGACGTGGCGAGCGGCCGCGAGCAGGCCGGGCGGGTCTCGGCCGCCATGTCCGCCCTGCCGCCGAATCAGCAGGAGGTCCTGCGGCTGAGGTTTCAGAACGGTTTTTCGTACAAGCAGATCGCCGGCATTACGGGCCTGTCGGTCACGAACGTCGGCTTTTTGATTCACACGGGGATACAGCGGCTGCGCAAGCGGTTCCAGGTTGACGGGCACGGCGGCCGCCAGGGAGAGACGAGATGAAGCTTTCGAAGGACAATCCGCTGCTGACGGCCTACGCACTGGGCGAGTTGGACGCGGGCGAGGCCGCCGAGGTCGAGGAGGCCATCCTGGCCGATGAGTCGCCGCGGGCGGAGGTCGAGGCGATCCGCGGCCTGGCCGGCGAGTTGGAAGGCGAGCTCTTGGCCGAGCCGATGCCCCATTTGTCGGCCCTGGAGCGGGTCAGGCTCGAGCAGCTCGCGGCGGCACTTGACCGCGCCGCGGCCGGGCGGGCTTGGCATTCCAGGCGGCGCCTGCGATGGGCGGCCGTGGCGGCGGCGCTTCTGGCGGCGGGTGCGGTGGGGATGTGGGCTCTGCTGCGCCCAGGCACGCCGAGCGAGCATAACATCGTCATCGTGCCAATCCCGACGCCGACTCCGCCGAGCCCCGGGCCCCATCCGAGGCTCATGCCGACGCCCTCGCCGTACGGCCCGGCCCCCGTGGGCACGCCAACGCCTTATGCGGGGCGGAACGATTTCTTCGAGCCGTGGCACCCGTCGGTCGGCAGCGCCCTGTTGTCGGACTCGGGACAGTCCGCCCCGTCAACCCGGTCCATCCAGGACGATGAGCACGTGGACAACCCCTGGGTTTCCGCCGCCCGGCGGCTGGGCTCGACATTCGGGCTGAACGTCGGCGCCGCCTCGTACCGGTACATCCGGCAAGTGATCGACGAGGAAAGCCGCCTGCCCGAGCCGTCGGCCGTGCGGATCGAGGAGATGATCAACTATTTCCAGTATGACTACGCCCCCCCTGCCGAGGGCCAAGGCCCCCTGGCGGTCCGTGCCGATCTGGCCCAGTGCCCCTGGTCGGCCGGTCACGTGCTGCTTCGCGTGGCCGTCCAGGCCGGCGTCGGCCAGGCGGAGACTGGCGCGGATCAAATCGTCGCGTGCGACGCGCGCGTCGTGGTGACCTTCAATCCGGATGCGGTCGCGAGTTGGCGCCTGATCGGCTTCGACGGGGCGATGGCCGACCAGGCCGGACAGGGCGAGCAGATCGCCGCCGGGCGGCAGGCGACAGCCCTGTATGAGCTCGTCCCGGCGAGCAAGGCGGCCCAGGGCGGCGGCGCGGGCCTCGCGGCGGCGTGCGCGGTGCTCGTGGAGTACAAGCTGCCCGAGGGCGACGGCGTGCGGCTAATTACCGTCAGTCCCGGCGGGCCGGCGGTGCGGTTCGAGGAGGCGCCGGAGGACTTCCGCTTCGCGGCCACGGTGGCGGGCTTCGGGATGATCCTGAGAAACTCGCCCCACAAGGGAACCTGCACGGTCGCGGGAATGCTCAGGCAGGCCCAGTCGTCGCTGGGCGAGGACCAACTCGGGCGGCGGAGCGGGTTTGCCGAGATGCTCCGTCAGCCAACCGTTTCTTGGCCCGAGGAGGAGTGAGCCGTAAAACCCTCATTGCCAGCGGGGCGGCGATTTCTTAGAATAGGGTGGTGATCCGAAGGTCCCCGGTGGTGGATCGTCTTGACCGGGCCGAAACGTCGGCCGGTGGAAGGATGTGAGATGGCGATCAAGATTCGCTGCCAGGATTGCGGCAAGAAGATATCCATCGACGAGGCGTTCGCCGGCAGCACCTGCCGCTGTCCGTACTGCAAGGCGCTGGTCTACGTGGCGGAATTAGTCGTCGGTGGAGGCGGGGAAGTTTCCGGCGGCGCCAGGCCGGTCGCTCCGACGAGCCGGCCGGACACGCGGGAACAGGCTGCGCCGGCGGGCAGTCAAGCCCGGGCCTCCGCCGCGGCCGGCGCGGCGGCGGACGGCAAGTATGTCCCGATGGCCCGTCCGGTGAGAATCCATGGCATAATCACCATCGTTATCTTTGTCCTGCTTGCGTTCATGGTCGGCGCGGTAATCGCCCTGGCCGTGCTGGTCCTGCCTGGCAGCCGCGACACGAAGACCCCGAACACGGAAGGGCGGCCGACCCAGATTGACAATATGCCAGACCACGAAAAGGGACCAGACAAGACCGGCAAGACGCCGGACAAAGGAAAGGGACCGGACAAGACCGGCACAACGCCGGACAAAGGAAAGGGACCGGACAAGACCGGCACAACGCCGGACAAAGGAAAGGGACCGGACAAGACCGGCAAGACGCCGGACAACGGAAAGGAACCGGACCAGATCGGCAAAACGCCGGAACAGGAGCCGGCAGTGCTGGACATCAAGATCACCCCCCCCGTGTTCTACGTGCTGGACGGCGGGTCGGGCATGCGTTGGGCGTTCGACAGCGTCGTGGGGGTTATGCTCAAGTCCGCGGAGTCGTTGGGAAACGGCAAGTTCAACGTGATCGTCGCGGGCGAGAGCCAGGACATGTTCGTCGAGCCCGACATGGCCGTCGGCGGCAAGGACGGCGCCACGAAGTGCGCGCTGGCGCTTCAGGAGACCATCCCGACAGGGGCCGCAAACATCCCCCGCGCGCTGAAGGCCGCGATAGACAGGAAACCCAAGGCCGTCGTGCTGTTCACCCGCAAGGCGGTGGACGACGCCATGAGCCTCGCCCAGCAGGCCAAGGCCCAGGGGACCGTGATTCACACCATCGCCGTCGATGCCGACAACGAGGTGAACGAGTCGCTGAAGAGACTCGCCGAGGCCGCGGGAGGACAGACGACGACCTTCTCCACCGGCCTGCAGTGAGCCGGGGCGGGCCTGGCACGCGCTTGCGGCCGGGGGGCTGTCGTGATATCTTGCCGGGCATGGCGCTAACCAAGGCGAAGATCGAGCGGAACATCCGGCGCATCGAGGAGAATGTCCAGGCCGCCTGCGCCAAGGCCAACCGCCGGCCGGAAGATGTCTCGATCGTCGCGGTGACCAAGACCGTCGAGTTCGAGCCCGTATCCTGGCTGGTCGACCTGGGAATGACGGACCTCGGCGAGAGCCGCGTCCAGCATCTGCTCGCCCGCAGCCAGGAACTCGCCGAGCATCTCCGCTGTCGCCGACAGCAGCCCCCCAGGTGCGTGCGATGGCACATGATCGGGCACCTTCAGCGCAATAAGGTCAAGGCCGTGCTGGACTGCTCGGATATGATCCACTCCGTCGACTCGCTCCGCCTGGCCGAGGATATCAACGCCCGCGCCGAGAAGCTCGCCCGGCGCGTCAACGTGATGCTCCAGATCAACTGCTCGCAGGAAGACCAGAAGTTCGGCATTGCGGTAGGCGCGGCCATGCACATGGGCGAGCTTGTCTCCACGCTGGCCAACATCCGCCTGGTGGGGCTGATGACGATGGCTCGCCTGAGCGACGACCCCGAGGCCGCCCGCCCCGCCTTCGTCCGCCTTCGCGAACTGTATGACGACATGCGCAACGACAAGATCGGCGGCGACGACTTCCGCCACCTGTCCATGGGAATGAGCCAGGACTACCGGGTCGCCGTCGAGGAAGGCGCGACCATGCTGCGGATCGGCACGGCACTGTTCGAGGAGTAGCGCGAAAAGCAGGGAGTAGTAGTTAGCAGATGGGGAGTAGGAAGAGCCGGGGAAGCAGCAGGCGGTAAGTGGGAAGCAGGCATTGGGAGGACAGACGCTTGAAGCCCAGGGATAGGAATTGAAGCCCAGGGATAGCAATCCCTGGGAGCCGAAGGGTCCCATGCCGCCACTCACGCAAGCGCCGCCATTACCGCCTTGCAGAAGGCCGGAAGGTCGTCGGGCTTGCGGGCGGTGATCACGTTGCCGTCGACCACGCACTGCTCGTCCACCCAGTTTGCCCCGGCGTTGATCATGTCGTACTTGATGGCCAGGAAGCTCGTCGCCCGCCGCCCGCGGAGGGCGTCGGTGCAGCAGAGCATCCAGCCGCCGTGGCAAATCGCCGCCAGGACGATCTTCGCCTCGGCGCACTGGCGGATGAACCGGACCATCGCATCGCTGCGGCGCATGAAGTCCGGGCACCAGCCGCCGGGGACGATCACGGCGTCGAAGTCCTTGCCTTTGACATCCGCGGCCGCCGCCTGCGAAACGCAGGGGTAGCCGAGCTTCGAGGGGTAGCTCTTGCCCGCCTCGGCCGCAACGAGCGTCACTTTGGCCCCGGCCTCGACGAATCGGTAGTACGGATACCAGACCTCCATCTCCTGGTAGCCCTGGTCGAGCATTATGGCGATCTTCCTGCCCTGTAGCGTCATTGGCTGGTCCTTTCATGCGGCGTCGAAACGACGAAGGCCCGCCTTGGCGGGCCCTTGTCGGCTGTCGGAGTGGAGATGAGGGGGTTCGAACCCCTGACCTTCGCATTGCGAACGCGACGCTCTCCCAATTGAGCTACATCCCCAACGCGGATGTCTAGTATATCGGTCCATATAAGATTGTATAGCCTTTTTTCCTCCCGGTCAAGACGGGCTTCGCAAACCTCCTTCGCGAACCCGCTTGTCTCACGGCGCCGGGCGGGTCCTTGGGGCCCCTAACGGGGGTGCGGGCGGGCGAAGCTGCCGGCGATGCTTCTGGGCCTCGCGTTCGGCCTGGTCGGCAAGGTCGCTCTGGCCTGTTCTGCGCAGGGCGGATGCGAGGGTGAGGTTGGCGTCGGCGAGCAGGGCGTGGAGGTACCACATGCCGGGCTGGTCGGCCAGAAGGCGTGTCGCGTCGGCGATGTTGCCCTCGGCCAGTGCCCTGGCCTCGTCGAGGGCTTGCTTGCCGACGGCCCGGCGCAGGAGCGTATCGGCCAGGGTGTTGCGGAACGCCGCCAGCCAGATCCGGTAGGTCGCCACTTCGGGAAACTCGCCGGCCAGGGCCGCCTGGATTTCTATGGCCTGGCGGTCGGCCTGCTCGGCCTGGTCGGGTCGCCGGGCCATGCGGAGCACCTGGGCAAGCTTGTGATTGATCAGCGCCTGGGCCGAGCGGTATTCCGGCACGGCGGGGTAACCGATGGTGAGTCGGCGCGACAGGTCCAGGGCCTTTGTCAGCCGCTTCTCAACTGCCTGGAGATCCTCGGCCCTGCCTGGCGCGCCGTCGGGGCCGCCGGGCGGGCCGAGACCCTCGATTATCGCGTATGTCTCGCTGAGGTCGAAGAGGTATTCCGGCACCTCCGGGTGCTGCTTGACCAGCGACTCGAGTATCTCGATCGCGCGGTCAACGCCCTTTTCGCCAAGGTTCCCCTGCCAGGCCGGTTGCGAGGTTGCGCCCGGCCCGCGGCCGCGACGGCCCTCGCGGTAGCACAGCGCCAGAAGGTGGCGGTACTCGCAGTTCGCCGGGTCCTCGCTGACGAGCCGGTCGAGTATCGCTGCCGCCTTGGCCAGGTTCTCGCGGTGCTCCTGCCGTTGGGGCTCATCGCCAGCCGGCGCGGGTGCGCCCAACGGGCCGGCGCCCTCGGGCCCCTGCCGGCGCCTGGGCAACCAGCCGTCCGGCAGACCGCCGTCAGGCCCGCCCTTGAGCAATGAGCCGGGCCTGCCCTGCCCCCTGCCCGCCCCGCCGCCTGTCCCCAAGCCGCCGCGATCGCCGGGAGCACCGCGCCCGCCGGGACCGCCGGGCGCCGGCGGATTCGTCCCGGGGTCCCGGGCGACGTGGCAGCCGAGGTAGTAGTACGCCTTGGCCAACTCGAAAAGCCCCGCCGGCGAGGTCGAGGGGCCTTGTTCCAGCAGGCTCAGCACCTGCCGGTGGGCCTGCCGGGCCTCGTCGAGCTTCCGCTCGAGCCTAAACGTCCTGCCAAGTTCGTTGTACGTCCCCGCCGCCGCCAGAAGCAGGCGAGGCGCGTTGGCGCCGCCCGCCGCCGCCTGCTGACGGTACATCTCGATCGCGCTTTTGTACGAGGCCGCCGCCTGGTCGTACTGGCCTAGGCGCTGGCGGATGTCGCCGATGCGGCGCGTGGCGTCGGCGGCTCGCCCGCGAAGGGCCTCGTAGCCGCCGCCGGTCTGTTTGGCGAGCCGGTCGTAGAACGGCAGCATCTCTTCCATCAGCGCGGCCGACTCCTTGGACGCCACAACCGGCCGGGGAATCTCGACGCTCGTGCCGTTGGCGTCGCCGAGGCTCAGGCTCACCGAGGCATCCGTCCTGAGCGCGCCGAGCCGCTCGAAGACCCGGTCGATTGCCTCGCGGGCCAGGTCGGCGACGGCCTCGGCCCTGAGGCGCTGCTCGGACTCGCCCGTCAGGGCCGCCCGCGTGCGGACGTAGCTGACGGACGCGACGAGGGCCACCGCGACGACCAGCAGCATGGTCGCGGCCGACAGGGCCGCGATGGTGCGGTTGCGGCGGCACCAACGCCAGAGCCTCTCGGGCGCACCGACTCGCCGGGCGAGGATCGGCCTGTCCTCGATGAACCGGCGCAGGTCGTCGGCCAGGGCCAACGCCGAGGCGTAGCGGCCCTGAGGCTCGCGAGCCACGGCCTTGAGCACGATGGTCTCCAGGTCTCGCGGCACGGCCGGGTTTATCCGCCGCGGCGCCGGCGGGGACGACTGGGTGATCTGGCGGATCAGCGCCGAGCGGTCGGCCTCGTCGTAGCCGCACCGGCCGGTGATCAGTTCGTAGAGCGTCAGGCCGAGGCCGTAGACGTCGCCGCGGGCGTCCAGCTTGCCGCCAAAGCGCTCGGGGGGCAGGTATCGCAGCGTGCCGGTCAAGTCGCCCGGCTGGGTGACTTCCGGCCCGCTTTCCGACCTGGCCAGGCCGAAGTCCGTCACCCATACCACGCCGTGGTCGTCCACCAGGACGTTGGCGGGTTTTACGTCGCGATGCAGCGTGCCCTGCTGGTGTGCGTAGGCCAGGGCCTCGGCCGCCTGCACGCCGATTCCCGCCACGCGGCGATAGTACCGGGGATCGGCCGGCGGGCGGCGCCCCGGCTCGTCGGCGGCCGGGCCTGCCAGCGAGGACCAGACCTGCTGCAAAAGGTCGTCGGTGGCATCCGCCAAAGCCGGATGAGTGGCACGGCCGTCCCGGCCGCGCTCATGGCGCGCCGGCACGGCCAAGTCCTTGGAACCCCTGACGGGGACGCCCATGCTGCGCTCGCCCAGCCTGGCGACGAGCTTGTCCAGCCC
>Ga0315279_10011133_pt1 | contig 10450 bp, 12 predicted proteins | sample YL17G06_20_MG_FD_203694 | JGI IMG/M metagenome (GOLD analysis project Ga0315279, IMG submission 203694) | Sediment microbial communities from Yellowstone Lake, YNP, Wyoming, USA - YL17G06_20 | ecosystem: Environmental > Aquatic > Freshwater > Lake > Sediment | place: USA: Wyoming | collected...
GCACTGGCCAAAAGCTGCCCGGTTATAGCTGATGGCGGCCAGGTGGCAGTCTATCCTCTAATGCCCATGTAATGGGGGAAGTTTCCTGCACCTCTTGTAATCCCCCTTGCCCCCTTTCCAAAAGGGGAATAAATGAGGGCACGTTCCGCTAGATGCCCCTACGGTTTATAGACGTATGTTTTTTATACAGGGGCATCCGCCTATGGCGGACTGCCCCGCTGTACTTCCTGTGTCCTAAGCCTTGAAAGAGGTTGGGAGAGCCCGCCTGGGCAGAAGTGCCCTGACCTTCGCTTTTGAACGTTTACTCTTGACATAGAATGACACTAAGTATAGACTAATTTGAGTTGTGTCTTTTCTGGCGCAAGCTGTGTGGCGCCTACATTAGCAGGGACTTTCAGGGAAAACTTAGGGTAGCAAAGGAGTGTAATTAGAGATGGCTCAGGAAAGAATCGAAGCTCCGATACCGGGCAAAATAGTCAGCGTGGCTGTCACCGCTGGCTGCTCGATAACGGAAGATGGGGAAATCTGCGTGCTGCAATCGATGAAGATGCAGAACCCGATATTGTCGCCTGTGGAGGGCACGGTGGTAGAGGTCAAGGTTACTCCAGGGCAGACGGTGGAAACAGGAGACCTTATCGTACTTATCGAATGTTAAGGAGCTTAATCCTCCAAATCTAGATGAGGTAAAGGATAATGTTCAAAAAGATCCTGGTAGCTAATCGTGGGGAAATCGCCCTCAGGGCGGTAAGGGAATGCAGGGAGATGGGGATACGGTCCGTGGCCGTTTTCTCGGACAAAGATGCTGCGGCGCTATTCGTAAAAAATGCCGATGAATCATTTCCCCTGGGGGACCCGGAGCCCAATTCCAGCTACCTGAACATGGAGAAAATACTGGGTATAGCCGAGAAGGCGCAGGCTGAAGCGATTTATCCGGGATATGGTTTTCTCGCGGAAAACCCGAAGTTTGTCGAGGCCTGCGAAGCCCGGGGCATTGTATTCATCGGCCCTCCCAGCTATTCAATGCATGAGGCTAAGCCCAAGCATAAGTCACGCGACCTGATGAAGAAAAACGGCGTTCCGGTATCGCCCGGCTCGGATGGGGCTATCGACGATGCCAGCGGCATGGTCAAGGCTTTCGAGGTGGCGGATAGCATCGGTTATCCTGTGATTGTGAAACCTAGCGGCGCGGGCGGCGGAATAGGCATGAAAGTAGCCAAGAACAAAGACGAGCTGCAGGCGGCGATGGATTACGCTAAATCGCTGGGCAGCGAGGCCTTCGGTTTGCCTGCGTTCTATATCGAGAAATATATTACCAGGGCGAAACATATTGAGTTTCAGATCCTGGCTGACAAGAAGGGCAACACCGTCTATGTAAGCGACCGTGAGTGCTCCGTTCAGAGAAGGTATCAGAAGCTCATCGAGGAGGGCCCTTCTCCCATAATGACCCCTCAATTGAGAGAGAAGATGGGCAGTGATGCCGTCAAGGTAGCCAAGATTCTAAAGTATGTTAATGCGCTGACTGTAGAGTTCATCTACTCTATGGACCACAACGAATATTACTTCAACGAGGTCAACACACGTCTTCAGGTGGAGCATCCCATAACCGAACTTCTAACGGGTATCAATCTGGTTAAGGAACAGATAAGGATAGCTGCCGGCGAGGAGCTGGGCTACAATCAACACGATATAAAGCTTCGGGGCTGGAGCATAGAATGCAGGATCAACGCCGAGGACCCCTTCATGAATTTCATGCCTGCGCCGGCTAAACTCATAGCCTACAACCCGCCCGGCGGTTTCGGCGTCAGAGTCGATGGCGGTGTCTACGCAGGATATGCCATACCCTTTGAATATGACCCCTTGATAGCCAAGCTGCTGTCGTGGGGCAGAAACCGCACTGAAGCTATTGAGACTATGAAGAGGGCGCTTAAGGAATACCAAATCGAGGGGGTTAAAACCAATATCCCGTTCCACATAGTAGCCCTGGACAACGAGTCTTTCCGAAAGGGAGATTACACCACCCATTTCGTGGAGGAACAGGGGATTATGAAGAAGCTCCGCGAGCTTAAGAAGGCCGGGGTATTCACTTAAACCCTGAGTGAGAGGTAAATATACCGGGAATATCCTCTTGATGCATGCCATGAACCCGATGGTGGCTGTAGCGCGAGTATCTCCCATCGCCGCAGAGATTTTCCCCATGGACAATGAAGAATTGTCTCCTCATAGCAGTATCTTGCTGGATCAGGCCTCGCAGATTTTGCCTGACAGTCGAAGTGAGGACAAGAAGGTGCAGTCTTAATGACTAGCCAGATTCTGTGGTGGGTTGGCTTCGGCATCTTCGTGTTCGTGATGCTGACACTGGACCTCAAGGTTTTCAATCGCAGGGCTCACGAGATCAAGATCAAAGAGGCTCTGCTATGGACCGCCTTCTGGATTGCCCTGGCTTTACTCTTCGGGCTGGGTATTTACCTGTGGCGCGGCCATGGTGATGCTCTGGAATTTTTGACCTGTTACCTGATCGAGGAGTCTCTCAGCGTAGATAACCTCTTCGTCTTTCTGCTGATTTTCGCCTACTTTGCCGTGCCTCCCATGTATCAACATAAAGTCCTTTACTGGGGCATTATTGGCGCCATAATCATGCGCTTGGTTTTCATTGTGGCGGGCATAGAACTGCTGAACAGATTCGACTGGGTATTCTACATCTTTGGCGCATTCCTGGTCATAACCGCCGTAAGGATGGCTTTTCAGAAGGACGAAAAGATAGATCCGGAAAAGAACCCGGTGCTCAGGCTGTTCCGTAGATTTGTGCGGGTAACGGAGAACTACGAAGACGGCAAGTTCCTGGTGAAGAGGGCGGGGCTTCGCCTCGCTACCCCGCTGTTAATTGTGGTGCTGGTTGTGGAAACGACGGATGTTGTGTTTGCCCTGGACTCGATTCCGGCAGTGCTCGCCATTACGTTGAACCCTTTCATAGTGTACACTTCCAATATTTTCGCTATCCTGGGGCTGCGGTCGCTCTATTTTGCACTGGCGGGAATCATGCGACTGTTCCACTATCTGCATTATGGGTTGGTTGTTGTTCTGATGTTTATAGGTGTCAAGATGCTGATTTCTGTTTCTCACCCCCATGCCATAACTACGGAGATTGCATTGGCCGTGGTGGCCGGTGTACTATTGATTTCAGTGATAGCATCTATTATCTGGCCGCGCAAGCAAGAGATTGTGCCGATGCCTTCGGGGCTACCTGATGAGGGGAAAGGGCCCGACACACGCCAATCAGGATAAGGGCTAGCGACAGTAGCAGGTAACTAGAAAAGATGGAAATAGCGCCCTGCGTCCACTCGATTCCGATGTCCACCTGGACATTCATGGGGGTATATGCGCCCAATGTCTATCTTGTGGCGGGGAAAGAGGCTGCGCTCATAGATTCGGGATTTGAAGACAGAGAAGCAGCTAGAAGCAGGGTTGAGTACATCAGGCGGCTGGCCCCGTTGAAGCTCTCATATATCATAGTCACCCATCCTCACCCTGACCATATCGGGGGTTGCAGCGCTATTAAGAAGGCGACCGGCGCCCAAATCGTAATGCACTCGCTTGCTGCTGAGCGGGCAAAGAGTGAGTATCGTGTGACAGGCGATATTCTGGTCGAGGATGGCGATGTCCTGGATATAGGCGGGATACATCTGGAAATGGTCTATACGCCAGGCCACAGCCCCGCCAGCATTTGCGTATATGTGAAAGAGAACAAGATCCTGTTCACCGGAGACCATATCCTGGGCATCGGCACTACCTTCGTCGATGCGCCTGAGGGCGACATGACGCAATATGTGGACTCTCTGAAGAAGCTTCTGAAATATGACGCCCGCTTGATATGCCCCGGGCACGGCCCGCCGATACATGAACCGGAGCGGAAGATCAAAGAACTCATAGCTCACCGCCAGGAAAGGGAGTCGCAGGTTCTGGCCAGCCTGAGGCGGGGCAGGAAAACTGTGGCGAGGCTGGTAGCTGAGATATACCCTGAGCTGGACCAGCGTCTTCTGGAGCTGGCACGAAGGCAGGTTCTGGCTCATCTGAGGAAGCTGGTGCGAGAGAACAAGGTAGCTGTTGCGGGTGAGAAATACGCACTTAAGAGAACTTAGCCGTCATTGGTTTGCGCTGCTTGTTTCGTCTGTCGTGATTCGGTTTTTGCCCCTCCCTCTTGTAGCTAGACTCTCTTGAAAGCATGACGAGGTAGGAGTATTATACTGCTGTGCCCCTGTAGCTCAGAGGATAGAGCACTGGCCTCCGGAGCCAGGAGCGCGGGTTCGAGTCCCGCCAGGGGTGCCATCCAGGCCCCTTATCGGGTGTTGCGAATCGGGGTGTGGCGCAGCGGATTAGCGCGCATGGTTTGGGACCATGAGGTCGGCGGTTCAAATCCGCCCACCCCGACCATAGATTAAGAAAGTTTACATTTAGGCCTCCTGATCTTATTTCCAAAGGTCTGTCTTGTCTCGCTTCCTTTCGCCAGGGCTTGACTTTTTTTCTTGGGTATCTTATAAAAATTGCGTGAATGACCCTGCGTGATTATCTCACCAAGACAAACTATGAAGGTGTCATAATAGAGATACCGAGCGTGGCCGGAGATAATTCAGAGAAGACTACAGTGAGAAGTGCAAATCACATAAAAGTGAAACTAGTAAGGTTGACGAATTTAAGAGGGAGGTTTAGGATCTTGCTCGGAAGCATTGCCTTCACGCGAACTCTGGCACTTCTGCAGTAGTCCTGCTGCTTTTTACCGGCACTTCTTCAGAAGTTTCGGAAGTTCACGGCAGTATTTCCTCGAGCACTTGAAAATCTTCAGAAAACATCTACCAAGGAATTTGACAATGTTACAACAAAAATTACGCAGTTCTCTAATGAAGCACCGGAAACATTTCGTCAATTGAACGCACTTATGTGTCGCATTCAGTATGAGTCGTCTCAGACGGAATACGAATTGTCTCACATAACCCATGAGGAGCATGCTCAATAGGTCTGTAATCCCACTTGACAAAGCATACGCCCCTCCGAATATACCGATAACGGCAGTATAGTAGATCAGGAATCGTCCAAACCCCGGCAAACTTAACTCACGGTGGCTAGGGTCGACACGAAGTACTTCCGACAAAACGAAGAACAAGTGGAATAGAAGCACAAGTATGGCACCGAGAATAAGCCTTCTCCCTATGTCTGTGAAGCGGTCTCTTCTAATGGGGTCCAGTAGGGCCCATACCGATAGAGTGGCTCCGGCTATGGTTGCTGTTATTATTACCAGCTCTGGCCTTGTCTGAGGCAGAGTGACATTCATAGCTTTGATGGCTTCTGGTGGAAGATGATCAAGGATAAGATAGAAAACAATTGAAAGCCATAAGAAAATGGAGAGGAAAAGTACTAGCACTTCAGCCCAGAAATCCAGACGGTCTGGTCTGAACCATCGTGGCTGAAAGAGAAATCTTAGCACTCTCATTTGCAGTTAACCACCAAATTATGTGAATTGACAGTCTAATTCATTGCCTCATCCTATGAGGTGTACCGGGTGATTAGTAGACCGTTTGGAAAATTTGGCTCGGCGGAAGTGGAGACTTCCATAAGTCTGGCGGTCACGCCCAGTGTAGTATTCTCCTTCAAGCAAGCCACCGGCTTTTATACACAACTCTCCTGTGCCCCGATGAGTGTGCATAGTACCTATTGCACCGGCGAGCGGTTCGCAAAGATATTCGTATGTCAGGCTCAGGCATGTTGGTTGGTCCTGGACGAATCCTGCCACTCGACTATGAGATATCGAGGTGGCGGTTTCAAGTGATATAAGGATGCTTGTCCAATTCTGGGCTACGGTCAGTTTTGCCTCGGTCGGTGACTCATGGTTGTCGTACGAAGAGACCAACGTGCCTTTCCAGGTACCGTTCAAGTCGGGTATGGTGATACACAATAGTCTGCGCACAGGTGCCATTCTCCAAAGGGATTTGTCGAAAACGGTCTGAATCAGGCCGAAGAAGCCCAATACTGATGGCACATCCACCCACCAAAGCACCGACGAAGTTGTGAGGCTAAGCAACAGATGAAGGAGATAAGCGGCAAGGGCGCTCAATGCAACTATGGTAAGAAATACACGCCTGCGCTCTGCGTGGTCTGAGGAATAGGAATGCATCATTATGAGTTGTTCCAGAGTTGCACAAGTAGGTTCAGCAGCTTCTTAGCTTTCTCGACCGACCACTGGTAATCATCGTTGCCGAAAAGCGATGCAGTGTAGCTTGGGAAACGGATACTATTATAGTCGGCCTCACGTAGCCAATTAAGCACATCGCAGTAGCAGCTTTGAAAGTTGCTTCGGAAACTGCCATCCGGCGCGTTATAGATAAAGCATTCGAGAAAATACGATGGTGCCAACTTGTCGTCAATGACCCCACGGTCAACGAGGTAGGTTCTGGCATTCTTGAACATTCTGACTGCTGGTTTGAAGCATGTGTTTGTCTGACTATTCTTGTGGGAACATTTCTCTGAATGAATCTTCGGATAGGTGACCAGTTCACGGCCACTATCGCGCGCCCAAAGGATTATTCCGTCGGCGGTGGGGACGAGGTTGGAATACCAGCGATACCTTCCACACACCACGATGTCGGCCGGGAGGCGTCCGGCTGAAGGCGCCAGTTTCAGAGCCCTATTACCCTCGCTTACCTGTGCGCTACCATAATAGGAAATGAGCCTAGCAAGAACGTCTCGCCTGAATTCTTCCCACTGATAGGATGCGGGTGTCAAACCCAAAGATTCCTTCTCGTTCTCCGTCAAGTTAGACCAGAAGGCCGAGGTCAATTCAACAACTATATCAACGTCGCTATCACCGCGAATATTTGTATCATTCTTGTATGACCCTTGAAGGTAGATATCATACGACACACCCTGCGGCCAAGTGCTGCTGTCAAGTGCGTAACGCACTGACTCGTGCGTCTGCTTCGCCGTGGTGACCGCACCTTGGTTCGCCCAGGTCTGTAACTGTGATTCGCTAATTGGCATTTCTCACAAGCACCCGATAAGCCCAACCAGTTTTTGGTACAGGCGACACCGTCGAATCTTTCTATTGTCGTACAGGATAGCACCGAAGGCACTTTGAGTCAAGTAGCAGCTTGTGCGTCCGTCTTCGACAGGGTTGCGATAGGTGCCGCAAATAAGTGAAATCTGGTAGCTATCTAAGATCCAAATCTTGCTAACAAATTGCTAACAGAGGCAAGATGACGGGGCGACAGAGAACGGTAGTTGACGCACAAAACGGCTTGCAGGGCAAAAAGGCAATAACACAGTTCTGAACGTAAGAACACACTATAGCATGTCACACGCTAGACTCATAAACCTAAGAACGTTGGTTTGAATTCAACTCGGCTAAAAACTTTACGCATTTTCTACTCTTCTAATAAATCGTTTGTAGTTTATTCATCGTAATGTCTGCTTGGTAGAAGCCTTTATTAAAGAGGACTTTTTTAATACATGGTAGCACATGTGTCAATAAAGATGGTCGCATGATATTGAAGGCTAAAGGGTAGGTGAAGATCGAGTCTTGACTTATAAAAATAAACTCCTTAAAGTAAAACGAAATGAAAACATCTGTTCATGAATTGGGCAAAGATAAACGAGGATTAGACTGGCACATTATGGTCAAGGATTACCCTGCTGTTTCGGACCGATGGCTTGATTTCCTACCATTTATTCCTGACCGCTCATCGGAGATTCAAGTTAAAGAGAATAGTCGTCCAACGGAAGTAGCGTATGTTCATCCTCATCCACTGTCAAAAACCAAAGCATTCTTAGTTGATATTCGGGTAAGGAAGGAATATGAAGACCGAGGTCTTGGGTCTTTGCTAATTAAATTCGTCGAAAAATGGGAAATAGAACGAGAGGTAATCGAAATGCTTGGCGATATTAGTATAAAAGACCAAGACCATTTTGATAAATTGAAGCATTTTTATAATAAGAACGGATGGACTTTCGAGTTATTCGATAAGTTGAAGATTGACCTTGGGTCAACTACGGTAGGGAGAGTACATAAATACCTGAGATAATCCTATTATCGACAGTTGCATTCTGTGCGGAGCAACAATATAATGCTTGTGCGAAAGGAGGCAAGCGGCCTCCGCCTTTTCTAGAGCCTGCTTTGGGACCATGAGGTCGGCGGTTCAAATCCGCCCACCCCCGACCATATAGAATAGTTTCCTCTGCTCTACCTTCTATCTATGCGGTAAAGTTGCATAAAGTCCCCGATTCTCTTAATATTCTTGCTTGAGATGCCTAAAGCCTCGATCAACGGAATTAATATCTCTTATAAAGTCCAGGGTAGGGGGGAGCCCCTGATACTGATAATGGGGCTGGGCGGGGAGTGCGGCGACTGGGTCCTCCAATTACGTGCCTTCAAAAAGTATTACCGTGTAATCACTTTCGATAACAGGGGCGTGGGGAAAAGCGATAAGCCTAGCGAGCCTTATACCATAAAAACGATGGCGGGTGACACTGTGGGCTTGATGGACTATCTGGGGATTGGTAAGGCTCATCTCTTAGGGGTATCTATGGGGGGCATGATTGCACAGGAGGTCGCTATCAATCACCCGGAAAGGGTGAGGAAGCTTATCCTGGTGAGCACTAACGCGGGGAGGGATGAAAAAGGCGGGCATTCTCCGGAGTTGCTGAGGGCGATGGGACTCAAAGAGGATTTCTCGGAAGGAGACATCGTAAGTGCAGACATGGGTAAAGTTATGGCCTCTTTGAACGCTCATGCTTTCAGCGGCGGGGCTATTAAATTGATGGCTGTGCCCTACTGCTGGGTGCGCGGGAAATTATTCGGTATCGAAGGTCTGAGGGGGCAATTTGAAGCTGCCATGACCCATAGTACGCTGGACAGGCTGCACCTGATTAAGGCACCGACACTGGTGATGGCCGGAACTGAAGATAGAATTGTCTCGCCTGGCTCATCGGATGTGCTGGCAAGCAGGATACCTAATGCCAGGCTGGTCAAGATCGAGGGCGGTTCACACACTATTGTCGCGGAGAAGAGGGGCAGGTTCAACCGGGAGGTACTGGATTTCTTGGCGCATTGAGGGGGAAGAATTCGCCCCCTCTCCAGGGTAGGGAAGACTGAGCAGACGAGGTGAAAGAGGGACTGGAGATGCAGGGTTATCTGCTTATGCAGGACGGAACCGAACATAAAGTTGGTGATGGGCTGTCTGAAATTGAGTGCTTTCGCTGCGGCGTTTGCTGCGCGCGCTACCGGCCAAAAGTCACATTAAAGGAGATAAAACGTATTGCCCGCAAGCTGGGTATGTCTACCGATGCGTTCTCGTCGGCGTATGTCCGAGCCGTGCCGACCAAAGAGGCTTACATTTTGCAGAATTCTGCTGACACATGCCCTGTTCTACGCTGGGATGAAAAGAGAACTGAAGCTACCTGCTCTATCCATGGATTCAGGCCGGAGGCCTGCCGTAATTGGGCCGCCAGTCTATCTCGCCCGGAATGCCGGGAAGGGCTGGCAAAATTGAAGGCTGGTGGCGGACTCTTGCTGCCTCATGATATGTATAACTCAGGCAAGGAAATAGAGATGCTTTCTGCAGCGATGAGGAATAGCAAGGGCGTGTAGGTTGATTGCGGTCTCTTGTTTTAGACCGCTTTAACCGCCTTTGGGCAGGGCAGGCCTCGAATTCGCTTTATCCTCCAGGGAGGAGCCATCAGCAGCCGGCAGCGAGATAAGGAACGTGGTGCCTGCTCCTACCTCGCTCTTGACCTTAATCTCTCCCCCGAGTTGTTTTACTATGTCATAGGTTATCGATAGGTCTAACCTTGTGCTCTGTCCTTCCGCTTCTGTCGATGGCAAAGGCTCGAAGATTTTGTCCAGGTTCTCGGGAAGGATGCCGCCGCCAGTGTCAGAAAAGAGCACCTCAATTTTACGACCGTTTGCATCATGTTGTCTTGTTTCTATGTTGAGCTTACCGCCATTAGGCATTGCTTTTTGAGCGTTCAGAAGCATGTTGAGGAAAACTTGCTGAAGCCGCTGCGTGTCGCCTCTGACCGGGGAAAGCTCAGGCTGAAGTTGTGTGAGCAGTTCCACCTTGTTCATCTCGAGGTGGTGTCTGACGATGGATAAGGTATCGCCCACGACCTGATTTACATCCACTGCCCCGTCGCCTGTTTGGGAATACCTTACAAAGGAAATCATTTTCTTTATGATGTTCTTGCTTCGCTGCAACTCCTTTTCAATGTTCCTGAAATACTCAGCGGCAGTTCTTAGGGTATTGGGTATCTCTTGGGGAGGATAGGATTTCCCCGACTCCTTAATCCCAAGCTGGGCATAGCCGGAGATGGCAGTAAGAGGATCGTTTAACTCATGGGCGACTGAAGCAGCGATATAGCCCATTGCTGACAACCTCTCTGATTGGACCTTGCCTGCCATCAATTTCTC
>Ga0315279_10011135_pt1 | contig 10450 bp, 10 predicted proteins | sample YL17G06_20_MG_FD_203694 | JGI IMG/M metagenome (GOLD analysis project Ga0315279, IMG submission 203694) | Sediment microbial communities from Yellowstone Lake, YNP, Wyoming, USA - YL17G06_20 | ecosystem: Environmental > Aquatic > Freshwater > Lake > Sediment | place: USA: Wyoming | collected...
GCATACCCGCCTTCGTTTTCGTGGGTGTCGTCGCTGGCCTGGCTGAGGCCCTGGGCGAATTCACTGGCTATGCGGCTGGCTACGGCGGCCGCATCATGTTCGAGGAGCGACCAGAGTACCAACGGGTTCAGGGCTGGATGGAGCGCCACGGCGTGATCACCATGTTCGTCATGTCCGTCATCCCCAATCCGCTGTTCGATGTGGCTGGCGCAGCGGCAGGGGTGGTTCGCATGCCGCTGGGCCGCTTCTTCCTGTCCGTTTTGGCTGGCAAGATCATCAAGGATATGTACGTGGCGGCCTTGGGCGATTTCGGCATCGAGATCCTGGGAGGATTCTTGAGCTAGGCCTGCTTTGACGCGTGTGCGAGCGTATGCTATAATTGCAGTAGATTATCTGGCCTCCATTATTCTGAGGCCTCGTCGGGGGAGTGTGCTCTAGGGCACTTCTCTCCTAGCTCCGCCTAGGGCGGATAATTGCGGTCGGCGGGGAGGTATTATTCGATGCTCATCAATGTCAACGTGATCTTTCGCGTTGTTGGTGCTATCTTCTTTGGTTATGTGGGCCTTCGTGTGGGGGCGTTTCTAGCCGAGGGAGACAGCGGCACTACCGAAACAATCTACTGGGCAGCGCCGCCCGTGCTGTCCGCTATCTTCGGGGCCATAGCAGGGCCCTTCCTCTTCCTGGAGCCCCTGCGCCGCTTCCAGCAGTGGACGAGTGGGATCGAGCCCATTCAGCTTGTGCTGGGCACCTGCGGCCTGGTGGCAGGTCTTCTGGTGGCGGCTCTCTTGACGCCCGCCCTCATCACCCTCCCCAGCATCGGCGGCGTGCTTGCCCCTTTCGTGGTTAGCGCCGTCCTGGGCGCTCTCGGCGTGGCAGCCTTGGTCAATCGCGAGGAGGAGTTCGCTGATTTCCTTTCCCGCTACCCGCCCCTGGCGGGCAAAAGGACGGGCCGTGTGCCCCATCAGATCGTTCTCGATACCAGTGCGGTCATCGACGGGCGCATGGCCGATATCGTCCAGACGGGCTTTATCATGGCCACCCTGGTGGTACCGCGCTTCGTCCTAGACGAGCTGCGCTACATCGCCGATTCGCCCGATGCCCTCAGGCGCAACCGCGGCCGGCGTGGTCTGGATATCCTCGGTCGCCTTCAAAAGGAGGCGCCGGTGCCCATACAGGTTTCGGATGTTGATTTCGAGGATGCGCGGGATGTGGACAGCAAGCTCATCCGCCTGGCCAAGAGCATGGGCTGCCCGCTCATGACCAACGACTTCAACCTCAATCGCGTCGCGGAGCTGGAGGGGGTACGCGTTCTCAACGTCAACCACCTGGCCAACGCTGTCAAGGCGGTGGTGCTGCCCGGCGAGGAGATGGCGGTGCATATCATCCAGGAGGGGAAGGAGAGCGGTCAAGGAGTCGGCTTTCTGGATGACGGCACCATGGTGGTAGTGGAGGGCGGCCGCCGCTACCTGAACGAGCAGTTGGAGGTCATCGTCACCCGCGTTCTTCAGACCGTGGCTGGCCGGATGATCTTCGCTGCCCCCAAGGCCGTAGGCTGATACGGCCATAGAGTGCGCCTATGTTGCCCAGCCAGGGGTCAGTAGGGGCCATTATCGCTGCTGCCGGCCGCAGCGAGCGGATGGGCGGCAAGGATAAGCTGTTCGCCGTCGTTGGCGGCAAGCCCCTTCTCGCCCACACCCTCAGCGCTTTCCAGACCTGTCGTGGCGTGGACAGGGTGGTGGTGGTCCTTTCGCCAGAGAACATGGAACGGGGAAGAGAGCTGGTGGCCGAGGCCGGCTTCGACAAGGTGGCGGCCGTTTGCCAGGGGGGCGAATGCCGCCAAGATTCGGTGCGTAACGGTCTGGAGACGCTTGCGTCTTGTCAGTGGGTGGTGGTTCATGACGGGGCCCGCCCTCTGGTGACCGCCGAGCTTATCGAGCGAGGCCTGGAGGCAGCGAAGGAGACAGGGGCGGCCATTGCCGCCCTACCCATCGGGGACACGGTCAAAGAGGTGGAACCGCCGGGCGTCATCGGGCGCACCATCTCCAGGGGTCAGTTGTGGGCTGCCCAGACGCCCCAGGTCTTCCGCTATGACATCCTGCGCGACGCTCACCAGCGGGCCCAGGGTGAGGCCACCGATGACGCCGCCCTGGTGGAGAGCCTGGGCTGTCGGGTCAGGGTATTTGATGGCTCCCCCTGGAACATCAAGGTGACCACCGCCGCCGACTTGGCCGTAGTGGAAGCGATCCTCGCTCAAGGCAGGGCAGGTTAGACATGCGGGTAGGCATTGGCTATGACATACACCGGCTTCAGAAGGGGCGTCCGCTAATCCTGGGAGGCGTGGAAATAGCGGGCGAGACAGGGCTGGGCGGCCACAGCGATGCTGATGTCCTCCTCCACGCTATCATGGACGCCCTGCTGGGGGCAGCGGGCCTGGGCGACATCGGCTGCTTCTTCCCGCCAGACGATCCGACCTACGCTGGGTCTGACAGCCGCAAGCTACTAGCCCAAACCGGCCAGATGATAGCCCAGGTGGGCTACGCGGTCTGGAGTGTGGATGCTACCGTCATTGCCGAGAGGCCGCGCTTGAGCCCCCACATTCGCTCGATGCGGCAGCGTATCGCTGACTCCCTCGGCCTGGACGAATCGAGGGTGAGCGTTAAGGCTACCACCAACGAGGGCATCGGCGACATCGGTCGCGGCAAGGCAATTGCCGCTCTGGCTGTAGCCCTGTTGCAGGAACGTTAGGAATGGAAATCGGCATGGCCTTATCTCATGGGATGCTTCCTCCCCTGGCCGCGGCGACGTGCTGTCGCTTGGTCTGCATATGTATAGAGGGGTGCCCCGCTGGGCCGGGACACCCCACGGAGGGAAAAGGACAGCCACGGACAGGAGGGATGGCCCTTGTCAGTCTTACGAAGCATTAGACGCGATATCCAAGCCGCGCAGGAGCGGGACCCAGCCGCTACCAGCGCCCTAGAGGTTATACTGACCTACCCCGGCTTTCACGCCCGCCAGCTGCATCGCCTGGCCCATTCTCTTCATCAAAGGGGCCTGCGTGTGCCGGCCAGGCTCGTTTCCCAGTGGAGTCGTGTCCTCACCGGCATCGAGATCCACCCCGGCGCCGAGATCGGCGAGGGCTTCTTCATCGACCATGGCATGGGGGTGGTCATCGGCGAGACGGCGCAGATCGGCGACAACTGCCACCTCTTCCAGGGCGTGACCCTGGGAGGCACCAGCAGCAAGCGGGTCAAGCGCCACCCTACCCTGGGCAAGAACGTGGTGGTGGGAGCTGGCGCCAAGCTCATTGGAGCAATAAACGTGGGGGACAACGTGCGCATCGGGGCCGGCTCGGTAGTGGTCTCCAATGTGCCTGATAACGCCACCGTGGTGGGCGTACCCGGCCACGTGGTGGCCTATCATGACCCCGGCGACGATACGATCTTGAAACTGCCCGACCCGGAGTGGGATATTATTCAACGGCTGGAAGGGCAGATCAAGGAGCTGGAGAAGCGCATCGCTGAGATGGAGAAGAGAATACGGCAGGAGCCAGCCGCCAGCCAGCGCCAGGAGGATGCCCCTTGAAGCTCTACAACACCCTCAGCGGCAGCAAGGAGGACTTCGCCCCAGCGGAGGGCGCGGTGAAGATGTATGTCTGCGGCGTAACACCCTACGACAGCAGCCACCTCGGCCATGCCATGAGCTACATCATCTTCGATGTGCTCCGCCGCTACCTGGAGTACCGCGGCTACGAGGTACGCCACGTGCAGAACTACACCGACATCGACGACCGCATCATCGCCCGCGCCAACCAGCTGGGCATCCCCACCCAGGAGCTGACCGAGCGGCTGATCGCGGAGTATGCCAGCGAGATGGAGGCCCTCAACGTCCTGCCAGCCCACGTCTATCCCCGCGCTACCGAGGAGATCCCCAACATGATCGAGATGATCTCCACCCTGATGGACAAGGGCTACGCCTATGTAGCCGACGGCGACGTCTACTTCCGGGTCAGCGCCAAGAAGGACTACGGCAAGCTCTCCGGCCGCAGCCTGGAGGCCACGGAGGCCGCCGCGTCATGCGGCGTGGGGCGAGAGGTGGAGCCTGGCGAGGGCAAGGAGCACCCGGGCGATTTCGCCCTCTGGAAGGCTGCCAAGCCGAGAGAGCCCTCTTGGCCCAGCCCTTGGGGGCCGGGGCGTCCCGGCTGGCACATCGAGTGCTCCGCCATGTCGGTCAAGTACCTGGGCGAAACCCTGGACATCCACGGCGGCGGCATCGACCTGGTCTTCCCCCATCACGAGAACGAGATCGCTCAGAGCGAGGCCTACACCGGCCACGAGCCCTTCGTCCGCTTCTGGCTGCACAACGGCTGGCTGTACCTGGGCGAGGAGAAGATGAGCAAGTCCCTGGGAAACATCATCACCATCGCCGAGGGCCTGGAGAAATACGGCGCCGATGGCTGTCGCCTGTTCGTCCTCGGTTCCCACTATCGCAGCCCCCTCACCTACAGCGAGGAGGGGCTGGAGGCCGGCAAGCGGGCCGCGGAGCGCCTTCGCCTGGCCGCTCGCCTGCCTGGCGTCGGCAAGGGGCCTGCCCTCGACCCGGAAGCCTTCCGTAGCCGCTTCATCGAGGCCATGGAGGACGACCTGAACACCGCCCAGGCCCTGGCCGCCCTCTTCGACCTGGCGCGGGAGATAAACCGCGCCCGCGATCAGGAGCGGCCGGTGGAGGAGGCCCAGGCAGCCCTGCGTGAGCTGGCGGGGGTTCTTGGCCTGACCCTGACCGAAGAGGAGGCAGGGCTGGCCCTCCGTCCCTTCATCGACCTGCTGGTGGAGCTGAGGGATGAGCTGCGGGAAGCCAAGCTCTACCAGCTCTCCGACAGGGTGCGTAGCCGTCTTGCCGAACTGGGCGTCGCCCTGGAGGACACCTCGGAAGGCACGCGCTGGCGCCGCAGGGTCTAGAGAGAACAAGCGGCAAGACCTTCCTCTTGCTGAGGTTGGCAGTCCTACCTCCCGCACCGCCTCCTGGCGTACCAGGGGTCTGCTATCCGCCTGCGGCCTGCTCCGCTTCGGCTTCCATCTTGGCGAGTCTGGTGTAGTAGTCTGGGTACTCGTTCAGATGAGCGAGGGCAATCTTGCCGGTTGTTATCGGGTCGTCGTGGGTGACATCAGTAGATGGGTCCTGGCGACCGTGCTCCAGTTCGACATGGAGGCCCATCAGGAACTGTTCGACGTCGAACTCACTTTTGCCCCAGTCGATACCGATGGCCTCTCCGATTCTCCTGGCGTCGTCTAACGTAAAGCGTTCCGTTTCTGCCATTGTGATCCTCTTTCCCCACTAGCCTTCGGTTGCCGTCGGCGTGGGTGATTGTAGCCGTGACGTTCGGTCCGTGTGGCACCAGGGCGCCGCGCCGCTGGACCAGCCGGCGACGGGCCGGCCCCGTGGTCTACTGCGGCCTACGAGGTCCAGCGCCTCTAGCGCCGCCTACAGGCTCTCGAGGAGCAGGCGTCCCGCTCGGCCCTTTCTTCACCTTGTCCTGCTTAGGCTTCTTGACATTCTTGCGGCCCTTTTCTCCCATTGTGTCTCTCCTTCAGCTTTCGTCAGGATTGTAACACGAGCCGGAGCCACGGTCACAGGGGGCAGAGGCGCGACTTCGCGGTTGTTCCCACAACGATTGCAGAAACGCGGCCCATGTCTGGAGACAGCTTTGTTGCCTGTTTTGGCGAGGGTTAGGACGGTGGCCAGCCTTTCATAGCATCTCCCCTTGCTCCCCCTTCTCCTTCTCTGTCGGTGCCTTGGCGAACGGGGCCTTGCCCCAGGGCATGTCTGGCTTCTTGCCGCCGAGCATTTCCTCAATTGTCATGATTTGGAGCCGCGGAAACTTGCGACCCCAGAACTCACTGTCATAGAATCCCCACGCCGCTGCTTCCGTGACCATCTCCTTTGTGGGCCGCGCGAGCGTGAGCAGCAGCGCGATTGGCTCCCGCTCTCGCTTCCGCACGCTCTCCAGCTCGCGCACCATCGTCACGTTGACGTGCTCGCCGCCCTTCACCGAGACGATCACCCGTTTGTAGTCCTCCTTGGGGCCGGCAAAGAAGGGAATGACGCCATCTATGCCCTTGTCTGCCCCCTTCTTCTTTCCCGCGACCGGTTGCGCGTCCAACCTGGTCAGTGCCCACCACTGGAACTGGTACTTGTCGCGATGGGCCAGGTCGCGGGCGCTGGCGAGATCCTTCGGAGCCCCCTCTACCTCTACCGCCAGACCTGGGAAGGCGTCGGTCATGCGGCGCTCGATGAGGTTGATGGCTAGGTACGTGATGTCGATACCGATCCAGCGGCGGCCGAGCTTCTGAGCAGCATGAACGGCGGTGCCGCAGCCGCAGAAGGGGTCGAGAACGATGTCACCAGGGTTGGAGGAGGCGCTGACGATGCGCTCTAGCAGCGCTAGGGGCTTTTGCGTGGGATAGCCGAGACGCTCCTTGGCTTGGGAGTTGATTTCGGGAATGTCCGTCCATACGTCACCGATTGCGTGCCCAGGCATTTCGTCCAGATAACGTATGACTGTTGGGCGACCGTTACTAGTGAGAACAATGCGACCTTCGGTAGACAGTCTGTCAATATTCTCTTGGCTCCAACGCCAGTGGGTTCCTTTAGGGGGTTCCATCAGTTTGCCAAAGAACGTGCGCGGTGGCCCCTGCCCCTTTGCCACAGCATTATCCAATCGATATAACCTGCCCTCGGCATCTTGCTTGAAATGCGAGCGAATGTACCCTTCGTCATAATCTCGCCGTTGGGGACGGAAGGTGTAATGCTTGGCGTCCTTGACGTAGTGCAACAGAACATCATGAAGGCGGCCCCAGCGGTGAGCATCGGCATGGAAGTTGAACCGCTCCCATATGATTTCGTTCATGAAGTTCTTCGGCCCAAACACTGAATCCATGAGCACCCGCAGGTATGGCCCCGCTGTCGGGTCGCAGTGCAGGTAGAGGGAGCCTGTGGGCTTCAGCACGCGGTGCAGTTCTACCATGCGGACGGCCATCATGGACAGGTAGGCGGTCACGTCGTTGTGGCCCAGGCTTTCTACCATGGCCTGTAGCATCCGGGCCACCCGCTGGTGTGGGCCGGTCACTACTTCCTCATAGGCCCCCTGCGCCGTCGGCCCCCACTGCCACGTATCCTCAAACGCCTCTATCTGCGCCCCGCTGCTCGCACCGCCGGATTCGCGGAACAGCACGTTGTAGGAGCGATTGGAGTTGAACGGCGGGTCAAGGTAGACGAGGTCAATCGTCTCGTGCGGGATGTGCTCCCGCAGGATGTCTAGGTTGTCGCCGTAGTACAGGACGTTGGTCTTCAGTTCGACCATAGCCACCTCCAGCCTGGCACCTCCATTCTATTCGCAGCCGCGAGGGTTGGCAAGGTGGTGCCGCAAGACGCCTCTCTCCTTGAGCCTGACTCGGGGCCGATGCTACAATCGGGCCAGTCATGCCAGCACAAAAGATCACCGTTCGCGCTCCCGCCACCACCGCCAACCTGGGCCCCGGCTTCGATTGCCTGGGGATGGCCCTCGATTTGTGGGCGGAGGTGGTGGTCACCGCCTCCGAGGAGCCCCTGCCCCCGGCGGGTCCGCCGCTGGGGGAGATGACGGTGCAGGCGGCCCAGCGACTCTTCTCGCACCTCGGCAAGCAGCCGCCGGCGGGCCTCAGCGCCGAGTGCACCCAACAGATACCGGTGGCGCGCGGCCTGGGGGCGAGCGCGGTGGCGCGAGCGGCGGGCCTGCTGGCGGCCAACGCCCTCCTGGGCGAGCCGCTGGGGCGCGAGGAGATGCTGGCCCTGGGCAGCGAGCTGGAGGGCCACGCCGACAACATGGCCCCCGTCCTGTTCGGCGGGCTTCAGGTGGCGGTGCGCGACGGCGACCGCGTGTTTCACGCCGGCCTGGCCCCACCCGAGAGCCTTAAGGCCGTGCTCTTCGTGCCGGACATGGAGATGCCTACCCAGGAGAGCCGCCAGGTGCTGCCCCAGGCCATCTCGCGCGAGGATGCGATCTACAACATCGGCCGAGCGGCCCTGCTGGTGGCGGCCCTGGCCTCTGGCAGGCTAGACCTGCTGGACGTGGCCACCCGCGATCGCCTGCACCAGCCAGCGCGCGCCAAGGTCTTCCCGCCGATGGAGGCCATCTTCCGGGCGGCCCGCCAGGCGGGAGCGCTGGGCGTCTTCCTGTCGGGCGGCGGGTCGGCCATCCTGGCCTTGGCCTCGCAGCGGGAGGAGGAGATCGCGCGGGCGATGGCGGATGCAGCGGCCGGAGAGGGCGCGGATGGCCATACGATCGTCACCGCCCCCACCAACGCGGGAGCACAGGTAGTGGCGAAGGGTTGAGGTAGAGCGATGGCTATCATTGTTCAGAAATACGGCGGCAGCTCGGTGGCGGATGCCGAGAAGATCAAGAACGTGGCGCGGCGAGTGGCCGCTCGCCGCGACAAGGGCGAAGAGCTGGTGGTGGTCGTCTCGGCGATGGGCAAGACCACAGACCAGCTCATCGACCTGGCCCGCCAGGTCAGCGACCAGCCGGAGGACCGCGAGATGGACGTCCTTCTGTCCACCGGCGAGACCGTATCGAGCAGCCTCATGGCCATGGCCCTGCGAGCGATGGGCTATCCGGCGATCAGCCTGTCGGGGGCGCAGGCGGGCATCGGCACCGAGGCCCGCTACGGCCGCGCTCGCATTCTAATGGTCGACCCCCAGCGCATGCACAAGGAGCTGAGGGAGGGGAAGATCGTCATCGTGGCCGGCTTCCAGGGGATCAGCGAGGAGATGGACATCACCACCCTGGGGCGAGGCGGCTCCGACACGACGGCCGTGTCCCTGGCGGTCGCCCTCGAGGCAACCACCTGCGAGATCTACACCGACGTGGACGGCGTCTACACCACCGACCCCCGCATCGAGCCCAAGGCCCGCAAGCTGAAGGAGATAAACTACGACGAGATGCTGGAGCTGGCCACCTACGGGGCCAAGGTCATGCACAACCGGGCGGTGGAGCTGGGCAAAGTCTACAACATGCCTATTCTGGTGGCATCCAGCTTCCGGGACGCGCCGGGCACTCTCATTCACGGAGGGACTGAGATGGTAGAGCAGCGAAACAAGGTAAGCGGCATCGCCTGCGACCGCGACGTGGCCAAGGTGACTGTACGCGGCGTGCCCGACCGGCCGGGGATCGCCGCCAGCCTGTTCGGGCCCCTGTCCGACGCGGGCATAAGCGTGGACACCATCGTCCAGAACGCCAGCGTGGAGAAGGTCACCGACCTAACCTTCACCGTCTCCCGCAAGGACCTGGACAAGACCATGAAGCTGATGTCGCCGCTGGCCCAGCAGATCAGAGCCGGCGAGATACTGTCCGACCGCAGTCTGGCCAAGGTGAGCGTCGTGGGCGCGGGGATGCAGAGCGGGCCCGGCTATGCCGCCACGATGTTCCGCACTCTGTTCAACGAGGGCATCAACATCGAGCTGATCACCACCAGCGAGATCCGCATCACCTGCATCATCGCCGAGTCGCAGGTGGAGGATGCCGTCCGCGCTCTCCACAAGGCGTTCGAGCTGGAGCAGGCGCAGTAGGGCCAAACGACGCAAACGAAGAGGGGTGCCAGTCCGGCACCCCTCCTGCTTTTGTCCTGTCGCTTGCTTCTGGCGCTTGCCGCCCTAGACCGGCCCCAGGTCGCCCACGGCCTGGCCGCCGCTGAAGGCCTCCACGCCCACGATGTCGGGGATGCGCTCGAAGAGCAGGCGCTCGATCCCCGCCCTGAGGGTCAGGGTGGCCATGGGGCAGCCGGCGCACGCGCCCACCATCTCCAGCTTGACGATGCCGTCCTCGGTGATCTCCAGCAACTCGACGTTGCCGCCATCGGCCCGAAGGGCCGGGCGGATCTCGTCCAGCACCTCCTGCACAGACTCAACAGATATCGTGCTCATAGGTCCCCTCTCGTCATTGTCAGATCAAACCCTCTACAAAAAGCATAACCCAGCCGTCAGACGGGCGTCAATTTGGGGCTGCCCGCACTTTGGGGACCACCTCGCGGGCGTAGACCTCCAGGTGGCTCGACAGCTCGGCCGGCGGCGCGATGGGGACGAGGATGAAGTGGCGGACGCCTGCCTCCACGTACTCGCCCAACCGCTCGGCGCACTGGTCGGGTGTGCCCAGCACGCAGTAGCGGTCGACGATGCTGTCGAAGGGCTGGTTGTAGCGGATGCTGAGGTCGCGGTTGGCCCGCTGGCGGGCCTCCTCGTAGGTATCGGCCACGCAGATGAACTGATAGAGGCCGGCCACGATGCTCGTCGGGTCGCGGCCATGCTGTTGGGCGAAGGCTGACACCTTCGCCAGGCTGTCGCGGTAGCGCTCGGGGCTGAACAGATAGGGCATATAGCCGTCGCCCAGACTGGCCGCCCGCTTCATGGCTGCTTCCGAGCG